>ULTZ01044572.1_pt1 | contig 206848 bp, 149 predicted proteins | sample 1957981 | NCBI WGS metagenome assembly ULTZ01 (sample SAMEA4835745, study PRJEB28245) | human gut metagenome | biome: gut microbiome; material: fecal sample | place: Denmark | collected 2008
TTCGGAAAGTATCTTCCGTCTGGCCATCGATGTAAACAACAACTGGTCTGCCAATGCTTGCGGAAATGTATGGACTACCTACGGAGGTCTGCCCAGCCAGCGCATGCGCAGCCTGATAGCAGACACTGACTGTAGAGGTTCTCTTTATCTTCCTACCATCAAGAAAGGCTCATATACCCAGTTACAACACGGAGGTAAATTCTGGTTCGGAGGAGGAAATGCATCATACGCAACCAACTACGTCGTCAATGCTCCTGAAATGGAACTGATCATCGCCGAATCGAAACTGCGTGCCGCACAGCCCGACCTGAACGGTGCCAAGGAAGCGCTGCTGACTGTCGCCAAGAGAAATTCGAAGATTACCAGTACCAACGATTTAGGCAATACAAAAGAAGAAGTATTCGTATTCCTGAAGAACGAACGCGCCCGCGAATTGTTCCAGGAAGGTTTCCGCTTCTACGACTTGCGCCGCTGGGGTGAAAAGGCTGATGTATATGCCAACGTCGAAGACCAGGTTTCGTACAAATATACCAACTTCGATATTGCACAGTTCTGCTTCCCTGTACCAAGCGATGAAATCAATGCCGGATTTGGTATCAAACAGACACCGGACTGGAACAAGTATCTGCCGAAATAAAGTCACTTACTTAATAACATTGAAAAAGTAACCCTACCCTATAGACCAGACATCGGTTATAGTGTATAAATCATTCTTAAAACTGCTTCGATAAAATCCTGAAACACTGAATAGTGGAATACAAGGATCTGTCGAAGCGGTTTTTCTTTTTTACGGGAAATGTATAAACAGCATCGTTCCGTTTCATCATATTCAGCAACATCTATCCCTTTATTTCACATAAAATATCATATAAAATACAGCATTAATTCCGATTATCCGGCTAAACCAGACAACATCACAGAAGAGTTTATTCCTCACTAACTCCAACGGGCTTATCCGTGCAGACAACTATTCAACAGCCTCTTCGACAAGTTCTTAAAACCAACTTCAGCAGTTTCTCTTGAAACTGAAATTATTTTTTAGAAGACACTTCCACCCCCTTATCCTAAATTCTTGTTATCTTTGCTATCAAAGGGTTAGTGACACATTTAATACTATTAAGACATGAACAGAAAACTTAGCACACTCATGGGGTTGGGAATGTTCTTGTTCACAACTCCGCTCATGGGACAGCAGTTCCCTTATCAAGACCCCAATCTTACTCCTGAACAAAGAGCATCCGATCTACTGGGACGACTTACACTGGAAGAAAAAGCCGCACTCATGCAAAACACTTCACCCGCCATTCCGCGACTGGGTATTAAGGCATACGACTGGTGGAATGAGGCGCTTCACGGCGTAGGACGAGCAGGCATTGCGACTGTATTTCCGCAAACAATCGGTATGGCAGCGTCGTTCGATGACAATCTGGTATATAAAGTCTTTACGGCCGTGTCCGACGAAGCTCGCGCCAAATACACGGAATTCAAGAAATCGGGTAATCTCCAACGGTATCAGGGACTGACTTTCTGGACTCCGAACATCAATATTTTCCGCGATCCCCGCTGGGGAAGAGGTCAGGAAACTTATGGAGAAGACCCTTACCTGACCAGCCGGATGGGAGTAGCCGTTGTCCGCGGACTACAGGGACCGTCAAATATGAAATACGATAAGCTGCACGCATGTGCCAAACACTATGCCGTACACTCCGGACCGGAATGGAACCGCCACAGCTTCAATGCCGAAAATATTGCTCCACGCGACTTGTGGGAAACCTACCTGCCGGCATTCAAGGCGCTGGTAGAAGAAGCAAATGTCAAGGAAGTGATGTGCGCCTACAACCGTTTCGAAGGGGAACCTTGCTGCGGAAGCAACCGACTATTGATGCAAATACTGCGCAACGAATGGAACTATAAAGGTATTGTGGTATCTGACTGCGGCGCAATCAGCGATTTCTGGCACAAAGGTGCTCACGAAACTTATCCCGACCAGCAGACAGCCAGTGCGGGAGCCGTACTGAACGGTACCGATCTGGAATGTGGAGACAATTACAAATCGCTGCCTCAAGCTGTCAAAAAGGGACTGATAAACGAAGAGCAAATCGACGTTTCCGTCAAACGCTTGTTGAAAGCCCGCTTTGAATTAGGCGAAATGGACGAACATGTATGCTGGGACTCTATCCCCTACTCGGTAGTAGACAGCAAGGAACATAAAGATCTGGCACTGGAGATTGCACGCAAGAGTATTGTTCTGTTGCAAAACCGCAATCACGTGTTGCCGCTGAAAAAAGATATGACCATCGCCTTAATCGGACCGAATGCCAACGACTCCATCATGCAATGGGGAAACTACAACGGATTTCCTTCACACACTACAACTTTATACGAGGCTTTGAAACAGCGTATTCCGGCAGACCGGCTGATTTACGATCTGGGGTGTGACCGCACCAACGACAGCAGTCTGGAAAGTGTTTTCGGACAATGCAGCATCGATGGTAAGCCCGGATTCAAATCGACTTACTGGAATAACATCAAAATGGAGGGTAAACCCGCAACTATTACATATACAAATACCCCGTTCCACTTCACTACACTGGGAGCAACCGTTTTTGCAGCCGGTATAAATATCCAGGATTTTTCGGCACGCTATGAGTCAGCTTTTACTGCACAGCAGACAGAAGATATTGATTTTCATTTCGAAACAGAAGGAGCCATCCGCCTCAGCATAGACGGAAAGGAAGTAGCCAAAGGAGTTTTTCTGAAAAACAACATGAAACTGTATACCCTGAAAGCCGAAAAAGGAAAGACATACAACATTCAAATTGATTTCGTATTCTTCAGCAACGACCGGGCAGCTTTACTGAATTTCGATATGGGACGCCCTGTTCCTGTTAATCTGCAAGCTTCCATCGACAAGGTAAAGCCTGCCGATGTAATCGTGTTCGCAGGAGGTATCTCGCCTTCACTGGAAGGAGAAGAAATGCCTGTTAGTGCAGAAGGCTTCAAAGGCGGCGACCGTACCAGCATCGAACTGCCGGCCATACAGCGCCGTCTGGTCAGCGAACTGAAGAAACTGGGTAAGCCCATTATCTTCGTCAACTATTCCGGTTCGGCTGTCGGACTGGAACCCGAAAGCAAAATCTGTAATGCCATTCTTCAGGCATGGTATCCCGGTCAGGCAGGCGGCACGGCAATAGCCGATGTACTACTGGGTGAATACAATCCTTCGGGCAAGTTGCCTGTTACTTTCTACAAGCATACCGACCAGCTTCCCGACTTTCAGGATTACTCGATGAAAGGACGTACCTACCGCTATATGACCGAAACTCCCCTATATTGCTTCGGACATGGATTAAGCTATACACAGTTTGAATATGGAACGGCCTCTTTAAGCAGCAATACCATGAGCAAAGGCAAGGAAGTCACCCTTACCGTTCCCGTAAGCAACACCGGAGAAACAGACGGTGAAGAGGTTGTACAAGTATACCTGAGTCGCCCGGACGACAAGGAAGCGCCCTCACACACTCTCCGTGCCTTCAAGCGCGTATCTGTTCCCAAAGGAGAAACCGTCAACGTTAACTTTACACTTAACGACGAAAACTTCCAGTGGTTCGATACCGGCACGAATACCATGCGTCTGGTAAACGGCAATTATGAACTGCTCTATGGTGGAACTTCCGACGTAAATGCTTTAAAGAAAATAAGTATCCGTATTTCCGAATAAAGATACCACATCGGCAATTTAAGTACGACACAGAAAGACATATCCGGACAGAGTTATCATCTTGACAAGTAAGAGATGAACGGCTGATAACTTTATCCGGATATGTCTTTTATTTTATTCCGAAGTCTTTCTAAAAACGTCCTGACATTTTCTGAAAATTTGTACAAAAAAAAATTTTTTTCGTACAAAAAATCAAGCAACGTTCTGCTTGTTCCTTCAAGAAAGCCTTCAAAACTCCGTAAGTTCTCGTATGAATTATGTATTTTTGTGTTCAGACATCAAAATACACATATTATGATAAGACCGGTAACGCTACAAGATGCCCCTGATATTGTGGCAATCTACAACGAATACATTGCACACAGTACGATTACTTTCGATATGAATCCTCTGACTGCACAGGAAATGCAACAGCGGATATCCGAAATCTCTCAACGATATCCTTATTTCGTATACGAAGAAGACGGAATAGTAGAAGGGTATTGCTATGCACATGCGTGGAAAGAAAAGGAGGCCTACAACCGCACACTGGAAACCACCGTATACCTTTCACCCGCATTTACAGGAAAAGGCATCGGCAGAGAACTCATGCAACGACTCACAGACGAGTGCAGACGTCGCGGCGTTCATGCCCTGATAGCTTGTATTACCAGCGAGAACACCGCCAGCTGCCATTTCCACGCATCCTTAGGATTCAGACAAGTTTCTTCTTTCAAGGAAGTGGGCATGAAGTTCGGACGATGGCTTGATGTAGACGACTATGAACTGATCCTGTAAGACGAGATACATCACCAGATACTGTCGGGATACAAAATCATATCTTTTGCCTTTCCCTTTACGGTTATTTCCGGACGTACAGCAGCAGCTTCCTCCTCGGTAAGCAATCCTTTGGCACAGAGTCTTCTGGCAATCAGGTGAAAATATCCTTCCTGATTCTCACGCAGGGTAGCATCGGCATTGAACACCGAACGGAAATGCTTGGGCTTCGGTACAATGGAAGCCAGAAAAATAGCTTCTTCCACCGTCAGGTCGGAGGGCTCCTTGTCGAAGTAAAAATGAGAGGCTTCGCATGCTCCGTAAACCAAAGGTCCCCACTCCACGAGGTTCAGGTAGACTTCGTACATGCGCTCTTTCGAGGTAAGGTGCTGATTCTCTATCAGCCAGACGATGAGTGCCTCCTCCAGTTTGCGGGCAATGTTCTTATGACGGTTCAGAAAGACATTCTTCACCAGCTGCATGGTGATGGTACTTCCCCCGCGCGCAAAACGTCCTACCTCCAGATCGTAAGCCAAAGCTTCCTGAATGGCTCCCGGCAGAAAGCCCTGATGATAATAGAACCCGCCGTCCTCCGATTGCATAATCGCCATCTGAAGCAGAGGAGAAATGCGGTCGAGCGGACGGAAATTGGGATTCGACGGACCAATGAAGAATGTTCTTACGGGCCGGTCGTTTTCGTATGCGGTATATTCAAACTCACCGTTCATCTTGGTGAGCTCGCTTCCTCCCAAACTTTCGATACGGAATCCATGCCCACGCAGGTCGGAAGAAAATTTCAGACTATCCAGATGATTGAAATTCACATCGAGCAACAAATCATAGCTCAGCTTGCCCGACGTACGAATGCCTTGTACATGGCGGAACAAACCTTTCGGCAACGAAGCAAACAAGTCCTCTGCCGGAAACGCAGGACGATGGATGCTTGCCGTATAATGCCACTTACGGTCTTTCTCAGCCCGCAGGTAAGGATGAAAATTCAGGCGGTTGAATATCACGGTAGACGCACTGTCCAGCTCGAAATAGTTGTCGCCTACATGACAGGTATACTCCAGCTTTCCCTGATCCAGATCGATGGTATCGGGAGAAAGTGCTGCATGATACACTTCCAGTCCGTCGACAGAAGCCATGCCTTCCAGTGTCAGCGGTGCAGAAGCCGAAGACAACTCCGACAATTTGAAAGCAATAGAATCGAATTCCACCGTCGCATTGTAATGAGGACGTATATATGGAAGCATTACTTTCTCATCCTCATCGGCAGAAGCTATGCTGCCTTCTATCAGACGCATGCTGCGTGCCAGCGTACCTCTGACCTTCCATTCACGCTGCATAGCGCCTTCTTCTACCTGAATGGCGGAAGCAAACTGGCTGTTCGTAAGAATAAGTTCGGGAATCAGAAAGCGAGTTTGCAAGGAATCACGGCGTGCCGTCACCTTCAAGTTATGCAACTCTCCGTTCTCGGGCAGCATCCGGAAAATCAGATGAAGTGTCTGCTTTACCCGTACATCGTATCCACCCAAAGCATTCGTTTCCGTATCCGAATCGTCCTTCTCTCCGTCCTTCTGACGAAACAGAAAGTCATAATTCGAAATTCCTCCTTCTTTTACGAAAGAAAGTGTCATGCCTTCCACATCGACCTGACGCACCGATATTTTTCCTCCCAACAACGAAAGCAGACTGAGGTCGACCTCCACTTTGTTGAGGTTCAGCAACGTATCCCGATCTTCAGGAACAACAGTCAGTCCTTCCAGACGGACAGTAGAAAGAGAAGGCATAGTCAGTTCGCGATAAGCAATCTGTAATCCGTAATTCTGTCCCAGCATTTCCAGTTTCTTCCCGGCAACATGCCGCAACAGGGCTCCCCTACATAAGAAGAGTCCTGTTCCTGCCACAAGCACAACCAATATTACTCCTGCGGCAATTCGTTTAAGTACTCGGCTTTTCATAATATCTCATTGATATTTGCCGCAAAATTACGCTTTACTTACATCTTGTGCAAGAAAGATTTTTCTTTTGTTTGCTTAACCTGCTTTCCTCTTTCCTTTCCATTCGGGCGTACCGGACGACGGTTAACCTTATGTTCTGATTTAGAAGGACGTGTCACCCTGTTCGGAGCCTTATCGGCAGGACGGAAGAAACCCGGACGTGCCGGACGACTATTTCCCGGTTGAACCGGTCGCTTGTTGTCGACTCTAGACGGACGCTTCTCGGGTTTAGGAGCGGGTTTGGGCGTAGGCCGTACACTACTTCCGGGACGATAAGGCGGACGAGCTTCGGGACGGTGTGCCGGAGCTCCCGGTTTCGAAGGACCAACCGGAGTAAAATGGTATCCCGGATTCTTGGCCGGACGAGGAGCTATGAAGTCGTGCTTTCTGAACTCCGGACGGCTATGGAAGTTTCCTCTATATACGGAGTGCTGATAGCGACCGGCATAATGCGTACGGTAAAAGCCCGTGTTCCGGTAAAACCGTCGGCTGTGAGCTCCGCGATATGTCAAGTAATGTACCGGACGTCCGAAATAGAAGAAATTCCTATTGGGATATACCTTGTACACACGCAGGTAACATACATTGTTCAAAGCATAAATCGGACGGAAGAAATATTCTATTGCCAAGAATCGTGCATAAGCAGAGCTGGAAAGTACCCAGCGCAGGTCATCGTTTCTTTCATCCAAATATCGGTAATACGCATCAAGAGCGGCAGCATCGGCACAAGCCATCCCTGTCAGATAAGGATCTACTCTACTCAGAAAATCGAAGTTTATTTCAAACAAATCATTGTACTGGCTCTGATTCAAGTTCAGTTCGAAAGCCATACGGTCTGTCAGAAAGCGGGCATTGACACGAATATCGCCTAAAGAAGAGGCACGTGCCGACAAAAAGCATGCACAAAGCATGAAACAAAACAGTAATGTGAACTTTCTGGTTTTCATATTCTATATATTTTTCTGATTTCCTGATACAAAAATAGGAGGATAAAAATCCTCCTGCAACGGAAACTTTCTATTTGCCAATAGGGAGTTTCCTATTTCTTTTAGGGATAATCACCTGCGACGACGCTTGCGGTGCTGTTTGCGACGGCGCTTGTAAGCCAGTACACGCCGACGTATCTGCCAGATACTCAGCCCGGCTACCACTACGAGAATCAGAATAACAATGCCGCTGTTCAGGTTATCACCCTTGATACGCGACCATATCTCGAGCACGTTTACCGTCTTGTCGCCAAAATCGCGTATCATGGAGCAACGGTTGACGATGGAGATATCCGGATATTGTGTATTGCGCAATTTTACATTCCGCCCTTCCGGTCCGAAGAAATAGCTGGCATCCACCGTTTCGGTAAGTGTGGTATCGATGCAAGCCTCCATGATTTCGGGAGCCGCCACCGCACTGACATACCCATTTTCTTCCATGTTGCGCAAAGCAATATCAGGACGACATAGGAAGTTGATGAAATAACTTGCCGCCTTCACGTTCTTGGCATACTTGGGAATCACCCATCCGTCGTACCAGATATTACTTCCTTCCTTTGGAATGGAGTAAGCCAAATGTACACCTACCCGCTCGGCTTCTTCAATTGCCCACTGTGCGTCACCGCTCCAAGTCATGTTTATCCACGCCTTCCCCTTGGTCATCATCTCCTTTCCGAAGTCGGCTTCCCAGCCCGCCACATTCGGTTTCAACAGCTTCAGGTACTTTTCTACCGTATCCATGGCGGCAGGAGAATAATCGTTCATCAGTTCGGGAACAGAAATCGTACCATCTGCAAGTTGCTTGCGATAAGCATACAGCATAGCCGTACCGTAAGCATCCCGGTAAGCGTCCTTCATCAGAATACGTCCCGCAAAGCGTTTGTCCCACAGACAGCCCCATGTTTCCATATCCTGAGCAGTTACATACTGCGTATTGTACAGCAATCCGGCAGTTCCCCACATATAGCATGCCGCATACCGGCTGGCCGGATTCTCCGTGGTACCCAGTTTATCTATCTGGCGGCGGATATAGGGAGAAATTCCTTTCATGTAGTTGGGTGAATGTGCGAATACCGTATCGATAGGCAGCAACAGTCCCTTATGCAACATACGTTCAATGATGTATTCCGAAGGACATACCACATCGAAATCCTCATGCCCCTTTTCAATCTTGGTAAGCATGATTTCATTGATATCGAAGGTCTGATACACGATACGTATATCCTCTCCGGTCTGTTCCTTGTAATATTGCAGAAAATCTTCCAGCACCCCTTCTCCGATATAGTCGGCCCAGTTGTATACTTTCAGTATATTCTGACGCGATTCGTCGGCATTATAGCAGCCCGTCATAGCCAGACAAGCCCACAGGCATACGATAACTTGATAAAATCTTTTCATTCTACGTTTCGGCACACGGCTTTATCTCTGCAAAGCCTTATTTCTTCGGAGCCTTTCCGGCTCTACGGTTAATAATAATCAGCAAGATCAAGATAACGACAAACGTCAGGGCGGACAGCGGACGAAGCTCCGGCGTCAATCCTCCCTTTCGGGCATCGGCATAGATATAAGTAGAAAGTGTTTCCAATCCCTGGTTTCCGATGGTAAACACGGTTACGGCAAAATCGTCGAACGAGATAGTCAGTGCCAGCAGAAAACCGCTGATCATACCCGGACGTATCTCAGGAATTATCACTTTCCAGAGCGCCTGCATCGGAGTTGCCCCTAGATCGAGTGCCGCTTCATACAGGTTCGGATTCATTTGTTTCAAGCGAGGAAGCACACTCAGCACCACGTAGGGCGTACAGAACGTAATGTGAGCCAGCACAACGGTCGTAAATCCTTGTGTAATACCCAGCGAAACGAAAAGCAGGAACAACGAAATACCGGTTATGATATCACCGTTCAGGATAGGAATCGTATTGATAAACCCTACAGCTTTCCGGCTGCGCGCACGCAAATTGAAGATACCGATGGCAGCAATGCTCCCCAGCAAGGTAGAAACCGTAGCTGCAATCAGGGCAATGGCAAGGGTATTGATGCAGGCGTTCATCAGTGAATGATGTGCACCGGTATTCATCAATGACTCGTACAGCTTGAATGAAAAGCCGGTCCAGTTGCCCAGCACTTTCGCCTCGGTAAACGAATAAACCACAATAATCAGAATAGGTGCGTAAAGCAATATCAGCAACACCCACAAATATGTCTGCTCGATGATTCTTCTTACCATACGCCTCCTCCTTTCTCCGACTCGTCCTTATTCTCGGGAGCGAACAAGGAAGTGGCGGCAATCAAGAACAACATGATGAGCGAAAGCGCCGCTCCGTAGTTCCACAAGCTGTTGTTTATATTCTCCTGTATGGTTGTTCCAAAGAGCTTGATGTTGTTCATTGTCAGCAGTTCGGCTATGGCAAAGGTCGAAATGGTAGGCATGAATACCATCATGATGCCACTTACTACCCCCGGCATGGACAAAGGAAAAATCACTTTCCAGAATACTTGGAAAGAATTGGCTCCCAAATCCTGTGCCGCCTCGATGTAACTTCTGTCCATTTTCTGCAACGTATTGTAAATAGGATAAATCATAAAGGGAATGAAATTGTATATCATACCGAAAATAAGCGCTCCTTCGCCCAGCGGCAACCGACAAAAGTCGAACAAGGCAACCGTAGCGAGCGTACGCACCAGAATGTTTACCCACATCGGAAGGATAAACAGCATGATCAGCGTGCGCGAATAACTCAGATTCTTGCAGTTGTTCAGAATCCATGCCACCGGATATCCCAGCAAGATACATCCCAGCGTGGTAAGAATGGCGATACCAATAGAATAGACAAAAGTATTGACCGACTCCGAATGAGCAAAAAACTTGCTGAAATTGGCCAACGTAAGATGTCCCATGTCGTCGGTAAACGCATATACCACAATCAACAACAGCGGGATGATAACAAATATGACCGAAAAAATGAGATAAGGCAAAACCCAACTCTTGCGCGAAGAGAAAAAATGTTGCAATTTCTTCATTATCCTTATATTAACAAATTACACGAATAGCCTCAGCAGGAATGGTAATACCCACGCGGTCGCCGTCGTCCCACACATCGTTGGTATCGACAAAAACATTTTCGTCCCAGTCGGACAAAACCGTGAGATGATAATGGTTTCCCTTGTAAAGAATGAACTTCACCTCTCCGGTAAGCATTCCGTCTTCTTCATTATCCTGCAAGATCACCTTGTCGAAATCAACTTCCACCTTCACATGCTTCCAGTCGCGTGACGAGTCACTCATATCCACCCGCGGACATTCGAACTCGCAACCGAGGAATTCCACGTGTGTTTCGTCTATCATCGATGCTTCGAACGTATTGCATATCCGCTCTTTCTGCATGATATGTATGTCCATCGGCTTGATGAGCAGACCAACTTCCGAACCTGCTTCGAAAGCATGATAGTCTTGTACCAGAAATTCATAATCGCCTACAGCCACTGCCATCTCGTAATGTACCCCCTTGAAGATGCACGACTGCACCACACCACGAAGCTGTGCCGCATCGGACACGGGGAAAATATACAAGTCTTCCGGACGGATTACCACATCGACAGGAGCATTTTCGCCAAAACCCTTATCCACACATTCAAACTCCCGTCCGCAGAAACGTACCAGACAGTCGCGAACCATCGTACCGTTCAAGATATTGCTTTCACCGATAAAATCGGCAACGAACGAATTGATAGGCTCATTGTAGATATCGGTCGGCGTACCGATTTGCTGAATTTTTCCTTCGCTCATGACCACAATGGTATCGCTCAGCGTCAAAGCCTCCTCCTGATCGTGCGTAACATAAACAAAGGTAATTCCCAGACGACGGTGCATTTCCTTCAGTTCCATCTGCATATCCTTACGCATTTTCAGGTCGAGTGCTGCCAGCGGTTCGTCGAGCAACAACACTTCCGGCTCGTTTACAATGGCACGAGCGATGGCCACACGCTGCTGCTGTCCACCCGACAACGAGTTTACGTCACGGTATTCATAGTCGGTCATGCCCACCATCTTCAATGCCACCTTCACCTTTTTCTCCATCTCTGCCTTCGGCATTTTCTTCAGTTTCAGTCCGAAAGCAATGTTATCATATACATTCAGGTGAGGGAACAGCGCATATTTCTGAAACACCGTATTCACCGGACGACGATGAGGAGGAGTCTGGGTAATTTCTGTCCCATCGATATACAACTCCCCTTCCGAGGCAGTCTGGAATCCCGCAATGAGTCGCAGCAACGTTGTCTTTCCACATCCCGAAGGACCGAGAATCGTCACGAATTCCCCCTTGCGGATAGACAAGTTAATATGGTCGAGTGCCGTCTTTTCACCAAAGAATTTCGACACGTTTTTTACTTCGATAATAGGTTTATTGTCTTGTTGCATAAGCATGTTCTGATTTCAGCCCGCAAAGGTACACATTATTATTAACTTATCTCGTTAAAAAGGAAGAGTTTTGTACCTATAATAAGATAAGCTCAGAAGGTTTTTCTGAAATCGAACATCAAGTTCAACTGTAAGCCTTTATCACCTTTCTTTATGCGAATATTACCAGGCTGACTATTTGGTCCCTGTTGTTCAATAGGCTTAAACGAACAAATGGCTGGTATATCAAGCAAAAAAGAAATATCTCCTTCAGGAAAATCAGGCATTGTCTTTTTGGCACTATATTTTGGCTCCAGAGGTGTAAAGATACGGTAAAAGATTCCATCTGTACGCGAGTAAATCGTAAAGGAGACCTCATCACTTTCTAAAGTAGCCCAGTATACATTGGCATGATAACCTTTAAATTCGGGATACACCAGATTGTCATAGCTTTCCCCAGTTATGGTATTATTGTATTCCTTATGCCAAATATTGTAGTTGGTACCTGCTATTCGATTTTTCCAGACACGATAAGGTCCTCTTCCCATCCACTTCATGCCCTTGCAATTTTGCTCCGGATAAGAAAACGTAATTCCAAGATTATAAACCTCCGTATCCATAAAAGCATCATCAAAACCACCTCCTCCCAAGGCACGGTTCAACAGTACAGCATCCATATAGAGCAGCCCCTGAGGAGTAAGTCGCCACACTATCGAATCGGCTCCACCCTTATAATGAGCACAAAACACAGCCCCGTCTGAATCCTGACGTACATAGCTCTCGGCTGGCTGATAAATCATTTTCATGCCTACCGCCACCGGACCGTCCGTAAAGGGAACTTCTTGTCCATCCGAAAGTATACGGGCAATCATTCCCGTACCAGCATCAAAGGTAATGCTAACCTTATCGCTTTTCAAGATTATCTGTTTGCCATCATTGCAGACTGATACCGGGCCAGAAGATGCCGACCGACAAGTATGAGATAAATGGCTATCAAAATATTGACTTGCCAGATGGATAGGGTAAGTCCATTCACAGATACTTCGTTTTTCTTTATCGAATGCTTCCAACTTCAGTATATCTCCCTCACGAAAAGAAGCAGGCAGAGAAAAATGTGCCTTTCCTGTTTCTCCAGGAGCTATAGAAGAAAGTACAACCTCTCCGCTGGCAAGCACACGTGAATGCGCCCCCTGCATAGGAGTATCACATGCAAGTACTTTATAAGTCATTCGACAATCTTTCAAATTGGTATAAGTATATTCGTTTGTAACGAAGAAACTTCCGTCGAAATGATCCGTAATAAGCAAAGGTTTTATCTGCACAGGCGACCATTGTGACCTGATAGCATAAAAGCTACCTTCTTTTTCCCTCCTCGGACCAACTACTCCATCGGGAGCATTCGAACCGTCGGAATCGAGCATTCCTCCCCGGTCGGAACGCTTGGGAGCCTCATCACTAAATGCCCAGATAAAGCCTCCGGCAAACATAGGATTGGTCATCCACCTGTCCCAAAAATCGCGTAGTCCAGCTCCTCCGCCCTGATCGTACATTGCATGCATAAATTCTGTAGGCATAAACACTTCATACCCATTGGTAAATCGTGCCACCCCCGTAAGATAAGCTGGATAGTGATGCGTATCAAGTCCGTTGAAATCGGCCCACGGATGGATGACATGACGTTGCTGATACTTATCGTAATCAGTAAAAAGAACATCGTTCGCCGTATTCCATCCACCTTCATTCCCATTACTCCACAAAATGACAGACGGATGATTTACATCACGTTCCACCATTTCCTTTACCAGCCGTGCACCAGTTTCCGTATCATAACACCCATGCCATCCGGCAAGCTCATCAATATAAACCAATCCGAGAGAATCGCACATATCGAGAAAATGTTCATCGGGCGGATAATGGGAACGTACAGCATTCATATTCATTTCCTTGATAAGCAAAGCGTCTTGCAGGCTCATTGCAGCACTCGTTGTCCGCCCACCATCTACTGAGAAAGAGTGACGGTTAATACCTTTCACCACCAGCCGTGTTCCGTTCAGATAAAGTCCGTCTTGCGGAAAAAACTCGATGGTCCGAAATCCCGTTCTCACCTCACGTTCCTGAACTATTTTCCCTTCACGGTCTTTCAATATCAAACGTACTCGATAGAGTTCGGGCGACTCCGTATTCCATACCTTCACATCGTGCCACCAGGTTTCGACATTCGTTTCTTTTCCTGCACAACTTATTCGACAGGTCATTTCTTCCTTTCCTTCATCAGTTTTCAGAAACTTGCCATCTTTTAATCCTTGTACCGATATAGACAAAAAATAGCCTTCTGAATCACCACTCGTACGCACCGAAGCGCGGAAATGTCCATCGGCACGGGCATCAATCACAAAATGTTCCATCGAAACTTCAGGAACAACTTCCAGCCATACCGGACGATAAATTCCTCCAAACAACCACCAATCCGCACGACGTTCTGCCGCATTTACCGATTTGTTAGCCGACTGTTTGGCAACTTTCACTTCAAGTTGATTTTTCCCTTCTGTATTTAACAGTGAAGTAATATCGTAAGAAAAACGGTAAAAAGCCCCTTGATGAATATTTCCCGCAGGTTTTCCATTGATCAGCACTTCTGCATCGGTCATGACCCCGTCGAAAAACAACTTGACACGATCGTTTTTCTTACACTTGGGAGTCTGAAAGTAATAACGATAGATACCGATTTCATCGCTGGGTTTTGCCCCTTTCACCATATAATAGCGCCCATAAGTATATTCACCAAAGCCCTGCAACTCCCAGCAACAAGGTACTTCGATGGGTTTCCATTTACCAGAATTTAGACCCTTGGTACAGAAGAATTGCCATGTACGGGTATTGTCAATACCTGTACCCGACAAATAAATCCGTTCGGGGTGAGGGGCTTGCGCCTGTATATTTAAAACCGAACAAATACCCAAAGCCATTATAGCATGACGAAAAATGTGTTTTTTCATACCCAAATACCTGATTTAGATTTGTTGGAACAAAGATAGGGATTCGGCAAAAGGGAAGAAATGGAAATTAGTACACATAAATGAAAATTTATGCACGGCAGCTATTATCAGATACATACAGAGATTTCTGTCGAAGCATGACGCCCTTTCTCTAAAAATGTCTCGATGTTTTTTTATTTTTTGTACAAAAACAAAAAAGATTTGTACAAAAGACAGAAGGATTTCGGCGAGACAAAAAAATCCCTCACTTCCTTTTCTGACAATCTCCGGCATTTGTTCCGAAAAACGTAACAGGAAAGGTAGTGAGGGAAGTATTCCTTTTTATCGGATGGTCACCATAGTAGCTCCAAAACCATATTCACGGAAAGAAGCATCTTGGCTGGGATAATTCTTATACTTGCGTTTCAGCTCATCCAGAATGGCACGGCGCAACACACCATCGCCTTTGCCATGGATAAAGACGATCTTTTGTCCTTTCTTATTCTTGTATTCTTCCAGTGTCTTACGGAATACATCAAGCTGATAATTCAGCATTTCGGCATTTCCCATACCGGTCGTATCGTCCAGCAACTCGTGGATGTGCAAGTCGACTTCCACGATGTCATTTTTTACCTTATGCTGTTTCTTCTGCAACTTTGCCGGAGCGTCGGACGCACTTTTCTGCAACAAGGCTTCCTTGATGTCGTTGGCCGAAACATATACCTGCTTCACTTCTTCATCATCGCGCACAATGTCGTACACCAACGCCGGTTCTGCAAAGAAATCGGTCTGCTGGAAGGTATGCAGTTTATAGAATTTTACGGTATCAATGCGCACTTCCGTATTGACCGCATTCTTCAACAGAAATGTACGGTCGTCCTTGTAAGCCAGCAGTTGTACTGCCACATGCTCCATACTGTTCAACGCACTTTTATCGAATTCTTCCAGATGCATTTTCATGTTCGGCTTGATGGTACCGCGACTACGCAATGTCCAGCTTTTGCCTTCGGCCGACAAATAGAGGTAATCGATGAAATAATTGCTGTCGTTTACCAGATAAGCATCGAAAGCTGTCGAGGAAATTGCCTTTACATCCTGAGGCACGTAAGCCAGATATACGTTCAACACATCGTTTCCACGTATTTCTGGAGCACGGTACGTAATCGGCTTTTCTTCTTCCACTTCCTCTTCCGGTTGCGGAGCTTCAGGCTTTTTGGCCGATTTAAGGGGAATATTGTAATCATCGGTCTGAATAACGACACACTCTTTTATCAGCATCGGAATCTCGAAGCCATCGTCACCTTCTACCAATGCTACGTCTTTTCCTTGAAATCCTCTCACGATACCGCCTCCCACTTCACTGAGGAAACGGACTTTATCTCCTATTTTCATCGTTTTATCCTCCTTTTTATTTATAATAAAACTGCTCTATTTAAAAAAGAACTTCAGTTGCATACTTTAAGTAAAGAACCTTTACCTTCATTCAAAATTCCTCACAAAAATACGTAGTGCAAAGATAATGGTTTTATTCCGAAAACAAAAGATGCAATCCGGTTGCCTAAAGAGCAGCAAATTCACTGCTGGCAAAAAAATTATCCTCTAAACAGAACGTTTTTCTCTTACTGGTTTCCTGACTCCTACACTTCCAGACGACCTATCCATCTGCACAAATTTACTTTTCAGTTTCTCAAGCCAGAGCCGACAAAGAGCAAATTTTCGAGGAGCTATACGCTGATACCCGAAGAAATTCTGTAATTTTGCACCCACGTAAATCATACTACTCAACGCTATGACAGAAACTAAGCACATAAAAATCAGCGATTATAATTACCCGTTGCCTGATGAGCGTATCGCAAAATTTCCGCTTCCGGTACGCGACCAGTCGAAACTGCTCGTATACCAACATGGAAAAATCAGTGAAACAATCTTCACTTCTCTGCCCGATTATCTGGAACCGGGCATGTTGATGATATTCAATAACACCAAAGTGATTCAGGCTCGTCTGCACTTCCGCAAGGAAACAGGTGCACTGATTGAAATCTTCTGCCTGGAACCTATCCAGCCGAATGATTACGCATTGAATTTTCAGCAGACCAGTCACTCAGCATGGTTATGCATGATCGGTAACCTGAAGAAATGGAAAGAAGGTGCGCTGCATAAGGAAATGACGGTAAAAGGCAAAACAATCACGCTGACAGCTCAGCGTGGTGCCTGTCATGGAACAAGTCATTGGGTAGACTTTACATGGGATAATCCGGAAGTTACTTTTGCCGACATCCTCGAAGTGTTTGGTGAACTACCTATTCCTCCTTATCTTAACCGCGAAACGCAGGAAAGCGACAAGGAAACATATCAGACGGTTTACTCCAAAATAAAAGGTTCGGTGGCCGCTCCTACAGCCGGATTACACTTCACCGAACGAGTATTGTCTGCACTGAAAGATAAAGGTGTCGACTTGGAGGAAGTTACTCTTCACGTAGGAGCCGGAACGTTTAAACCGGTCAAGAGTGAAGAGATAGAGGGACACGAAATGCATACCGAGTATATCTCAGTCAACAAGACTACCATCGAAAAACTGATTGCACACCATGGAGAAGCTGTAGCAGTAGGTACCACTTCCGTACGCACACTGGAAAGTCTATATTATATAGGTGTAACAATCAGCCAGAATCCGGATGCCAGTCAGGAAGATCTGCACGTAAAGCAGTGGCAACCTTATGAATCGAATCCCACTCTTAGCACGACAGAGGCTTTGCAATGCATTTTAGATTACATGAACCGTCACGGGCTCGATGCGCTTCATACCAGTACACAAATCATCATTGCTCCGGGATATGAGTACAAAATAGTCAAACGCATGGTTACGAACTTTCATCAACCGCAAAGTACGTTACTGCTACTTGTTTCAGCTTTTGTGAAAGGTGACTGGCGCAACATTTACGACTATGCACTATCGCACGATTTTCGTTTCCTGAGCTATGGAGATTCATCGTTGCTCATCCCCTAAAATCTTTTCTTTGACCTAAATCAAGAAAAGAGGCCATTGCCCGTTTTTTCTTGCAAAAATGCATAATGGATAAACAAAAACGTGTAATTTTGTGTTGTAAAACATAAAACAAGACTAACACTAACTAAAAACAACTCTCCTAAAAAGAGAGCGACGAAACAAAAAGACTTGAATTTATAACACAAAAACAAGGAAAGGATAACATTATGAAACAAGTAAAAAATCTATTCAAAGCTATTAAAAAGAACTTGAACGCAAGTGCAATGGCAATGTACGGTCAGTATACACGATAATATACTCCGTACAGTTTATTAAGAAAATTCAACACATCATCCATAATTAAGGGACGAAGGGTTTTTAATAATCCTTTGTCCCTTTTTTCGATTTAATAGATTAATCAATCTTTCAATACAAAACTCAAATCAGTCAGAAGACAACTTAAGAAAGTGATTGCTATCAAGTTCTTTTTCTTTAAGCTGGTGAAACTTTATGCATAACCCCATTTATAATCGGCTGAGCCGATTATACCTTTCTACTTCAAGCTTAATGGAGCTTCACACCGGATCTATTAAGTTTTGATTTCTTCAATTTTACTAGAAAACCTTTCCGGCTAAGTTCGCAAAAAGACTCAGACAAAATAAAAAAGCATCCTAGGGTAAACCTAGGATGCTTTCAATAACTGTTGGGCTACTCGGATTCGAACCAAGAAAAACAGGACCAGAATCTGTTGTGTTACCATTACACCATAGCCCAAACTTATGTTTACGGTATCTTCTCCGCGAAGACTTCCGCTTATTAAAGATGTTGGGCTACTCGGATTCGAACCAAGAAAAACAGGACCAGAATCTGTTGTGTTACCATTACACCATAGCCCAATATCAAGTATTTTGTCAATCATTTCGTTTTTGACGCTGCAAAGGTACTACTTTTTCCTAATATAGCAATAGTTTCGCGGTTTTTTTTCAAAAAAATACAAAAGAAAAAGAGAATTAAGCTTCATTCCTTCGTGATATACAGAAAAGCAAGTATATTTGCTACATTATTAAATAGTAAATACTAAAATAAAAACAGAAAACAATAATAATGGACGAAACAAAGAACTTAGTAAAGAAAATTACAGAAGGCATTCAAGAAAAAAAAGGAAAGAAAATCGTTATAGCTGACTTAACCAATATAGAAGATACAATCTGCAAATACTTCGTTATCTGTCAGGGAAACTCACCTAGCCAGGTTCTGGCAATCGTAGATTCAGTAAAAGAATACGTTCGGAAAGAAACCGGCAACAAAGTATATGGAATGGACGGTGTACGTAATGCACAATGGGTAGCCATGGATTACGGAGACGTGCTGGTTCATGTATTTTTACCGGAAGTAAGAGATTTCTATAACTTGGAGCATTTGTGGGCTGATGCCAAGCTGACTTCTCTACCCGACATTGATTAATTTTATATGTAAACGTGTATGAGCGAAAATTTAAACAACAACAATAAACCCAAGATCAACGTACCGCGTCCAAGCTTGAGCTGGCTGTACGTGATTATTGCTCTTGTTTTCGGGTTCCTTTACTTTTCCAGCGAAGACGGAAGTGCAAGCAAGGAAATAACCTATACCGAATTCAAGGATATGGTAAGCAAAGGTTACGCAAATAAAATCATTGCTTACGATGACAATACTGTGGATATGTTTATCAAGCCTGAGCACATTGTCGATGTGTTCGGAAAAGATGCCAGCAAAGTAGGCAGAAGCCCTTCGGTCAATGTACAGATAGGATCGATGGAATCGCTTGATAAATTTCTTGACGAAGAACAAGACAACGGACATTTTACAGGTTCCATCAGTTACGAAAAGCATACGAACTACTTTAGTATGATATTCTGGAACGTAGCTCCTTTCCTGTTATTAATAGGTATATGGATGTTCATCATGCGCCGTATGAGCGGAGGTGGAGGTCCGGGCGGTGCCGGAAATGTTTTCAACGTAGGTAAAAGCAAGGCTCAATTGTTTGAAAAAGGAGCCAACCGCATTACGTTTAAGGATGTAGCTGGTCAGGCTGCTGCCAAACAAGAGGTAGAAGAAATTGTAGAATTTCTGAAACAGCCACAAAAATACACGGAACTGGGAGGTAAAATTCCTAAAGGTGCATTGCTGGTAGGCCCTCCGGGAACCGGTAAGACCTTGCTTGCCAAAGCAGTTGCCGGCGAAGCTGATGTACCGTTCTTCTCTATTTCAGGTTCCGATTTCGTGGAAATGTTTGTGGGAGTGGGAGCTTCACGTGTACGCGACCTCTTCCGTCAGGCAAAGGAAAAGGCTCCTTGTATCATCTTTATTGATGAAATTGATGCGGTGGGCCGTGCCCGTGGAAAGAACCCCAGCATGGGAGGTAACGACGAACGTGAAAATACGCTAAACCAGTTGCTTACAGAAATGGATGGATTCGGTTCGAACAGTGGAGTCATCATACTGGCAGCTACGAACCGTGTAGATATTCTGGATAAGGCCTTGCTGCGTGCCGGACGATTCGACCGTCAGATTTATGTCGATCTGCCCGACTTGAACGAACGTAAGGAGGTTTTCGGAGTACATCTCCGCCCGTTGAAACTGGATAATACGGTAGACGTTGATCTGTTGGCACGTCAGACTCCGGGATTCAGCGGTGCTGATATTGCCAATGTATGTAATGAAGCAGCCTTGATTGCGGCACGTCATTCGAAGACATCTGTGGGAAAAGATGATTTCTTAGCAGCTATCGACCGTATCGTCGGCGGTCTGGAAAAGAAAACAAAGGTAATGACCGCAGCCGAAAAACGTGCCATTGCTCTGCATGAAGCAGGACATGCTACCATTTCATGGTTCCTGGAACATGCCAATCCGCTGATCAAGGTCACAATCGTTCCGCGAGGACGTGCACTGGGAGCAGCATGGTATCTGCCTGAAGAACGTCAGATTACGACTAAGGAGCAGATGCTGGATGAAATGTGTGCAACCTTAGGTGGTCGTGCTGCCGAAGAAGTTTTCATCGGACACATCTCAACCGGTGCCATGAACGACCTGGAACGAGTAACCAAACAGGCTTACGGCATGATAGCATACGCAGGTATGAGCGACAAGTTGCCTAACCTATGCTACTACAGCAACGATGAATATACGTTCAACAAGCCTTACAGTGAACATACTGCCGAACTGATTGACCAGGAAGTGCAGAAGATGATCAATGAACAATATGCACGTGCAAAGGCATTGCTGCTGGAACATAAGGAAGGTCATAACCAACTGGCGGAACTGCTGATAGAGCGTGAAGTAATCTTTGCTGAAGATGTAGAAAAGATATTCGGAAAACGTCCGTGGGCTTCCCGTTCGGAAGAAATCATGGCCGACGAAAAGAAAGCGCTACCGGAATCAGAAAAGAAGGCAGACGAACCTTCATCCGAACCGGAAAACAAAGATCCGGAGGCTACACAAAGCGAAGGTACAACTGTTTCCAATGAAGAGAAACAAGCCTGAGAACATCATTATCATAACAGAAACTAAGCTTTTGTCATTCAGCCGACCTGCATGGTCTGCCTGAGTGACAAAAGCATTTTAATAACAAACATTAAATCCCTTACTGCCGTGAAAAGCAATTTTCTTCAACGAGCCATAACAGGAGTGATATTCGTAGCCGTATTGGTAGGCTGCATTCTGGGAGGCCCTATCTCGTTCACCATTTTGTTTGCGCTGATCAGTGCACTTACAATCAATGAGTTCGGCACCATTGTCAACCGAAGAGAAAACACACGTATGAACAAACCTATCTCCATTCTGGCAGGTCTGTTCCTGTTTCTCTGTTTCGGATACATCGGAGTAGTACCGGGAGCGAATGAAATTTTCATTCCTTACCTGTTTCTGATACTTTATCTGTTCATCAGCGAGTTGTACAAGAAACAGCCTAATCCACTCAACAACTGGGCATACGCCATGATGAGCCAGATATACATTGCTCTATCATTCGCCTTGCTCAACGTACTGGCTTACCACAGTACCGCAGTAGAAAGTATTTCACAATACAATCCGATATTACCTTTGTCTATTTTCATCTTCAACTGGGTAAACGATACGGGGGCTTACTGTACCGGCATGCTGTTCGGAAAGCACAGATTGTTCGAACGTATTTCTCCCAAGAAGTCGTGGGAAGGCTCTATCGGAGGTGCCGTATTCAGCATCATCGCTGCCATCGTGCTGGCACACTTCTTTACATTCCTGAGTACCGGCATCTGGATCGGATTGGGACTGACTGTTGTGGTATTCGGAACATGGGGTGACTTAACCGAATCGCTGATGAAACGTACACTCGGCATCAAGGATTCGGGTAATATCCTGCCCGGACACGGAGGTATGCTCGACCGCTTCGACAGCACCCTCATGGCCGTTCCGGCAGCAGTGGTATACTTGTATGTAGTAGGACTGATTACTGCTTAAAAAATAGAAAGTGCCCTTCCTTTCTTTCACCCATTCTGAAAAGGCTGTCAAGCCTGCAAACAATTGATTCAGAATGTAATGACAAGTGAAAGAAAGGAAGGGCATATTGTTTTTAAGATTTGTACAAAAAATCTAAGAATTTGTACAAATTTTCAGAAAAGGTCACGACGTTTTTTCAGAAAATCGCCCACGTTCGCACGAACACTCGCAGACGAATCATAAAAAAGCCATCTCAACCCTTCCGGCGTGCCTTCAGCAAAGCCGTAATCTGAGCCGCCGCACGTTCCGACGCACCCGGCTCTCCCAAAATACCAATCAGCCGATCGTACTCCGAAAGCATGCGCGAGCGTCCGTTTCCGCCCGATATAATCTTAGCCAACTCCTTTTTTATATTAGAAACCGTCATACCGTCGGCCACCAGCTCCGTCACCACCTCCCGATCGGCTATCAGGTTTACCAATGAAATATACTTCACTTTCAGGATATGCCTGCGAAGAAAAGAAACCAGTTTGCCTGCCGATATGTAGTAGCATACCACCTGAGGCACACGGAACAAAGCCGTTTCGAGCGTAGCCGTTCCCGAAGTAACCAGTGCTGCCTCAGCCTGCTGCAACAAACGGTACGTCTGTCCAAATACGATTTTCGTACTGCTGTCGATATATCGCTTGTAAAAATCGGGCTCAATGCCGGGAGCTCCCGCCACCACAAACTGATATTGCGGGAAACTACGTGCTGCCTCAATCATGCGCGTCAGGTTATCCTTGATTTCCTGCCGGCGACTTCCTGCCAGCAAAGCGATGATCGGCTTATCTTCCAGCCCGTTGGCTGTGACAAATTCACTGAAAGTTTCCTGTCCTTTCTTGCAAAAATCATCCACGGCATCCACACACGGATTGCCCACATAATGTATCGGATACTGATGCTTCTTGAAGAAATCGACCTCGAAAGGCAGGATAGAAAACAACTCATCGACATCGCGTTTGATATTCTTGATGCGGTACTCCTTCCACGCCCAGATTTTCGGCGAAATATAATAGTAGACAGGTATCTGCGTGTGCCGCTTGATGTATTCGGCTATCTTCAGGTTAAACCCCGGATAATCGACCAAAATCAAGACATCCGGCTGCCACGCTTCGACATCCTTCTTGCAAAAATCCATGTTACGGAAAATGGTTCGCAAGTGAAGCAGCACGGGAATGAAACCCATATACGCCAGTTCGCGGTAATGCTTTACGCAAGTACCGCCCACCGCCTTCATCAAATCGCCTCCGAAGAAGCGAAATTCTGCCTGCGGATCTTCGTGCTGCAAGGCACGCATCAGGTTCGATGCATGCAAGTCGCCCGACGCCTCTCCTACTATCAGATAATACTTCATACGTTCCAGTTCCAATGTTTCAAATCATCCATCAGCGAATACGCCGTAACGTCAATCTGCGTGGGCGTAATTGCCACATAATCATGTTCCAAAGCCCAGTGGTCGGTATCCTCGGCATCGGGCTCGTTGTTCTTGTATTCTCCCGTTAGCCAGTAGTAGCAACCGCCACGCGGATGTTCGGCCTTGACAAACTCGTTTATCCACACTCCGTCGGTCTGCCGGCAGATACGCACACCTTTCAGTTCATCCGTATCGGGGAAATTCACATTCAGACACTTACCTTCGGGGAGTCCCTTGGCAAGCACTTCCTCCACGATGCGGCGTACATAAGGCAGCGTGACCGAGAAATTCGCATCCGCACTATGGTTGCACAATGAGAATCCTACCGAAGGAATCCCCTTCAAGCAGCCTTCTATCACCACACCCATCGTACCGGAATAATGCACATTTACCGACGAATTGTCGCCGTGATTGATACCTCCTATCACCATATCGGGCTTGCGGGGCACCAAAGCATGTAAAGCCAGTTTTACACAATCGACAGGGCTTCCCGAACACTTGTAGACGGTCAGTCCGGGCTCCTGGCGTACCTTTGCACAACGGAGAGGATGTTCGGAAGTAATGGCTCCCGATGAACCTGAACGCGGCCCGTCGGGGGCTACGACTATCAGGTCGGCAACCGGGCGCAATGCCCCTACTAATTCTCGTATTCCTTTGGCATTCACGCCATCATCGTTCGATAGTAATAAAAGAGGTCTTTCGTTTGTCATATATTTCATTATTAATAATTGCCCGTAAAGTTACAACAAATATTAATCTTCTCAAACCACGGCACATAATTACACAGAATTGCGTATCTTTGCCTCGCCGAAGTTATTAACAAAAGCCGTGAGTTATCAACATTTTCAAGAAATGCAGACATTTGCTGATACATACTTTCGACGATTATTTGTTACTTCGCAATCAGTAAACTGATTAATATGGGAAAAATTATTGCTTTAGCCAACCAAAAAGGTGGCGTGGGTAAGACTACGACAACCATTAACCTGGCTGCATCATTAGCCACTCTCGAGAAAAAAGTGCTGGTAGTCGACGCTGATCCGCAGGCAAATGCTTCATCCGGTCTGGGGGTTGATTTAAAGGACATTGACTGTTCTATTTACGAATGCCTTATCAACCAGACAGACATCAGGGAAGCTATTTACACAACCGATATTGACGGATTAGACATTATTCCTTCTCACATCGACCTCGTAGGAGCAGAAATTGAAATGCTGAACCTGGAAAACCGTGAGAAGATTATGAAAAAGGCCTTGGAGCCGATGAAAAATGAATACGATTATATCCTGATAGACTGTTCACCGTCGCTGGGACTGATTACCATCAATGCCCTGACGGCTGCCGACTCGGTCATCATTCCGGTACAATGCGAGTACTTTGCACTGGAAGGTATCAGTAAACTGCTGAACACCATCAAGATAATCAAGACAAAACTAAATCCTTCGCTGGAAATAGAAGGATTCCTGCTCACGATGTTCGACTCACGTCTGCGTCTGGCCAACCAGATATACGACGAGGTTAAGCGTCATTTTCAGGAACTGGTGTTCAAAACCATTATCCAGCGAAACGTCAAGCTGAGTGAAGCTCCCAGTCACGGAATACCTGCCATCTTGTACGATGCAGATTCTACGGGTGCCAAGAATCACCTGGCTCTGGCAAACGAAATTATAAACAAGAACAAAGAAGCATAAAAGCTGAAAGAATAAACGAATATGGCCGTACAGAAAAAATTTGCACTGGGCAGAGGACTCGACGCGCTGATTTCTACCAATGACGAGGTAAGGACTTCGGGCTCTTCTTCTATCAACGAAGTGGAACTGAGCAAGATATCCGTCAACCCGAACCAGCCGCGACGGGAATTTGATCCGATTGCCCTGCAAGAACTTGCCGACTCAATAGCTGAAATCGGCATCATACAACCTATTACCTTACGCAAGCTGAATGAGGATTCATATCAGATTATAGCAGGAGAACGACGTTACCGTGCCTCTATTCTGGCAGGACTGAGTACCATCCCTGCTTATATCCGTACTGCCGACGATGAGAACATGATGGAAATGGCGCTGATAGAGAACATTCAGCGTGAAGACTTGAACTCGCTGGAGATCGCACTCGCCTATCAGCATCTCATCGAACAATACGAACTGACTCAGGAACGCCTGAGCGAACGGGTGGGGAAAAAGCGTACTACCATCGCCAACTACCTGCGACTGCTCAAACTTCCTGCTACAATACAGGTTGCACTGAAGAATAAAGAAATAGACATGGGGCATGCACGTGCCTTGCTTGCGCTGGACGACCCGAAGACACAGATACGTATTTTCAACGAAATCATTGCGCAAGGGTATTCCGTACGCAAGGTAGAAGAAATAGTAAAGGCATTGTCCGCGGGTGAAAGCGTGGAATCGGGAGGCAAGAAAATAGCTCCCAAAGGCGCCAAACTGTCCGAAGAATATACCATGTTGCAGAATCATCTGTGTACATTCTTCGGTACCAAGGTACAGCTGTCGTGCAGCAACAAAGGAAAAGGTAAAATCAGTATCCCCTTCAACAACGAAGCCGATCTGGAAAGAATCATGGAGATACTGGACTCATTGAAACCAAAAGAATAAAAAGAACAAGTCTTGAGACAACGACCGTTTACATATATAGTATATATCGTACTGCTTTTCTGTCTGGCATGGGGAGGAAGTACAGAGGGATATGCACAACGTGCACTCAAGCACCGGAAAGGCATACTGACCGCCGACTCGATACGTGCGCAAAACGTAGCCGACAGTCTTGCCTTACTCGATACGCTGAATATACGCCAGCAGCGCATCGAAGAACTGGAAGCTCCGGTGGATACTGCCATGCTCATGCGGCAGAGTGACTCGCTGCAAAGCCGAAAACCTCAGGCCATCAAGGAAAAGAAGAAGTGGCTTCCTATACCGAACAACTCTATCTGGCTGTCACTTGCCATACCCGGTGCAGGTCAGATATACAACCGGAAGTACTGGAAACTGCCAATCATTTATGGAGGTTTCGCAGGATGTACCTATGCTTTGACCTGGAACAGTAAAATGTATAAGGATTACACACAGGCATATCAGGATATCATGAGCGATAATCCGAATAATGATAGCTATATGAACTTCCTGCCGGCCGGATATACCAAGAAGGATGTGCAAAACAGGTTGGATTATTATCAGGAACTATTCCGCAAGCGAAAGGATGTCTTCCGCCGTCAGCGAGATTTAAGTATAATCTCTTTTATCGCAGTATATCTGTTGTCGGTCATCGACGCGTATGTAGATGCCGAACTGTCGAACTTCGATATATCGAACGATCTGGGAATGACACTGGAACCTACAATATTTAACGATGCATACCGCAAGCTGCCACAAGGAATAGGCTTGCAATGCAGTATTAAATTTTAAAATATGAAGAAACTATGTATTGGCATACTTGCCTTCCTTAGCTTTTCGAATCTCTTTGCCCAAAAAACGGAACAGAGCATTGTTGTCCGTTCAAGCTCTGGCGTAGAAGAGAGTTTCGACTTGCCCGAAGGTATGCTTTCCGAAACAGACAGTCTGTATCTGGACTGGATTTCGAAAAACTATATCAATTTGGGAGAAAACTGTACCGCAACTTCCGCTAATCCAGAAGTCAGCGACTCTATCTATATCGACCGGTTGCAACGTATTCCGGCTATCATCGAAATGCCGTACAACGAAGTGGTACGAAAATTTATCGACATGTATGCTACCCGCTTACGTCAGAAGGTTGCATTCATGCTGAGTGCCAACAATTTTTACATGCCTATATTCGAAGAAGCACTCGATTTGTACGACCTTCCGCTGGAGCTGAAGTATCTTCCTGTCATCGAATCGGCCCTGAATCCGATGGCCACTTCTCGTCAGGGAGCTGTGGGCTTATGGCAGTTCATGCTGGCAACGGGTAAAATCTATGGCCTGCAAGTAACCAGCCTGATAGACGAACGCCGTGACCCGATCAAGTCGACTCGCGCTGCCGCACGCTATCTGAAAGACTTATACGACATTTATCACGACTGGAATCTGGTACTTGCTGCCTATAATTGCGGTCCGGGTACAATAAACAAAGCCATCCGCCGTGCCGATGGAGAAAAGGATTTCTGGAAACTGTACAATTATCTTCCCAAAGAAACCAGAGGATACGTACCGGCATTTATCGCTGCAAACTACATTATGACGTACTATTGTGAACACAATATCAGCCCACTGGAAATGAAAATGCCGGAAGGAACTGATACCATTCACATATCGCGTCCGTTGAATCTTCAGCAGATTGCCGCAGTATGCAATACGAATATTGACGAACTTCGTGCACTGAATCCGGAATTTAAAAAAGACATCATTCCCGGAAATGAAAAGCCTTATGCTTTACGTCTCTCCAACAAAATGATGAGCTGCTTTATCGATAACGAAGACAGCATATACAATTACAAACCGGAAGTCTACCAGACTCGGCGCAGTAAAGTAGAAGTTGCCGCCGTTAAATCGTCTGCCAAATCGGGAAAAGCCGTCTACCACAAAATCAGAAACGGTGAAACTCTGGGAGGCATCGCAGCCAAATACGGCGTAAGCGTAGCACAGTTACGCCGGTTGAACGGAATAAAAGGCAGCAGCATTCGCGCCGGACGATCATTACGTATCCGATAAACCTCATATTTTACACCCATAATCTCATAAAAAGCTCTCGGTTATCCACAAAGACTAGCCGAGAGCTTTTTTTGTTTTCAGGCTTAACTTTTCAAACAAGACCCTAAGAAAAAACTTGATTCTACTTGTAAAATTCTTTATTTTCTTTATTTTTGCAATTATATTAAGGGAGGAATATAATGACGGATGATAAACTTACACAAGAGCAAACCGATGAAAAGCAGATAAATGATGCCTTTCAAGAACTTTTAGATCGATACCTGGAAAGCAAGCACCGCAAAAAAGTAGAAATAATCACGAAAGCTTTTAATTTTGCCAAGCAAGCACATAAAGGTGTCCGACGTCGTTCGGGTGAACCCTATATACTGCATCCTATTGCCGTAGCACGCATTGCGTGCGTAGAAATAGGCTTGGGATCGACTTCCATCTGTTCGGCTTTACTGCACGACGTGGTAGAAGATACGGACTATACAGTAGAAGATATTGAAAATCTGTTCGGCCCGAAAATAGCACAAATCGTCGACGGGCTGACAAAAATCTCCGGAGGTATCTTCGGCGACCGCGCCTCCGCGCAGGCAGAGAACTTCAAGAAGCTCTTGCTCACAATGAACGATGACATCCGGGTTATCCTGATAAAGATAGCCGACCGCCTGCACAACATGCGTACACTCGGCTCCATGCTCCCCAGCAAACAGTATAAAATTGCAGGTGAAACCCTTTATATCTATGCTCCTCTGGCCAACCGTCTGGGTCTGAACCGTATCAAGACCGAACTGGAAGACCTGAGTTTCAAATACGAGCATCCGGAAACCTACAAAGAAATACAAGACAAATTACAGGCTACTCAGGCAGAGCGTGAAAGTGTTTTCACCGAATTTACAGCTCCTATCCGTGCACAACTGGATAAAATGGGTATTCCTTATCGTATCCTGGCACGTGTAAAATCGCCTTATTCCATCTGGAACAAGATGCAGACCAAGCATATCACGTTCGAAGAGATTTATGATATTCTTGCCGTACGTATCATCTTTACTCCACGAAATGAGGAAGAGGAACTGAATGATTGCTTCGATATCTATGTAGCTATCTCGAAAATATACAAACCGCACCCCGACCGTCTGCGCGACTGGGTAAGTCACCCGAAAGCCAACGGCTATCAGGCACTGCACGTTACACTGATGAGCAACAAGGGACAATGGATTGAAGTACAGATAAGAAGCGAACGTATGAACGACGTCGCCGAACAGGGATTTGCCGCTCACTGGAAATATAAAGAAGGAGGAGGCAGTGAAGATGAAGGCGAACTGAGTAAATGGCTGAAAACCATTAAGGAAATTCTGGACGATCCTCAGCCGGATGCGCTCGATTTTCTCGATACCATCAAACTGAACTTGTTTGCATCCGAGATATTTGTCTTCACACCGAAGGGGGAAATCAAGACCATGCCGCAAAACTGTACGGCACTCGACTTCGCTTTCTCTATCCATACATTCCTGGGAAGCCACTGTATCGGAGCAAAAGTCAATCATAAACTGGTTCCGCTAAGCCACAAACTGCAAAGCGGTGATCAGGTAGAGATCCTTACATCCAAGTCGCAGAAGGTACAGCCTTCGTGGATTAATTTTGCTACTACCGCCAAAGCCAAAGCTAAAATACTGGCTATCCTGAAGCGTGAAAAGAAGGAGATGCAGCAGAAAGGCGAAGACATGCTTACCGATTTCTTTAATCAGGAGAATCTGCCTGCCAGCGATGAGAATATCAAAAAGCTCTGCAACCTGCATCATGTAAAGAATTACGACGAACTGACTCAGAACATCGGTCAGGGAGTTTTCACGCTGGGCGAAGCCGACAAAAACGAACTGAAGGAAAAGCCGTCGCCAACCAACTGGAAAAAGTATATCAGCTTTGCTTTCGGAGGAAACAACAAAAACAAACAGGAAGAGAAGCAGACAGAACAGGCTACCCTGAACATCGACAAGAAGAAAACCATCAAGCTCACTCCCGATGCTATTCAAAAGAACTATATTCTTGCCGATTGCTGTAAGCCTATCCCGGGCGACGATGTACTTGGTTACATCGACGACAATAACCGTATTGTCATTCACAAACGCCAGTGTCCGATAGCAGCCCAACTGAAGACCAGCTTCGGTAACCGGTTGCTCGCCGTGGAATGGGAAACGGGCAAGGCACTGAACTTCCCTGTCAACGTCTATATCAAAGGAATTGACGGTATCGGAGTATTAAATCAGGTGACACAAATCATTTCACAGCAACTCAATGTGAACATCCATAAGTTGAATATTGAATCGAACGACGGTATCTTCGAAGGACGTATACAACTTTATGTACATGATGTGGATGATGTAAACACCATTTGTACCAATCTGAAAAAGATAGAACAGATAAAGAAAGTAACTCGTATTGAAAATTTCGAAGATACGATAGCCGATTAAAGAATATACAACTTCAGCTATTGGTTATAATCGATTGAAACAGCTCCAACAAAACATAAGAAATGGCATATAAAAAGAGAATCAACCATTCTTTTTATATGCCATTTTTAGCAATACGCATTCGTTTGTACCAATCGGAAACAATATTTCATTCAGATTCAGCTGGATAGGGTTAGGCCAACAATACCTAAAGGATTATTTGCGACTTACAAATAATATCCATCTTACAAACAAAAGCAACTTACACCGGCTGTGTCAGGTAAGATAATCCAGTTCTTTCCGCATACTGAGCAAGTCTTCTCTGATACGACGCAAGCGGTCAATGATTTCAGCCGTATCGCGAACCCCCTCCTTATTCTGCTTCAAGCGCTGCTTAGCTCCGGCAAGTGTCATACCCTTTTCCTTTACCAAGTGATACACCAGACGAATATTTTCAATATCTTCTTTCGTATACTGACGGATATTTCCTCCTGCCTTCTTGGGAGCAATCATAGGAAACTCTTTCTCCCAATAGCGTAAAAGCGATTCGTTGACATCAAACATTTCCGCTACCTCACGAATGGAATAATATAATTTCAGTCCCTTATCAGTCTTTAAAGCCATGATTTGTTCTTTTTTATCTACAACATTAATCAAATACCTTACCGTGATTGGCGGCAATCTGAATCATCTTGTCATAATCATCCGCATCCAGATCCATGAAATAATAGTTCACCGGATTCATAATCTGCCCTTTCAGATGAACCTCGTAGTGCAAATGCGGTCCGGTACTCTTCCCTGTAGTTCCTACTTTTCCTATCGTTTCTCCACGTACGACCTTCTGTCCTACTCTTACATCAATCTTACTTAGATGAGCATAACGGGTTACATAGCCAAAACCATGATTTATCACGATACAGTTGCCGTACAATCCTTCCCAGCCTGCCTTCTGCACCGTACCGTTTCCCGTGGCATACACCGGCGTACCTACGTTGGCAGAGAAGTCCATGCCCGCATGAAACTTCACTGTTTTATAAATAGGATCGATACGATTTCCATATCCCGATGCCGTCTGCTTCAAATCTTTATTGGCAACCGGCTGGATGGCAGGAATACACGCCAGCATATCATCCTGTTTCTTGCACAAGTCCACCACCTCATCAAACGATTTCGACTGCATATATATCTGGCGTGAAAGCAAGTCCATCTTCTGAGTAGTATTCACAACCAACTTTGCATTTGCCATATCCATCAGGTCCTCGTAACGATTCGTCTTGCCATAACTGGCAGAACGCAAAGCATCCGCTACGGGATCTGCCTGCATGATCACCCGATAAAGGTTGTCGTCACGCTGCTGAAGCTGCTGCATTACGTCAAGCGCCTCATCCAGACGGGTAGACAAAATATGATACTGTGAAAGCAAACGCGAATTTTCCACACGAAGATCCTTTTCCGAAGGAGAACCGAAGATAAGCAACAAGATGATAAAGCATCCGGCACCCAATCCCATCCCCACAAACAAACGCCTCAGGTAGCTCATCGCCCGCTGGCGCATAGTGGGATAAATACGGTCGTATGTACGCGTTTTCGGATTATATATATAATAGACTTTCCGCATTCAAATCTTGTTTTGAAAAAATTTAAGACGCAACACATCAAGTTTTTGCATCAAACATACGGACAAAAATAATAAAACCGATTATCTTTGCAAATCAATTTTGAGAATATTAACTACAAGACATTATAAGCATTATGTTGACAGCAAACGAAATCCGCGACTCATTTGTAAAATTCTTTGAGTCGAAAGGACATCAGATCGTGCCTTCAGCACCGATGGTCATCAAAGACGACCCGACATTGATGTTCACCAATGCAGGTATGAACCAGTTTAAAGATATTATTCTGGGCAATCATCCTGCGAAATACAAACGTGTAACCGACTCACAGAAGTGCTTGCGTGTGAGTGGAAAACATAACGACCTAGAAGAAGTAGGTCACGATACATACCATCATACCATGTTCGAAATGCTGGGTAACTGGTCTTTCGGCGACTACTTCAAGAAAGAAGTTATCGGATGGGCATACGAATATCTGGTAAAGGTATTGAAACTCGATCCGAAAGATTTGTATGTAACCGTATTCGAAGGAAGCCCTGAGGAAGGACTTGCCCGCGACGATGAAGCTGCCGGATACTGGGCTCAGTATTTCCCCGAAGATCATATCATCAACGGCAACAAGCACGATAACTTCTGGGAAATGGGTGATACAGGTCCTTGCGGCCCGTGTTCTGAAATCCACATCGACTCGCGTTCGGCAGAAGAAAAGGCTGCTGTTCCGGGACGTGAACTGGTTAACAAAGATCATCCGCAGGTTATCGAAATCTGGAACCTGGTGTTCATGCAGTACAACCGCAAGGCTGACGGAACACTGGAACCACTTCCAGCAAAAGTAATCGATACCGGTATGGGATTCGAACGTCTGGTACGTACCTTGCAGGGCAAGACATCCAACTACGATACCGACGTTTTCCAGCCTATCATCAAGGCTATCGGCGATTTGTCGGGCAAGAAGTATGGTGAAGACGAAAAAGTAGACGTAGCTATGCGTGTGGTAGCCGACCACATCCGTACCATCGCCTTCTCTATCACCGACGGACAGCTGCCATCGAATGCAAAGGCTGGTTACGTAATCCGCCGAATCCTGCGTCGTGCCGTTCGCTACGCTTATACCTTCCTCGGACAGAAGCAGGCCTTCATGTACAAGCTGGTTCCGGTACTGATCGAAAATATGGGTGGTGCTTATCCTGAACTGAAAGCTCAGCAGGCCTTGATTGAGAAAGTAATGAAGGAAGAAGAAGAATCATTCCTCCGCACACTGGAAACCGGTATCCGCCTGCTCGATAAGACAATGGCTGAAGCCAAAGCTGCCGGCAAGACTGAAATCAGCGGTGTAGACGCATTTACACTGTACGATACTTTCGGATTCCCGTTCGACCTGACCGAACTGATTTTGCGTGAAAACGGTCTGACTGCCGATGTGAAAGGCTTCGAAGCTGAAATGCAGAAGCAGAAACAGCGTGCACGTAACGCTGCTGCCGTAGAAACAGGCGACTGGGTTACACTAAAAGAAGGCGAAACTCATTTCGTGGGTTACGACTATACAGAATACGAAACCAGCATTCTGCGTTACCGTCAGATTAAACAGAAGAACCAGACTCTCTACCAGATTGTACTGAGCGAAACTCCGTTCTACGCAGAAAGTGGTGGTCAGGTAGGTGATACCGGCGTACTGGTAAGCGAATTCGAAACCATCGACATCATCGATACCAAGAAAGAAAACAATCTTCCTATCCACATTGCCAAGAAACTTCCGGAACATCTGGATGCTCCGATGATGGCATGTGTAGATACCGACAAGCGTGCAGCTTGTGCAGCCAACCACTCTTGTACTCACTTGCTGGACGAAGCATTGCGTCAGGTACTGGGAACTCACGTAGAGCAGAAGGGTTCTTTGGTTACTCCTGATTCATTGCGTTTCGACTTCTCTCACTTCCAGAAAGTAACTCCGGAACAGCTTCGCGAGGTAGAACATCTGGTAAATGCCAAGATCCGCGAAGATATTCCGTTGACAGAATACCGTAACCTGCCTATCGAAAAGGCAAAAGAACTGGGTGCAATTGCCTTGTTCGGCGAAAAGTACGGCGATGAAGTACGTGTCGTACAGTTCGGTTCATCTATCGAATTCTGTGGTGGTACTCACGTATCGGCAACCGGAAAGATTGGTATGGTGAAGATTCTTTCTGAAAGCTCTGTAGCTGCCGGTGTACGCCGTATAGAAGCTGTTACAGGTGCCAAGGTAGAAGAAATGTTCGATACCGTACAAGATACATTCAACGATCTGAAATCTTTGTTCAACAACGCTCCTGACCTGAAAGCTGCCATTTCGAAATACATCGAAGAAAATGCCGGCTTGAAGAAACAGGTAGAAGAATTCATGAAAGAAAAAGAAGCTACTGTAAAGAACAAGCTGATTGAAGGTGCAAAAGAAATCAACGGTGTGAAAGTCATCAAGAGCGTACTCCCGATGCCTGCTGATGCCGTGAAGAACATTGCCTTCCAGTTGAAGGGACAGTTCCCCGAAAACTTGTTCGTTGTAATCGGTAGCGTATTCGAAAACAAGCCGTTGCTTACCGTAACCATGAGCGACGATCAGGTTAAGGCCGGACTGAATGCCGGACAACTGGTTCGCGAAGCTGCCAAACTGATTCAGGGTGGCGGTGGCGGTCAGCCTCATTTTGCAACTGCCGGCGGTAAGAATCCGGACGGACTAAACGCAGCTGTCGACAAGATTGTCAGCCTGGCTGGTTTCTAATCGCAGATTACAGAAATAAATAAAAGAAGGTTCTATCATTTTCCCGCCAGGGGATGATAGAACCTTTTTTATTACAGATCAGGACTGATCGGCTTATCAATCAATTATCGCTATTTGGCAAGAGTATTTAATTTTCTCATAGAACAATGATATACAACCAATTATCCACAAGTTTCAACGATGTAGTCTCTCAACAAGAACAATACCAACAAGCAACTATTTATATAGATTTACCGGACACGAATATAAATAATTGCTCCTTTTCCTTGAACTTGCATACTAAACTTTCCTTTTTCCTCCTTTTCGTCACATTTCTCTTATCCTACAAATCCAGATAAGTCTTCAGTGCCTTCACATACGCTTCCATCGCCTTTCTTCCCGTTTCCGTCATCCGGCACGATGTGCGAGTCTTCTTCCCCACAAACTCTTTCTCCACCTGAATATATCCTGCCTTGCTCAACTTGTCAAGTTGTACACTAAGATTGCCAGCAGTAGATTCCGTCTTCTCCTTCAGGTATACAAAATCGGCCTCATCCACCGAGAGCAAGATAGACATAATTGCCAGGCGCAGTTGCGAGTGTATCAACGGATCCAGTTCAGCAAGCATAAGCAGCAGCTTTTTTATTCAACAAATGTCCCGGTATCACCATCATCAGCAAGAAAGAAAAGCCGAAATAAAGATTCCATTCCGGAGCCACACTTCCGCCGTTGGTCAGTATCATCAGCATATAAACAGCAACCACAAAGGCGACAAGAGGTGAATATACCAAGGCCGGAACCCGAACAATAAGACCGGTAATGGAAGTGCCTATACCGGCATACAACAAGCACAACGGGAGCATCAGGCCAAAATGGCACGAACCAATCACCAGCCCTATCAGTATCATGACCACAACAGTCAATCCGAACAACGATCCTACGATGCACCATGTATGAGCTATCATCTTATCCATGTGCGTTACTACAGAAGGTTTCTTACGAGCCTGAAGTATTTTCATGACGATGGCGGGAACAAACATCAAAAACCACAAGGCATTCCACAGCGGCCTGCCCGTGAGATTCACGGCTGCATACACCACTACCGAAAGTACTACCGCAGCATATCCGTACACCAGAAAGACATTGCCGCTACCCCGCTCCAGATTTTCCTTCGTCACCTGAATCATTTGGGAAATCAATTCCAGACTTTCTTTTTCCGTAAATTTCTTTTCTTCCATATTCCTTAGAATTTTAAGATAGTAAAGTAGTTTATTTTATAAACCATAGTTACAAAAAAAATAGAAATCCGCGCGTTTATTCCTATTCTTTTTGCTTTACAAATATAAAGCAGTTTATTTTATAAACCAAATAATTCTTTGTTTTTTTCTAAGAAAAGCGATTTTACCGATAAAAGGTAACTGATAACACCCCATGTATCGGGTGTTTTCAACCGAGAGCACACGTAAAAAAGAACTCTCTTCGGAGGCTTTTTCCAATGCCTCTGAAGAGAGTTCCTATCTTGTCTTATTATTCTTTGTCGGTTGATTGCATCTTTCATGAAAAACGTCTCGACGTTTTTTTATTTTTTGTACAAAAAACAACCGGAACCTAGTGACGTATCTTTCAGTTCCTCCGCTGGGTGAAATCAGATATTCCGGAAATAAGTATCGAGTAACTTCTTTGCAGCCGAAAACGAAGTAGCCTTTCCCTGCAACACTTCCCGTTCCTGAGCAGCAAGCATCGAAGCAATAGCCGGATTGTTGTAGAAGTTGTCGCGCAAATGCTCGTTGATGGTTTCATACATCCAGTATTTCGCCTGTTCGTTGCGGCGGTAATCGAAATATCCGTTCTTCTTCACAAAATCGATATAACTGTACACCATGTCCCAGATTTCCTTGATACCGATGCCGTAGAAACCGGAATACGTGAGTACCTGCGGTGTCCATCCCGACTCTGGAGCCGGAAACAGATGCAATGCATTGCGGAAATGAGCCGCTGCCAGCTTCGCCTTTTCAATGTTGTTTCCGTCGGCTTTGTTGATGATAATACCGTCAGCCATTTCCATGATTCCACGCTTGATACCCTGTAGTTCATCGCCTGTACCGGCAAGCTGTATCAACAGGAAAAAGTCCACCATCGAATGGACAGCCGTTTCACTCTGCCCTACTCCCACTGTTTCGACAAAAATTTTATCGAAACCTGCCGCCTCGCACAAGATAATCGTTTCACGGGTCTTGCGGGCTACGCCGCCCAACGAACCTGCCGTAGGGCTGGGACGGATAAAGGAATCGGGATGAACGGAAAGTTTTTCCATACGGGTCTTATCACCCAGAATGCTGCCTTTCGAACGTTCGCTACTGGGGTCGATAGCCAGTACGGCAAGCTTGCCGCCACGTTCCAGCACATGCAGGCCGAATACATCAATCGACGTACTCTTTCCGGCACCGGGAACACCACTGATACCTATGCGGATGGAATTGCCCGAATAAGGCAGACACTTTTCAATCACCTCCTGCGCCACCGCCTGATGCTCGGGCTTCACGCTTTCTACCAGCGTAACTGCCTGACTCAGTATGGTCACATCACCTTTCACGATACCTTCCACATACTCGCTTACGGTAAACTGACGGCGTTTCGGCTTCTTCCTTAATTTCAAATAAGGATTGATACAAGCGGGTTGCTCAATACCCTTGTTAACAGTCAATCCCTTGTATTCTTCGCTGTTTTCAGGGTGTTCCATAGTCTTAGTATTTTAAGTTGATAATAAAGCCTCGACAGAAACTATCAGGGCTGCTTGATTTTTGCCTTTACCCGGATAGTAACCGAAGGTTTTTTCGGGTCGTTGGTAATCATCAGTACACGCGGAGTACCTTTCACACGCGAAAGGTTATCGCCCAATACAGTGATCTTCAGTTTGGCAGACTCGCCCGGCTTCAAGACCGTCTTCTTCAAGTTGACGGCAAGGGCAATGTTGAATACCTGCATATCCTGAATCACCAGATCGTTTTTTCCCGTATTGGTGATGATGACATTCTGCGATTTCTTCTGGTTCGGTTTCAGCGGCGGGAACTCCAGCTGCGTTGTAGAAAGCGAAATTTGCGGCGGATTGTTCTTCTGCTGTTCGGTCAGTCCGGAAAAGTCGGGTAGCAGAACGGCCGAAACAGGAATTTCATTGTCACTGCCTACCTTGTCGCCCGGATAACGCGACAAGTATACCGATGTACGGGTAATGCCGAATTTCGGTAGTTTTTCTGTATCGAGTGTCACGATAATCTTACCGTTCTTTCCTCTTCCCAGTACTTCGGGAACTGCCTTTGCACTCAGATATGGAGGCAAATGCATCAGCACGGGAGAATAAGCCTTGTTAGAAGTGTTGGCAACCAAGATGTCGAATTCCGGATGATCTCCTTTGTTCACATCATTAAATTCGATTTCATCCTTATCCAGACGTATGGCTCCGAAAGCTACAGGATGCGTAAACGAATAGTTCTTTGCGTCGGCTGTCACCTCACCGTTGAACTCCAGATAAATGGGACGATAAGAAGCATTGCAGTAAATGCCGACTTCCTTGTAAAAATGTCCGATAGCTTCAGCGTCGAACACTGCCGTTACCGTACCTTTCTCACCGGCGGCAATCGGAGATTTTGTCCAGTCGACCTCTGTACAACCGCACGAAGAAGTTACTTTCGAAATAACCAGCGGTTTGTCACCTGTATTGGTAAAATGATAAGTAATGGTCACCGGATTGCGCCAAAGCACATATCCTAACTCCTGCACATTCTTGTCGAATGTAATTTTCGGCTGTGCCTGAGCAGCCAAGACAGCGGCAAACAATATATTGAGAATAAATAAAATACGTTTCATCTTTCAAAGTGTTACTTGTTTAGAGTGAACAAAGATAACTAGAAAATCAAAGACGAACAAAGGTTGCTAGTGAATTAATATAAATTTGCCGATACAGCCGGGAAAAGAAAAGCAGGCTGAAACAGCCTCTTCTACAGAGAGAACTGCCTCAGCCTGCCTCTTTTTATCGATTTTTATTCTACTGTCAATGTCTGGCCTCCGGTGTGTCCGCTGAACTCAGGAGCATAAACCGACTGGATGGTTGCAGCACCAGCCTGATAAATTCCCGAGCGATCCAGATAAACAGTATATTCCAGCGTATACGTTCCCTTCGGCATCCGGTCGATAAAGAACTCGGTAGAAGCGTCGCGATTCACCTGATAACATCCTAATCCGTTGCTCCATCGATAGCCGGACAACTGCGTATCAGGTTCCATGCAGGCAGCACGCTCATCCTTCACCCGAATAAAATCCATGTCGCGGTCGGCCTTTACCGTCAGTCGTACCGTCATCTTATCTCCGGCGTGCAGAACCGTCTTTCGGGAAATCTGCTTACCATCCATCCACCATTCACGTGCGACCGAAACACCATTTCCTTTTGCCGGAAGCACTTTATCCATCTCTTCCAGATATTGTGCATATACAGCTCCCCAGCCTATGCCGGTTCCCGATTTCGAAACGACCACACGTTCTACATGCGTATCTGTTCCAGTCAGTGTCTTTCGGGTATATCCCAATACATCGTCGGGCGTCCGTACCTCCACGTTACCGGCTACTGCTTTCATCGTTCCATTTACTTGCAACCGGTTACCCGAACCATTCAAGAAAGCATATACCGCATCGGCTGTAGCAATGCTACTTTCCCACACCTGAACCTGCTTCTGCTTGAGCAGCCAAAGCTTCATGCCTGCCAGCATATCCGCATCGGGGGCAATCTGCTGAATGGCTTCCATGGCAGCTACCTGTGCAGGGATTCTGTAATTATTCCATGAATATGGTGCTTTCGGCGTATCGAAATATACACCCATCTGCGGCGTACTTACCGTATATTCCTTGATAGACTGAACCAGTTCCTGTGCCTGACGCTGTCTGCCACCGGCTTGCATAATGAGCCCAATCATCGCCTTCTCGACGATAGAATACTCAGCCGAACGGTTTTCCAGCCTGTCCGTCATATAGGCATTCACCTGCTTGTCTGCCAGCGAAGCAGCCTGCTTTTCGAGGGCACAAACGTAGAGATAGTGTACCACCTGATTGTTGGGAACAAGAGTTGTCGCACCTTCCTTTTCCAGTTTCTTCATTGTCTCATAATCTTCCTTCACAGCTTTCTGCAAATAGCCCAAGGCCCGCGTATACATCGGAACAACCTTTCCGTCCAGTGTCACGTTCATGTGCTGCAAACGTGCCAGCATCTCCACTATCTGCGTTGTAATATAGCGGCTGCCTGTCATGCCTCTATACCAGCTCCATGAGCCGTCGGACAATTGCAACTCCTGCAAACGTTCTATCGAAGTGCGCAGACGGTTGTCCATCGAATTCAGATCGAACAGCAACGCAATACGCCGCTTCTGTTCGGATTCTTCCGTAGCTTCAGAAATCCACGGAGTTTCTTCGAACAACAGATTCTTCAAATCCTGATTGCGTTCGAGGTTACTCAACAGGGTTTCCTTGCTGCCTCCCTGAGCCATCCAAGTATCGAATACTTGCTTGATGCGGGGATTTGCCTTCACAATAGCCGCAGCTAGTGAATTGGCATAATAAGCAGTCGCCCACGAAAGTGCATCTTCTTCTGTCGGATTGCCGACAACAGGCAGTGCCTGCACCGCATACCAGTCGGGATTGGCCGTCAGTTCCACCGTCAGCCGTCGTTCGGTAGCTGTCTTGCTCTGCTTGTTGAACAAGTCTTCCGTTCCGACTTCCGTCATGCTTTCTCCATCCAACTGCACAGGAACGGTTTCCGTCATCCACTGTTTGTCGGTCAGTACCGGCAGATAATGCTGCTCACCGTCGCTATATTCTCCCGCCTCAGCAGTAATCCGGCAAACCAGCATATCGTACGTATCCGGAATCTGGCAGTCGAACCGTACGACTCCCGTTGTTCCTTCTGACACACTGAACGGCTGCTGATAGTCGTACACCACTTCTTCCGTCACCGGATCGTATAGTTTAATACCGGCATTTCCTTCAATCTTATCCATCGACAGATTGACCAATGAGGCAGCAATAACGGTACGGTCGCCTTTACGAACGAAGCGCGGCATATTGGGCTGCACCATAAACGGCTTGCTCGTCTTCACGGTCTGCGTCAACATACCGTAATCGACAGCCTGCGTATGTGCCAGTCCCGTGAACTTCCACTCGGTCAACGCATCCGGCATGGTAAAGACAATACTTACACCTCCCAATGAATCGGTCCGCAGGTTCGGATAAAAAAAGGCTGTTTCTGCAAAGTTTTCACGCACTGGAATCATCGCTTCTTCATCCTCCGCAGCTTCTACGGCAGCATCATTTTCTACAATCTGCAAGACGTCCTCCACTTCGGCACTGCCACTATCTTTTTTAAAGTTAGACGATATTACATTCGGAGCAGCAACGACAGCCGATTCTTCTACAGTCATGGCTGGCTGAAACTTCACCTCTACGACATCTCCTGCGCTCTGTTTGGCAAGCATACGGGTAGAAGTACCCAGCAAGTTGACACCCCGCGTATAAACGGTTCCAGAGAATACCAGCAAAGAACTATATTCACCATTCAGCAAATCCAATCCCGTATAAGTTCTTACGTATGGAAAACCGCCATACATGCCGACACGCTGACTGGCCGACAGCATACCTGCCTGAATCCACGGAACGGGGCGAGAGAACCAAAGGTTAAAACGCCAGTCGTGCTGGTACAGCTTATCGAGCGAAGCATCGTAAAGCGATGCCATCAAATTGGCTCTTACCGGCTTTCCCGTAGCATCCGTCACACGCATCCGCCATTCTTCCTGACTGCCCGGCTGCAATTTATCCCTGAAAGTTTCCCATTTCAACGTCAGTTTCTTTTCCGGTTCCGGTCGGATGATTGTCGCCTGCCTGCTGTACAGACTACCGTTCCGCATAAAAGCAAAGTTTACGGAAATGCCATCACCATACATTTTCTGATAGGGATAGCTGAACGTTTTGATTTCATCACTCAGCGTCAGCCGTTGAGAAGCAATTCGTTTGTTTCCACTATACACGTCGACCAGCAAATAAACATCCTTTTCGCTGGTTCCAACATACAAAGTCGCCGGAGCCGAATCGCTGAATTCGTTTCCATCCTGATAGAACCAGTCGACAGCCGGATAAGGAAGTCGAGTATCCAAGCGTGAGAACAAAGTAAAATCCTGTTCCGCTGTACAAGTCCGTCCCTGCGCATCCGTTGCCGAAATCTCGATACGATATTTACCGGAAGGCAATGCCAGCAGGTCGGAAGGTACAAACGACTGCTGTGCCACAGCCTTACCCTCCAGTTGCTGCTTACCTTTGTTACCTTCCTGATCCAGTGCAAACACACAGTAACGAACCTCTGTCTTTACAGGAGTACCGTTCAGATTCAATGCCATGAACTGCACCTTCTCCTGTTTTTCACGCATAACGAGATCCGACAGGCCTCGTATCTGCAAGCCCAACGACTGTTCGCCTACCGGAAGAGATAAAGACCCAGACTGTGTTTCACTGGCACCATCCGTCACCTCCGCCTGTACTTCATATACATAGTAACGGTAACCCAGTCCGCCCCAATCGGTTGTTTCGGGAGCAGTAAGTACCATGTTCACCCGAAACTGTCCATCGGCATCGGTCTGAACTTCTCCAGTTTCCAACTCAACCTTATTGATACCTCCCATGCGGAACCAAGTCCTTTCGGTACGTGAAACCGTATATCTCACCCTCGCCATGCGGACAGGTGCGCCGGCAAACGTCTTTGCCTCCCCTTTCACGGTAAGGGAATCACCCATGTTGTACGTATCTTCGTAAGGAATAAAGACCACATCGAAAGTAGGTCGCTTGTATTCTTCGACCTTGATAATGGCAGAAGCTCCGTCTGTCGACACATAATACGTGCCGGGAAGCAGGTTCTGCGGCAAAACAAATTCGCCCGACAGTACACCAAAATCGTCGGTCGATGCCGCACTCTCCGCCACACTTTGTTCGGAAGAATACAATTTCAGGGAAGTCTTTTCTCCCTTGACCACCCGAAGAGAATCGCCATTCTGTTCGTAAACCATACCAGAAACATAGACTTTCTGTCCCGGACGATACAGCGAACGGTCGGTAAACAAGTTCACTTTTTTCTTCCATCCTTGCACCGTTTCCCTGACAAACGATGCGTTTCCTCCTATGCTCGAGATAGCAGCAAAGTCGTTTCCTGCCGTACGGACATTGTAATAAATCCTGCCCAAACGGGGAATGTCGACCATCGCACTGCCCTTTCCATCGGTTTTATATACCTGAAGAACGCTGTATTCGTTGCTGTTCAACCGATACGTAACGACTTCCGCTCCCGGAACAGGTTTACCCGTCAGCTTATCCACCACAACAAACTCCTTACGTTCCTCGGACACAGGAATGCTGATGCACTGATAAGGAGAAACAAACAGCAGTGAATAATCGATGCCTTTCTCCGCCTCTTGAGGAATCTGTTTCAGCATGTAAATTCCTGCTTCGGGCAAAGTATAGTGCAATACCGTGTCACGCTTTTCGTAATCGGGAGTCGGCGATAAAGCATAATGGCGCGAAGCTATTTTAGTTCCGTTATTCTTTATCAAGGTTTCTTCCTTCAGATTGCCGCGAAGTAACGAAGAAGCAGGCGATATCTTCAGACGATACAGTTCAAAAGATACACCTTTCAGGTTGGCATACGTCACATTGATATCTGCTTCCTGCTTAGGATATACCAGCGGAATATTGACCGAAAGATACGGACTGGAAGCAAAATCGATGTATGAACGCAACTGAGATACCCACTCGTGTGCAGGGTATTTCTCAATTCCTTCGCATGCAGCCTCAACCGACTTAAGTGGCTGATTGTTCATGCGGTAAACATGTGCCAATTTTACATATACATCGGCGCAGACAGGCAGATCCTTGTATTCCTCTGCCAGCTTACGCAATTCCTCTGCCGCTTTCTCCGGTGTCAGTGCTTCACGCACGATACTACTTCCTGCACCTTCCCAGCAGTACAACACCCGCGCTTCTTTGGTAAGCAAAGCCGCCTGACGATTATTATTGTCGCCATAAAACGCTATTAAGTCATCGTACAAAGCCAATGCTTCCGACACACATTTCCGACGGTCGCCTATGAAACGATAAGCCGACAAGCGGTCGATTGCCTGCCGCGAAAGCAGATCGAACATATTATCATTCAAGTATTTCTCACTCAGTTCGCCAGAAGTGGTCATCGGACGGAAGTCCTTGGCAGAAGCCTTGCCCAATGCCTCCTTGTCTTTCAGTGAAAGACGGAAATACCGTATGGCATCATCTTCCGTACCCAACTGCTGATTATCCAGTATCAGACTACCCATTATATGATTCAGTGCAGCACGAGCCACCAAATCCGTTTCACTTTCCGCCCATCGCTGGATGCCATCGTACTCCGTCTGTGCGCTGTCCGGAGTAAGCTGGATACGTGATTCAGCACGTACAATGTAAGCCTTCATCATTTGAGGGATGTTCTTTTCACCTTTTGCCTTAGTGTATATTTTATCAACTACACTAATCACCGTTTTCGGCAAGTCCTTCTTCTGGCTTACTTCTACCTCTTTCCAAAGTTCATCGTAACTTTGTGCTTGCAAGATAGAAGGGAATAAACTGATAAACAGCACTAGCCAGCTCAACAGATGTACTTTCTTCATATTGTGCATAGTTTGGTTTCACATAACATTGTTCTATAAAGAAAAGAATTATTTCCTTAAAGGCTGCACTGATTTTAATTAAATTATCTGAAACTCCGCCTAGCTTTCTCTGAAAACAGCAAAATGTCACATTTATCAGCTGAAACTTATTTCGAACCCCCGCCGAGGTTTGAAAAGAAACATGCCCACGTTTGCTCCAACTTCCGCCCACGTTTTTCCTAAAACCCGCCCATGTTTTTTTAAGATATTCCATAGAAAAAGGAGAATACCCTCCTTCACTTTTGCAGAAAGAGAGCATTCTCCTTTATATATGTTTCGCGTATTTACTTATTTATGCGTCTTTACAACCTGAGTCGGTGCCAGTTCTGCATTCCGTTTTTCGGTTTGTGCTACGACATTGCGTGCCAGTTCCAGAAAAGCCTGTCCGGTAACAGAAGTTTCGTCCAGCGCAACCGGTGTTCCTTTATCTCCGTTTTCGCAGATGCTCTGTACAATAGGAATCTGTCCCAGCAACGGCACATGCAATTCTTCTGCCAACCGCTTGGTTCCTTCCTTACCGAAAAGATAATATTTGTTCTCGGGAAGTTCTGCCGGAGTAAACCATGACATATTTTCTACCAGTCCGAGGATAGGAACATTCACCTTATCATTCATGTACATATTGATACCCTTACGTGCATCGGCAAGGGCAACTTCCTGCGGAGTACTTACAATAACAGCTCCCGTAATGGCAAGCGTTTGAAGCAACGTCAGGTGAATGTCACTGGTGCCCGGAGGAGTATCAAGAATAAAATAGTCAAGGTCTCCCCATTTCGCATCGCCAACCAATTGTTTCAGGGCGTTGCTTGCCATACCTCCACGCCACAAAGTAGCCTGATCCGGATCGACAAAGAAACCGATAGAGAGCAGTTCGATGCCATATTTCTCAATCGGCACGATCAAATCACGACCGTCTACCATTTCTGCATACGGACGAGCATCCTCTACCTGAAACATCTTAGGCACAGAAGGACCGAAGATATCGGCATCGAGCAAACCAACTTTATAGCCTAACTTGGAAAGTGCTACAGCCAGATTGGCTGCTACTGTAGATTTACCTACTCCACCTTTACCGGAAGAAACGGCTATCACATTCTTCACCTGCGGAAGCATTTTTCCCGGTTCCGGACGAGCCGCCTGACGGCTTTCGGTAGCGATTGTCACTTCTACCTCCTTCGATACGTAGGTATGAATAGCTGTTTCGGCAGACTTGACTACCGATTTCATAAACGGATCGGTCGGTTTCTCAAAAATTAATGAGAAGCTTACCTTCATCCCGTCGATACGAATATTGTCGGCCACCATTTCGGCTTCCACAATATTCTTTCCATTTCCCGGATAACGCACCGTTGCCAGTGCATCAAGAATCAGTTTTGGATAAAGTGTCATCATATTTACCTTTTATTATTTACTTGTTTTCAGTCCGCTGCGCTTACTGCGATTATAACTACGGTAATCATCCAGTTCGATTTCTACGTCAGGTTCCTGTAGCTCTCCTTCCTGAGGCAAGCGGAATTTAATGTACTTTATATTCAATCCCCGATCCAGCCATTGCTGTTCGTAATAGGTACGGATGCTCAAAATATCGTCATCCATCCCCGAATGATACAAATCGTCGGTGATAAATTCTACTGGCAACTTATTGGCTTCTATCATGTACTTGGTATACGTAAACATGAAATTGCTGTCCGTTTTCAAGTGTACCAGTCCATCCGGCACAAGAAACTTACGGTAACGGTTCATGAAATACGTAGAAGTCAGTCGCTTGGTAGCTTTCTTCATCTGCGGATCGGAGAACGTCAGCCAGATTTCACTCACTTCTCCCGGAGCAAAAAAGCGGTCGATGATTTCGATGTTGGTTCTTAGAAAAGCCGCGTTTTTCAGTCCTTCATTCAGGGCTTCGGTAGCTCCCGTCCACATACGTGCACCCTTTATATCCACCCCGATGAAATTCTTGTCGGCATAACGTCGTGCCAGTCCCACGGTATATTCACCCCGACCGCACCCTAACTCCAGCACAATCGGATTATCATTTTTAAAGAAATCGCGGTTCCATTTTCCTTTCATCTCGAACGGAACATCATCTACTACCGAATACGGATATTCGAACACATGCGGATATTCCGCCATATCTGCAAACTTTGCCAGCTTTCCTTTTCCCATCTTTACTGAGTTCTTCTTGTTTTGGGCACAAAGGTACGTTTTTTCGCCGGAACGGACAAAAAAGAATCACCATAGAAAACAGCGGACAGACAGAGGTCTGTCTTCCTCTGCCTGTCCGCATATACTGTGGTGATTTATAAATCAATTATTATTCTCTTCTTCGCTTACATATCTATCGCTTAATTCTGCCTTTAGGTCTTCATAGAAAGCAGCACGAGCCGTATTCATGTAAGGTTGCAAGAACAGCAATCCGATACCCAAAGTCAATACAGACAAAATCATCCAGCCGATAAAGCTCAAATCGAGCAGGAATAATTTCATCTTATAGCCGTCCATCATACGCATGCTTTTTTCGATAGCTGCATTGTATTTCAATTCCGGTTCATCCTTTAATATAAAAGGAGTCAAAGCGTATGAATACGATTTGACAATACCTGGAATAATCAACAAGCAGGTCCACAGAATCGTATAGATAGCAACTAAAATCAACGTTACCCAGACTCTTCCAAAATCTTTGAAGCCATCGAACAGTTTTCCTATATCAATAGGCTTCCCCTCACGGAACAAGTCGAGAAACAATATTGCAAATCCATACGCAAGCGGATACGTTATGATAATGGCAAGTACACTTCCTGCAACAGGAATGGAACTAACCCCTCCTGCTATCAGCAGATAAACCAATGTAGCAAGCGCAGCCATCATCCAGTTACCCGACAATGTTGTACGCGAAACAGCTCTTAACTCTGAGTTTAGTTTTAACATAGCATTAAAAATTTAAGGTTGATTATTTATAGTTTATCAGTAATAATTACTCTACAATCATTACCCATCCGTACGGATCAGCCTCGTCACCATACTGGATTGCACGCAGTTTGTTGTACAGTTTCTCACTGACAGGTCCCGGTTTGCCATCTTTTGCAATGACATACGACTTATGGTTTTCCAAATCGTCGATGCGCTCAATCGGACTGATAACGGCTGCTGTTCCACATGCGCCAGCTTCTTCGAATGTAGAAAGCTCTTCTTCCGGAATCGGACGGCGTTCTACTTTCAGACCCATGTCTTCGGCAAGCTGCATCAAGCTGCGGTTTGTAATAGACGGAAGGATAGAAGTCGACAACGGTGTTACGTAAGTATTGTTTTTGATACCAAAGAAGTTAGCAGCACCACACTCATCAATGTATTTCTTTTCCTTAGCATCCAAATAAAATTCGCTAGCATAACCTGCATCGTGCGCCATCTTGTTGGCACGAAGACTGGCAGCATAGTTACCACCCACCTTGAAAGTACCGGTTCCCAGCGGAGCAGCACGGTCATATTCACGAATGATAACGTACGGATTGGTAGCAAATCCACCTTTGAAATAAGGACCTACCGGAGTAACGAAAATCACAAACAGATATTCGTTTGCCGGATGAACACCAACCTGTGCTCCTGTACCAATCAGCAACGGACGGATATAAAGAGAAGCTCCGCTTTCATAAGGAGGAATGAAACGTTCGTTTGCCTTTACAACCATACGTACTGCCTCACAGAATTTCTCGGTCGACAGTTCAGGCATCAAGATACCTCTACAAGTACTTTGCAGACGTTCGGCATTGGCCTGCGGACGGAACACACGAATCTTGCCGTCTTTACCACGATAAGCTTTCAAACCTTCGAAAGCTTCCTGTCCGTAGTGCAGACAAGTTGCAGCCATGTGAATATTCAACGTTTCTTCCGAACAAAGTTCCAGTTCACCCCATTTCCCGTCACGATAGTAACAACGTACATTGTAATCTGTCTTCATGTAACCAAAAGACAGATTAGACCAATCAATTTCTTTCATTTTACTATAATGTTTATGTTTTACATTCCGTTATAAGTGTTCGAACAAAAGTAAGGCTTATATTTGCAAAATCCAACTTAATCACTGCTTTTTTCCACAGAACTGCCTTCATCAAGCATCTTTTTGATTTCGACATCTGCCTTATACAACTTCTCGCGACAATATTTTATCAGCTTTTGAGCCTCTTTTAAATTGTCGCCCAGTTCATCAATATCGAGTTCATTGCTTTCAATTCGTGCTACGATAGCTTCCAGACGCTTCATAGCCTCGGTATACGTTTCCTTTTTCGCTGCCATAATTATATCACTTTACTCTTAAATTCTCCTTTTGCCACCCGGGTAGTTACTTCATCTCCCGGAAGAAGCTGGGATGCATCTGTCACTGCTTTTCCATTCTTTAGGGTGATGCTATACCCTTTTTTCAACAATAAGTCCGGTGAAGACGATTTCACCTGCTGTTCCAGCATAGCCAAACGGTGCCTCTCTCGTTGCAGGATTGATTCCAACGCCACGGCTATCCGGCGGTCTACCTGCAAACGATACTCCTCTTTCAACAAACGGGTCTGCCATCCCATCTGCAACTGTTTCGTCAATCGCTCCTGACGGAAACGTTCATGTTGCAGACGCATCTGCACCCGTACCGGAATACGTGAAACCCATTGTTCAAACTGTTCCTTCCGGCGAAGAAACAAGGCCGGAAGTTCCTTATAAAAGAACTGAGTATATTCTTCCAGACGCTCTGCTGTCTGCCTCATATGGTCTATCAAAAACTCGGCTGCTGCCGTCGGGGTTTTAACTCGCGTATGAGCTATCATATCGAGCACCGTATCATCACGCTCATGCCCGATACCTGTAATGATAGGCAAGGGAAACTGAGCACAATTGGTAGCAAGCTCGTAAGTATCGAAGCCCGACAAATCGGACGTAGCACCACCCCCCCGGATGATTACTACAACATCCCAGTGTTCGCGCTCCGCATTGATTTTTTCGAGCGCACGGATAATGGAACATTCCACACGGTCGCCTTGCATAACAGCCGGGAACAAACGAGGATAAAAGATAAAACCAAAAGAATTATGTTCCAGCTGATTACAAAAATCGCCATAGCCAGCCGCTGTAGCCGAAGAAATGACAGCAATCCGTTGCGTCAATTTCGGCAACTCCAGTTCCTTGTTCAGCGTCAAAACACCTTCTTCGTCCAGTCGTTTCAAGATTTCTTTCCGGCGAAGTGCCATATCGCCCAACGTATATGTCGGATCAATATCAAGAACCGTCAACGAATAACCATACAGTTCGTGAAAATCGACACTCACCTTTACCAGCACCTTGATGCCTGAAACAAACGCCTGTCCCGTTTCCCGCTCAAAATAGGCCTTCAACGGATAATATACATTGCTCCAGATAATCCCCCGTGCCTTCGCAACTAGCATATTGCCTTTTGCATCTTTCTGTACAAACTCCAGATAACAATGTCCCGAATAATTGGCACGTACATCACTAAGTTCGGCCTGTACCCAATACGTATCGGGCAGACACGTACGAATACTTTTACGTACCAGTGAATTCAGCTCCAGCAAAGATAAAGAAGAATGTTCCATAAATCCCATAATTTCATCGATGCAAAGATACGGAAAGTTTTTCCCTTATAGGGAATTTTAAGTACCTTTGCTCTGATTTTTAATCGTAAAAATAGTTTCATGACACAAAAAGGAACAGCAACAGAACTGGGAAACCAGCCCATCGGCAAACTATTGATGCAATACGCCATTCCGGCCATTATTGCAATGACCGCATCGTCACTCTACAATATGGTAGACAGTATTTTTATCGGACACGGAGTAGGCGCAATGGCCATTTCCGGGCTTGCCATCACTTTCCCCCTGATGAACCTGGCTGCCGCTTTCGGCTCACTGGTAGGTGTAGGAGCTTCTACCCTCGTTTCGGTGAAACTGGGACAGAAAGATTATGATACGGCGCAACAGATTTTAGGGAATGTAGTATCTCTGAACCTGATTATCGGCATTGTCTTTACCATTATCGCACTAGCTTTTCTCGATCCGATCCTGTATTTCTTCGGTGCAAGCGAAGCTACACTGCCTTATGCACGCGACTACATGGTAACCATCCTTTTAGGAAATGTGGTTACCCACATGTATTTAGGGCTGAACTCCGTACTCCGCTCGGCAGGACATCCGCAGAAAGCCATGGTGGCCACTATCCTGACGGTGGTCATCAATACCATACTCGACCCGATATTTATTTACGGATTCGGCATGGGAATACGCGGAGCAGCAGTGGCAACCATCCTGGCACAGATCATTTCTCTCTGCTGGCTCATCAAATTGTTCTGCAATAAAAGTGAACTGCTTCATTTCCGCCGAGGCATTTACCGGTTGAAAGGTGTGCTGGTGGAAAACATTATCGGAATAGGACTCGCACCTTTCTTTATGAATGTAGCGTCGTGTATGATTGTTATCCTGATCAACAAGGGATTGAAACTGTACGACGGCGATCTTGCTATTGGAGCTTTCGGTATCGTCAACCGAATCACTTTCCTTTTTGTTATGATTGTCATGGGACTGAACCAAGGTATGCAGCCCATTGCCGGATATAATTTCGGTGCACAGCAATATCATCGGGTAAATCACGTCATGAAACTGACTGTCATAGCAGCTACAATTGTCACCACCAGCGGTTTTCTGGTAGGAGAACTGATACCGGAACTTGCCGTATCGGCTTTCACGACCGACCAAACCCTGATAGATCTGTCGGCACGAGGATTGCGTATCACTGTCATGTTCTTCCCTATCATCGGATTCCAGATGGTAACATCCAACTTCTTCCAGAGTATCGGCATGGCTAAGAAAGCTATTATCCTTTCACTTAGCCGACAAGTATTGATACTGATTCCGTGCCTGCTGATACTCCCTTTGTTCTGGGGAGCGGACGGAATATGGTTCAGCATGCCTATTTCCGATATAACAGCCAGCGTGATAGCCGGTTTCATGCTATACAATCAGTTCAAACAATTCAAGCATAAAGCTGCTCAAATAAACTAAATTGTGATTTTTCTTTGCAAAATGGAACAGGTTTCCTCACAAGAGATGGAAAATATATAATTTTTTATTTATATTTGCCTTACGAACCAAATATCAGTCATTATGAATAATCACTATATCATTAATCTTGGACGTCAACTGGGTAGTGGCGGAAAAGAAATTGGTGAGAAACTGGCTAAAGACTTAGGTATAGCTTTCTACGATAAAGAGCTGATAAACCTGGCCTCCAAAGAAAGCGGACTTTGCAAAGAGTTTTTCGAGAAAGCAGATGAAAAGGCTTCTCAAAGCATATTGGGAGGATTATTTGGAGCACGATTCCCATTTGTAACCGAAGGAGCTTATCCATATAATTCGTATCTGAGCAATGACTCACTATTTAAAATACAAAGTGATGTGATACGTCATCTGGCAGAACAGAAATCCTGTCTGTTTGTAGGTCGTTGTGCCGATTACATTCTGCGCGATTTTCCACGCTGTGCCAATATTTTCGTATCGGCTTCGCCTGAAGCACGCATCGAAAGACTGATGAAGCTGCACAACATCAGCGCAGAAAAAGCTGAAGAACTGATGGAGAAAGCAGATAAAAAGCGTTCATCCTACTATAATTATTACAGTTACAAGACATGGGGTGCTGCCGCTACTTATCACTTGTGCATCGACTCTTCGGTATTAGGAATAGATGGTACTGTAGAGTTTATCAAACAATTCGTAAAGCTGAAGCTTCAACTTCCTTAAGATATAACGTTACATAAAAGAATGCCCTAAATCATTTCCCCTTATTCATGATATACGGGCAATGAAGCCGTTTCAACAATCTCCCCCCTTACGTTGAAACGGCCTTCATTTTTTATTCAGAAGTATTACGGTTCAATATCCTTCTCCTGTTTCTTACGCAGATACTGATAGAAATCATACTGGGCACGCACTTTCGGTTCATCGGGAGTACGCTTGAATATGTTCCTCAACTCACTATCTACCCAGCAGGCTTTCCAGTTAGCACGAAGCTGAATATCGAGCATATCCATCAGTTCCTGCTTCAGGTCTTTATCCAAGACCGGAGTTACTGCCTCTATCCGACGGTACAGATTACGTTTCATCCAGTCGGGAGAGCCGATAAACAACCGCGGATCTCCATTATTACCGAAATACCATACTCGGGCATGTTCCAGAAAACTGTCGACAATACGGGTAACACGAATATTACGGCTGAACGATTCTCCGGGCACCAGACAACAGATTCCGCGCACGATGAGGTCGATTTTTACACCCGCCTCGCTTGCCCGATACAGCTCGTCTATCATGGCAAGATCTTGCAGCGCATTCATTTTAAGAATAATCCAGCCTTGCCTACCACTCCTTACCAAAGCAATCTCATGGTGAATCATCCGTTTTAACTCCGGAAGCAAGTTGAAACGAGCTATCAACAGGCGCTTAAACTTAGGTTCTTCTACTTCTTTCCGCAAGAAACGGAACAGTGTATGCATGTCTTCCACTATCACCTTGTTGCAGGTATAAAGTGCGATATCCGAATAAATTTTAGCCGTCTGCTCATTGAAATTACCCGTACTGACGTATGCATAACTGCGTATCTGTTCGCCTTTCTTGTTGTAGCGTAACACGAGTGCAACCTTGGCATGCACTTTCAGTCCCGGTATGCTGAACAGAATCCGGATTCCCGCCTTGCGCATCAGCTCGGCAGTTGCCAGATTATTTTCTTCATCGAAGCGGGCCTTCAACTCAACAAAGACCGTTACCTGCTTACCGTTTCGTGCTGCTGCTATCAGAGCATTGATCACTTCCGAGTGTTCCGCTACACGATACTGGGTAATCATGATTTCCCTACAGAACGGATCGTGTACTGCCTCATACAAGAAATGAATAAAGTGATCGAAACTATGATAGGGATAATGCAACATCAAGTCCTTTGCGGCGATACGGCGATACATGAAATGCTTTCCGTCAAGTCCGGCAAGCCGCATCGGGGCAGGCTTTATCAGAGCTTTCACCTCAGGATTCGGATTTGGCAATGACGACAAGTCCTCCAAATTCAGATGTTTGTCACCCGGCACAAGCTCTTCACTGTTGATAGAGAAAGCATCCATCAGAAAAGCCAGAAAGTCGGCAGGCATCTTACGGTCGTATACAAAACGGGCTATCGCACCGATCTTGCGCCTCTTGACTTTCTCTTTCAACTTTTCCACCATACTCTCGGAAGGAACATCGTCGACAAACACATCGGCATCGCGCGAAATCTTGCAGCAATAACTGCAATCTACCTCATAGCCGATAAATATCTCTGCTAGATTTGCCTTGACAATATCTTCCAGAAACATCAGGTAGTAATTCTCTCCCTGCCGCGGGAGTTCCACAAAACGAGGCAATTTGCTGTACGGCATTTTGATAATATAATACTCCACCTCTCCCGTTTCGGCGCTGCACACCCGTACAGCCAGATACTGTCGTTTGTCGCGGAGGAACATGCGTACCCGTCCTTTCTCAATCTTTACCGGCTGAAGGTAGGGAAAAACTTCTTCCATAAAGAAACGATGTACAAAATCGCGGTGAAAAGGCTCTATCTCCCGCTTCGACTGATAGAAAATAATATGATTATCCCGTAAGCCGGGCAATATCTTCTGCTCATAAATCCGGATTCTGTCTTCCAGTTGCGCATTGACAATTTCCGCAATCCGCCGGATCAGCTCGTGTGCTTCGTCTACCGTCATGTCTTCGCTTTTGCCACCCGAAGCTACAGCTTTATGCTCGGCTACACGCACCTTGTAGAATTCTTCCAGATTAGACGAATAGATAGCGATGAAGTTTATCCGCTCATACAACGGCAAATCGTCATCGTCGGCCTCCAGCAGGACTCGATGATTAAACGACAACCAACTGATATCACGGTTGAAATATCTGTATTGTTTTTCCATAATGTCACGAACCAAGGTTGACTCAAAAATACTATCTTTGCCTGACAAAACCAAAGAAATATGACAAGAATCGGATTATTATCGGACACGCACGGCTACTGGGACGAGCGTTACCTGAAATACTTTGAACCATGCGACCAGATATGGCATGCAGGTGACATCGGTTCGACGGAAATCGTGGAACGGCTCGAAGCCTTCCGCCCCTTGAAAGCTGTATACGGAAACATCGACGGACAGGACATAAGGCGGCTGTTTCCGGAAATCGCTCGCTTCACAGTCGACGGAGCCGACGTACTGATGAAGCACATCGGAGGCTATCCGGGAAAATACGATGCTTCGATACGCTCCACCTTGTTTGCCAACCCTCCCCGGCTTTTTATCAGCGGACACTCGCATATTCTGAAGGTGAAATACGACAAGTCGCTGAACCTGTTGCACATAAATCCGGGAGCAGCCGGAATATACGGCTTTCATACCGTACGTACCCTTGTACGTTTTTGTATCGACAATGGCAGTTTTTCCGATCTGGAAGTAATAGAATTAAACAAGTAATTGTTTGCCTGATTGAAAAAACTTTCCGAAATTTGTAACCGATTTTAAGTAAGACCTTATATGAAAACTTATCTAGTCACAGGAGCAGCCGGATTTATCGGCGCAAATTATATAAAATACATTTTGGCGAAACACGAAGACATCAAGGTAGTCATACTTGATGCACTGACTTATGCGGGGAACTTGGGAACCATCTCAAAGGATGTCGACAATGAACGTTGTTTCTTCATAAGAGGCAATATATGCGACCGTGAACTTGCCGACCGCTTGTTTGCTGAATATAAATTCGATTATATCGTCAACTTTGCAGCCGAAAGTCATGTAGACCGTAGCATCGACAATCCGCAGTTATTCCTTCAGACAAACATTTTAGGTACTCAAAATCTGTTGGATGCCGCTCGCCGCGCATGGGTTACCGGGAAAGATGAAAATGGTTATCCTACGTGGAGAAAAGATGTACGCTTTCATCAAGTTTCAACCGACGAGGTGTATGGTTCACTAGGAGAAGAAGGATTCTTTACCGAAGAAACTCCTTTATGTCCGCACAGCCCGTACAGCGCTTCGAAAGCCAGCGCCGACCTGATCGTCATGGCTTATCGCGACACGTATAAGATGCCGGTTACCATTACGCGCTGCTCGAACAATTACGGTCCTTATCATTTTCCGGAAAAGCTGATCCCGCTGATCATCAAGAATATCCTCGAGGGAAAACGCCTGCCGGTATACGGAAACGGTACAAACGTACGCGACTGGTTGTATGTAGAAGACCATTGCAAGGCAATCGACCTGGTAGTACGCGAAGGAAAGAACGGTGAGATCTACAATGTAGGTGGCCATAACGAAAAGCAGAACATCGAGATTGTAAAACTGACCATTGCGACGATTCGCCATCTAATGGAGCAGGAACCTGCTTACCGTAAGGTCTTGAAGAAAAAAGAACTGAACGAAAAGGGCGAAATCCGTATTGACTGGATAAATGATTCACTGATTACATTTGTAAAAGACCGCCTGGGACACGACCAGCGTTATGCCATCGACCCGACCAAGATCACTCGTGAACTGGGATGGACTCCGGAAACAAAATTCGAAGATGGTATCGTGAAAACCATTATCTGGTACCTGAACAATCAGGAATGGGTTAAGAGCGTTACCAGTGGCGACTACCAGAATTATTACGAAAATATGTATAAGAATAGATAAGTAATTCGTTATACGACTTGTACAACAAGTAAAAATCCCGCAGGACTGCTTCATCTGTCCTGCGGGATTTTCTGTTTTTATTGTTCAACAGTCTGTTTCCGGCAAATCGGCTATAACCGACCATTCCTGCTCTTTGGCTCACGAAATCAGTCCTTTTTCAGGAAAGATCCATCAGTTTCCCGTGAGAGGTAGAAAACGTTCTGCGAAAAGCTCCCGTGTTTTTGTACAAAAAAAAAAAATCTTTTGTACAAAAAATAAAAAAACATGCCGACGTTTTTCCAACTCCTCAGCGGAAGTGAAAAAACATTCCGCTACAAAGCAACAAACGTTCCGCTTACTGTTTCAGCAGATAAGCCTTAAACGAAGCAAAGTCTTTCGACATCGGTACACTCTGCTTGGTTCCCCGCATAAAAGCCTGCAATTTTTCAGGAATCTTCACTTCCGTTCCGATAATATCTTCTACCGTCTGCAAGAACTTGGCAGGATGAGCTGTTTCCAGAAAGACGCCATTTTCTCCCGGCTTCAAGTTCTCTGCCAGAGCACGGTAACCGCATGCTCCATGCGGATCGAGCAGGTATCCGGTTTCCTCGTAAGTCTTCTGTACCGTTTCACGTATCTGTTCGTCGGTATAGGTTTCGCCACTTATTTCAGACGCAATGGCATCGTGACTACCTTCGTACAAGTCGAGTATACGGGCAAAGTTACTCGGATCGCCTACATCCATGGCATTGGCTATGGTTGCCACCGAAGGACGAGGCTTGTATTCTCCGGTTTTCAGGTACTGATAGAAAATATCGTTCCGGTTATTTGCTGCAATAAAGCGTTCCACGGGAAGTCCCATTCGCTTGCCAAACAGTCCGGCCGTAATATTTCCGAAGTTTCCGCTCGGCACACAAATTACCAGCTTGTCTGCCTTGCCCAGCTTCTTCATTTGTGCATAGGCATAGAAATAATAGAAAGCCTGCGGAAGGAAACGAGCCACGTTGATGGAATTTGCCGAAGTAAGCTGCATGTGCTCATTCAGTTCCTTGTCCATGAAAGCATTCTTCACCAGCGCCTGACAGTCGTCGAACGTACCGTCTACTTCGATGGCCGTAATGTTCTGTCCGAGCGTAGTAAACTGTTTTTCCTGAATCTCGCTCACCTTTCCTTTGGGATAAAGCACATATACATGAATACCTTCCACACCCAGGAAACCGTTTGCTACGGCACTGCCCGTATCACCGGAAGTCGCTACCAGCACATTGACCTGCTTCTTGCCTTCCTTACGGATAAAGTATCCCAGCAAGCGTGCCATAAAACGTCCGCCCACATCCTTGAAAGCCAGCGTAGGACCGTGGAACAGTTCCAGCGAATAGATATTATCCTTCACCTTTACTACCGGAGTATCGAAATTCAGTGTATCGTATACGATATGTTTCAGCGTATCAGCAGGGATGTCTTCTCCAAAGAAAGCATCCGCTACACGGTATGCAATCTCCTGAAACGACAGGTTCTCTATCTCATCGTAAAAAGACTGGGGCAGGGTTTTGATGGAACGAGGCATGTACAAACCCTTGTCGCCAGCCAGTCCACGAACTACGGCTTCTTCCAGTGTCGCATCGGAAGCCTTTTTATTGGTGCTGTAATATTTCATAACGTTCTATTGTATTTTCATAAACTCATTCATAAACTCGTCTTTCTCCATTGTACCGTATGCTCCTTCGCGACAGGCTATTTCGTCGTAACACTGCACGCTGTCGGGTTCTATGCCCGGATAATAAATCAGGAAAGGTATCGGTTCGGCTGTATGGGTGCGCAATTCGCACGGCGTAGGATGGTCGGGCAATACGGCAATGGCTACCGGTTCATCCCAATTTTTCACTTCTTCGTAAATCGGTCCCAGTGCACGACTGTCCAGATATTCGATGGTCTTCAGCTTCAGGTCTACGTCGCCTTCGTGCCCCGCCTCATCGCTTGCCTCAATATGTAGGTAAACAAAATCATCGGTTTTCAAGGCATCGATGGCTGCCTGAGCCTTTCCTTCGTAATTCGTTGTATAGAGTCCGGTAGCACCTTCCACATCGATGCAGCGCAATCCGGCATAGCGTCCGATTCCCCGAATCAGGTCGACAGCCGTAATAACTGAGCCTTTGTGGATAGAAGGATACTTTTGTGACAGCGGTTCCATCTGCGGGCGATAACCGGGACTCCAAGGCCAGATACTGTTGGCTGGGTCTTTTCCCTCTGCTACCCGCTTCAAGTTGACCGGATGAGTGGCAAGCAATTCCTGCGACTTCAGAATCAAGGCGTTCAGTAAATCGGCGGTTTCCTGTGCCTCGGGACGCAATGCTTTGATCAGATTCGGTCGGAAAGGTTTCAGCGGAACATCATGGGGTGGTACACATGCCAGATGTTTATCCCCACCTTTCACTACCAGTAAGTGACGATACTGCACTCCAGTATAGAAATGAATACGGTCTGTTCCTAATTTTTCATCCAGAAACTTGATCAACTGATCGGCCTCTTCAGTGGTAATATGACCAGCCGAATGATTTTTGAGGATATCTCCTTCCACACAAATCAGGTTGCATCGCATGGCCATATCCCCAGGCTCCAGTTCCACACCGATACTCGCTGCTTCCAGCACGCCTCTTCCTTCGTACACCAACGGGAGGTTGTAACCCATAACCGACATATTCGCCACTTCACTTCCCGGATGAAATCCGTCGGCAACCGTTTTCAGCATTCCCGTACGTCCCATTCGGGCCAGCTTGTCCATGTAGGGAGTATTTGCATATTGCAGCAATGTCTTGTTTCCGAGTGACGGTACAGGCCAGTCTGCCATACCGTCGCCTAAAATAATGATGTGCTTCATAAGCCTAAATGTTTGCGATACTCATAATATCGGCAAAGACACCGGCAGCGGTTACGCTTGCACCGGCACCGTATCCTTGAATGAGCATCGGGTACTCGTTATATCGTTCAGTTGTAAGCAAAATAATGTTGTTGCTGCCTTCCAGGGTATAGAACGGATGATTTCTGCCCACTTCCTGCAAGGCAACGACTCCATGTCCGTTTTCCAATGTGGCAACAAAGCGCCAGTGCTTTCCTTCTTTTTCAAGTACCTTACGGCGAGCCTCAAATTCCTCGTCGAGCGAAGGTATCTTCTTCCAGAAGTCTTCCAGCGATCCCTTAAAGAAGTCATCCGGTATGAACAGATGTTTCTCTACATCTTCCTGATCCAGCCGGTAACCTGCCTCACGAGCCAGAATGACAAGCTTGCGGATTACATCCTTTCCGCTCAAGTCGATACGTGGATCGGGTTCGGAATATCCTTCTTCTTTCGCTTTATGAATTGTTTCACTCAAAGGAACATCGGCGCTGAGAGTATTGAAAATATAATTTAATGTTCCGCTCAACACTGCCTCAATCTTCACAATCTTGTCGCCACTGTTTATCAAATCGTTGATTGTATTAATCACCGGCAGTCCGGCACCAACGTTAGTTTCGAACAGGAACTTCACACCACGCTGACGGGCAATGCGTTTCAATTCGGCATAGTTTTCATATTCTGACGATGCAGCTATCTTGTTGGCTGCCACAACCGAAATGTTATGGCTCAAGAATTCTTTATACAAGCCGGCAATTTCCGGGCTGGCTGTACAGTCCACGAATACGGAGTTGAAAATATTCATTCCTACAATCTCATCCTGAAGTACTTGAGGTGACGAAGGAATGCCTTTTTCTTCCAGCTCCTGACGGTAGTTAGCCAAATCAATTCCACGTCGTGTAAACAAAGCTTTATGTCCGTTGGCAATACCTACTACATTCAACATCAGTCCACGTTCACGCTTCAAACGTTCCTGCTGACTGCTGATTTGTTCAATCAGGCTGTGGCCTACTGTTCCGATACCGCAGATGAAAAGATTCAAAACCTGATATTCCGACAGGAAGAAAGAATCATGAATGACATTCAACGTCTTGCGTAAAGAAGCTCCGTCTACAACAAACGAGATGTTGGTTTCGGACGCACCTTGTGCACAAGCTATCACATTGATACCGTTACGTCCCAGTGTACCGAACAATTTTCCGGCAATACCCGGTGTGTGCTTCATGTTCTCTCCCACGATAGCCACGGTAGCCAGTCCGCTTTCAGCCTTCATCGGACTGATTTCTCCCATTTCTATTTCTTTGGCAAACTCTTCGTTCAGTACTTCGCAAGCCAGCGGAGCATCTACCGTCCGCACACCGATAGAAGTAGAGTTTTCCGAAGATGCCTGAGAAACCAGGAACACGCTGATACCATTCTCTGCCAGTGTCTTGAAAATTCGGTAATTCACACCGATTACTCCCACCATACCCAGTCCGGTCATGGTTATCAGACACGTATCATTGATGGAAGAAATACCCTTAATCGCCTTGGAAGAATGATCGGCTTCCTGCTTCACGATTGTTCCCGGAGCTTCCGGATTGAACGTATTCTTTATCAGAATAGGAATATTCTTATGGCAAACCGGATAGATAGTCGGCGGATAAACCACTTTCGCACCAAAGTTACACAACTCCATCGCTTCGACATAACTCAGTTCCGTAATCGGATAAGCCGTACTGATAACCCGGGGATCGGCAGTCATAAAGCCGTCTACATCCGTCCATATCTCCAGTACACTAGCATCGAGTGCTGCTGCCAGAATGGAAGCTGTATAGTCTGATCCACCACGACCGAGGTTTGTTACTTCACCTGTATTCTTGTCGGTAGAAATAAATCCCGGAATCAATGAAATTTGAGGTATATCGTGAAAAGTTTCACGCACCAAACGAGTTGTCAGTTCCGAATCGAGTATATGTTTATTATGTTTTTTCTCGGTCTTGATGAACAGACGTGAATCGAACCATTGCGCCCCTTCTATCAAAGTAGCGACAATGATAGACGAAAGACGTTCCCCGTAACTTACAATGGTAGCCGAAGTCTTCGGCGACAAATCACGTATCAGATAGATACCCTGAAAAATGTCTTTCAGTTCACTCAGCAGTTCGTTCACGCAATCCAGCAGCAGTTCCCGTTTCTGTCCTGCCGGAATGACGGTGTAAACCATTTCGATATGACGGTTCACAATCTCCTTCATTTCCTTTTCGTAACCAGAATCTCCGTTGGCCGCCATCGTAGAAGTCTTGATTAACTTGTCGGTTATGCCGCCCAATGCTGAAACGACTACTATCACTTTATCATCTACTGCTTCGACGATCTTCTTTACATTCAACATACTGTTGACAGAACCTACTGATGTTCCACCGAATTTTAATACTTTCATGTACTTATACTTTTATACAAGAACATTTATCACAGGAAAAATGCACTTGTCAGATAAAACAAAATAAATAATTGATTAAAATAAAAATGAAGTGCCTGAGTCCACAGGCGTGTAACACGTAGAAACACCTAATATACAATCTCTTACCCCCGAGGGGTCATCCCGGTAACAGATGTGAATGTAGCAGTGTGCCCCATTCCGGTCATCATTGTGATATGAAGAGAGTATTTGTTCATGTATTATTGTTTTGTCGTTGGCAAATATAGTAACATTTTTCTATAATCAAACATCTTTCAATCTATTTTTATAGACAAAAACAGAAAATGCAGAACAAAACGATTATTCTACCTTATAAACAACTCCTTATTATTATGATTGCCATTCTACCGGTTGTCTTCTTTCTCCATCTTTGCCACATCGCGAAAAAGCAATAAAATCCGGCAATCGGAAAACAAGCAAACATATAATTATCAGCAAACTATTGCAGAAAAATAAAAAATCATGTATTTTTGTTCACATTAATTTAGCATAAGTCTAACCCGATAAACTTTTAAAATTTTAATATGGCAGACTCAAAAACAATTCTTAGCGGAGCTGAAGAGAAAATGGATATGGCAATTATGTATCTGGAAGATGCACTGGCACACATCCGTGCCGGAAAAGCCGATGTACGCTTGCTGGACGGTATCCGTGTAGATTCTTACGGAAGCATGGTCCCTATCAATAATGTAGCAGCAGTAACAACTCCCGATGCACGTAGCATTGCAATCAAACCGTGGGACAAGAGTATGTTCCGCGTAATTGAAAAAGCAATTATTGACTCCGATCTGGGTATCATGCCCGAAAACAACGGAGAAATTATCCGTATAGGTATTCCTCCTTTGACAGAAGAACGCCGTAAACAACTGGCAAAGCAGTGTAAGGGCGAAGGTGAAACAGCCAAGGTAAGTGTCCGCAATGCACGCCGTGATGCAATTGATGCACTGAAAAAAGCAGTAAAAGACGGTATGCCCGAAGATGAACAGAAAAATTCTGAAGCAAAATTACAGAAGGCTCACGACAAGTATATCAAACAAATAGATGAAATGCTTGCCGCCAAAGACAAAGAAATCATGACTGTTTAATACTCATAAAGGATGAAGAATGAAGTATACACGACGTGCTGATAACACAGACGCGTCACCTTCTCTTCATCCTTTATTTTTCACCTTATAAAAATTTGGAAAAAGGCTTAGTCATAAAAAATACAGGAAGCTGGTATCTGGTCAAGACTGATGATAACCGGCAAGTGGAATGTAAAATAAAAGGTAACTTCCGTCTGAAAGGAATCCGCAGTACAAACCCTATCGCCGTAGGCGACCGGGTACAAATTTCCATTAACTCTGAGGGTACGGCTTTCATTACCGAAATAGAGGATCGAAAGAATTATATCATCCGCCGTGCATCCAATCTATCTAAACAATCGCATATCATTGCCGCTAATCTGGACCAGTGCATGCTGGTGGTGACCGTCAATTATCCGGAAACATCGACGACTTTCATCGACCGTTTCCTCGCATCGGCAGAGGCTTATCGCGTTCCGGTCTGTCTGGTATTCAACAAAACCGACCGCTATTCGGAAGAAGAGCTTCATTATCTGGACGGATTGATCCATCTGTATACCCACATCGGATATCCATGTTTCAAGATTTCTGCCTTGAATGAAACCGGACTCGATGAAATTAAACAAGCTTTAGAGGGTAAAGTTACTTTATTTTCCGGCCATTCGGGGGTAGGTAAGTCGACCTTAATCAATGCAATTCTACCCGAACAGCACCTAAAAACGGGAGAAATATCGACCGTACATAACAAAGGTATGCATACGACTACTTTTTCCGAAATGTTTTCTGTAGGTGAGAACGGATATATCATTGATACACCGGGAATCAAGGGATTTGGTACATTTGATATGGAAGACGAAGAGGTTGGACATTATTTCAAAGAGATTTTCGAGTTTTCCGCTCAATGCAAATACGGTAACTGTACACATCGCCACGAACCGGGATGTGCCGTACGCGAAGCCGTAGAGAAACATTACATCAGTGAATCACGCTACGCCTCTTACTTAAACATGCTGGAAGACAAGGAAGAGGGTAAATATCGTTCAGCATATTAATCATTTAACTTTAACAAACATGAAAAAATACACTTTTTGTATGCTGTTTGCCGCATTAGCATGTTTGACAACGACAAACGCCTATGCAAAGAAAAACTCAGATCCCACTCCCGAAGAGAAAGGGCTTGCACTCATAAACAAGGAAAGTGCCGAGGCTTTTGTCGGCTTTCTGGCATCCGACGAACTGAAAGGACGAGAAGCAGGTACCGAGGAAGGCAGAATTGCCGGCAATTACATTGCATCTCTACTGCAACAATGGGGAGTATCTCCTTTATTCGACAGCTACTTCCAGCCTTTTGAGGCCTATCGCGTAGAGCGTCAGAAACAAGGAAGATTACAGGTACATCCCGACTCTATTCAAATTATCAAACAAGGAGTTCACCAAAAATACAACATGCGTAATGTACTCGCCAAAATAGAAGGCAAGAACAAAAACGAATTTGTCATCATCGGTGCACATTACGACCATATCGGCTATGATCCGATGCTGGACGGCGACCAGATTTATAACGGTGCCGACGACAATGCTTCCGGAGTTTCTGCCGTACTGCAGATTGTACGTTCTTTCCTCGCCTCGGGACAGCAACCGGAACGTACCGTTATCTTTGCTTTCTGGGATGGTGAAGAGAAAGGACTCCTCGGTTCAAAATACTTTGCACAGACTTTTCCGCAAATCAATCAGGTGAAAGGATATCTCAACTTCGATATGATAGGAAGAAACAACGACGAGTCACGTCCTTGGCATGTAGTGTATTTCTTCACTAAAAGCAAACCGGCCTTTGGAGAATGGTTGAAGAAAGATATCGCACAATATAAGTTGAATTTACAACCAGACTACCGTGCCTGGGATAATCCGGTAGGTGGAAGTGACAATGGAACATTTGCCAAGCTGGGCATTCCCATCATGTGGTACCATACCGATTGGCATCCTGATTACCATCTCCCGGGCGACGAAGCTCCCAAAATCAACTGGGATAAACTAGTGGAAATAACTAAAACATCCTTCCTCGGATTATGGAAAATGGCAAACATTCCTTTCTGATAACACAAAAAGTATAACATCCTCACAAAACCTGAAAGGACTGATTGTGATTTATCACAAGAAATACATCACATAGATCGGGATCAATCACATCAAAGCCTGCTTAGACAATTTCCTTTTGAGAAATGTCTAAGCAGGCTTTGATGTGATTGATCCCGATCTATGTCGAAACGACACGCACTCCATTTGCAAAATTTTGTAAAAAAAGTATTCTTCTTTTAAACATTAGGTTAAGTTTATTATCAAACATAGACAAATACTATTTCTTACCTTAAATTCAGACCCTATAAAGCACATGGATAAACGAGTTAAATGGGGAATTATCATATTGGTAGGAGCCGGATTAATCGGCTTGGGAATCCATAATTTCACCCCGAAAGAAAATGAAGAACTAAATGAAGCCAACCAACAAATACCAACCGAGAAGAAAAAAAGTTTGAACGTAAATGCACAGGTCATCAAACCTCATCTGTTGACCGACCAGCTCTTTGTCAGCGGCAAGCTGATGCCTGACGAAGAGGTAGACTTGTCTTTTGAAACTTCCGGAAAAATCATCGATATCAACTTTACCGAAGGCAGTTTCGTTTCCAAAGGACAGTTACTGGCAAAGGTCAACGACAGACAGCTACAGGCACAATTGGATCGTTTAAAAGCCCAGATGCCTCTTGCTGAAGACCGTGTATTCCGACAGAATGCCTTGTTGCAGCGTGATGCGGTCAGTAAAGAAGCATACGAACAAGTCAAGACTGAACTCGCTACCCTTCATGCCGATATTGAAAACGTAAAAGCCAATATCGACATGACCGAGCTACGTGCTCCTTTCGACGGTATCATCGGTCTGCGCCAAGTCAGTACAGGAGCCTACGCCTCCCCTACAACCGTTATTGCTAAATTAACCAAAATCACTCCGCTGAAAGTAGAATTTGCCGTGCCCGAGCGTTATGCCAGACAAATCAGAAAAGGGACCAAACTCTCTTTTAAGATAGAAGGCAGACTCGATGCTTTTGATGCTCAGGTGTATGCAACCGAATCGAGTGTAGACCCGGAAACCCACACACTGACAGTACGAGCCTTGTATCCCAACACCAACGGCGAACTGCTTCCCGGACGTTACGCCGACATCACCCTGAAACAAAATGAAATAAAAGATGCCATAGCCATTCCCTCGGAAGCCATTGTGCCCGAAATGGGAAAGAACAAAGTATTTGTATACCGTTCCGGTCTTGCCTATCCTGTGGACGTAGAAATCGGACTTCGCACAGAGTCGGAAGTACAGATTGTACGCGGACTGGCTGCCGGAGATACCATTCTCACATCAGGAACCTTGCAACTTCGTACCGGTATGTCTGTTATTCTTGACCATATTAACTAATACCTGCTTGCCTTATGAACATATCCGAACTTAGTATCCGCAGGCCGGTATTGGCAACCGTACTCACCATCATCATCCTTCTTTTCGGATTGATTGGCTACACTACGTTGGGAGTACGTGAATACCCCTCGGTAGATAACCCCATCATCTCCGTAACTTGTAGCTACTCTGGCGCAAATGCCGACATTATCGAGAGTCAGATCACCGAACCGCTGGAACAGAACATCAACGGTATTCCCGGTATACGCTCGCTTTCGAGTGTGAGCCAGCAGGGACAATGCCGCATCACCGTAGAATTTGAATTGTCTGTCGATTTGGAAACAGCAGCCAACGACGTACGCGACAAAGTCTCACGTGCACAGCGCTATCTGCCCGACGACTGCGACCCGCCTACGGTTTCGAAAGCCGATGCCGATGCCAGCCCAATTCTGATGGTTGCCATCCAGAGCAATACCCGTTCGCTGCTTGAACTGAGCGAAATAGCCGACCTGACCGTCAAAGAACAATTACAGACCATATCCGATGTCAGCAGCGTATCCATTTGGGGAGAAAAACGTTACTCCATGCGTCTGTGGCTCGATCCCACCAAAATGGCTGGTTACGGAATCACTCCCGTCGACATCAAGAAGGCCATGGATAACGAAAACGTGGAACTGCCTTCCGGTAGTATAGAAGGTAATACCATGGAACTCACCCTGCGTACCATGGGACAGATGCACACCGCCGACGAATTCAACAACGTAGTCATAAAAGAAGTCGACGGACAGGTAATCCGTCTGAGCGATATCGGTTACGCCGAACTGGGAGCAGCCGACCTGAAGAGCTACATGAAAATGAACGGCGTTCCCATGGTAGGTGTGGTAGTGATTCCACAACCGGGAGCCAACCACATCGAAATAGCCGATGCCGTATACGAACGCATGGAGCAGATGAAAAAAGACTTACCCGAAGATGTAAGCTTCTCTTACGGATTCGACAACACCAAATTCATCCGCGCCTCCATAGCCGAAGTAGAAAGTACTGTATACGAAGCCTTCATTCTCGTAATTATCATCATCTTCCTCTTCCTGCGCGACTGGCGTGTAACGTTGATTCCCTGTATCGTAATTCCGGTATCACTCATCGGTGCCTTCTTCGTGATGTATGTAGCAGGCTTTTCCATCAACGTACTGACCATGCTTGCCGTCGTCCTTTCGGTAGGACTGGTGGTGGATGATGCCATCGTAATGACGGAAAATATCTACATCCGTATCGAAAAAGGCATGAAACCATTCGAAGCAGGTATAGAAGGAGCCAAAGAAATATTCTTTGCCGTTATTTCTACCACCATCACTTTGGTAGCGGTATTCCTTCCCATCGTCTTTATGGAAGGAACCAGCGGACGACTCTTCCGGGAGTTCAGCTTTGTAGTGGCCGGTTCGGTGCTCATCTCTGCCTTTGCAGCCCTGACCTTCACTCCGATGCTTGCCACCAAGATGCTGGTCCGCCGTGAAAAGCAAAGCTGGTTTTACCGGAAAACAGAACCGTTTTTCGAAGGAATGAACCGACTTTACAGCCGGGCACTCAATGCCTTTCTGAAAAAACGCTTCATCGCCATTCCATTCTCTATCATCACGCTGATACTCATCGGTATATTGTGGAATGTGATACCGGCTGAAATGGCACCGCTGGAAGACCGATCCAAGATTACAATCAACACCAAGGCTGCCGAAGGTGCCAGTTATGAATACATACGCGACTACACGGAAGACATCAACGACCTGGTAGACTCCATCGTGCCCGATGCAGAAGCAGTGACTGCCCGTGTGTCGAGCGGTAGCGGAAACATCCAGATAACGTTGAAAAACATCAAAGACCGCAATTACTCCCAGATGGAGGTAGCCGAAAAAATATCGCAGGCTATCAAGAGCAAAACCAAAGCAAGAGCTTTCGTACAGCAGCAGTCTTCGTTCGGCGGAAGAAAGAGCAGCATGCCCGTGCAGTATGTATTGCAGGCAACCAGCATCGAAAAGTTGGAAAAGGTATTACCTCAATTCCTGAACAAGGTGTACGATAATCCGACCTTTCAGATGGCGGACGTGGACTTGAAGTTCAGTAGTCCCGAGGTACGTGTCAACATCAACCGCGACAAGGCAGCCACCATGGGAGTCAGCGTACGCGATGTTGCCGAAACTCTCCAGTACGGACTGAGCGGTCAGCGTATGGGGTATTTTTACATGAACGGCAAACAATATGAGATTCTGGGGCAGATCAACCGCCAACAGCGCAACCAGCCGGCAAACATCAAGTCGATTTATATCCGGAACGAGGACGGAGAAATGATCCAGCTCGACAACCTGGTAGAGTTTGTTGAGTCCATCGCACCCCCCAAGCTGTATCATTACAACCGATTCATCTCGGCTACAATTTCTGCCGGACTTGCCGAAGGGAAAACCATCGGACAAGGACTGGAGGAAATGGACAAGATTGCTGCCGAAACACTTGACGAAACTTTCCGTACAGCCCTCTCGGGAGATTCGAAAGATTACCGTGAAAGTTCATCCAGCCTGATGTTCGCTTTCATCCTTGCCCTCGTGCTGATTTATCTTATCTTAGCAGCCCAGTTCGAGAGCTTCAAAGATCCGTTCATCATCATGCTGACCGTACCGCTCGCCATTGCCGGTGCCCTGATATTCATGTACTTTGGCAACATCACCATGAACATCTTCAGTCAGATAGGTATCATCATGCTTATCGGACTGGTAGCCAAGAACGGTATCTTGATCGTAGAGTTTGCCAACCAGAAACAGGAGGCAGGAGAAGACAAGATGCTTGCCATCCGCGATGCAGCTCTGCAACGTCTGCGTCCGATCCTGATGACGAGCGCCTCGACTGTTCTCGGTCTGATTCCGCTTGCCTTTGCTACGGGCGAAGGAGCCAACCAGCGTATCGCCATGGGAACAGCCGTTGTGGGAGGAATGTTGATCTCTACCTTCCTCACGATGTTCATCGTGCCTGCCATTTATACTTACATTTCTACTAACCGAATCAAGAAGGAGAAACAAGCATGAAATATTTTGCCTACATCCTATTAGCCTTGTGTACTGCAATACTTCCTGCACATGCACAATATGAATACACGCTGAAACAATGTCTGGAAGAAGGATTGCAAAACAATTATTCGCTCCGTATTTCACGCAACGAAGAGCAGATCAGCAAGAATAACGCCACACTGGGAAATGCCGGTTATCTTCCCACGGTAGACCTGACCGCCGGTTACAACGGCAGCCAGAGCAGCAGTAACTCTACACAGCGAAGTGATGGAAGTGTCAGCAAGGAACGAAACGTGTTCGATCATACCCTCGATGCGGGAGTTGACCTGAACTGGACCATCTTCGACGGTTTCAATATCAGTACGACGTACAAGGAACTGAAAGAACTGGAACGTCAGGGAGCTACCAATACCCGCATTGCCATAGAGGATTTCATCGCCAGCCTGACGGCCGAATACTACAATTATATCCAGCAGGAAATTCGTCTGAAGAACTTCCGCTATGCCGTTTCGCTTTCGAAGGAACGTCTCCGCATCGTAGAAGAGCGGTACCATATCGGAAATTTCTCACGACTGGATTATCAGCAGGCGAAAGTGGACTTCAACGCCGACAGTGCCCAGTACATGAAACAGCAGGAACTGGTGCATACCTCCCGCATCAATTTGAATGAACTGATGGCAAACAAGGATGTGGACCGCCCTATCAAAGTAAAAGATTCCATTATCGAGCTGAAGCATTCCCTGAATTTCCAAGAGCTGTGGGAAGCGACCTTGAATACGAATGCCAGTTTGCTGAAAGCCGACCAGAACTCAACCTTGGCACAACTGGATTACAAAAAGGTGCTTTCACGCAATTATCCGTACCTGAAGCTGAACGCCGGATATGGCTATACCCTGAACAAATACGACATCAACTCCATCAAGCAGCGAAGCAACTGGGGATTTAATGGTGGATTGACCATCGGATTCAATATCTTCGACGGCAACCGCAAACGGGAAAAGCGAAATGCCAGCCTTGCCATCCGCAATACACAGTTGGAACGCGAGCAACTGGAACAAAGTCTGCGTGCCGACCTCAGCAACTTGTGGCAGGCTTACCGCAACAACATCCGGCTGCTGAATCTGGAACGTCAGAACCTGATCGCTGCCAAAGAAAACCATGAGATTGCCAAAGAGCGCTACCTGCTGGGCGACTTGTCGGGTATTGAGATGCGTGAAGCACAGAAAAGCCTGCTCGATGCCGAAGAGCGCATTCTTTCGGCCGAATACGATACAAAAATGTGCGAGATATCATTGTTGCAGATCAGCGGAAAAGTCACTTTATACCTGAAATAAAACGAAACGGTCTGTCCGCAGGTTTATTTTATTTTTTGTACAAATAATTTTTTCTTTTGTACAAAAAATAAAAAAACGTCTCAATGTTTTTGGCAAAATACCCGCATAATTTCCCAAAACACCGAGACGTTTTTCTGTATATATCAACAAGATACACAAAAAAGAGTTATACATTCAGAATAAATGTTATCTTTGCACCCTATATAATATGTGAAGCAAATACATCGAGATGGGATTGTTTATCAGAAAAAGCATTGAAATGCTGCAAGCAGAGGCACAGCAGTCGGGCAGCAAGACACTGAAACGGGTGCTGGGGCCAGTCAGTCTGGTGGCACTGGGCGTAGGTGTCATCATCGGAGCCGGACTGTTCTCCATTACGGGAACCGTTGCGTCAGAGTATACGGGGCCGGCCATTACGCTGTCCTTTATAGTCGCAGCTATCGGATGTTGCTTTGCCGGACTATGCTACGCCGAATTTGCTTCCATGATTCCTGTAGCAGGAAGTGCGTATACATATTCGTATGCTACCATGGGCGAGCTGATTGCCTGGATTATCGGCTGGGATTTGGTTCTAGAATATACCGTCGCGGCAACTACCGTAAGCATCAGCTGGAGCCGTTATCTGGTAGTGTTCCTGCAAGGCATTGGCATCGAGCTGCCTCATGCGTTCAGTGCCTGTCCGTGGGACGGAGGCATTGTCAATATCCCCGCCATGCTGATTGTTGTCCTTATGAGCCTGATACTGATGCGAGGTACCGCAGGCAGCTCTTTCTTTAACGGCCTGATTGTTTTCCTGAAAATCGGTGTCATCCTGATTTTCGTCTTTTTGGGATGGAAATTCATACAGGCAGACAACTATGTGCCTTACATTCCCGAAAACACCGGAAAGCTGGGTGAGTTCGGCATTTCAGGTATCCTACGTGGAGCCGCTATCGTATTTTTTGCTTTTCTGGGATTCGATGCAGTCAGTACGGCTGCCCAGGAAACGCGAAATCCGCAGCGGAACATGCCTATCGGTATACTTGTTTCCCTGCTGGTCTGCACTATTTTGTACATTCTGTTCGCACACGTCATGACGGGTGTGGCACACTATACTGAATTCGAAGGACAGGAAGGTATTGCTCCCGTAGCCGTAGCTATCGAACACATGGGATATGCGAACAGCGCCGGAGTCATCGAACCAGTCTACCCGTGGCTGAACAAAGCCATTATCCTTGCAATCCTGTTCGGATATTGCTCGGTCATCATGGTGACATTACTCGGCCAGAGTCGTGTATTCCTCAGCATGAGCCACGACGGGCTGCTGCCTCCATTCTTTTCACGCATCAACGAACGATTCCGTACACCGGTACACAGCAACTGCCTGTTCATGATTGTCGTGAGTCTGCTGGCAGGATTTGTTCCAGCACAAGTAGCTGGCGAAATGACCAGTATCGGAACCTTGCTTGCCTTTACACTGGTATGTGCGGCTGTACTCATCGTACGCAAGACCATGCCCAACGTTCACCGTACGTTCAAGACACCGTTTGTGCCTTTTGTACCTATTATGGGTATCCTGACTTGCCTGTGCATGATGTGTTTCCTGCCTGCTGATACATGGATACGACTGGTATTATGGATGCTCATCGGTCTGGATGTTTATGCTTCGTATGGAAGGAAACACAGCAAGCTGGAACCGGGACAAGCGCACCGCAAAGGCGACATCGTACTGAATATTTTAGGACTTGCCCTATCTGTATTGTGCATCATCACCGGATTATGGCACCAGCAAACCGTAGGCTGGGATGCTGACAGGACCTTACTGATCATTTCCTTCGTATTTGCATTTACCCATTGCGCATACTATATGCTGCGCATCTGGAAGCAGTCGAAAGAAATAAAACCACTTACTTAAGGTCAACTTCTGCATAAAAGAAGCTACAAACAATGTTGAAGAACAGAAAAAACGAAGATTGAACTACTGACGTTTAGAGAAAAAGTTGTTATTTTACAAAGATTTAGAGAGTATGGACAAAAATATATTACTGACGGCCATCCGTGCGTCTTTAGAAGCCGGAGCCGAAATCATGAACGTATATACCGATCCCAACGCGGATTTTGAGATAGAGAAGAAAGCAGACAACTCACCACTGACCATTGCCGACCGTAAGTCGCACAAGGTCATCGCAGCCAGTCTGGCTTCAACTCCTTATCCTGTTCTCAGTGAAGAAGGAAAGAAAATCCCGGTTGAAGAACGGCAGAAATGGAACGAGCTCTGGATTGTCGATCCATTGGATGGAACCAAGGAATTCATCAAGCGCAACGGAGAATTTACCGTCAACATTGCTTATGTAAAGAACGGCAGACCGGAAGCGGGGGTAATCTATATTCCCGTAAAGGAAGAATTGTATTTTGCCGACTGCCAGTATGGTGCTTATAAGATAGAGCATATCACCCAACTGGCTGCCGATGAAACAGTAGATAGCCTCATCGAGAAGGCACATCGTCTGCCCTATCAGGAACAAACTCCGCGCAACAATTTCATCGTCGTAGCATCCCGCTCCCACCTGACACCGGAAACGGAAGCCTATATCGAGAAAATGAAACAAGAGCATCAGCACGTAGAAACAGTCTCGAAAGGCAGTTCGCTCAAGTTGTGCCTCATAGCAGAAGGAAAAGCAGATGTGTATCCACGCTTTGCACCGACGATGGAGTGGGATACGGCTGCCGGTCATGCCATTATCCGTGCCATGGGAAAAGAAGTATACCAGGCTGGTACTCAGGAACCTCTGCAATATAATAAAGAAGACTTGTTGAATCCGTGGTTCATAGCCGAATAAGCCATTTATGACAGTAGAAGTGATTATTGTACTCGTGGCGCTTGTCGGCATGCTGGCTGCGCTGATTATGGATAAGATGCGTCCGGGAATGATTCTGTTCTCGGTCGTCGTCCTGTTTCTCTGTACCGGAATCCTTACCCCAAAAGAAATGCTGGAAGGTTTTAGCAACAAGGGAATGATAACCGTTGCCATGTTGTTTCTGGTCAGCGAAGGAATCCGACAGAGCGGAGCCTTGACGCAAGTCATCAAGAAACTGCTGCCACAAACCAAGACTACGGTATTCAAGGCACAGGTGCGCATGCTGCCTACCATTGCCTTTATATCGGCCTTTCTAAACAATACGCCGGTTGTCGTTATCTTTGCTCCTATCATCAAGCGCTGGGCAAATTATGTAAAATTACCTGCCACTTACTTCCTTATCCCATTGTCGTACGTAACGATTCTGGGAGGTATCTGTACCTTGATAGGAACGTCCACCAACCTGGTAGTACACAGCATGATACAAGATGCCGGAATGAAAGGATTCAGCATGTTCGAACTGGGAAAGGTAGGTATTTTCATTGCCATTGCAGGCATCATTTACCTGTTTTTGTTTTCCAGCAAGTTGTTGCCTGCCGATCGTCCAGATAATCTCTCGGACGAAGAAGAAGAGAACAACTCTTCGCTTCATCTGGTGGAAGCCGTCCTCGGCGCACGTTTCCCGGGTATCAACAAACGAGTAAGTGAATTCAACTTCAAACGTCACTACGGTGCCGAAGTAAAAGAAATCCGGCGCGGTGGTAACACGTACAAAAACTTGAGCGAAATCAGCTTCCGCGAGGGTGATACGCTGATCTTGCTTGCTGACGACAGTTTCATCAAGACCTGGGGAGAATCGTCGGTCTTCATCATGCTTGCCAATGGTAAAGACTATGAGCCGGCCGGCAAGAAAAAGCGCTGGTTCGCATTGTTCCTGCTGCTTTTCATGATTATCGGAGCCACAGTCGGTGAACTGCCGGGCATACAGAAGCTGTTGCCTGAAGGCATCAAGCTGGATATGTTCTTCTTTGTATCCATCACGACGGTTATCATGGCATGGACCAAGATATTTCCTCCCCGGAAGTATACCAAATATATTTCATGGGATATCCTGATTACCATCGCTTGTGCTTTCGCTATCAGCAAAGCCATGGAAAATTCCGGAGTAGCCGACCTGCTGGCGGGTTACATCATCGAGTTGAGCCGCAGTCATGGTCCGTATATCCTGTTGGCTGTATTGTTTATCATCACCAATATCTTTACGGAACTGATCACCAATAATGCCGCAGCCGCTCTCTCCTTCCCGCTTGCACTCTCGCTGTCGCAGCAACTGGGAGTGAACCCCATGCCGTTCTTTGTGGTAATCTGCATGGCCGCTTCTGCCAGTTTCTCTACTCCGATAGGCTATCAGACCAACCTGATTGTGCAAGGTATCGGAAACTATAAGTTTACCGACTTCGTACGAATCGGATTACCGCTGAACATTATTACTTTTTTGATTTCAATATTTGTCATACCTCAGATATGGCCTTTTTAATTAACTAACAACGATATGGAAGAAACCAAACATATTTACCCGATATTCGACCGCATGCTGACTCGTGCCGACAAGGAGGAATTGTTGAAGCAACACAGCGTCATGATCTGGTTTACCGGACTGAGTGGTTCAGGTAAGAGTACCATTGCTATCGCCCTGGAGCGGGAACTGCAAAAGCGAGGGCTGCTCTGCCGCATACTCGACGGTGACAACATTCGCAGCGGTATCAACAATAACCTGGGATTCTCGGCCGAAGACCGTGTGGAAAATATCCGCCGCATTGCAGAAATAGGCAAGTTATTCGTCGACACAGGTATCATTACCCTTGCAGCCTTTATCAGTCCGAACAACGATATCCGCGAAATGGCCGCAAACATCATCGGTAAGGAAGATTTTATGGAAATCTATGTCAGCACCCCGATAGAAGAATGCGAACGCCGCGACGTAAAAGGCTTGTATGCCAAGGCACGTAAAGGAGAAATCAAGAACTTCACCGGTATATCGGCCCCCTTCGAGGCACCGGAACATCCTGCTCTGTCGCTGGATACTTCGAAGCTTTCGGTAGAAGAATCGGTCAATAAACTATTGGACTTAATCTTACCCAGAGTAAAACGGTAAGCGGAAACCATACTGCCACTTTAACACAAGGAATCACTTGTTTATGAAATAATATGAGTACTTTTGCGCAAGTTTTTGGGATTCATGCTATTTTATATCCATTCGTTCCGTATACCGACAGCTTATAAAACAAGTAACCAGCAACAGTCTGTGTAACCCTAATAAAAAACATTCATAATTCAGATATGAAAGAAGAATATAAATTAAGTCACCTGAAAGAACTCGAAGCCGAGTCTATTCATATTATCCGTGAGGTGGCTTCCGAATTTGAGAATCCGGTCATGCTGTACAGCATCGGAAAAGACTCTTCAGTAATGGTACGCCTTGCCGAAAAGGCCTTTGCTCCAGGCAAAGTTCCATTTCCTTTGATGCACATCGACTCTAAATGGAAATTCAAGGAAATGATTCAGTTCCGCGACGAATATGCCAAGAAATATGGCTGGAACCTGATAGTAGAAAGCAACATGGAAGCTTTCCGTGCCGGTGTAGGTCCCTTTACTCATGGAAGTAAAGTACACACCGACCTGATGAAAACACAGGCCCTGCTGCATGCACTCGACAAATATAAGTTCGATGCAGCCTTTGGAGGTGCACGCCGAGACGAAGAAAAATCACGTGCCAAAGAACGTATCTTCTCGTTCCGTAACGAGTTCCACCAGTGGGACCCGAAGAACCAGCGTCCGGAACTCTGGGATATCTACAATACCCGTATCCGCAAAGGAGAAAGTATCCGTGTGTTCCCGTTAAGTAACTGGACCGAACTGGATATCTGGCAGTATATCCGACTGGAGAACATTCCTATCGTTCCGTTGTATTTTGCCAAAGTACGACCAGTCGTCAACATCGACGGACAGCTCATTATGCCGGACGATGACCGCCTGCCGGAAAAATACCGCGATAAGATAGAGATGAAAAAAATCCGTTTCCGTACATTGGGCTGCTGGCCGCTGACCGGAGCCATCGAAAGCGAAGCCGATACGATTGAAAAAATCGTAGAAGAGATGATGACTACTACCAAGAGTGAACGTACAACCCGTGTCATCGACTTCGACCAGGAAGCAAGTATGGAACAGAAAAAACGTGAAGGATACTTCTAACAAAACAAACGATCATGGAAGAACTAGATAAAAATAAATCAGGAAACCCGATGGAAGGCGAAGCCAGAGGGACTATGTCTATCGAAGAATTTCTGAAGAAAGACGAGCAAAAGGACTTGCTCCGCTTCCTTACGGCAGGTTCGGTAGACGACGGAAAGTCTACACTTATCGGACGCCTGCTTTTCGATAGCAAGAAATTATACGAAGACCAGCTCGATGCACTGGAACGCGACAGCAAGAGAATGGGTAATGCGGGAGAGCATATCGACTATGCCTTACTGCTGGACGGACTGAAGGCTGAACGCGAACAGGGTATTACCATCGATGTGGCTTACCGTTATTTCTCTACCAACAACCGTAAGTTTATCATTGCCGATACTCCGGGACACGAACAATATACCCGTAACATGATTACCGGCGGCTCGACGGCTAACCTTGCCATTATTCTTGTCGATGCGCGTACAGGAGTCATCACACAGACACGCCGCCACACTTATTTGGTTTCTTTGCTGGGAATCAAGCATGTAGTCCTGGCTGTCAACAAGATGGATTTGGTCGATTTCTCCAAGGAAGTATTCGACAAGATTGTTGCCGACTACAAGGCATTTATCGATCCGCTGGGCGTACCCGACGTAAACTGTATCCCATTGTCGGCACTCGATGGTGACAACGTGGTTGAAAAATCCGACCGTACCCCGTGGTACAGCGGTCCGTCATTGCTGGAATTCCTCGAAACCGTACATATCGGCAACGACCATAACCTGACAGACTTCCGCTATCCGGTACAGTATGTACTCCGCCCGAACCTCGACTTCCGCGGATTCTGTGCCAAGGTTGCTTCGGGAGTTGTACATAAGGGAGATGAAGTTGTGGCACTTCCTTCAGGAAAGAAGTCACATGTAAAGAGCATCGTTACTTACGACGGTGAGCTGGATTATGCCTTCCCGCCCATGTCGGTTACATTGACGCTGGAAGATGAAATAGACGTTTCCCGCGGTGAGATGCTGGTTCACCCCGACAATATGCCTATGATTGACCGTAACTTCGAAGCCATGCTGGTATGGATGGACGAAGAAAAGATGGACATGGAAAAGTCATTCTTCCTGAAACAAACGACCAACACCAGCCGTACCCGTATAGACAGCATTAAATACAAGGTAGACATCAATACGATGGAACATCTGAGCGTGGAAAACGGACGCCTGAAGAAAGAGGATCTTCCGATGCAGTTGAACCAGATTGCCCGTGTAGTACTGACTTCTTCCAAGGAATTGTTCTTCGATCCGTATACCAAGAACAAGGCAACCGGCTCATTTATCCTGATCGACCCGATTACCAACAACACCAGTGCCGTAGGTATGATTCTGGATCGTGTGGAAGATAAGGATATGCACAATACCATGGAACTGCCGGTACTCGACTTGCCGAAACTGGGTATTGAACCGGAACACTACGAAGCAATCGACAAAGCTGTAAAGGAACTGTCCAGACAAGGTATCGCCATCGAAGTGAAAAAATAAGTTTTAAACAGTATCAACTAAATATATACAATGGGATTACTCGAATTCAGTAAATTGCCAATCAATACCCTGGTAGGTGCAGACTGGAAGACATTCAACCAGATTACAAAAGGTAGAACGATCGACCAGGCATATAAAGGAAAATATCGCCTCACCAAAGCGGTATGTCGCCTGCTTTCGACCTTGAAACCGCTGCAAGACAAGCGTTACGAAAAGCTGCTTGCCGATCAACCGCTGGAACACGATCCGGTATTCATTCTGGGACACTGGAGAAGTGGAACAACCTTTATGCACAATGTCTTTTCATGCGACAAGCATTTTGGTTACAACACGACATACCAGACGGTATTTCCACACCTGATGATGTGGGGACAACCGTTCTTCAAGAAGAACATGAGCTGGCTGATGCCCGACAAGCGTCCGACAGATAACATGGAACTGGCTGTCGACCTGCCGCAGGAAGAAGAATTTGCGCTGGCCAACATGATGCCGTATACGTATTATAATTTCTGGTTCTTGCCCAAACACATGCAGGAGTATGCCGACAAATACCTGTTGTTCGATGATATCAGTGATGAAGAACTGAAAGTATTTGAAGAAACATTTACCAAACTGATCAAGATCTCGTTATGGAATACTCACGGAACTCAGTTCCTGAGCAAGAATCCTCCACATACGGGACGTGTGAAAGAACTGGTAAAGATGTTCCCCAATGCCAAGTTCATTTACCTGATGCGTAATCCGTATACGGTTTTCGAATCAACACGAAGCTTCTTTACCAATACTATCCAGCCACTGAAGTTGCAGGATATCAGCAATGAACAGTTGCAGGAGAACATACTTTCAATTTATGCTAAATTGTATCACAAGTATGAAGCCGACAAGAAATACATACCGGAAGGCAACCTGGTAGAAGTTAAATTCGAAGACTACGAGAAAAATGCCTTCGACCTGACACAGGAAATCTATCAGAAGCTTTCTCTTCCGGGCTTCGACGAAGCTCGTCCTGCGATAGAAGCTTACGTAAATAAAAAGAAAGGTTATAAGAAAAACCAATACCAGTACAAGCCCGAAACGGTAGAACTGGTAGAAAAGAACTGGTCATTCGCACTCGACCAGTGGGGATATAAACTGTAACCAATCGGACACAGACTTTACGCATACGGCAATTCTGCACTCATTCTGAAAGAACAAAATGCCGTACTTTTCGTAAAGTCTGTGTTTTTTATATACATATTCATGCAGTTTTGACCCATTTTTGCATATTTCACCTGCAAATACTGCATATTTAAACAGAATTATTATATCTTTGTGCCCGCAAATAATAATGATATAATGAATTCAACAAAAAGATTTCCCTCTCCACTGGTATCTTTCCTTCCGATTATCATCCTGATATGCATGCTGGTTGCGACCATCAGTACTTTCGGAAGTGACTCACTGAACGGCGGAAGCCAAGTTTCTCTGCTAGTAACCACCGCAGTCTGCATATTTATAGGAATGGCTTTTTATCGTATTCCGTGGAAAGATTATGAACTGGCCATTACAAATAACATCAGTGGTGTAGCCACGGCCGTCATCATCCTGCTCATTATTGGCGCACTGAGCGGCACATGGATGATCAGCGGTATCGTACCTACACTTATCTACTACGGAATGCAAATCATTCATCCGACATTCTTTCTGACTTCTACCTGCATCATCTGTGTGCTGATATCGGTCATGACTGGCAGTTCGTGGACCACCATTGCTACAATTGGAATCGCCCTGTTGGGTATAGGTAAAGCACAAGGATTCAACGAAGGCTGGATAGCCGGTGCCATCATCTCGGGAGCTTACTTCGGCGACAAGATTTCTCCACTGTCGGAAACAACCGTTCTGGCTTCTTCCATCACAGAAACCCCGTTATTCCGACATATCCGCTACATGCTTATTACCACCATTCCTTCACTGGTCATCACACTGATCCTGTTTACCATTATGGGATTCACACACAATACCCACAACATGGAGCACATGACCGAAGTAGCGACCAGTCTGGAAAGCAAATTCAATATCACTCCCTGGCTGCTGGTTGTCCCTGTAGTAACCGGTATTCTCATAGCGCGCAAAGTTCCTTCCATCATCACTCTTGCCATTTCGACCTTCCTTGCCTGCATAGCGGCTGTCATCTTCCAGCCCGACCTGCTGAACGAAATAGCCGGAGAACAAAATCTGTTTAAAGGAGTTATGATAACCTGTTACGGAAGCACCAGCCTCCAGACCGACAATGCCGCTCTGACAGAACTAGTCGCTACTCGAGGCATGGCAGGTATGACTAACACCATCTGGCTGATACTTTGTGCGATGTGTTTCGGAGGGGCCATGACGGCCAGCGGTATGCTGGGAAGCATTACATCCGTCTTTGTACGCTTTATGAAAAATCGTTTCAGTCTGGTTTCATCGACCGTATGTTCCGGATTATTCATGAACCTGACTACTGCCGACCAGTATATAAGCATCATCCTGACAGGTAGTATGTTTGGCAGCATTTACAAGAAACAGGGATACGAAAGCCGACTGTTAAGCCGTACAACCGAAGATTCGGTAACAGTGACCTCCGTACTGATTCCCTGGAACTCATGCGGTATGACACAGGCTACAATCCTGAATGTCCCTACACTGACTTATCTGCCTTATTGTTTCTTCAACATACTCAGTCCGATCATGAGTATCGTTGTTGCAGCAATCGGATATAAAATCTTCAAGGAGCCGCCTGAAGAACACGAAGAAGTCATTCCATTTATCGACTAAAACAAGATTGCATACCCGATAAACGGCATATCTTATCGAAGACTATAGATTTTATACAGCGTAGCATCCTGCAAAGTCAGCGGCTGGTTATGAGCAAAGAAGACGACCCCGTTATCCGGAGCATAAATTTCCTCCAAGATATTTCCCTCTATCGGATGAATGATACGTGCGAGCAACTCACCTTTCCGCACGTCCTCACGTGCCGTCTTCAGCCGATAAAAGAGGCCCGAAACAGGCGCTTTTACGTCAGTCAGGTCCGACTCATGGATAACTTGCGAATTGTTGTCAGGATGGGCAGAAGCAAAATGTGAAACAATACCCACACGCTGCATAAAACGTAAAATGGAACTGATAATATAAAAAGGCATAGTTCCTTCCACCTGTCCGTTTTGCCCTCCGTAAATCGAATACGCCTTCGTATTCCAGATTTGCCAGTTATAATTCAGCAAAGTCGTATCGAAAGGCAATGATTTTCGCAAACAGACATAAGGAAAGCCAAAAAGACCCGCAGTCTGTACATCCTCGTACCCGGTTTCTATGATTCGTACATGAGGAATAAAATCGCCGGGAACGTAAAAGCTGGCAAATTGTATACCGTACGTATATCCCTGTATCGCCTCAAAAAGCGATGCGGCGATACGTTGTGTTGTTTCTCCCTGATCGTATCCTGGAAACATCCGGTTGATATCTGTATTATCCATGGGCCAGAACCGCTTGCCGATATTCATGGAATAAGGATTGGCAGAAGGAATGAGCAGTATCTCATGTCCCGGCACCAGTCTGCCCTCCGCTTCCAGCTGAGCAAGATGCCGGACAAGCTGCGAGCAGATATATTGTTGTTGTATTTCATCCCCTCGCATAGCTCCTACAATAGCGAGGCTCTTTTCTCCCGATCCGAAACGAAAACCCTGAATGCGAAAAGTATCTCGGAAGGAAGATTTCATACTAAATAGAATCTCTTTTTTCATACATTCTCTCCACGTAAAGTATTCTTCTTTTCATCTTATCAAAGCATTTAAAAGAAAAGCCGGCATAGCCTGTTTATCACGCCGTATCTATTTACGACTCATCCAACTGATGTATGCGGGCCAGCAACGAACCTTGATACACCACCGGATAGGCACGAAGTGTAAACAGCAATCCATGTACGGTAGCTGTTACCTCCTGAAGCACTTCACCCGTAAGCGGATTCACTATGCAACCTATCTCTTCTCCCTTGTCTACAATGATATTGTTCCGAATCTCGGTAAGGAAGATACCCGAAGCCTCAGCATTCAGAAAACTTACTTTATCGGCTACCGACACCACCGGGCGGCTAATGAGATGAGATTCGTCTTGTTCACTCCACATTCCCAGCTCATGCATCAGATTAAAGATGCCCGTTACCAACCGGTTTCCATATCCATGATTAATACGCATACCCACCCCCATTTCTACCACAAGTGTAGAAGTGCCGGCAGTGTTGAGCGAATGTGCCAAGGTAGCCTCAAGAACCGTCGCCGCTTCGTGTACCCAGATAAAATCAGTATTGAGCAGCTTAGCGTAAGGTACCAGACGTTCTGCCGTATTGACATTTACCCGAACCTGAGGAATCTCACGTAAGAAGATGTTACTCGAATGAATATCGATTACCATATCTGCCCCCTGCAAATCTTGAAAAATGGCGTATGCAACCCGTTCGGCCATCGTTCCATCAGGGTTTCCCGGAAAAATACGATTCATATCAAGATCGAAATTGGGAATGCCACGAGTAATGGAATCAATCCCCAACGGGTTAAGTGCCGGATATATTTCAATCGTACCATTCAGTTTGTCAAGATTTTCCTGTACAATCTTATTAAGCTGAAAGCATACATACTGACCTTCCAGTTCATCCCCATGGGTACCTGTCACGATACAGATACGCTTCTTGCCCGTACCATGGCTAATAACATTTTTTTGTATCAACAAGCGCTCGTCAACAGGAAGCGCAATAGAAATAACCGTTCTTATCATATTTCTTCTACTATAACACGAATATCAGTTTGCTGAGTAGCCATGCCCGTAAACACTCCCCGGTTAACCGGACAATCCATGGCATCGCGTCCATGAGCCACCTTGATATATCCATATTCTATCCGACAATTGTGCGTAGGGTCTATCCCCCACCAGCATCCATTATCCAGCACTTCCACCCAGGCATGAGTAGCACCGATACCGGCAATGAATCCATTTACATAACGCGCAGCTATGCCCGACGCCCGACAAAGAGCAATAAGAATATGTGCATAATCCTGACACACTCCTTCCCTCAGCTCGAATGCCTCGGCTGCCGAAGTCTCGGGACCAGTCTTTCCTGAAGCATAGTGCATGTAGTCATGAATATTCCGTGCAAGTAACACGGCACGTTCCAGCGGATAGCCTGCCTCCGTACCGGCCAGTAATTGCTTCATCGGTACCGAAAGTGCCGTCAGCCGAGACGATACCCTGAACATGTCGGTAAAATCATCTTCGGCAATACGGTAAGGACTAAGCCTTATTTCTCCGCTACTTACAAACACAAACGAATCATGCTCTTCCATCCGGCAACCATATTGAATCGGATTTTTCCATGCATCGGCACCATAAATCACGCTTCCTCCCGGATGAATGAAAAGCTCCCGTTTACCCGTTTGCTGACAAGCATTGACACATGGCATACATCGCAACAGAAAATAATGCCTGTCGACAGGTTTGCTGAAACGGGTAATTGCCTGATAATTATAAAAGTATTTTTTCATTGTACTATCAGTTGTAAAGCATCAAAGCAAGACAAGATGGTTGAGGTATTTCAGAAGTTTCGCCTTATATTCCATATTTTGTACGTGATATAAATCATACACGTCCTCCACCAGCAGTTCACCCAAATGTTTTTCGATCATGTGATCAAACAGTTCTTCTTCATTTTCACCACATTTTATCAGAGATTCGTATGCCTCTTTAATTCGGAAGAACGGATAATCGAACCGGATATGCATGTCGATATTTTCCACCAGTTTCCCAATCTTCAGGATATTGTACACCTGTTCATTGAAAACCCGTTCATCTACCGATCCCCAGAAAGCAAGCAGATAGTCGGTAATAAGCTGCAAATCGGTAATGTTTGCGTCCTTCTTTTCGGCCGACTTCCGCAGGAAGTTGAGCGAAAGCTCTATATAAGAAAAAGTTTCACTGGTGATCTCCTCGCGTAAAACAACCGCATTGTCATAAGCGGCAGTCAATCCCGAAATCAGCGAGCAAGGATTCTTGTCGTCATACATATATCCCAACCGGAAACTTTCCATATCAGGATAAGGATTATTAGCATCCAGCTTTTCATAGAATCCTTCGTAGTCCTCCGGTAGTCCATCTATCATTTTATCATAAGTCTATAGTTTTTAGTTGTTTATCATTTTTCCATCACCCATGTATCCTTAAACCCTCCTCCTTGTGAAGAATTTACCACAAATGAATCGGGGTTCCGGGAAAAACGAGTCAGCCCGCTTTTCCAGACCTTGGTCTGTTTGCCACTGATGACAAAAGCACGTAAGTCAGCCTTACGTTCTACCCGTTCGTTTCCTTCCAGTATCTCAAGGTCCTTGAAGTCAATCACCTCCTGCGCAATCCACCGTCGCGGTTCATCCACAATCATTTGCTTCAGTTCCGCCAGTTTCTCAGGAGACAAATCGCGACCGAATACGACACCATATCCTCCTGCCTCACTCACTTCCTTAATCACCAATTTGGGAAGATTGGCAAGCACATACTCATAATCCTCCTTATAGTAAGGAAGATAAGTAGGAGCATTACGAAGTACAGGTTCCTCACGCAAATAGTAATCTATCATCTTGGGTACGAAATAATAGATACCTTTATCGTCTGCCACCCCGTTTCCCAAAGCATTGACCAATGCGACATTTCCTTTGCGATAAGCTTGTACCAGATTAGGAACCCCTAGCAGAGAAGACGGTTCAAAGACCAGCGGATCAAGATATTCATCACTGACACGCCGGTAAATACATCCTACCCGTTGCTTCTCCTTAAACAATCCGACATAGTAAACACTATCGTTCTCCACAATCAAGTCACCCGGAAAAGCAAGTACGGCTCCCGTCTTCTCGGCCAAATACGAATGTTCGAAAAAGGCAGAATTATAACGTCCGGGCGTAAGAATAACCGAAATACCCCGTCCGTCGTTCATATAATCCATCATGTCACGCAGCAAGTCATTATAATTCCGGTTATCCGCCACAGCATGATTCCGGAAAGTCTGAGGCGACACTTTACGCGTAATAGTACGTGCTATCATCGGGTAAGAAGCCCCTGAAGGAATACGCAAGTTATCTTCAAGAATGAACCATTCTCCCTCCTTACTTTGCACCAGATCGATGCCTGCTATATGGGCATATACACCATGAACAGGTGAGATTCCTTCACACTCGGGCAAGTATCCTTTCGATGAATAGACAAACTCTGCAGGAATAATCCCGTCTTTGATAATCTTTTTTTCATGATAAATGTCATAAAGAAAAAGGTTCAGCGCATCGACACGCTGCATAAGTCCTTTTTCCAGTTTGTCCCAGTCTGTTTTGCAGATGATACGCGGGATAGAATCAAAAGGAAACAATTGTTCCTTAAATACTCCGTTTTTATACACTCCAAAGCGTACTCCAAACCTTTCCATCCACTTGTTCACGTTATCTCTGCTCTCAATCAATGCATCCATAACGTTGTCAATTTATATTGTATATTGTAGCTGTAGTTTTATTTTATCTTGTATTCAATTGCAAAGAAAAACAAAAAATCAATACATTGTTCATTTTACTATAATATTTTGCTATAAAATATCATATAGCACTTTCATTTTAATACAATATATAACATTTATATTTCCATACGAATACGTTTAGCCTACAATAAAATCATAACGTTATATCTTCATCCATACAGAACAAGAATAAGCACCTTTCACCTCGACTTGCATGAAAATATCAATCTCCTCCGCTCAAACAGCAGAAAGATAAAAACAAAACAAAAAAGAATGATAATCAAGACACGATTGAAAAGGAATAAACATTTGTACAAAAGTTTTTATTTTTTGTACAAAATTCAAATAAGTGTCGAGAGAAATATCCTGAAACAGGCAAACACCCCTTAAAAACGAACATCATTTATGTTTTTTTGCCCTTCACAGCCTTCACAACTTATTATATTTAACTGTACAATACGCTTATACCTTATAACGTGAAGGGTGTGAAGGACAAAAAAGAAAGAAAAACAGGCAATTATGATTCAAACATGCTTCTACGAGATAGCATGCAAGCCCCAATCACTCCTGCTTTGTCTAACAATTTTGATAGAGTAATGACCGAATCCTTATTGACCAAATTCAATGAATACTTGCGCACTGCACTCTTTATCGGTTGCAGAATGTAGTCTCCCGTCTGCGCCAGTACACCTCCGATAATGACCAGTTCAGGATTCAGCAGATTGATCAATCCTGCCAGATAGCGTCCTAATTTTTGACCGATTTCCTCAACGAGTTCAATGCAAAGCAAATCCTCACGATTGGTTGCTGATATTATTTCATCCAAAGTCAAAGGTGCATCTCCATGCAAAATCCGCTTCGATAGAATCGATTGCTTACCATCTTGTACACATTGTATCAATTTACGATGTAAAGCTGCGCCAGAAACCTCCGTTTCCAGACACCCGCGCTTTCCGCAATGGCAGAGTATTTCGTTATCGAACACATTGAAATGCCCGAATTCTCCAGAAAATCCAGATTTGCCGGTAAATATATCTCCATTGATTATTAATCCAGCCCCGAGCCCCCAACTCAGGTTAATGAAAATGATGTTCTTCTCACCTTTTACAAGTCCTTTCACCATTTCTCCATACGTCATGGCACGGGTATCATTGTCAATTGTCACCTTATAACCTATTTTTTCGGTCATTATTTCGGCTAGCGGGCGCTCTTCAAAATTAAACAGGCTGAAACTATACCCCAGCTCCGGATTTACCCGACCGGAGATATTGACTCCGATATTCAGAATCTTCTCCTTGTCAATACTTGCCTGCGCTATAAAATCAACAATATACCCACATAACCGATTTAATCCCTCCGGACTGTTATCAGCTTCATAAGGTATTCCCATCTTCAGGTCAACAAAGTCGCCTACAAAATTCATTAACCCAATGTTTAGACTAAATTTCTTTACATCCACTCCTATAAAATAACCAGAATCCAATGTCAAGCCATACAGAGTGGGAGGACGTCCTTCACTTGTTTCTTGTTTTCCGTAGCTCATAATGTATCCTTCCTCACACATCTCCATGATAAACTTGGTTACGGTAGGGACACTTAAATCGAGCTCTTTTGACAAATCAGGAATAGTCGACGAACGGTTATACATATAATAAGTTATAATCCGTTTTTTGGTCAGCGCATTCTTCGACCCCCTTTCTATTTCTTCCAATAACTTTCGAGTCATATTTCCTTTTAATTATTTCTCCCTCCAAATATAATAACATTTTTCAGAAAGCACCGCTTCCATCCATAATAATTCTACTTATTTTTCAAAGAAATTTATCATCAACTAATTCACTAAGAAGCTATTAAAAGAACACGAATCTATAAAAAAGATTAAACTATCAATCAACGCATGCTTAAAACAAAATAAATTATATATTTGCAGTATTTAATAATTAATTTTATTAACTATACACTAAGTTACCACATTATGAAAAGACGCACAATCTCCATTTTTTGCCTAATACCACTTCTGATAATACTTTTATCATGTCAAAAAGAAAGCATAGAAGCCGATTATCAAATCATTCCGCTACCACAACAGATACAAATAGTATCTAACGAAAAACCATTTATCCTCAACGAGCGAACACGTATCTTATATCCGGAAGAAAACAAAGGGCTTAAAGATTGTGCGCAATTGCTGGCACAATATATAAAAGACAAGACTCACAAAGAAATAACAATAGGCTCAGGAAAGGATACAAACAACGCCATACTCCTTCAAATTTTCCCGAAGGACAAGAATCCGGAAGGATACCAGCTGGAAGTAAGCACCCAGCACATCGTTATCAACGGAAACAGTGAGGCCGGCGTCTTTTATGGCATACAGAACCTGAGAAAGTCATTGCCCATAGCCCAAGATAACGAAAACATTATACTCCCGGCAGTACATATCAATGATTTTCCCCGCTTTCCATACCGTGGGGCACACTTTGACGTAAGTAGACATTTTTTCAGTGTAAATGAGGTTAAAACCTATCTCGACATGATGGCCCTGCACAACATGAACACCTTACACTGGCACCTTACAGACGATCAGGGATGGCGTATAGAAATCAAAAAATATCCACGCCTGACACAAATCGGCTCCGAAAGAAAAGAAACCTTAATCGGACACCTCAACGACCAACCGGAAAAATACGATGGTAAAATCTATAAAGGATTTTATACTCAGAAACAAATAAAAGAAATAGTCGACTATGCAGCCAAGAATCATATCACGATTATACCGGAAATAGATCTGCCGGGACACATGCAGGCAGCATTGGCATCATATCCGCAATTAGGCTGTACAGGAGGCCCTTACGAAGTATGGACCAAATGGGGAATTTCGGAGAATGTACTCTGTGCAGGCAACCCTGAAACCTTACAGTTTCTAGATGATGTATTCGATGAAATCATCCAGTTATTTCCTTCTCCATATATACATATAGGAGGAGATGAATGCCCGAAAATACGATGGGAGCATTGTCCTAAATGCCAATCTCTCATGCAGAAACAAGGAATCAAATCAGACTCAAAATACACAAAAGAACAATATCTACAAAGTTTCATCATGAAACATGTAACCGAATATCTTAAGAAAAAAGGTAGAAAAACAATTGGATGGGACGAAATATTGGAAGGAGATGCCGATCCTCAAGTTACAGTCATGTCCTGGCGAGGAGAAGCAGGCGGAGTTAAAGCAGCCCAGCAGGGACACGATGTTATTATGACTCCCAATAGTGTTATGTATTTTGACTTCTATCAGGCACTGGATACCGAAAAAGAACCTTTAGCTATAGGAGGATATATTCCTATTGAAAAGATATACAATTACAATCCAGTTCCCAGCCAACTGACAGACAGCCAGAGGAAACACATATTAGGAGTACAATCTAATCTGTGGACTGAATACATCCCCGATTTCTCCCATGTACAATATATGGTACTTCCACGCTGGGCAGCACTAGCCGAAATTCAATGGAGCAATCCGAAACAAAAAAATTACGATAATTTCCTCAACCGGCTGGGTTACATGCTCAAACTATATGAGCTGGAGAAATACAACTACGCCAAACATGTATTGAATGTAGATGCCACATATACATCCAATCCAGAAACCGGCTGTACAGAAGTATCCTTGTCTACTTTGGGAAATGCACCGATACACTATACACTCGACGGTAGCATACCTAGTTCACAATCTACTGTATATCAAAAGAAAATAGAAATAAACAAAACATCTACCCTACAGGCCATTGCTATTCGTCCAGAAGGAAATAGTGAAATCTACAAACAGCAACTTTATTTCAACAAGGCAACCAACAAGCCTCTTACACTGCGCGATTCCGCAGATGAGAAATATAACGGACAAGGAAACGGTACATTAGTAGACGGAATTTCAGGAAATGAAACTTTCGGAAGTGGCAAATGGCTAGGATTCAGCAATGGAAAGGATATGATTGCCACAATCGACTTAAAGAGAGAAATGCCCATTACATCGGTATCTCTTCACACATGTATAGCTACTGGAGACGGAGTATTCGACGCACGTGAAATCTATGTAGAATTGTCAACCGACGGAAAAGTCTATCACAAGGTGGCATCCGAAACCCGCCCTATGCCAACAGAGCATCAGAAAGGAGTCAAACTACATACGCTCACTTTTTCGACTCAAACTGCCCGATATATCAGAATTTCTGCAATATCCGTAAAACAAATGCCAGCATGGAGTGGCTTCCCTGCTACACCAGCCTTCATCTTTGTAGATGAAATTTCTGTAGACTAAACTCGACTCCATATATAAAAGCCTGTCAGAAGAAAGATTCTATTTTTCTTCTGTACAGGCAGTTTTCTCTCGCAAAACAGCAAAAAACTTCACAGAAAGCAATAAAACAAATAATTTATCATAATAAATCGATATATTTCATTATAAAGAAATAAACATAGTACTTTTGATTACAAATTGAAATAATTAAATAAAAATAGAATAAAACGACACATAAATGCAATATTAAATAAATTATTTTATATATTTGCGACATAAGAGTACTCTACATTTATTAATATGATTAAATCGATAAATAAAGTATTATGGCCGATTTAAAACAATTAAAAGAACAATACAAGGAAGAACTACTCAATAACGTACTTCCCTTTTGGATCCAACATTCTCAAGACAAAGAATGCGGTGGTTACTTTACTTGCCTGGACCGAACAGGAAAAGTGTTCGATACAGACAAATTTATCTGGCTACAGGGCAGAGAAGTCTGGATGTTTTCCATGTTATACAACAAGTTGGAGAAAAATCAAGAATGGCTAGACTGTGCCATACAAGGTGGAGAGTTCTTGAAGAAATACGGACATGACGGTAACTACAACTGGTACTTTTCATTGAACAGACAAGGACAACCTTTGGTAGAGCCATACAATATTTTTTCATATACATTCGCAACCATGGCTTTCGGTCAGTTAAGTCTAGCGACCGGACGTGAAGAATATGCCGAAATTGCAAAGAAGACATTCGACATCATCCTTTCCAAAACGGACAATCCCAAAGGAAAATGGAATAAGCTCCATCCAGGAACACGCGACTTAAAGAATTTTGCCCTTCCGATGATTCTGTGCAACCTAGCTCTGGAAATAGAACATCTACTTGATAAAGATTACTTGCAAAGTACCATAGATACTTGTATTCACGAAGTAATGGATGTTTTTTATCGGCCAGAATTAGGAGGTATTATTGTTGAAAATGTAAACAGCGACGGAACATTGGCCGATTGCTTCGAAGGACGGCAAATCACTCCAGGACATGCTATCGAAGCCATGTGGTTCATTATGGATTTGGGAGAACGCCTGAACCGTCCCGACCTGATAACAAAAGCCAAAGACACAGCCCTAAAAATGTTCGAGTATGGCTGGGATAAAGAATTTGGAGGAATCTACTATTTCATGGACCGCAAGGGCTTCCCTCCTCAGCAACTGGAATGGGACCAAAAACTATGGTGGGTTCACATTGAAACACTGATAGCCATGATAAAAGGTTATCAACTTACTAAAGACAGCCGATGCCTGGAAGTATTCGAAAAAGTCCATCAATACACTTGGAGTCATTTCAAGGACCCAGAATATCCTGAATGGTTCGGTTATCTGAACCGAAGAGGTGAAGTTTTGCTTCCACTCAAAGGAGGCAAATGGAAAGGATGTTTCCATGTACCTAGAGGACTTTATCAATGTTGGAAAACATTGGAAAAGTTATAATACACAATCCTCTTTACCGTAACCTTTAAAACACATTCTTATGAAAAAAAATTTTAAACGCGAAAAATGGATTTCAAGGATATCACTTGTTACCATTGCATTAGCCTGCCAAAACGCAGTCTATGCTGATGATGTACCATCCAGTTCAGCGATAGCATCATCCATCGTACAACAGGAAAGCCGTACGGTATCGGGTACTATAACCGATGAACAAGGGAACAGCATTCCTGGCGCAAACATTCTTGTAAAAGGGACTTCTATAGGAACTATTTCCGACATGAATGGAAACTTCGAACTGCAAGTTCCTGCCAAGCAAAATATACTGCAAATTTCTTTTATCGGATATAAAGAAAAAGAAATAGCCATCGGGAATAACAGGAAGCTCAATGTCCAGCTGAGTGTTGAATCAGAACAACTTAACGAAGTTGTTGTTACTGCATTGGGTATCAAGCGAGAAAAGAAAGCATTAGGATATGCCATGCAGGAAGTCAATACCGACAACCTGACTGAAAACAAATCTATCAGCCTCAGCAACATGTTGCAAGGTAAGATTGCCGGTGTACAAATAGCGCAGTCCGGTTCCGGTATGGGTGGTTCAACACGTATCATCTTGCGTGGTCTGAACTCATTGAGTGGAAAGAACCAGCCACTTTGGGTAATCGACGGAATTCCTATCAACGATGATTCAAGCGGTGATGTAGATGAATACGGAGGTACCGACCTCGCCAGCGCAGCTTCGCAGATCAACCCCGAAGACGTTGAAAGCATTTCTATTCTGAAAGGTGCCAACGCCGCCGCACTTTACGGTTCCAGAGCTCAGAGTGGAGCCATTATCATCACGACTAAGAAAGGTAAACAAGGACAGCCTCTACAATTAGAATACAACGGTAATATCCAATTCAGCAAAGTATATAACCCATACGACTATCAGAACGTTTACGGACAAGGTTCCAGCGGTGTGTTCAGTACTTCTGCCAAAGGTAGCTGGGGACCGAAGATGGAAGGTCAGATGGTCGACAACTGGAAAAATGTCATCTATGGCAATACAGACTACGGTCAATACGCGTTACTTCCACAAGATGACTACATCAAGGAATTCTACGACACCGGCGTACAATACTCGAATACAGTGACAGCATCTGCCGGAAGCGATAAACTCACTGGACGTTTATCATTCACAGACAGCCGAAACAGTGGTATCGTACCTAATCACTCTATCAACCGTCAATATTTCGACTTGAATACCGAATTCAAGAACGATTTTCTTACCGTCGGAGCAAAAGCCAATTATATGATAGAAAAAACTAACAACTCTCCGGCACAAGGTAGTTACGGATTGATGTCTCAGTTCATTACCATGCCACGTGGTATCCGTTTGTCCGACCTTAGCACCGATATGTTTAAATCAAACGGACAGGTACAAAACTGGACCGGACCGGCAGAAAACTATACCAACCCTTATGGAATGATATTGCCCGATAACGGAAATAAAAATACCAGAAACCGTTTCTTGGGACAAATCAAGGCATCGTTAAAGCTGACCAGTTACCTGAACCTGACTGGACGAGTAGGTGTAGACTGGTACAACGACCAATACCGGAAATACGCTATTCATCAATCTGATGGATCGACAGCTTCACAATATGTTCATAGTGAAACTTCTCATAAAGACTTTACTGCCGATTTAATATTGAACTTCAACAAGACATTCGGAGATTTCGGCGTTACAGCCAACCTCGGTACTTCTGTCGAGAACCAATCATACGAAGGCCTTGCAGGTGATGCAGGTACTTTCCAGATTACCGACTTTATCTGGATGGGTAACGGTGACAAACGAGAAGCATCTGAATCGTTCTATAAAAAAGAAATCCAGTCTGTATTCGGTAACGCATCTCTGAGCTGGAAAAGTATGTTATACTTGGATGTAACCGGACGTAACGACTGGTCTTCTACATTACCTAAAGAAAACAGATCGTATTTCTATCCGTCAGTCAGCTTGAGTGGCATTATCTCTGAAATGTTGAAAATGCCGGATTGGACCGATTACATGAAAGTCAGAGCATCATGGGCAAAAGTCGGAAATGATACTGATCCTTATAAACTGGCTTATGCATACAGCAAATATGGTAGCTTGGTAAATGGAGGAACCATTCTTGAAATGCAGTTGCCGGATGAGCTTCCACTGAGCGACCTGAAACCGGAAAGTACCAATTCATACGAAGCCGGATTGGAATGGCGTATGTACCAGAACCGATTGGGTGTCGACTTTACTTATTATCAAAGTACAACTACCGACCAGATTCTTGCCATCAATACTCCGGTTCCATCCGGATATACCAGCAAGCTGATCAATGCAGGTAAGATTCGCAGTAAAGGTTACGAACTGACTGTAACAGGTACTCCTATTCTGACTAAAGACTGGAAATGGGACATCACTTTGAACTGGGGATCGAACCGTACCGATTGTATAGAACTGGGTGGAGGTATCAAACGTTATACATTGGGTAGCACCAGCATTGCGTCCGTAGTTGTCAATGAAGGTGGGAAATACGGTGATATTGTCGCAACCAATGCTTATCAGAGAGATGCTAATGGAAATATCCTGATAGGTGACGACGGACTGCCTCTTACCGAAACAGATAAAGTCATTGGTAACATGCTGCCGAAGTGGACAGGCTCTATCGGAACAGGCTTGCAGTGGAAGAATCTTTCTCTGAATGCTTTGATCGATGTACGTTATGGTGGCGACTTCATCTCTATGACCGATGCCAATGCCTGTTCAGCCGGAACATCCGCACGTACATTGGAAGGACGTGATGAAATGGTAGTAGACGGATTCCTGGCATCGACAGGTGAAGTTAATACCATTCCTGTTACAGCTCAAGAGTTCTATACTAAAATAGGTAGCTCAAGTGGTGTTGCCGAAGAATTTATGTACAAAGGAACTTACGTAAAAATGAGAGAATTATCTATCGGATGGAACCTTCCTTCTTCTTGGCTCAAACCCATCAAGTTGCAGGCTGTAAAAATTTCAGCTGTAGGACGTGATTTGTTCTACTTCTATAAAGATGCTCCGGTAGACCCTGAATCAGCTATATCAAGCGCCGATTATGCTCAGGCATTCGAATATGGTTCAATGCCTCCGACTAGAAGTTTCGGATTCTCGTTAAATGTTAAATTCTAAATTTTGAGCTATGAAACAATCTTTAATATTATCTAGTTTATTCCTGGTTGGCATGGAGCTGTTCAGTAGCTGTACAGATAAATTTGAATCCATGAATACCAACCCAGGTGCTGTCACAGAGGCAAGTTTAAAATATATCTTACCGTATGTACAGGAAGTAGGTGCTCATGTTGATTGTACTCCTTACCAGAGAGCCGACAATCTGTATGCCCAGATGTACTGCCAATACTTCGCCAATGCCGATGCAGGCTTTGCATCCGACCGTTATGGCTACAATGACTCATGGTCGAACGAAGGTTTCTGGCAGCCTTATTACAAGACTCTGAAACACATGAAGGTAGCCAAACAGACTGCAACAGATAAACCGGAAGAAACCAATATCTGTCAGATGATTCGTATTACACAAGCTTATAACACGGCTGGTATGACAGATACTTTTGGAGATATTCCATATTCTGAAGCTGGATTAGGAGAAACACAGAATAAATACGATTCTCAGGAATCCATTTATGAAGATATCTTCAAAGAACTGACAGACGCCGTAAATATCTTAAAAGAGAACCGGGAAGGTCAGACCACCTGTACCTCTGACAACGACCTTGTATTCGGTGGAGATATACAAAAATGGATTCGTTTCGGTAACTCGCTGAGATTGCGCTACGCCTTGAGAATTTCATATATCAACCCTGCACGTGCAAAAGCTGAAGGCGAAGCAGCCCTGGCAAGTGGAGTCATGACCAGCAACGATGACAATGCTTATATGACAGCTTCCGCTACCGGTGACTGGGGATGGGGACATCCGTTGTACATGATGAGCTTATGGAACGGATTCAGCATGAGCAAGACCATGGAGAACATCCTGAAACATGAAAGTACTGTAGTAGACCCACGTATGACTCTCTGGTTCGGACAAACGCAAGACTACGTAGCAGCAAAGAGAAACGGAGATGATACATACGACGGAGATCAGTTCTCAGGCCTGCCCAATGGAATGAACGCTACTGAAATAGGATTGCCGGAAAATAACGTAAGAAAACATTCCGTATGTTTAGGCTTACAGGCCTATCCGGACTGGAACTCACAGACAGCTCCTTCGGAAGACGTACTGAACATCACAGTTACTCTCCCGTTAAAGATTATGACTTACGGAGAAGTTTGTTTGTTAAAGGCTGAAGCAGCTCTGCTAGGATGGAATGGAGCCGGTGATGCTGGAGAAAATTACAAGGAAGGCATCAAAGCTTCTCTCGCAGATGAACGTTCATTCCTGAGCGATGCATCTCTTTCTCCAACAAGCAACGATGAAACCTATATGACAACCGGTAACGTTGCATGGAATGAAAATGATTCTCAAGAACAGAAACTGGAAAAAATTGCTACTCAGAAATGGCTGGCTCTCTATCCGAATGGTATAGAAGCATGGGCAGAATGCCGTAGAACTGGATATCCGAAACTTTCTCCGGTACTGCATAGCGAAGATGCCAACATTAATCCAGCCAATCATGAGTTCATCAGAAAATTGAGATATACAGACGATGAACGCCGTGAAAACAGCGAAAATGCAACAAGCTCTGCATTGAACCAAAATCAGGGAGACGGATCTACCGTACACGTATGGTGGGATACTAACCGTCAGCAGGAAGTTCAGCAATAAATAAACCTTTTATAAAGATACAGATTATCAAAGAAGACAGATAATCTGTATCTTTTAAACGGATAATACCTTACCGTTATGGAAAAAGCACAACGCCTCATCTCACTAGATATCTTAAGAGGAATTACAATCGCGGGCATGATTATCGTAAATAATCCTGGCTCTTGGAAACATGTCTATGCACCTTTGACTCATGCCGAATGGAACGGATTGACTCCTACAGACTTAGTGTTTCCTTTTTTCATGTTCATAATGGGTATATCCACCTACATATCACTTAAAAAATTTCATTTTTCATATAGTACATCATTAGTTAAAAAGGTAATTAAACGTACCGTATTGTTGTTTCTTATCGGATTATTCCTCAACTGGTGTGCCAAAGGGCTATGCAGCTTTCAGGAGTTAAGAATACCCGGTGTATTACAACGTCTGGCTGTTTGCTACTTTTTTACAGTCATTATATGTACAAACATCCGTGAGAAATATATTCCTATTCTTATAGCTGTCTTGCTCATTGCCTATCAAGTTATATTAATGATGGGTAACGGCTTTGTCAAGGGACCACAAAATATCATAGCCCTCGTCGACCAACAAGTAATGGGAATCTCACATCTTTATAATGACAACGGGCTTGACCCGGAAGGAATATTAAGTACCATTCCTTCTATAGCTCACACACTCATCGGATATTATATCGGCAAGATCTGCATCGAAAAAGAAAATATACACAACAAACTGGAAAAACTCTTCCTGACAGGAACCGTGCTCTTGTTCGCCGGATATCTATTCAGCTATGGATGTCCGATAAACAAGAAAATCTGGTCGCCCACCTTTGTACTCGTAACCTGCGGCGCCGGAATTTTATTGTTGTCCTTGCTTATATGGCTGATCGACATCCGAAATTATCAAAAAGGATTCAAACTCTTCAACATATATGGCATCAATCCCTTGTTTTGCTACACAGCAGGAGAATTGTTATTTATCGCACTGATACATATCTCTGTAGGAGGAAAGACATTACATACTTGGTATTATCAGCATGTACTGGCATCTTGGTTCGGCGATAATTGTTTTTCTTCCTTGCTCATGGCATTGTCACTGGCAGCCGTTATCGGAATAGTCGGATACATCCTATACAGAAAACATATCTATATCAAAATATAAAATAGCAAAAATTCAAGCACTATGACAAACCGTAGAGATTTTATAAAAAAGACATTACTGACAGGTGCAGCAGCTTTTACAGCCCCTTCCCTTCTGCACTCAGAAAACGAAATACCTGCTATTGACACCCTAACAAAGGATGTAAACACACAGGCAGACGAAAGCAATCCGCTAATCGTTCCCAAGAACAATGGTTTGCGCATTACGGGAACTTTTCTGGATGAAATCTCACATGACATTCCACATCAGAACTGGGGAGCCAAAGAATGGAACCAAGATTTTCAATACATGAAACACATAGGCATTGATACTGTCATTCTGATCCGCTCGGGATATCGCAAGTTTATTACCTATCCTTCGAAATACCTTTTGAAAAAAGGATGCTATATGCCTTCGATGGATCTGGTAGACCTGTTTCTGAGATTGGCACAGAAATATAACATGAAATTCTACTTCGGTCTGTATGACTCCGGCAAATACTGGGATACGGGAGACTTGACATGGGAAATAGAAGACAATAAATATGTCATCGATGAGGTATGGGAACAGTATGGTACCAAATATAAAAGCTTCGGAGGATGGTATATCAGTGGAGAGATCAGCCGGAAGACCAAGGGAGCTATCGGTGCTTTTCAGGCAATGGGGAAACAATGCAAGGATGTATCAGGAGGGCTTCCAACATTTATCTCACCGTGGATAGATGGTAAGAAAGCCGTAATGGGTACCAATAAACTGTCGCGTGAGGAATCTATTTCAGTACAAGAGCATGAACGTGACTGGAACGAGATTTTTGATGGCATTCATGATGTAGTAGATGCCTGTGCTTTTCAAGACGGTCATATCGACTACGATGAGCTGGATGCCTTCTTCAGTGTGAACAAAAAACTGGCAGATAAATACGGTATGCAGTGCTGGACCAATGCAGAATCATTCGACCGTGACATGCCTATCCGTTTCTTGCCTATCAAATTCGACAAGCTACGAATGAAGCTTGAAGCTGCCAAGAGAGCCGGTTACGACAAAGCCATCACGTTTGAATTCTCTCACTTCATGAGCCCTCAATCGGCTTACCTGCAGGCAGGACATCTTTACGACAGATACAAAGAATATTTCGACATTAAATAAAAAGGAGTATTATGATGGCATCAACTAAATTCAACATAGGATATATGATTTTCCTCTCTTTTGTTGCGGCCATAGGAGGATTACTTTTCGGATATGATACAGCCGTTATTTCCGGTACCATTAGTCAGGTAACTGACCTTTTCCAACTTGATGCATTGCAACAAGGATGGTACGTAGGCTGTGCATTGGTAGGTTCCATTGCAGGCGTTATGTTTGCAGGAATGCTTAGCGACCGTTTGGGACGGAAATGGGTAATGATTATTGCAGCCCTCTTGTTTTCCGTATCAGGAATCTGGTGTGCAGTATCATCCGACTTCAATCATTTAATCGCCGCACGTATCTTAGGTGGCATTGCCATCGGAGTCGTATCCATCGTTTCTCCGTTATACATATCCGAAGTAGCAGCAGCCAACTACCGGGGAAGACTGGTTTCTCTCTATCAGGTAGCGGTAACCGTAGGATTTTTAGGCGCATACATTGTTAATTTCTACTTGCTGACTTTTTCACAAAGTGGAGTTGAACTGGAAGGAGCATGGTTCCATAAGATCTTTGTTGCAGAAGTATGGAGAGGAATGCTCGGTATGGAATCGGTTCCTGCCATCATTTTCCTGATAACCATTTTCTTCATTCCCGAAAGCCCCCGCTGGCTTATCGTGGCACAAAAAGAAAATCAGGCTCAAAAAGTTCTGGAGAGAATCTACCAGACTGTCGCCGAAGCACGCAGCCAGATAGAACAAACCAAGGCTGTTCTGGCAAACGAACACGCATCAAGCTGGTCGATGTTATGGCAGCCTGGTATACGAAAAGCGGTTATTATCGGTGTATGTATAGCCATGCTCGGACAATTTATGGGAGTCAATGCCGTACTCTATTACGGGCCGTCCATCTTCGAAGACGCAGGACTGTCTGGAGGAGATTCCTTATTCTATCAGATTCTGATCGGTGCTGTCAACATGCTGACAGGTATTCTAGCCTTGCTGATTATAGATAAAATAGGACGTAAGAAACTTATTTATTATGGGGTCTCGGGTATGATTATATCGCTTGTTGCGATTGGTATTTATTTCCTGGGCGGAGATAAAATAGGGCTGTCGAATACCTACTTGTTATTCTTCTTTCTGGCCTATATTTTCTTTTGCGCCGGTTCCATCAGTGCAGTTATCTTCGTACTGCTTTCCGAAATGTATCCTACCAAGATACGAGGACTTGCCATGTCGGTTGCCGGACTATCCTTATGGGTGGGAACCTATCTGATAGGACAGCTTACCCCGTGGATGCTGGAAACCCTCACTCCTGGAGGAACATTCTTCCTGTTTGCATTCATGTGTATTCCTTATATGCTGATTGTATGGAGATTGATGCCAGAAACAGCCGGAAAGACACTCGAAGAAATCGAACGGTTCTGGACCGGACAGAAATATAATTTTTAAAAAGAACTTCCTGATGAAACAAATCTTATGCATATTACTATCGGTTCTTGGATGGACTACCGGAATGACGCAGAACCCGTATCAAATAAAAGGAAAGGTAGACTGCGAAAATAAAGGTATTCATGGAGTAGTCGTTTCCGATGGAAAGAACTGCGTCCAAACGGATGAACAAGGCAACTATAGCCTCGACATTGATAATGAAAGTCAATTTGTATTTATATCTACACCAGCAGGATATCTGACAGAAGTCAAAGAAAATACAATTCCCTTATTCTATGAACCGATAGACCGTTCATCGGATAAGAAATACGATTTTCACCTTAAAAAGAATCCACATGATGACTTGAATCATGTCTTTTTTGCACAAGCAGATGTCCAAGCCATTTCTTCCGAAAATCTGGATACTTACCATACTTTCCAGAATGACTATCTGGAGCAGCTGGCAGCTTATCCCAATACAGATATCTTCGGAATAGATTGTGGAGATATCACAGGTGATAATGCACAATTGTTTCCACCGTATATCGAAGCTGTCAAAACGTTGAATATTCCCATATACCGTGCTATAGGAAATCACGATATGGATTACAACGGCCGTTCTTTCGAAACCTCACATCACAGTTTCGAAAGTTATTTCGGTCCTACATGCTATTCGTTCAATAAGGGCAAGATGCATTACATTGTGATAAACAATAATTTTTACATCGGAAGAGAGTTTTACTATATCGGATACATTGACGAAAAGACTTTTCAATGGATAGAGAAAGATCTCTCTTTTCTGGAGAAAGGGAGTCCGCTTGTCATTGTAATGCACATACCTACCCGACTGACAGAAAAGCAACAGCCTTTCCAGTTCGACTATAATACACTAGCCGACCAGACTGTTAATGCGGAAGCTTTCCATCAACTGATACAAGACCACCCTACACACATTATATCAGGACACATGCATTACAACCTCAATATATGCTATAACGATCGGCTCATGGAACATAATACAGCGGCAATCTGTGGAACGTGGTGGTGCTCTGATATCTGTCTGGACGGAACTCCACGTGGATATGGCATTTATCAGGTAAACGGCAATCAGCTTACCTGGAAATACAAATGCATCGGGAAACCGGACAACTATCAGGCAAGAGTCTATCTTCCTGGAGCTTCCCAGGAGTATCCTCAAGCAATAATTGCCAATGTCTGGAACTGGGATGAACAATGGAAGGTTGAATGGATGGAAGATGGAAAAGTGATGGGAGAAATGACTCAATTTACAGCATTTGACCCACTGGCTGAAAAAATATGCAATAAGGCTGTCCAGACATATAGCTGGATTGCTCCGGTAAAAACCAATCATCTTTTCAAGGCCATACCTAAAAATCCGCAGGCCCAGATAAGCGTAAAGATAACCGACCGGTTCGGACACGAATATCTGCAACCGGCAGAAGATTTTTCGTCAACCCTTTTACAATTAAATAATTAAAGCATCATAAGTTATATTAAGGTTTTTATTGATCAATGATGGAGGGATAACGCGAAAAAAGGTATCCATCATTCATAGAGGCGTTAGTCAGTCACTCTCAATGAGATGAACGCTACGCCTCTATATCTGTAAAATATTCATTAAAACACATCATTACCATGAACCAAAGAGCTTTAGCACTAGACGCCTTGCGAGGATATGCCATTATTACAATGGTATTGTCTGCTACCATCATATCCTCTATTTTACCGGGATGGATGAGTCATGCCCAAACACCTCCCCCCGATCACATATTCAATCCCGAGATACCCGGCATTACTTGGGTCGACCTGGTTTTTCCTTTTTTCCTTTTCGCTATGGGAGCTGCCTTTCCTTTTTCCATAGGCAGACATGCCGAAAAAGGGAGAAGTAAACTTTTGTTGTCTTATGACGCAATCAAAAGAGGAATACAACTGACTTTTTTCGCTATTTTTATCCAGCATTTTTATCCTTACGTGCTAAGCTCTCCGCAGGACCTGCGCTCCTGGCTATTAGCTATCACTTGCTTTATTGTATTGTTCCCTATGTTTATGCGTATTCCGTATAAACTCCCCGAAAAGGTTCATACTGCTATAAAACTGATAGCCTATGGTATTGCCATCATTATGCTACTGACCGTACAATATGCCAATGGACGGAGTTTCTCTCTTTATTTCAGTAACATTATCATATTAATACTCGCCAATATGGCCATATTCGGCTCGTTACTGTACATCTTCACCATGCATAACCGTTTGTTAAGAATCTGCATTTTGATATTATTGGGTGCCCTGATGATTAGTAAAGATATAGAAGATTCGTGGGTAGAGCATTATTTGACGAGTTCTCCAATCCCCTGGATGTACAAGTTCGAATATCTGGAATATTTGTTCATTGTTATACCTGGAAGCTTTGCGGGAGAAATACTAAAAAAATGGCTTTCAGAGAGTCATGAAAACACCAATCCGACCAATGCAAAGACAGGACTCATCTTATTAGGTGTCTTATTTTCAGTTATATTCGTCAATTTATATTGCCTCTATAACCGGCTCCTCGAAATAAACATGATTATTACAATCCTGCTACTGGTAACCGGATATTTATTACTTAAAGGAAAGCCTAAAACAGACGTTCGGTCACTTTGGTATAAACTGTTCGATCTTGGAAGTTTTTTCCTGCTGCTTGGCCTTTTCATTGAGCCTTTTCAAGAAGGTATAAAAAAGGACTATGCCACATTCAGCTATTTCTTTGTTACATCAGGATTAGCTTTCATGGCTCTGATTGCCTTTCATATCATTTGCGACTATTTTAAATGTGTCCGTTCTACACAATTTCTAATCCAATCAGGCCAAAACCCAATGATTGCTTATGTCGCAACAGATCTTTTAATCTATCCGGTATTAAATATAACAGGAATTATGCCTTTACTTAAATATCTCTATACATCTCCCTGGTTGGGATTTCTCCATGGAGTTCTGTTAACCAGTTTAACCGTACTGATTACCATGTTTTTCACTCGTATCAAATGGTTCTGGAGAACCTGATAACAAACGAGTTAGCTTCCTACCCTGCCAGATAACGATACAACTATATAAAACGGCTTCTGATCATTCTTATAAATCAGTACTTAGGTAAACATTTTGTCCTAAAACAAATGGGAACTAAGATGAAATCGATATCTTTGTATTGTAAAACACATTTATATGAAAATGACATACTATAAAAAATCACTAATGGCAGGAGCGATATGTGCCTTAGCATGCAGTAACCTCCTCGCACAAGAAGCCGAGTTTGATTTGTCGTCACAACGACTGGAAATCCAACAAGTATTGCCTGTTCCTGGAAAGAAGATTGACCATCAGGGAATTATCATCAATCCAACTCCTCACAAACTGACTGTAGACAGAAACAACATGCTGGATATGACTTCTGGATTGGTTCTCAAAGACAAACAGGATAAATTTTCGCAGGATCTAGGATTCCTTCCTCTTGCTAAAAAAGGAGTGAAACTAACTATCGATTTTGGAAAGAAAGCAGCTCTTAAACAAGGAGTGAAAGAAGTTTCCGGAGCATACGCCATGCACATCGATAAAAAAGGAATATCAATCGTGGGATACGATGAAAGAGGAGCCTTTTACGGTATCCAAACCTTACGCCAGCTCATGGAAAGCCCGATTGCTCAAAACAAGCAATTACCCTATCTGGACATCAACGATTATCCAGACCTTCCCAACCGCGGTGTAGTAGAAGGATTTTATGGTACACCATGGTCGCATCAAGTACGTATGTCACTAATTGATTTCTACGGAAAATTCAAGATGAACACTTACTTGTATGGACCTAAAGATGACCCATTCCATAGCTGCCCGAACTGGCGACTTCCATACCCGGAAAAGGAAGCTCAGAATATCAAGGAACTGGTAGAAGCCTGCAAGCGCAATCGAGTAGATTTCGTATGGGCTATCCATCCGGGACAAGATATCAAATGGAATGAAGAAGATTATCAGAATCTGGTGAACAAATTCAACTGGATGTATGATTTGGGAGTAAGAGATTTTGCAATCTTTTTCGATGATATTTCAGGAGAAGGAACAAATCCCGTAAAACAGACAGAATTACTGAATCGTCTGACAGATGAATTTGTCAAAGTCAAGGGAGATGTTTCTCCATTGACAGTCTGCCCGACTGACTATTCTAAACTTTGGGCAAATCCTACTCCACAAGGAAGTCTGGCTATTTACGGAAACACTCTGAATCCAGACATCAAAATATTCTGGACAGGAGATGTGGTATGTAGTGATTTAACTCCGGAAACCATGGAATGGATTAATTCACGTATCAAAAGACCCGCATATTATTGGTGGAACTATCCGGTACAAGATTATGTTCGCAATTTCATCTTACAAGGTCCTGCATACGGACTGGATACTTCACTAACCAAAGATGATGTATGTGGAGTGATAAGTAACCCCATGGAACATGGTGAGGCTTCTAAGCTGGCACTGTATGGAGTGGCAGACTATGCATGGAATTTAGCAAACTATAATCCTATCGACAACTGGGAAAGAGGACTCAATGAATTGGCTCCTGAAGCAAAAGATGCTTACCGCACATTCGCTATCCATTCCTGTGATACAGAAAACGGTTATCGACGGGATGAATCGTGGGAAACCAAGACCTTCCGGATTGCCGACTGGAATGATGCAGCTGCTCAGGCTCTAAAAGCTGAATTCGAAAAGATTGAAAAAGTTCCGGCCGAAATGGAACAAGGATGTGAGAATAAAGCCTTGTTACAAGAACTCCGTCCCTGGCTGGTAGAATTCGGTAAATTAGGTACCAGAGGAAAGCACGCTATTGAACTCGGTCAAATTTTCCGTAGCGGAAAGAGTGATGCCGATTTCTGGAGCAAGTACATACAAAACCTGATGAGCAAAGAAGACCGTAAGAACTACGAAGCTCATAAATCGGGTACGCTGAAACTGCAACCTTTCTATGAAAATGCCATGGACGATATGTCGCATGAATTTTTAAAGAAACTATTAGGCTCAACGCCCAAAGATTATAAAGGTATCGGTTCTTTCGGCAACTCAGGAACAATCTTAACCAAACTGATGCTCGATAATGATACGACGACCTTCTATACTTCCGGTATTGGACAAAAGGACGGCGACTGGATTGGAGTAGACCTGAGAGATGTACGTGACGTAACAGAAGTATCCATCCTGCAAGGAAGAAATTCTGTCGACGACGTAGACTATTTCGACCATGCTATTTTGGAATGCTCGGCAGATGGCAAAACCTGGACTCCGCTGATTGGTGAGTTGACTAAACAATATGTAATCAACTGGAAAGGCGATGCCATAAAAGCACGCTATGTACGCCTGAAAAGACTGGATTCCGAACGCAAGAACTACGCTTCCGTCCGTTCATTCGATGTAAATCCGCTGCATGCAGAAAACTTAGGATTCAAGCTGGAAGCAGAAAACCCACAGCAAGCAGTCTATGCTTTCGACCAGAATTTGTCAACTTCCTATCAGGTTGCTCAGTCCATTTCCTTTGAAGTACCTCAAGGAGTGAAGGCTTATACCTTGTTGATGAATGAGTTATCATCTCCTTTGAAAATCAAACAATTCGACAAGAAGGGTAACTTACTATCAGAAACAACCGTTTCATCACCCTACTTCAAGCTTGAACTGACAAACGATAAAGTAACCAAAGTCAGTCTGGAAGGCAAAGCAGAAATATTCGAAGTTATTGCTGATTCTCTGCAATAACTTCTTTGAAAGCTATAAAAAGAAAAGGCATCATCCTCTTAGAAATACTTGAGGACGATGCCTTTATTTTTACGATTGGAAATAAATTACTTATTTACAGTTTCCAGTACAACGCGGCTTAATTTGTTTGAAGAAATCATTACCCTTGTTGTCTACCAGGATGAATGCCGGGAAGTTTTCAACTTCAATCTTCCAGATAGCTTCCATACCCAGTTCAGGATATTCCACACATTCAATGCTCTTGATGTTATTCTGTGCAAGGATAGCAGCCGGACCACCGATAGAACCCAGATAGAAACCACCATGTTTCTTACAAGCATCAGTTACAGCCTGACTACGGTTACCCTTAGCCAGCATAATCATGCTACCACCATGACTCTGGAACAAGTCAACATACGGGTCCATACGTCCAGCAGTAGTCGGTCCCATAGAACCACAAGCCATACCGGCAGGAGTCTTAGCCGGACCAGCATAGTAGATAGGATGATCCTTAATATACTGAGGAAGATCTTCACCACGGTCCAGACGTTCTTTCAGTTTGGCATGAGCGATATCACGACCTACGATGATTGTACCGTTCAAAGACAGACGAGTTGCAACAGGATACTTATCGAGTTCAGCCAAGATTTCCGGCATCGGACGATTCAGGTCAATCTTTACAGCATTACCTTCACCAGCCTGACGCAATTCTTCAGGAATCAGTTCACCCGGATTCGAATCCAGTTTTTCAATCCAGATACCGTCTTTATTAATCTTACATTTGATGTTACGGTCAGCAGAACAAGAAACACCCAGACCAACCGGACAAGAAGCACCATGACGAGGCAGACGGATAATACGAACATCGTGTGCATAATACTTACCACCGAACTGTGCACCCAAACCGATACGGTGAGCTTCTTCCAAAACTTGTTTTTCAAGTTCCAAGTCACGGAAAGCACGTCCGTATTCATTACCAGTAGTAGGCAGATTATCGTAATAATGAGTAGATGCAAGTTTAACAGTCAGCAAGTTCTTTTCAGCAGAAGTACCGCCAATGACAAATGCGATATGGTAAGGAGGACAAGCAGCTGTACCCAGAGTCTTCATCTTTTCTACCAGGAACGGAACCAGAGTAGCCGGATTCAAGATAGCTTTTGTTTCCTGATACAAATAAGTCTTGTTGGCAGAACCACCACCTTTGGTTACACACAAGAAGTTATATTCCATACCTTCGGTAGCCTCCAAGTCAATCTGAGCCGGAAGGTTACAACGAGTGTTCACTTCTTCGTACATGCTCAGCGGAGCATTCTGTGAGTAACGTAAGTTATTTTCAGTATATGTTTTATATACGCCCAGCGACAAAGCCTCTTCATCACAATATCCAGTCCATACCTGCTGACCTTTTTCACCATGTATAATAGCAGTACCGGTATCCTGGCAGAAAGGCAATACGCCCTTAGCTGCAACTTCAGCGTTACGTAGGAAAGTCAGAGCAACGTATTTATCGTTTTCGCTGGCTTCCGGATCACTCAAAATTTTGGCTACCTGTTCGTTGTGAGAACGACGCAACATGAAAGAAACATCGTGGAATGCAGCATTAGCCATTGCTGTCAGACCTTCCTTTTCGATTTTCAGGATAGGTTTTCCTTCGAACTCGCTTACAGACACATAGTCCTTTGTAAGCAAATAGTATTCAGTAGTATCTTTTCCGTGTTCAAACATCGGCTGATACTTGAATTCTGGTGTTGCCATAATGATAAGAAATTAATTGTTAGTTACTATGTCAGCAAAGGTACGAAGTATTATCGAAATTTTTCCTTAATTAAGATAAAATCTTTGTAGCAGATGATTCAAAAACTCACAGGAGTTTCCACTAGTCCACTTCAATAGCAACCTTCCTTTTACTTATTCCGAAACACCTTAGTTCATGGCTCTCAGCAAGTCCCGTTGTAAAACATCCACCCCGGGAAAACCTACATAACGATCCTGTAGCTTTCCGTCATAACTAATAACCAGATATCCCGGAATGCCCGTAATGCCATACGAATGACAAAGATACTCCCATTGCTTCTGTGTCAGGCGATAGTGTACTCCATTTATGTCAGCTATCGCATTTTTCCAAGCATCTTCCGGCGAAGAAGGTCCTGTAATGTAAATATAAACCACATCCTTTGCCGACAACTTCTTTTTTAACAAACGAACAGCCGGCATACTTTTACGACACGGTCCACACCATGTAGCCCAGAAATCAACAAGAATGGCACTTCCCCGATGCTGGGAAATAATGGCAGGTAAGATGTCGGCTCCAGCAACCAAGGAATCCAATTCAGCAATAACGTATCCTTTAGAAGCCTTTGCACGTTCCGAAAGCGCCTGCATAGCCTGCATTTTCTCCTTTACATACGTGCGTATTTCCGACTGCCCGATCAGATTCAATGCCTTCCTGTCGTCCGAACTCATACGTTCTTCCTTCACAGTATTCCGGTAGATACTTCTCGCCTTCTTCATATCCTCCCATACATCCCGCATTTCACCTTTATCTCTTTCCAGATACTGCAAATAAGTCATATAATCACTACTATATCTGACATAAGGAGAATCTACTTCCTCCGGCATTGTACCACGTGTACCTTGTAGAACCAATGCATTCACCTCCCAATTGGCCAAGACATATTCTTTATATGCCTCACCCACTCTTTTATCATCTTTCAGTTCTGACTCATACTTATTCAGTCTATCCTGTACAAAAGCATCATATTCTTCATCCGACATCCCTGTTGTCTTATTAACAAAATCAGCCTCATCATCAACAGCAAGAGGATATCTCCATGTAGCCAGTTCTGTATTCAGCAATTCCTCTCCTCCGTCGAACCAAACCTTCTGCTGCTCTCCATATTTATTTTTCAGTAAATGAGAAGCCGACATGCTCAATCTTGGTAAATGAATATATACAGTCATCTCCTCTCCCGGAGAAAGAAACATATTTAACTCAGCCTTATTAATCTGGAGTTTAGCACCTCCGGCAATCAATAAATCGGTTTCAATATGAAAAGATCCATCCTGACGTACTTTCACCGTTTTCCCCCACTCGTCAGAAAACAGCCAGTCGGAATGACGGAAGACCACATCCAACCCCATTTGGGAATCGTACCCTAATATATATCCGTTAATAATTGATTTTCCAGTTTTCAGACGAGGTTCCGGTAAAGACTTACTCCTCTCCACAACACGAGTCTGTAAAAAACTAGGTACATAGACATAAGGCTCTGCCTTGCTCAACTGCACTCCCCAAATAGTCCAGCCCTCTTCTTTTTCCACAAAATCGACAGCATGCACACCTGCCGGTATCGGAGCAAAAGAAAGGATGATAGAATGCTTGCCCGATGCCGGAATAGCTTCCGGTTCCGTCAGTCCATCAATAGACACACCCTCCGCTTCACGCAAACAAAACTCCTGCTGGGGAGTACGCAAACATGTATGCGAAGAAATAACCGCCATTTCACCCGGTTGACCATACAAAACAGCATCCACTTGCGTCTGTTCATCGGTCAAGATAATTTTTTTAATCTCAATTTTTGACGTATTGGTTGTGATAAAACACGGATGGCTGACTTCCCTTTTACGATAGGTTCCAGCCTGAGCCATCATGCAAACACAGCACAGCATGCAAAACAGCCATATATTTTTCATAGTAATATCGCCTTTTATAAACCTCTTAAACGTTCAATCAATTCATTACCCAATGCAGTCTTCACTTCGATATGCTTCAGCACAGCTGTCACAAACGGATTACTTTCGAACACCCCTCGAACTTGTTCAAAGTCGAGTACCTGTTCCTCCTTGCTGCCGTCTGCTCCAAATCCTGTCATCGAAGTAAGAGAAAATTCTTTCTTGGCATCTTCATACACCATTCTATCAAGTCCAACAACTGATTTCTGCCACTGATGCACAATGTTAATGATATCTTTTGCCGTAATCGTTTCTGCATTCAGCCCATAAAACTCCAACATCTTACCATAGGCCCACGTCCATTCATACGTATAATAATTGGCATGCATTTCAGCAAAACGATCATGAATCTGGTCCACTGTATATAATGTACCTGTTTCGATGTCGTTCATCAGTCGTTCAATCTCTGTCTTAGGTGCAATCAATCCCGAAATATCCACCCATTCTCCTTCTCCTATCACCGTATCTGGCTGCAAGCGACAACGTATCTCCCCATTATTTTTAAAGCAGATACCTTCCAGACGTTTGATGACAGAATTACCCAAGAATTTATGAATGGCAGTTTCATAAAAGCCAATTCCTTTATTCAACGCCGAATTTTTAATCTTCGCACTCTGGTAAGAATATATTTCCGATGTTTCACCAGACACCCGTTGCAATTCCTTCAGGATACTCCTTCCCTTCATCATCTTCTGGATGGTATACGGACTGAGCAAATTATAATTTATCTGATCCAGGCATACAGAATCTTTACGCAAGTCACGCTTCGGCCATTTCTGCGCATCGCGAATGGTTCCCACACTGCGAAGGTTAACCCCCGGAGCCAGATAAGTTGTATTCTTATCCTCTATCAGATACGAAAAAGGTAAATCCGACGTATCCGGATGATTTACATGACGCCCCATCACTAATGAGAAGGCACCGATACGCGCCGGCCAAAGAATATAAGAATCGGAAGTCGTCTTCGCTCCTCGCTCCAATGCCCCCTGATGAATCGGTCCCAATTTATACATGTGATTACTCTGATTAGACCCGGAACCCGCATTCATGAAAGAAAACATACCAGCAATCAGCAACGTCGATTTATGATGCGTAACCGTGAACGGTCCGGCAAAGATAGCACATGCCTCTCCATTCTCCTCCTGACAATTACTGAAGAACAACGAATCGGAAGCCGAATAATTATGCCCCATGTGACAAGCCTGTCCCACAAAACATCGGGTAATCATTGTCCCATCCTCTATATGAGAACCACTGGAAATAATAAAATCATCACAGACTACCCCGTAACCGATATGCACCGGATCGGCCACATTACTGTTAATACTACCGTTCTTTAATCTTCCGGCTCCTTCTATCTCACAATAATCACCAATACGAACATTCTTGATATAGCCCGAATTAACGATAGTAACATGCGAACCGATTGTACCGATATCAGACGCATGTTCATCCGCATACGCTTCTATCAGCGCCTTCATACGTTCAATCAACTGCGGACGATGACGATACAAAGCCATAATATACGCCTGATGAGCAGAAAGCCGGTCGTGTATCATCACTTCACGGCCCCCCGTTTCATTCAAGACAGAAACCTCCACTCCGTTCCCAAAACGAGATTTTTTATCCACCAGAATGATATCCACGTTTTCGATAAACGTATATGCTCCAATCTCATAATTGGCAATATAATTCTTTACATTTTCTATGCAACAATTATCCCCAACCGTTACATTATACAATGTCACATAAGACAGTCCTGCATGTTTACAGATACCTCCCGGCAGGGCAAACTCATACTCGAACACACCCAAACGTACCTTGCCCGAAAAGCGAGCATGGTGAACATAATCAGGAGTAAAATACTCGTCAACCTGCACATCATTCCAGTCAGAAGCCGAACAAGCCTGTGCTTCCAGCCTGTTTATCTCTTCATTAGTCAGCGAACGGTAGTTTTTCATATTTTATTCTTCGTCGTAGGTTTGATAAAGAAAATCGTTATAAGGATATTTCTGCACATGCAGTTCCCTTACTTTCTTATAGACAATATCTTTCAACTCGTCGATATTCGTCTTGTTACGGGCAGAAATGAAGATGCAGTTATCATTCATCTTAGCCATCCAGGTATGCATCAGTTCTTCCAGCGTAATATTCTCTTTCGTCTTTGGTGTCAGATCATCTTCAGCCTTTTCCACATACGTATAAGCATCTATCTTATTAAAGATAATCATCGTCGGCTTACCTCCGGCACCCAGATCCGCAATTGTCTTATCTACCACCTGAATCTGTTCTTCAAAATCAGGATGCGAAATATCAACCACATGTAACAGCAAGTCTGCTTCGCGCACTTCATCCAGCGTCGATTTAAACGAATCCACCAAATCGGTAGGGAGCTTACGTATAAATCCTACTGTATCAGACAGCAAGAAAGGCAAATTGTCAATAATCACCTTACGCACCGTTGTATCGAGAGTAGCAAACAGCTTATTTTCGGCAAAGACCTCACTCTTCGCCAGCAAATTCATCAGCGTTGATTTTCCGACATTCGTATATCCGACCAATGCCACACGAATCAGTCGTCCACGGTTCTTGCGCTGGGTAGACTTCTGTGTATCAATATCGGCCAGACGCTGTTTCAACAATGCCATACGATTCAAGATAATACGACGGTCCATTTCCAACTGTGTTTCACCCGGACCACGAAGTCCTACAGAACCTTTACCACCTCCGGCACCGGAACCACCACCCTGACGTTCCAGGTGCGTCCACAAACGCTGCAATCGGGGTAACATATATTTATACTGTGCCAGCTCTACCTGCGTTTTGGCATTGGCAGTCTGCGCACGCATGGCAAAAATATCAAGAATAAGTGATGTACGGTCCAGAATCTTTACATTCAGTTCCTTTTCGATATTTCGTATCTGTTTGGCAGAAAGTTCATCATCGAAGATCACCATACCCACATCTTCACCTCCTTCTTCGTGCTGCTGAAGAAGATATTCCTTAATTTCCTGCAACTTACCCTTTCCAACATAAGTCACGGAATTGGGAGTATCCAGTTTCTGAGTAAAACGTTTTACAACCTCTGCTCCGGCTGTTTCGGCCAAAAAAGCAAGTTCATCCAAATATTCATTCGTTTTACGTTCATTCTGCGTCTGGGTAATCAATCCCACCAGCGCAGCCTTTTCAGTTTGAGCTTCTGATATAACAAATTCTTTCATTCAGTATAGTTGTATTTCTAGTTTCGCAAATATAAACAAAAAAGCACGCATCAAGTATTTTACCACGCAAAAATTTAAATGAATATTCACACTACAGATACTCAAAGACAAAGAAACCCGTCATCGACTTCCATAAAGTCAATGACGGGTTTCTAAAGAATCAGCTAATTATGCTTATTTTCAATCAGCAAGATTAGGATTGTTTATGATTTCATTTTCAGGAATCTTAAATGTCAAACGTTCATCCTTATAATCATAAGTCTGTCCCGGAAGCATTGCATCTTCCTGACAACGAGTAATACTCTTCTGGAATCGTTTCATAGTAAGCAGGCCACGTCCCTCAGCCCACAATTCCAGACGCCAGTTGAAATAGATTTCATTCATGAGTTCTTCTTGACTCATCTGATCTACTTTTGCCGCAGTTTCTGTATCACGTTCAGCCAACAAAGCTTTCAAAGTAGTTCTTGCTGCCGGAAGATTATTATTACGTGCATTAGCCTCAGCATTTATCAGATACATTTCAGCAACACGCATATAAACTTCATCATCGTACCATTCTCTGTTTCCCCTAATACGCTTACTATCATAGAACTTCCACCAGTTTGTCAATTCATACTGTTCTCCATTTTCATCAGTTTCAGTAAACCATTTCTTACGAACATCCGTATCCGGTATAGAATTATACAAATTAGTATCAACCAACTTTTCACCACCGGCATATGCATAACTATACGTAAACAAGTCCATATGTCCCCAGAATGTAGGCAGAGCCGGAGAGTTGCTTGTAGTCAAATCAATAGCCCACATCCATCCCGGAATAGAAACAGAGTTAAATCCAGAGTTTATAACTTCTGTTCTGCTCATTAATGTATATTCATGTGAATCTATCACATCTTGAGTCAATTGAGCCGCTTCTTCATTTTTACCCATCATAAGATAAACATACGCCAACATACCCTTTGCTACAGCCTGATTAATCTGGTCTTTTTGTCCTGAAGGACGTTCATATCCTTCAAGCATAGGAATAGCATCCGTCAAATCTTTAACAATCAGACTATAAACATCTTCTACGCTCGATTTCACTGCAGCTTCAGAAGTTAACTGAGTACGATAAATAGGTATTGCCAAAGCCGTTTTATCTTCCAAATAAGGACGAGCATATAAATTTACCAAATTAAAATAAGAATGTGCTCTCAAAGCTTTAGCCTGTGCAAAATACACACCATTTTCCCCAGTAGGTTTTGCCTCATCACCGCCAGCAGCATCTATAATTTCATTAGCAGCCTTGATAAGACGGTAGTAATATCTCCAGAACTGATAAGAGAATTGAGCTACGGTACGAGTTGAACAGGTTAAATCACCTGCCATTTCAAACCAGCCATAACCTTTCATCATGATGACCATATCACCACTCATCAAGTCTGTTGCGATATCAACGGCCTTTTGCCCAAAGTCATCATGTCCTCCAACACCACCAGTAGACATAGCAAAAGTAGTAGAATATGTACCTAATGCTTGTCCCATCAGGATATTGGTATTCCATTTAGCTACCTCTTCCAAATCACCAGAAGTGATATAATCCGAAGGACTTTTTTCCAAAAAAGAATCTGACCAGCCACTGTTTAAAAGCATCAAGCTTAAAGCAGCAACCGGAATATATTTATTTAATTTCATAAACTTCTGATTTTATTTTAATTAAAATTGAACTTTAATACCTCCCATGATTGTACTCAACGGACTATACTGGCTTCTACCAGATTCACCAGAGTCGTTATCATTATCATTGCTACCACTACCCGAAGCAGCATTAGCAACATATCCCTTACGAGCAGAAAGGAAGAATAAGTTATCCCCAGAAACATATACACTCAAACCACCTATACGCAACTTAGATGTAATACTCTGTGGGAAAGTATATCCTATACGGAGGTTAGCCAGATTCAGGTAAGAACGGCTGATCAAGAAACGTGTCGAAGTTGAATTGGCATAGCTAGTACCATCAGAACCACCACCATAATTATTGGTAAGTCTAGGAACATCCGTAATGTCACCCGGTTGCTGCCAACGATTTTCAATATCCTTGTGCCAGTTATGTTGTCCTGCTCCATCATTATGCATCAATGCCTGGTAGTTATAATCATATCCATATCCACCTAAGCTATATGAGAAAGTAGCATTAACCGTAAAGCCTTTTGCATACAAATCAAATCCGAAACCACCTTGTAATGCAGGTATAGCCGATTTATCTACTAATTTCTTAGTAGCCTGACTCCAGTCACTGGTCTGTTCAACTTCCAACTGATTAATGGTTTTAGTTGATTTATAAGTTTCCATATCCGTAATCAACTCTTTTGTACCATCCGGCAATACATTATAATACTGATTATACATAGCATATCCAGTCTGAGGATCTACGCCAGCATATTCACGCATATAGAAGTCGTACAGAGAATGTCCTTTTGCCCATCCATAGTAAGTACTCAGTTCCAAAGCCTTTTCTTTACCAGTTGTCTCATCGATAGGCATTTTAGTCATTTCATTCTTATAATATCCACCATTAACTCGGAAATCGAACTTATAATCTTTCTTATTCAAGATATGTGCAGTCAAAGAAAATTCCACACCCTGGTTTACCAGCTCTCCATCATTTACCGGATAAGAAGCATACCCCAAAGAAGGAGCCACCTGTTTCATAAACAACATATCAGTTGTCTTTTTGTGGAAGTATTCAACTTCACCTTCAAGAACATTAGCTATATCAAATTCGATACCCGTATTGATTGTAGAACTTCTTTCCCAAGTCAAATCGGGATTACCTTTATAAACAAAGCTGAAAGTATAGTTATCATTCAAGTTGTTAATCTGATATAAATCTTCATACGGATAATATCCAGCAACAACAGGACTTGTTATGAAATCCTGGTTACCAAGAACACCCCAGCTCAACTTATATTTCAAGTTTTTCAACCACTTTACATCTTTCATGAACTCTTCATTGGTAATAGCCCATGCAGCACCGATAGATCCAAATGTACCCCACTTGTGGCCTTTAGCAAAACGTGAGCTACCATCAGTACGAAGTGTTCCATGAATAAAATACTTATTATCCCAGTCATAGCGCAACTGACCGAAATAACTTTCAATCGCATAGCCATAAGTATACGATTCCATATAATCCATTACAACAGCATTACTCCATTCGGTATTATCCGGACGAACCATCTTCGATTTTGATCCGTATGAAACGTTAGTAGTACTATTCGTTGATTCATGAGCAACGAAAGCATCAAAATTGTTTTTACCAAAACTTTGGCTCCATGACAAAATCTGATTGGCAGTAAAGTTCAAATAATTCACCTGAGTCTTAACAATCTGTCCTTTACCTGCACTATCACCATAATAAGGATTAGTCAATTTATTTTCAGCCTGACCGTAATATTGAAGTCCTAAATTAGCCGTAGCTTTAAAATATTTCAAGAAGCGAGCTTCAAATGAAGCATTTCCATTGAACTGATGTGTTTTAACTTCGTCCTTATCAAGAAGCAAAGCACCTGCAGGGTTAATACCGGCAGCGAACGGACGGCTATAACCAGCATTCATACCATAATCATACTTGTTTCCTCCAATATTAGTATCCTGAACGATATTTCCATTCTCATCACGTTCAAATACAGGGAACAAAGAAGGCATACCATTAATAAACTGGAAACCATTATTCATGTTATCATCCGACTGTCCCGGTTTATTAGTAATCATATATGCATAAGACAATGCAGTTGTAGCTTTCAACCAAGGAGCGATCTGATTACTCATATTATTACGAACATTGAAACGTTCATAATCTGAAGAAATATAATAACCTTCATCCTTCAGATAGCTAAATGCCGTATAATGAGTCATCTTTTCATTACCGCCTGATATCTTAACACTTGCATCAAACTTCTGTCCAGTTCTAAACAAATAATCCTCCCAGTTTTCCGGAGTATACTTATGTGAAATGCCACTATAAAAACGGCCAGTAGAAGGATCAATCAACTTATCACCATCTGCATTCCACATATTATATATAGGAGCAATACCATTTTGTCCTCCGAACAACTGTTGTGATGCCCATGTTCCAGCTTTAGCACGATCGTATCCACCTGCAACTTCTGCATAACCACGTAAACCTTCCCATGTTAATTCAGTAAATCTTTCAGGACTATCAATAACATCATAGAGCGGAGTCAAACGCATATTCGCACCATATTTGACTTCTGCGTCAACACGTGTCTTACCAGCTTCACCCTTTTTAGTGGTAATCAGAACTACACCATTAGCAGCACGAGAACCATACAATGCAGTGGCAGTAGCATCTTTCAAAACTGTCATAGAGGCAATATCACTCGGATCAATACCACTCAAATCAGCTTCAAAAGGAATACCATCTACAACATACAGCGGTGAACGACTAGAATATGCAGATCCTAAACCACGAATACGAATACTGGCGTTACTTCCTGGCTGTCCAGAAGTAGACATAACCTGTACACCGGCAACCTCTCCAGCTAACGCTTTAGACAACTCTGTTGGATTTTTTAAAGAAATCTGTTCTCCACCAATTTCCGTAGCAGAACCAGTAAAAGAACGTTTGGTAGCTCCACCATAAGCTACAACCATAACCTCATCCAACTCCTCAGAATCAGACTTCAATGTAACCTTAACAACTGGCTTAATAGCGACCTCTTGGCTTTCCAAACCAATGAACGAAACGACCAAAGTTTTCGCCGAACTAGGCACATTGTTAATAGTAAAGTTACCGTCGATGTCTGTAACAGTACCTACTGTGGTACCTTTTACCAAGACAGACGCTCCAACAACCGGTAAACCGTCTTCTTCAGAAGTAACAGTACCTGTTACCTTTGAAACTTGCGCGTTTACCAGACCTATACCTATCATCAGGCAGGTCATTAAAAGCATCAATTTTCTTTTCATAAGATTCTCTCTTAAAGTTTAACTTTGAATTAATAAATTTTCATTAGTTATTTCTCGGATGCAAAATTAGTTAAAAATATGATATAGGCATACTATTCGATAAGAAAACTATACAATCAGTCCATCTTTTAACACTTACCTTTCCTATTTCATGCCAAAATGTTTGTTTTTGTAGGGTAAAATCTTTTCACTTTGTCAATGTCAAAGAGTGATAATAAAGATATTATGTCATAAAAAACGATACTAAAATGTTTTTATCTGTTACATTTTTTATCAAAATACAAGAAATTATATTCAATTCAAAAGTTGGCAATTATTAAGATTTAACAAATTTATTTATTTGCATTGCATAAAAATGCAAACAATGTATATCTATTTATTTTTAATAGCTAGTCAAACTAAGATATCATATATAAATAAAAATAGAAATGAAAAAAATCAAGTATCGTATAGTTTATAATCGTAAAAAACAGTTAGACAAACAAGGAAAAGCCCTGGTACAAGTGGAAGCATATCTTTCTGGGAAAAAATCTTATTTCTCTACACATGTTTATCTCAAGCCTGACCAATGGAATAATCGAGTATCATTAGTTTGTAATCACCCTCATGCCGAAGAGCTTAACTACATGTTGGAAGAGTTCGTATTAACCTTGCAAATGCGTGAACTGGAAGCTTGGAAACAAGGAAGAGAAATTTGCCTGCAAATATTGAAAGAAACAGGTAAAGATACTAGTACCGAAAACAAATTTATTCCATTCGGTAGAAAATGGATAGAAAATTCATCAATACGTGAAAGTACTAAAAGCAATTTAAATACCACCCTTTCTCTGCTGGATTCTTTTTCCCCTAGTATCACTTTCAGGCAACTGGATTATAAAACATTGTTATCCTTTGAACAGTTTCTGAAAAACAAAAAACTGGGAACGAACACTATTGCCAAACACTTTCGCCATATCCGGACCATCTTAAATGAGGCTATTCGGCAAGGTCTGATAACCAAAGAATTCTCTCCGTTTACAGAATATAAGATAAAGACTACAGAAAGTCATCATACATATTTATTACCAGAAGAATTAGAAAAATTAGAGCAAATCAATTTTTCCAGAAAGAAAGAGAGCCTCTGTCATAGTCTTGATGCTTTTCTATTTTGCTGCTATACAGGCTTACGTTATTCAGACTTTATACGTATGGAAGAAGAAAATTTTATTCAAACAAATAGTGGACTCTGGCTGGTATTTAAATCTCAGAAAACCGGAACTGTTACTCAAATACCTCTTAGTCATTTATTTCAGGGAAAAGCTGTTAGACTTTTATCACATTATCCAAATTTGAAGGATTTTTTTTCATCAAGTCGAATGCATCAGTCAATAAAGAATTAATACGTATAGGCAAACTAGCTGGAATAGAAAAACATTTTTCTTTTCATACTGCCCGTCATACCAATGCTACTCTATTATTATATAAAGGTGTTCAACTGGCTACTGTACAAAAGTTATTAGGTCATAGGAACATCAAAACAACACAAGTTTATGGGGAGATACTTCCTCAAACAATCATAAAGGAATTGAAAAAATGTAAGTTTTGAATAAACTTTAAATATAAAAAACTACAGCATAATCCTATTTTTAGACATCATATTTATGATAAGTATAAACATAACCTTATAATGAAAAAATTTATATTGCATACATTATAGACAATACCTAATTTTAAAGACATAAAATTTTAAATACAATTAGTGTTATGAGGAAGATTTTATTTTTGATTACATTATTAGTAATCATCGTTTTGGGATTATCATCCTGTTCTAAGGATGAAGCTGTGATTGATGTAAACCAACTTGAAGGAGTATGGGGCCTGGTATCTGAGAGTGGGTATTATTATGATGAGGGGGAAAAAATCTCTTATAATGAAAATTACAATCCCTTTGATCCGACTTCCGACTGCGAAAAAATCATAATTCAAAAAATAGGCGACAATAGATATAAGATGACTGCTTATGAATATTATAGCGGCAACTGGCATCAAACGGATATTGAGAATTTTTCATTGGATGGAAATGACATCATTCCAGAGGATATGCATGGAGTTGATGTATCTGTAGTCAGGATTGTGGAAGTTTCATCTGATCAGTTTGTCATTGAATGTTTAGGACAAGATGAAGATGGCGATTTCTACGATAAATATATATATCAACGAATGACAGAATAAAAGGCAAGTCACTCATTATCAATAAAACCAATTTATTTATAGCCGCTATTGATGTATATTCATCAGTGGCGGTTTCTTCATATATAAAGGCTACAGATAGGTAGAAAATAAAATATTCATAGCTGCTTATATCTGTCAGAAAACTCATTAGTACTATAATCCAAAGGAGTTATACATCAGCTAATAGTCCTGATTATAAGTAATTTACAAACATTTTATAGTTCGGCGAAAACTTTGGTCGTTTCGTTCATTGGTTTAGAGACCCAAGAAGTGACTATTAAACCCCAAGTAAGAGTGGTACTTCGCTCAGATGCAGAGCAATTGGATGAAGTATTAGTAGTAGCTTTCGGTGCAGCTAAAAAATCAGCTTTTACAGGTTCGGCTTCAGTTATAGACAATAAAGAATTATCTAAACGTATTACAACAAATGTTTCTGATGCTTTGGTCGGTTCTGTAGCAGGTTTGCAAATCAGAGGTAATTCTGGTGCTCCAGGTTCAAATGAGAATAAGATTAATATCCGTGGTATTGCCTCTATGTATGCTAGCACAGATCCGTTAGTAATTGTGGACGGTGCTCCTTATACTGCCAGTTTATCTAATATTCCTCAAAGCGATATCGAATCAATTTCTGTATTAAAAGATGCTGCTTCGGCCGCACTTTATGGTGCTCGAGGCGCAGCTGGTGTCATCATCGTAACAACGAAAAAAGGAAAGACTCAAAAAGCAGAAATCAATGTAGATATGAAATGGGGTGTAAACTCCCGTGCGGTACAAGATTACGACATTATTACTGATCCAGGAGAGTACTATGAGGCTTATTATGCTCAATTGTACAACTATTCGTTCTACGGACAAGGTAATTCGGCTGCTACAGCAAATGCGTGGGCAAACAAAACAATGATTGATCAGTTAAAGTATAATGTATATACTGTACCTGAGAATGAACAACTCATTGGTATGGATGGAAAATTGAATCCAAATGCAACATTGGGACGCCGTTATGTAAATAATGGTACAGAATACTACCTGACTCCTGATGACTGGCAGGATTTAGCATACCGTAACTCATTGCGTCAAGAATATAATGTTAGCGTAAATGGTGGAAATGACCGTTCTTCTTTTTATGCAAGTATTGGTTATTTGAATGATGAAGGTATTATCATTAATTCGGATTACGAACGTATCAGCGGACGTATTCGTGCAGATTACCAAGCTGCTAAATGGTTGAAACTGGGAGCTAATGTCAGCTACAATCATTCCGTACAACATTCAATACCAAATCAGGATTCTGGTGCAAGTAGTTCAAATATGATGTACTTTACTAGCTCTATTGCTCCTATTTATCCTGCATTTGTACGTGTAGTAGATGGTAATGGAAACATTGTTATCAAACAAGACGAACAAGGAAGAAATGCTTATGACTTTGGTATTGCATCGAAAGACTACGGATTAGCACGTCCTTTCTTAGGAACAGCCAATCCATTGGCAAACAACCAGTATGACCAAGTAGAAAGTATTGGTGATCAGATGAATGCTTCATTCAACGCGGATTTCAATATCACCAGCTTCTTGAAAGCCAATGTTACAAGTACTGTCATCTGGGGACAGACGAACGGCTCTAACTATGGAAACCCATTCTACGGTTCAAAAGTTTCTGTAAACGGAGAGTTAACAAAGACATCTACTACTGCTTTGCGAACCAATAACATTCAAACATTAACTTATTTCCAAGACTTTGGTTTGCACAGTGTAAATGTAATGTTGGGACATGAATACTATAAAACATCAACAAAATATCTTTCTGCAACAGCACAAGGTGGATTTTCACCTTACATACCAGAAATTGATGCATTTGCGAAAGTTATCGATGGTTCTTCATACAAGAGTGAATACAATGTAGAAGGTTATTTTGGTAGCGCGCAATACAACTATGACCAGAAATACTTTGTTTCTGCTTCTTACCGTCGTGATGCTTCATCTTACTTTGCTAAAGAAAACCGTTGGGGTAACTTTTGGTCGGTAGGTGCAGCTTGGATATTGACCAAAGAAAATTTCTTAAAGAATACTTCTTCTTGGCTTGACATGTTAAAGCTGAAATTCTCTGTAGGACAGCAAGGTAACGATAATATCGGAGCTTATGCCTACACAGATCTTTACGACCTTGTGGCTACTGGAGATTTCTCAATGGGAGCGACATTTAAGCAGATGGGTAATCCCGATATTACGTGGGAAACTACTACCAACTACAATACAGGTGTAGAATTCAGTTTATGGCACGGACGCTTGAGTGGTAGTTTAGATTATTATACTAAGAAAACATCCGATTTGCTGTTTTGGCTTTCTATCCCAGAATCTTCTGGAACACGTGGATATTATGGTAATGTAGGCGACATCCGCAATATGGGTGTGGAACTTACACTGACTGGCGCCCTTGTTCGTACACGTAATATTGACTGGACTGTATCAGCCAATTTATCACACAACAAGACAAAAATTTTGAGTCTGCCAGAATCAAAAACTGCTGCTATGGGAGGATTCAATGAAACCAATAGTACCGGACTTGGCGGTAACTGGTTTGAAGTAGGAGGACCGTTATATAACGCATACTGTATAGAATATGCAGGTGTAAACGAAAAAGGTGAAGCTCTTTACTGGGTTGATGATGAACTAGAAATAGCCGGTGCACCAGGAAAGAACCACTCATCAACTACCACTAACCCTAATGAAGCAACTTACTATAAACAAGGTTCTATACTTCCGAAACTTTTTGGTGGATTTAATACCATGTTGCGTATCGGAAACTTCGATGCTTCTGTATCATTCGACTACCAGATAGGTGGCAAGGTACAAGATTATCGTTATGCAGGACTGATGACGCCTAATGAAACAGCCAATGGTGCAGGTAGTGCTATCCATAAAGACTATATCAAATCTTGGAGTCCGAACAATACAGAAAGTGACATTCCACGTTGGCAATATGGAGATAAATATACATCATTCTCTAAATCGGATCGTTTCCTGACTAATGCTAGTTACTTAAACTTCCAGTCATTTACTATAGGATATACTTTCCCGAAAAAATTACTGAAAGGAGTATCAAAAATACGAATCTATGCAGCCGGAGAAAACTTATGCTTCTGGTCAGCTCGTAAAGGATTTGATCCACGGTATTCATACGATGGAAACTCATCCATTACTCCGTACTCTCCAGCTCGTAATATCTCAGGAGGTATTCAAATGACATTTTAAAAATTAATAACAAGGTATACACAATATGAAAAAGATATTATTTTCTGCTATAGCTGTTACATTGGGCGCATTCATGACAACAGGATGCATCGAGGAATTGAATCCAATGACAGACTATGCAACAAAAGACCAAGTAAATAAAGCTCCAGGAGCTTTTCAGAATTTGGTGGATGGTATCACATCATCCATGATTGGACAATTTTTATATAGCACAGATTACCCTTACGATTATGGTTATCCAACCTTTTTCCAGATGCGTGATGTGATGGGACAAGATGTCGTTATAGATGATGCTGGACACTGGTACCAGACATGGTATACTTGTAGTACTGCACTAGGACCAAGATATGCTGTTGCTCAATTTCCATGGACAGTTTATTATGGCTGGATTAAGAATTGTAATACTGTTCTTTCACTTGCAGGTGACGAACCGGATGAATCACAGAAGGTTGGTGCTGGTATAGCTCTTGCCATGCGTGCTATGTATTATATGGATTTGGCACGTATGTTTGCTCCCAAAACCTATGCTTTAGACAAACAAGCAGAAACTGTGCCTATTATTACTGAAAAGAACACAATCGATCAAATGAGAGGTAATCCTCGTGCAACAAACGAGAAAATGTGGGCATTCATCCTTTCCGATCTTGATAAAGCGGAACAATATCTTGCTGGTTATCAACGTAAGGATATCTCAACTCCTGACCAGTCTGTTGTATATGGTTTGAAAGCTCGTGCTTATCAGGTCATGGAAGATTGGGAAAACGCTGAAAAATACGCTAAACTGGCTCAGGAAGGTTACACCATGATGAGTAAAGAAGAGTATTTAAGTCGTGAAACAGGTTTTAATACTCCCAATAGTTCGTGGATGTTTGGCATGCAGTTTAAGGCAACCGACCCAGTTATTGTAGGAAATGATGCCGATGGTTCATGGGGATCATTTATGTATTTGGAGGTAAATGGCTCTAGTTGTGGATATGCATCCAGCTATGGATATCAGTTTAGTATTGACCGCCATTTATACGAAACAATTCCAGCTACTGATTTTCGTAAACAATGTTTCGTAGACTTTGCACTGGATGAACTGACAACAACAGATGAAAATGGAAAAACGGTACCTGATAAAGATGCAATTATAGAAGGATTAAAAGCATATTCTGACTATCCTGAATATGTATATCAGTCAGGATATGAAGGAGAAGTTGGTCCTGCTACTGTAGGAGGTTTCTCTTTGAAATTCCGTGCTGCAGGAGGTGCAGAAGGACATACTAACCAATATATTGGTTTCTTGGGAGCTGTTCCATTCATGCGCGTAGAAGAAATGAAGCTTATTGAAATAGAAGCTGCTGGTATGCAAGATGAAAGTAGAGGTATAGATATGCTGACTGAATTTGCCAAGACTCGTGATCCGCAGTATGTTTATGGCAAACACAACGATGCATACAACAACCATTCTACTTCTGCATTCCAAAATGAAGTATGGTGGCAGCGCCGTGTAGAACTTTGGGGAGAAGGATTTGCTACATTCGATATCAAACGTTTGAATAAAGGAATCATTCGTAGTTATCCTAATACTAACCATTTGGAGACTTTCCGTTGGAACACACAAACTCCGCCGGACTGGATGAACCTGTGTATTGTAGAAACAGAAACTATGAATAATACTGCTTGTACAAACAATCCGACTCCAATAGCTCCAAGTTCGGATTCTGAAGAATTTATTTGGTAATATTGTATAGAATTTAAAAGTATTGAGATATGAAAAAATATATTTCTTACCTGTTTGGTATGCTGGTTTCTGTAGCTGCATTAACCTCTTGTTCAGAGGATGCAGGAACAGTTCCAGGAAATGATGGAGCTCCTAAAGTGATTATTTATACCTATGCTCCAGGCGAACCTTATAACTCAGATAATGACATTCAGCTTCGTATAGCTGCCAACCAACAAACCAGTGAAGCTTATTATTTAGCTGAATTAACAACCGAGAAGGAGAAAAACATTGCTTCTATGGGAGAAAATGGTTATATGGATTATGTAATATCCAAAGGTACTAAGATTGAAGGTATTTCGAGCAATTCAACAGCTGATATAGTTTTGACTAATTTAGTTGGAAATTATAGCATTACAGCTGTTGCTGTAAATGGAGATACCAAAACACTCAGTACAACAACCTTTATGGGAGTTGAATGGACTTTGATAGGGGAAGGTTATTATACTACTTCTATGTTTGATATGCCTGTTCCAGTATACCGAGCTGGTCATGCAGAATGGTATAAGGTGCCATCTATATTCGAAGAAGGAAAAGATCTGGTTGTAAAGGTAGAGGGAACTTCTGCCACTGTAGATCAGCAAGATGTATTTACTCATCCTTCTTATGGTTCTGTATACATTAGTGGTTCTGGAATTGTAGAAAATGGTGTAATCAACTTGACAGTACAGTATACTTGTGCAGCCGGAACATTTGGAACTTATAATGATGTACTGAAGTTACCAGCTCAACAATAAAATAAAACACTCCTTTCGAGGAATACCGATTCAGTCGGCATAAAATTAGGAGGTCATTTCATTTATATGAAATGGCCTCTTTTTTATAATCATAAATCAATCTCGTTACATAAATCTTGTAAACAACTTTAAACTCCCTTTCTAAACATATTTTTCATAAAAGTTCCCTAACTTGAAATTGTAATTCTAACAAAAAAATCGTTCGCATAAAGTTACAAGCAGGTAGAAAAAGTATTATTTTTCCCTATAACAAAGCATTTCCAAGTTACTTTATCTCTTTTTGGAACAATAAATATATTTTTAATTATATGATTGATTATTAATGCATTAAGCTTAATTTATAGTTCGGCGAAAACTTTGGTCGTTTCGTTCATTGGACTGGAGACACAGGAAGTAGCAATCAAACCGACTGTAAAAGTTACTTTATCCTCTGATTCACAAGCACTCGACGAAGTTATGGTAGTAGCCTACGGAACTGCTAAAAAATCATCGTTCACCGGTTCGGCAGGTACCATGAATGCAGATAAAATAGCCACTCGAAGTGTATCCAATATCACCAACGCTATGTCCGGACAAGTTGCCGGTGTACAGATGACCAGCGACAACGGTCAGCCGGGAGAATCAGCCAAGATACGCATCCGTGGTATTGGTTCTATGGCATCCAGCAATGATCCGCTCTATGTAGTCGACGGAGTTCCCTACGACGGAAACATCTCTTCTATCAACCCTTCGGATATTGAATCACTGACCGTGTTGAAAGATGCTGCAGCCAATGCTATTTATGGTGCTCGTGGTGCCAACGGTGTCGTATTGATTACGACTAAAAGCGGACAGAACGGCGAGGCTCGCGTTACTTTCGATGCTAAATGGGGATCAAACTCACGTGTCGTTCCCAATTACGATGTTATCAGCAGCCCGGGAGAATACTACGAAACCATGTTCAAGGCACTATACAACTCAAAAGCCTATGCTGGTTCATCAGCAGCAGATGCTTATGCCTATGCAAATAGCACATTATTCGACGCAAAGAACGGCGGTCTCGGCTACCAAGTATACACCGTACCTAAAGGAGAAAACCTTATCGGAACAAACTTTAAGCTGAACCCGAACGCTACTTTAGGATATTCCGACGGTACTTATTACTACACTCCAGATGACTGGTACGATGAAATCTTTGGAAGCAGTTTCCGTCAGGAATACAACGCCAGCGTATCTGGTAAATCTGATAAGATCAACTACTATGCCAGCGCAGGCTACCTGAACGATACCGGTTTGATTCAGAACTCAGCCTTCAAGCGTTACACAGGTAGAGGTAAAGTCGACTATCAGGCTAAGAAATGGTTGAAAATCGGAACCAACCTGGCTTATACCTATTCAGACTCTCAGGCACCCGATAACCAGACATCCGATGACTGGTCATCAAGCGGTAACTTGTTCTTTATCGTCAACTCTATCGCACCTATCTACCCGATGTACGTACGTAATCCTGACGGTTCTATCAAAATCAATGCTACTACCGGACACAAAACATACGATGCTGGTTCTACGACCAACTTCTCACGCCCGTCGTTCACCGGAAATGCGGCACGCGATATCGAATTGAACCAGTATCATACCTACACTGATGCGTTCTCGGGTAAATGGTATGCCAACATCACTCCGCTGGAAGGACTTACCCTTACAGCCAATATTGCAACCACACTCGAAAATACACGTTCGAACAACTTGTACAGTACATTCGGAAGCGCAGCTTCAACCGACGGTGAGGTATATGTAGAAAGCACACGTACCTTCGGTGTGAATACACAGTATCTGGCAAGCTACGTCCATACCTTCAACAACGTTCATAACTTCGACATCATGGTCGGTTACGAACAATACAGACTGAAAGAACAAGTGCTATACGGTGATAACACCAATACCTATGATCCCAATATCGGCGAACTGGGCAATGCAGTTGGAACAGACAAGAAAATCGCCAACTCTTATACAGACAACTATATGACGGAAGGTATTCTGAGCCGCGTACAGTACAACTACGATGGAAAATACTTCCTGAGTGCTTCTTACCGTCGTGATGCCTCTTCACGTTTTGCACCCGAACATCGCTGGGGTAACTTCGGTAGTGTGGGCGGCGCATGGCTCATGACCAAAGAAAAATTCCTTGAAGATATCAGCTGGCTGAACATGTTGAAGTACAAGGCAAGCTGGGGTATACAAGGAAATGACCATCTGCTGATTCTTGTCAACGGAAAATATGTAAACAACTGGTATGCTTATAAAGACCAGTATACAGTTTCATACAGCAACGGACAATACTCTACGACTTTGGCCTACAAGGGAAACAAAGACCTGACTTGGGAAACATCCTACTCCTTCAATACAGGTTTCGACTTCGAATTGTTCGGCAGCCGCCTGAACGGTACCGTAGAATACTTCAGCCGTATCACCAAAGACCTGCTGTACAACCAGCCGACACCGGTTTCTTCCGGTATCAGTACAGGCTCTATCCCGACTAACATTGGTAGCATATCCAATAAAGGTATCGAACTCGATTTGACCGGTGTTATCTTCCGTACAAGAGATTTCGAATGGACAGCTAATCTGAATCTGACTCATTATAAAAATAGGATTACAGCCCTGTCACCCGAACTCGAAGCAGCCGGCGGACAGAAAGGTTCTTACTACATCTACCGCATCGGAGGTTCTCTGTACGAATCCTACGTGAAAGCATATGCAGGTGTTGACCCCAATACCGGTGAAGCACTGTATTATGTAGACCCCGACAACGGTGATTATTCAACGACAACCGAACATGGTGATGCCAAGCAATCCGATCAGGGCGATTTACTCCCCAAAGTATATGGTGGCTTCGGAACCTCATTGAACTATAAAGGACTCGATTTCAGCGTACAGCTTTCTTATCAGTTGGGCGGACGCTACTACGACGGAACCTATCAATCATTCATGCACAATGGTGGTAGTGGTATGCAAGGCTACAACTGGTCGACCGATATCCGCAATGCATGGACTCCGGAAAACCGCTATACAGACGTTCCTCGTCTCGATGCCAGCGACCCATGCTACCAGTTGGATTCAAGCCGCTTCCTGGTCAGCTCAAACTACCTGAGCCTGAATAATATCACCTTAGGTTATACCTTACCGAAAAGCTGGACCAAGAAATTACAGATCAACAACTTACGTGTATATGTATCGGCCGACAACGTTGCCCTGCTTACAGCACGTAAAGGTCTTGATCCCCGTCAGAGTTTAGGCCTGGGAAGCTCAACATACGGAAGTGGTGCTGCAACTAGCAGTTCTTATTCTGCTATGCGTACCATCACCGGCGGTATCAACCTCACTTTTTAAACACTTCAAAAGGAACATAAATTATGAAACTATATAGCAAACTGTTTTTAGTGGCCATGGGATGTGCCACACTCAATAGCTGCTCCGACATGGATGACATAAACGGCGAAGGATTCCGTGTCACCAGCGAACAGATTGAGAACACCAACGAACTCATTCCCTCGCGTGTAGAATCTAGCCTTGTAGGTATGTACCACTATATGGGAACCCAGTATGCCGGTGCCCCTACCAGCGGACGAGATGACGACTTCGGTTACCCTACTGCCTGCATCTCTCAAGATTTAAACGGTGCCGATATGGTCTGCGACAACAGCAGTTACAACTGGTTCACCGTATCAAGCGATTATTCCGACCGTAACGAAACGTACGCCAACCCACAGCTCCGCTACAGCTATTTCTACAACCAGCTGAAACTTGCCAACGACATTCTTTCTTCTATCGACCCCAATACCGAAGACGATAAGTTGAAACAATACATCGGAGAGGCAAAAGCCGTACGTGCTTTCGACTATTTGTGTCTGGCCCCCTACTACCAGTTCAACTACCAGAGCAGCAAAGACCAACCTTGCGTACCGCTCATCACCGAAACGACTACAGATTTCAACAACAATCCGCGCGCAACGGTAGAACAAGTCTATACACAGATCATGAACGACCTGAACGACGCTATCAGCAAGCTGGAAAATTACGACCGCAAAGGCGACAAGACACGTATAGACAAGCAGGTAGCCTACGGACTCCGCGCACGTGCCAACCTCTATATGGGCAACTGGGCAGAAGCAGCCAGCGATGCAGCCGAAGCCATGAAAGGCTATACCCCCTATAGTCGTGAGGAAGTATCAAAACCCGCTTTCTACAATATGGACGACCATAACTGGATGTGGGGCATCAGCATCACAGCAAACGATGTAACCCAGAACGGCGGCAACCCCTCGTGGCCGTCACACCTCGGTTCCTTCTCCGGCTCCTCATACGCAGCAGCAGTAGGTGTATACAAACGCATCAATACATTACTATACGATGAAATTCCAGCTACAGATATCCGCAAACAATGGTGGGTAGACAAAGACCTGCATTCCGACCTGCTAAACGGACTCATCTGGGGAGAAGCCAGCGGACAAGACATAGCGACGTATACCATTACCGACGTAAAAATGGCATTCGTACCCTATACCAACGTTAAGTTCGGAATGAAAAGCGGTATCGGAAGCGCCACCAACGACTGCGACTGGTGCATCATGCGAGTAGAAGAAATGTTACTCATCGAAGCCGAGGGACTTGCCATGAGCAATCAGGAAGGACAGGCAAAAACCAAACTCGAAAATTTTGTCAAGACATACCGCGATCCGAGCTATACTTGCACCGCCTCAACCAAAGAAGCCCTGCAAAACGAAATATGGAAACAGCGTCGTATTGAACTGTGGGGAGAAGGCTTTGCCATGGCAGACATCATGCGTCTGAACAAGCCCGTTGTCCGTTTCCACGGAACCGACAAAGGCAACTGGCCCGATGCCTTCTGCTTCAACATCGAAGCAAACGATCCCTATCTGCTCATGCGTATTCCGCAAAAAGAATCAAATAACAATGCAAGCATTGTCAACAACGCTGGTGGAAGCCAGCCCGCTTCATTGCAAAATCCGAATCTGAAAGACGGTGTAACCGATTAATCGTATAACTATAAAACAAGACAAATATGAAAATATTAAATAAAACCCTCCTCGCCGGAATTCTTTTTGCATCCGCCCTCTTAAGCGGATGTAGCGACGACGAATATACCCCGGGAGAAGCCAGCAATGCCAGCGGCATCAACGTCTATTTCGAATCCCCCGTCAGCGCAGAAGTCGCTTTGGGCCCAGATGATACCGCATTCACCATTACCGTAGGACGAAACCAGACCGACGGAGCCCTGTCAGTTCCCTTGAAAATGACAAGCGCTTACGCCGACCTGTTCGAAGTTCCCGCACAAGTAGATTTCGCACAAGGAGAAAGCAGCAAAACCCTTACTATAAAGGTAAGTAGCAACATGGCCATGTTCGAATCCTATCCCATGACCCTAACTATTGATCCGGCATATACCCAAGCATACACACAGTCCGACCTCTATCCCCGTCTGGAACTGAACGTTATCAAGGAAGACTACGTGCCCTATGCCGACGGCAAATTCAGCGACTACTTCATGAGTCCCGATGAAAACCCTATAACAACCGATCAGGAAATGGAATACTCAGCTATCTTAGACATGTACCGTCTGAAAGCATGCTGGGGAACAGGTACTGGTAGCATCGTATTTGCATGGGATGGCAGCGACAAGGTAACCCTGCAATCTTCCTCCTTCGCTACCGGCATCAACGATGAGACCTACGGTGCTGTAAGCGTTTCACTTGCCGAAGACGCTACTTACGACGAAGCCAGCAAGACCTTTACCTTCCCGCTGGAATTCCTGGTCAGCGCCGGCAGTTTCGGTGTATACTACGAAAGCTATACCATTACCTCACAAAAATAAGACAGACTGGTAACGCAGAAACAAATTATATTTATCGAATATAATCCTTCAAAAGAGAATGTTGGAAAACATTCTCTTTTTTTATGTCCAATCCATTCTTTTTCTATAAATTTGTGATATCAAAATAATATCAATTAAATATAAAACTATGGAAGCACAAGAATTCAATTTCAAGGGATTTAAGGCAAACGGATTTCTCATGTTAGCCGTACATTTATTACTTATCTCGGCAGCAATTGTGCTGTGTTTTATACAAAAAGAACAACTCTTTCATATACTTGGCGGAGTACTTTTTCTTCTTTGGCTTATCCTGTTTGGCGGATATATGCAACTGGAGCCTAACGAAGCCCGCGTGATGGTCTTTTTCGGCAAATACAAAGGAACTTTCAAGGAAACAGGTTTCTTTTGGATAAACCCTTTCATGAACAAGAAAAAGCTCTCCCTTCGTGCCCGTAACTTAGATGTAGAACCCATCAAGGTAAACGATAAAATCGGTAATCCCATCCTTATCGGACTCGTGCTGGTCTGGAAACTGAAAGACACCTACAAAGCCATGTTCGAAATTGATGCACAAACCATGGCAAGTACAACCTCTACTTCCAGCAATGGCAAAGACATCAGCGCAGGCAGTACGGTAGCCAGCCGCATGAACGCCTTCGAAAACTTCGTAAAAATACAGAGCGACGCAGCCTTGCGCCAGGTAGCCGGACAATACGCCTACGACGACAATGAAACCGAAACTAACGAACTGACACTCCGTTCGGGAGGAGAAGAAATCAATGAACAACTGGAACAAAAGCTGAACGAGCGACTGGCCATGGCAGGTATCGAAGTGATGGAAGCCCGCATCAACTATCTGGCATATGCACCCGAGATAGCCGCCGTCATGTTACGGCGCCAGCAAGCCTCGGCCATTATCAGTGCGAGAGAGAAAATTGTAGAAGGAGCCGTATCGATGGTTCACATGGCACTCGACAAACTGTCCCAGGAAGAAATAGTCGAACTGGACGAAGACAAAAAAGCCGCCATGGTGAGCAATCTACTCGTTGTGCTTTGTGCCGACGAATCCGCCCAGCCAGTATTGAATACAGGTACCTTGAATCACTAATCAAGAAAGACCGCCAATGGCAAAAAAAGAGAATACCACCAAAAGTTTCGTCTTGCGTGTAGATGCCGCCACAATGGAAGCCATCGAGAAATGGGCTGCCGACGAATTTCGCAGTACCAACGGTCAACTCCAGTGGATCATCAACGAAGCATTACGCAAAAGCGGCAGGCTAAAGAACCCCAAGAAAACAGATACAAAAGAAGAATAATATGTTTACCATCAATTTAGGACCATTTTCCGGAAAAAACGCTCCCGAGATACACTATCATCCGTCTGCCGTAGACAGGTTACTGGAAATTGCGGCGGCCTTCTGTCTGCTTTCCGGCATCGGTATTGTCTGTTGGAATTACTACCATACAGACGAGCTGCCCGAATATACAATACCGGGACTCCTCGTCAATATACTGGTATTTGCCTTATTGTTTAGCGGAGCCTATACCTCTGTCCGACACATCAACTTTCCTATACGAATCAGTAGCCACAATGTTGTCAAGCAATATATACTGGTAACCAAACTCATGCGTACATCCAATCTCTTTTTTATGCTGTTTGCAGTCGCCGGTTTCTTGTCCGATAACTATGCCTGGGCAACTACTTTACGAATCATCGCACTGATTCTATGGTTTCTGTCGGTAATCATCTATTATGTATGGGCATTCCAATACAAATAACATTGAAAAAAATATAAGATAAAAAATAATAAAAGAACAGCTCTTTCCACAATCAAAATACAACCAATAGTTCTCGAAAATTTGTACAAAAAATAAAATGTTTTGTACAAATTTTCCCAAAACATCGGGACGTTTCCGGTGGATTTTAGGCTATAAACAGACATTCAATAGGCTTATTTACTATTCACGCCCTTCACACAGCGGGTTTCGATGATGCATTGAGCATGCCGGAAGAGCCGTATGTGAAGGGCGTGAAGAGCAAAAAAGGGTATTTTTTCTTTTATTTTAGAACTGGAAATAGATAAACGGCTGAATGTCACTGCTCTTTACCTGAATGACCAAAAAGATGAGGGCTATCAGGATGAGTGCCTGACCTACCAGCGGCAGGCGTGTCATGCCGCGGCTGCAAGCGTTCTGCCAGCTATCGGGGCACCAGTGGAGCAGGTAGCCGACTGCCATCAGGGCGAATACTTTCCAGTACCCGGCAACGAGCTGCGAGAACAATTCGGGATGGAACGAGGTGAAGATCTGACGGATCATGGAAACCGAACCGGCAAACTCGATGTTGCGGAAGAAGATCCAGCAGAAGCACACGAAATGGAAAGTGATAATCACAGCAAACACACGGCGCCATCCGGTACTGCGGTAAGTTTTGGGACGATGAAGCAGGCTGCGGAAGAACTTGTGTACGGCAAGTGCTACGCCGTGCAGTCCGCCCCATACGATGAAATTCCACGAAGCACCGTGCCAGAGTCCGCCCAGCAGCATGGTCAGAATCAGGTTGATGTAGGTACGTATCTTGCCTTTCCGGTTACCGCCCAGCGAAATGTAGAGGTAATCGCGCAGCCAGGTGGACAGGGAGATGTGCCAGCGGTGCCAGAAATCGGTCACGCTGTCCGACTTGTAGGGGGAATTGAAGTTGATGGGAAAACGGAAGCCCAACAGCAGGGCGATACCGATGGCCATGTCGCTGTAACCTGAGAAGTCGCAGTATATCTGCAAGGCGTAGCCGTATACGCCAAAAAGATTCTCCACTCCGGAATACAAGCTGGGATTGTCGAAAATGCGTTCTACAAAGTTGATACTGATATAGTCGGAAATGACGGCTTTCTTGAACAGACCGCTTACGATGAAAAAGACTCCTTCGCCGAACATTTCCTTCGAAACGAACAGGAGCTGGCGAATCTGAGGGATGAAGTCGCGGGCACGCACAATAGGTCCTGCTACCAGCTGGGGGAAGAAGGATACATAAAAGATGTAGTCCAGCAGGTTGTCGAGCGGTTTCAGGTCGCGGCGGTATACGTCGAGGGTATAGCTCAGCGACTGGAAGGTGAAGAAGGAAATGCCGACCGGCAGGAAGATGTCGAAGGCTTCGTAATGGCCGTTCCACAGCGGACAGAGCATTTCGTAAAAGAAGTTTGTGTATTTGAAATAGCACAACAGTCCCAGATTAATACACAAACTTATCACGACCAGCAGCTTCCGCTTCCAGAGGGTTTCGGTACGGTCCATTCGTGCAGCCAGCAGGAAGTCGCTCACGGTGACAATTCCCAGCAGGAAAAAATAAATGCCGCTGCTCTTGTAATAGAAATAATAGGAAAAGGCGGATACAAACAGCAGACGTGCCGTAGTATGTTTCTGCAAAAGTACGTATACCAGACTGAATCCTAGAAAGAGGAACAGGAATAGTCCGCTGCTGAAAATCATCGGCTGACGGGGATCGTATGTAAGAATATCTGCCAGTTTAGTCCAATCGAGTTGCCACATAATGATTGTATGCTTTTATAAATGCTTCGTATAATAATAATCCTTGTAAAGTATATCCTTCGTGTGTAAAGTGTATTTTATCGCGCTGGTACATGTTGGCCGCATTCCAGTTCAGGCAGGCACGCTGCTTGCCGCCGACAATATCATACATGTCCCAGATGGCAATGCCGTGCTCGCGGCCGAACTTCAGTTCGTTTTCTACGACCAGCGGGGTACGGGGGTTGATAATCTTCCCTCTCCTGCCATTCCGCACATAGGCTCCCGGAGGGGTAGTCATCAGAAAGGCGACATCGGGACAGGAGGCTTTCAGCTCCGCTATCAGATAGTTCATGGCGGCGGTATGCTCGGAGGCGTTGTAGCGCCGCCCGTGTGCTTCGTTGGTTCCGAACGACAAGATGACGAGGTCGGGATGCAGGTCGGCTATCTGACGGATATGTTCCGGCGTGGAAAAACTCTGGCAGGTTGCGCCGTTTACTCCCAATATGTGGTATACCACTCCGTTGGAACCGGTTTCACGGGCGATGCCGGATGTCTGGTAGGTAACGGGAATGTTTTCAACGGCTTTGGAGCCGAAATCGTCTTCCAGACTACAGCGCATGACATAAGGAAAGACATGGCCCCTGACGTGTGAATCGCCTATGTGCACGATACGCAACGGACGGTCGAGAAGTCCTAATTTCTCCCAAAAGGGGTGTAAGGAGCCTGCAGGGTCGGTCAGTTCGTTTTCCTGTGTCTGCCGGAACGTGTCGGGCATCCTGCTCTCTACCGGCACGAATTGCATCAGTTGCTGTATTTCATGGCTGGGATAGACCGGAGAAGAATGCTTGTCGGGCTTCGGACGCTCGGGCAGCATATCCTGCGCATATCCGTGCACCGTGGCAAGCCATGCCAGACAGAATATATAAAAGATTAATTGTTTCAGTTTCATCGTACGTTAATTTTCGTATGCCTTTCGTTTCTCGTATTGTTCCTTGCCGTACATCAGGGCATCGAACAGAATCTTAGCCAGGTGCTTGCCGCCCCGGAAGTCGATGTGGGTATAGTCGTAGTTTGCCATGGCGGGCTTGCTGTTAACCATTTCGACCATACTGCCCTCGCCTCCCATGGCCTCGAACATGTTCCAGAAGGCAACATGAGTCTTGGCGGCAAGTGCCTGCTGGTAGCGGATAAGGTTCTTCACGCCGGGCATGGTATGCAGTTCGCCGGTTTCGGTCTTGCTCTCACGGTCGCCGATGCTGACGATCAGAATGGCGGCTTCGGGGAAAGCTTCCTTCAGGTGGGCGATGACTTTCTCCATCTCGACTGTATAATAGGAATAGTTCATCACTTTTTCCGAAGCAACATTCAGTCCGTATTGCAGGACAATCAGGTCGTAGGTACGCAAGCGGTTGTAGGCTTTCAGCACCGACATCGGAATGCCGGCAAGCTGCTGTCCGCTGCTGCCACGGGTACTGAAGTTATCGAGAATCACCCCTTCGCGCGAATCCATGGTAGCCGCAAAGCAACGGGTATGCTTTCCTGCCTGCTGTACACGCCAGCGGATGGTACCGATGCGGCCATCTGCCTGTGCCACCTGCATACGGGTACTGTCGCCGGGGAATATGTATTCCTTGCTTTCGCCTCCGTTAATCTGGGCAGACAGGATAACGGAATCGGGCGAGAAGAAATAGAAGGAGGACGTTTCGCAGGTATCCAGACAGGCTGTATAGTTTTTCCCGCCCTTCAGAGTAACCGACGCTCCCGCACGAGGAATAAAGTAATGGTTGGAAATATCCTGAAAAGCGCGTTTGAAACCCGACGAGTCAGTTACGGCATGGCTCTCCCAGCCTTCGAAGGTATGTTTTATTGTCGGACGGAATCCGGCTACACGGGAGGTTACCGGCACATAGCCTACTCCCCTGCCTCCGAACTTCTGCTGAAGCAAGGACCGCAGGTCGGCTGTCAGGATATCGCCTTCGATAAAGGAATCGCCGAAATAGGCGATACGCACCGGTCGGCCCAGGGAGGCTCTGTTCTCCAGGGCTTCGTAAAATGCTCCCATTCCCAGACCGAGGGAATCGGTATAATCTTCAATGCAGGTCATGCCGGTCTTGCAGGTATCTACAAATACGGGCTTTACCACAACCGGCAAAGGGATAGAGTCGGAATCGGAAACTTCTTCCACAACCGGATCGGGACGTAAGTCGGACAGCAAATCGACTTTGCGCAAAGGAGTACCGTTCAAATTGACAGGCGGCAGATAATACAAAGCCAGCAGTCCCGCCACAACCAGCAGGGTAAAGATAAAAGTGAATGTTATTTTATTTTTCATCGACAAATCTTTGCAAAACAGTTGCAAAGATAGCGGTTTTTCAAAGATTATGAGGCGTATTCTCAGCGCTTTTCTTTTACAGACTGTAAAAAAGCATCTACCATCTGCATTCCCTTGGGAGTCGTAATTCCCCGCATGTGCAGGAAAGTGACCTCGCTGTATATCTCCGACAATGGATAATTATTGGTAATATCGGAGTACACAAGCATCTCAAACTGCATGGACATGGCCTGATTGATGATGTCGAAATTGATGTCGTCGCGGAAGATGCCTTCTTCTACGCCTTTCTGAAAATGAATCAATGCCGCCGCATCACTCTGTTTCTGACGTTCGCGTATGCAAGACAACACGTTGGGGTATTTGCGCAGGTCGCGCAGGAAAAGCGGATTCAGCTCGGTCAGCTCATTGAGCTTTCGCTTGTAAAAAGCAAAGATTACTTCCAGAGCATTCTGAGCTCTGGAAGCAACCTCGCTTATATAGGTACCCATCTTCTGCTGGTGCATAATCAAGACTTCCAGCAAAAGCTGTTCCTTGTCGCAGAATAATTCGTAAAGAGTACGCTTGGAAATAGAAAGGGCACATGCCAAATTATCCATGTGTACGTTTCTGATTCCATATTTGCCAAAAGCCCGGGACGCTTCTTCTATCACCCGTTTTCTCAGCTCTTCACGATCGCATTTGTTCCTCTTTACGCCTGCCATAAGTACCGTTAATGAATGATTCCCAATTTAGATGTTTCAACAAACTCGACAATGCGATTGATTTCTTCACTTGGCGGAACCAGTTCCTTGATACGAAGCAGGGCATCGTGCTGTGAAGTGTTTGCCTTATACAGGATACGGTATGCCTGGGCAATGTGCTTGATCAGGGTTTCAGAGAATCCTGCTATCTCGAGCACCTTGGTATTGATGCTGTAGAAAGCAATCGGTTCGTGAGCCGCAACGATATAAGGAGGAATATCCTTGATAAAGCGGCAGCCACCCTGTACCAGAGAATAGCTTCCCAGACGGGTGTTTCCCTGCATCAGTACGTTGGATGTAAGGATGGCACAGTCGTAGATAATACAGTTTCCTGATACCTGTGAGCCGTTTCCTATAATACAGCGGTTACCCACTGTCACATCATGCGACAAACGTACACCTGTCATGATGAAGTTACCATCGCCTATAGACGTAGCATGTCCGGCATGTGTTCCACGGATAATGACCGCATTTTCACGGATCACATTGTTATTGCCGATGCAAGCCAGCGTATCTTCGCCCGTATAGGCAAAATCCTGGGGAACGGCTGCAATGACCGCACCCTGATAAACTGTGTTGCCGTTTCCCATACGGGTACCGCTCATCAGGCTGGCATAAGGCATAATCACATTATCGTCGCCTATCTCCACATTTTTGTCGATATAGGCAAACGGATGTACCGTAACGTTTTTTCCGATCTTGGCAGAGGGGTCAACGTAAGCTAATGGACTAATCATAGTTTCTTTCATATTTAAGGTTAATTATTCTCTACCTCCTCCCAGTGCACTGTACAGGTTGATGACAGCCTGAATACGCTGGAAGTTATCAGATACTTCGCTCAACTGTGCGCTCAGCAGATTTTGCTGTGCAGTAAGGATTTCCAGATAAGTAGCGTCACCGCTCTGGAACAAGGACTTGGTATAAGTTACCGCCTTATCCAACTGGTCTACCTGACCGCGGTCTTCAATCAGCTTCTTGTTCTGTGTATCGTACAGGAACAAAGCGTCGCTAACTTCTTTTCCGGCTTCCAGAATGGTCTGCTGGTAATTCATCTGGGCAATCTTTTCTTCTGCCTTCGATACCTTCAGGTTAGCAACCAGCTTTCCGTTGTTGAAGATAGGCTGAGTCAACGAAGCAACCGCATTCAAAATCAATTTACCCGGATTCAATACCGCAACACCTGCACTGTTGGTCCATCCGGCAGTACCGGTGATATTCAGTCCCGGATAGAATGCGGAACGTGCCTGATTGGTTGTATAATAAGCACTGGCCAGCGTCATTTCGGCAATCTTCACGTCCGGACGATTTTCCAGCAACTGCATCGGAACTCCTGCTGTCAGTTCTTCCGGCATCACCTGTTCATCGAGGGTGCTGCGGTCGATAGTCTGTGGAGCCTTGGCCAGTAGAACAGCAAGTGAATTTTCGGTTTCACGTACCTGACGTTTCAAGTCCAGCAGAGAAGCCTCTACCTGATGACTGGCAGCACGCATCTGTGCAACTCCAGCTTCGGTAGTCATACCGGCTATCTTCATGGCTTCCATTACACGTACGTTTTCTTTGTAGATGGCAGCCGTTTCGGTAGTGATTTCCACCTGACGGTCGAGCATCAGCAGCGAATAATATGTGTTGGCTATGCCACAGATAATCTGAGAACGTACAGCCTGACGGGAATACTTGCTCTGCAGGTAAGCAGCCTGTTGTCCACGTTTCGCGTTCAGCAGCTTGCCAAACAGGTCAATTTCCCAGCTTGCGGCAACCGGAAGCTGGTAAGTCTGTGTAGGTTTCGACTTATCGAAACTGCTCAGTGTTCCCTGAGGAGCCAGATTGATGGAAGGAAGGTAAGAAAGACGAGCAGCGGTCAGCATCACCTTTGCTTCTTCTACACGCAGAATAGCGGCCTGCATGTCTACGTTGTTGGCCAGCCCTTCTTCAATCAAAGCCTGTAGTTTGGCATCACGGAAAACTTCTTTCCACGGCAGATTTCCCATGTTGGCCGTATCCGAGACCAACGTATCGGTCGCCGAGGCCGGATCACGATAGATGCCTGAAGCATCTATCGATTCCGGACGATCATAAGCTTTATAAATGTGGCAGCTGCTCATCATGGCAGCTACACACATTGCACCTAATATTTGTTTTTTCATTATCGTCTTTATCATTTATGAGTTTTACTAGCAGGAGAATACTGTTCAATTTCAGATTCAACTTCGCTTTCATCGAGGCTATCCCATTCCATCGGTTTAACTTTCTCTTGCAACCACTGGAAGATCACAAACAATACGGGGACAATGAAGATCTGCAAAATCATACCGATCAACATACCACCGATAGCCGAAGAACCCAATGTACGGTTACCGTGAGCACCTACACCGAAGGCAAACATCAACGGAAGCAAACCGACGATCATTGCCAGAGAGGTCATCAAGATAGGTCGCAAACGAGCAGCAGCACCTAACACGGCTGCCCACGAAATACTCATACCCTGCTTACGACGGTCGAGGGCGAACTCTACAATCAAGATAGCGTTCTTTGCCAACAGACCCATCAACATGATCAATGCAATCTGCATGTAGATATCGTTTGACATGGATCCTACGATCATCTTCAATGCCGGAATGCTTCCCAGTGCACCGAAGCCGTTGACGAAGAGGAAGCTACCCATCAAACCGAACGGTACTGACAACAGTACGGCAAGCGGAAGGATGTAACTTTCATACTGGGCACTCAACAGCAAGTATACGAATACGAAACAGAGCACGAAAATGATACCGGTAGTACTACCGCTTGAAGAAGCTTCCTCACGCGCCATACCTCCCAGTTCATAGCCGAATCCGGTAGGAAGATTTTCTTTTGCTACTTCGGCGATGGCCTGCAAAGCCTGACCGGAAGTATATCCTGATGCCGGAGCAACCATGACCTTCATAGAAGTATACAGGTTGAAACGGCTGATGATATCCGGACCGTATACTTTCTTCAAGCTGACAAACTGTGTGATAGGAGCCATTTCTCCGTTGCTTCCACGAACCTTTACTCCGTTCAGCGATTCCATGTTCTTGGTTGCGTCAGGTTCAGCCTGAATCATTACACGGTACATCTTACCGAAACGGTTGAAGTTAGAAGCGTACAGACCTCCGAAATATCCTTGCATAGTAGAAAGGATGTCGCTCGGACTGATACCTGCTTTCTTACAAGCTGCCGCATCGATATCCAACTGATACTGCGGGAAGCTCGGGTTGAAGGTGGTCTTCGCTGAGTTGATTTCCGGACGTGCTTCCAAAGCTGCGGTATAGCTGTTTACTACTTCGAAGAAGTGATCCAGGCTACCACCGGTCTTATCTTGCATATTCAATTCGATATCGCTTGATACTGAATAACCCGGAATCATAGGAGGAGCGAAGAACAATACCTGTGCGTCCTTGATGACTTTCTGCGCACGCATGAACAACGTAGCATAAATGATATCGGAATTCTGCATCAATGAACGTTCTTCCCAGTCTTTCAGCTTGATGATGACAGAACCGTAAGAAGGTCCCTGACCACCGATGAAGCTATAACCGGAGATAATAGTACGTGACTGTACGGCAGGTTCGGCAGCTACCAGACTGTCTACCTTGGCCAATACTTCCATGGCACGTTCCTGTGAAGTTCCAGGAGGCAATGTCACAGCACCCATGATGGTACCGGTATCTTCGTTCGGCACCATACCGGTCGGAGTAATCTTCATGAAGAATACCAGCAGAACGATAGAAGCTGCTACCATTCCCAATGCCAGCCATTTCTTGTGGATGAAGAAGACAACACGTTTCTTATAGCTCTTCAACAAAGAGTCGTATGCGGCGTTGAAGGAAGCATGGAAACGGTCGACCACGCTCATCTTCTTAGGCTGATGTTCTGAATCGTGCGGTTTCAGGAAGAGGGCACACAACGCAGGCGACAAGGTCAACGCGTTCAATGCGGAGAATGCAATAGAGATCGCCATGGTGATACCGAACTGACGGTAGAATGTACCTGCCGTACCACCCATGAAACTTACCGGGATAAACACGGACATCATGACCAGTGTAATGGAAACCAATGCACCACCTAGTTCGCTCATGGCATCGATAGAAGCCTCGCGGGAAGATTTATATCCCTGGTCCAGTTTCGCATGAACACCTTCCACCACAACGATGGCATCATCGACCACAATCGCAATGGCAAGCACCATCGCCGACAAAGTCAGCAAGTTCACACTAAATCCGATCAGCTTCAGGACGAAGAATGTCGCAATCAAGGCAACCGGAATAGCGATGGCCGGAATCAAAGTAGAACGCATATCCTGCAAGAAGACGTATACTACGATGAACACGAGGATAAATGCCTCGATCAAAGTCTTGATAACTTCGTGGATAGAGGCGTACAAGAAGTCGTTGGCATTCTGAGCCACGTTGATTTTCAAACCTGCCGGCAAGCTTTCTTCTGCTTTATGAATTACATCCAGCAAGTTGTTGATGGTTTCTGTAGCGTTGGTTCCAGCCATCTGGAATACGATACAGGTTACAGCCTTATGTCCGTTTACCGTATTATTAAAGGTATATGCCAGACGGCCCAGTTCGATACGGGCTACATCCCCCAGACGAAGAACCTCACCGTTAGGCAGTGCCTTGATGACGATGTTCTCGAATTCTTCTGTCTGCTGCAAACGTCCTTTGTAACGGATAGTATACTGGAAAGTCTGGTTACCACGTTCACCAAACTGTCCCGGAGCTGCTTCGATGTTCTGTTCAGCCAGTGCATTGGAAATATCACCCGGTACCAGCTTATACTGTGCCATGACATCCGGCTTCAGCCAGATACGCATAGAATAATCCTGACCCATCACGTTGGCATCACCCACACCTTTTACACGCTGAACTTCCGGAATCAAGTTGATCTTGGCATAGTTTTCAATGAACTCGATGTTATACTTGTCTTCCGCATCGTACAGAGAGAAGATCAGCAACATAGAGTTCTGACGTTTCTGAGTAGTGACACCGACTTTTGTTACTTCGGCAGGCAACAGACCCTGTGCCATAGAAACACGGTTCTGTACGTTGACCGCTGCCATATCAGGGTCGGTACCCTGGTTGAAATATACACTAATATCAGCAGAACCGTTATTCGACGCACTAGACTGGATATACATCATGTTTTCTACACCATTGATCTGGTCTTCCAGCGGTGCAATAACGGAGTTCAATACTGTTTGCGCGTTGGCACCCGTATAGGTAGCTCTTACCGATACGGTAGGAGGCGCAATATCCGGATACTGTGTTACCGGCAGTGTAGCAAGGCCGATAATACCCAGAATAACTATCAAGATAGAGATTACCGTTGATAGTACCGGACGATTAATAAATTTATCTAGTTTCATTCTATTCCTTGAATAATATTATATTATACGAATAAATTGTTCACCTCACACAAATCAATTGAAAGCAGTCTGGATATTTCCATCGCGCTGATCCTGGAGGGCTTTCTGATACTTAGCTTCTTTCTGAGCTACAGTAATAGGAACGATTTTCTGTCCATCCTGCAAAGTCTGAACACCTTCAACTACTACCTTATCGCCTTCTTTCAATCCGCCGGTTACGATATAGTTCTTACCGTCGTTCAAATTGGAAACCTGGATTTCGGTATGTTTCAGTGTACTGTCGGCCTGCAAGACATACACGAATTTCTTGTCCTGAATTTCCTGTGTAGCCGACTGAGGAAGCAATATAACATTATTCATAGCGTAAGGGAATACGACGTTCGCCATACCACCACTGCGCAGGATATTCTGCTTGTTCGGGAAAATAGCACGCATACTTACAGAACCTGTGCTCTGGTCGATAACGCCGCTGACAGCATCAATCTTACCTTCAGCGTCGTACATTGTACCATCCGACAACTGCAATTTAACTGCCGGCATTTTTTCCAACTGTTCTTTCAAGGTACCACCTGCCTTTGTCAGAGCCAGCAATTGTTTTTCTGTCATAGAGAAATACACATACATATCACCAATCTGAGAAACAGTTGTCAACGGCTCTGCGATTGAAGCACTAACCAATGCACCTACACGATACGGGAAAGTTCCGATCACACCGTCCGACGGACTGGTTACTGTACAGAAACCTAAGTTCTGCTTAGCAGCCGAATAAGCAGCCTCAGCCTGTGCCAGACTAGCCTTGGCAGTCAACAGATTATTGATAGCAGTCTGATATTCGAAATCGCTGATGATTTTCTGTTCATGCAGCATCTTTTTGTTCGCTTCTGTTTCGGAAACGGTTTTCAGGTTTGCCTTTGCAGATTCTACGCTGGCCTTAGCCTGATCGTATGCAGCCTTATACTGAGTAGGATCAATCTGGAACAGTGCCTGACCTTTATGAACTGTGGCACCTTCATCGACACACAATTTCACAATAAAGCCCGATACCTGCGGACGAATCTCAATATCCTGCAAGCCTTTGATAGTAGCCGGATACTGAGTGGATTGATTACTGGAAGTTGTTGTAACCGTTTGTACAGCAAATTCGTTATCACCCATTTTCATACCGCCCTGGCCACCGCCACAGGCAGTCAACACCGATACCCCTAAAGCCATAAGGGCAATCCGGCTAGAAGAAAAACTTCTGTTTCTTTTTACATTCATATTCATATTATAATAATTAATGTTTTTCACTTTTTTACACTCTCTACTTCAGATAAGAAAACTTTTTCGACATGTTTAGTTTTTAGCCATGCAAATATAATGAAAAAATCGGTCAAAAAAAAGCACCGTTTAACTAAAAATAACCATAAAACAAGCCAGTTATTACATATAGCCATATTAATCCGACTAATTGGCAAATATTATCGACCAACGAAATCGAGGCTTTCTACAATTTATAGTTTTTTAAAAGAAATAATCTTCCATTTGTTATTTTATTCCTACATTTGCGATACACATTTATTGAGAAACTATAAAAACTATAAAAACATGGCCAAAATAACAAAAGAAGCCGCTTTGCTCTATCACTCACAGGGCAAGCCCGGCAAAATAGAGGTAGTTCCTACCAAACCCTATCAAACGCAGAGAGATTTATCGCTGGCATATTCCCCGGGAGTTGCCGAACCTTGTCTCGAAATCCAGAAAAATCCTGACACAGCTTACGATTATACAGCCAAGGGGAACCTGGTTGCCGTTATATCGAACGGTACGGCTGTACTGGGCTTAGGCGACATAGGTGCCATGAGTGGAAAGCCTGTAATGGAAGGTAAAGGACTGCTCTTTAAGATTTATGCAGGTATCGATGTATTCGATATTGAAGTTAACGAGAAAGATCCGGATAAATTTATCGAAGCGGTGAAAGCCATTGCTCCGACTTTCGGAGGTATCAACCTGGAAGATATAAAGGCTCCTGAATGCTTCAAAATAGAACAGCGCCTGAAAGAGGAGCTCGACATTCCGGTCATGCACGACGACCAGCATGGTACAGCCATCATCTCGAGTGCCGGACTGCTCAACGCGCTGGAGGTAGCAGGAAAGAAGATAGAAGATGTGAAGATTGTGGTAAACGGTGCCGGTGCCTCGGCTGTATCGTGTACCAAGCTATACGTTTCACTGGGTGCCCGTCTGGAAAACATCGTCATGCTGGACAGCAAAGGGGTAATTTCCAAACAGCGTACAGACCTGAACGAACAGAAGAAATTCTTCGCGACCGACCGTACGGATGTGCATACACTGGCAGAAGCCATCAAGGGAGCTGATGTATTCCTTGGCTTGTCGAGAGGCAACGTACTGACTCAGGACATGGTACGAAGTATGGCCGATCATCCGATTGTATTCGCACTGGCCAATCCTACTCCGGAAATTTCGTATGAAGATGCCATGGCGTCACGTCCCGACGTACTGATGTCAACCGGCCGTTCCGACTATCCGAACCAGATTAATAACGTTATCGGATTCCCGTATATCTTCCGCGGTGCACTGGATACCCGTGCCACAGCTATCAACGAAGAAATGAAACTGGCTGCCGTACGCGCCATTGCCGGACTTGCCAAGAAACCAGTTCCGGATGTAGTGAATGAGGCATACCATGTAAACAACCTGACTTTCGGTCCGGAATATTTCATTCCGAAACCGGTCGATCCCCGACTGATTACAGAAGTTTCCATGGCGGTAGCGAAGGCTGCAATGGAATCGGGTGTAGCACGCAAGCAGATTACCGACTGGGACGCATACAAGAATCACCTGCGCGAACTGATGGGACAGGAAAACAAGCTGACCCGCCAGTTGTACGAAACAGCCCGCCGCTGCCCGCAGCGCGTTGTCTTTGCCGAAGGTACTCACCCCAATATGCTGAAAGCGGCTGTAGAAGCGAAGGCAGAAGGTATCTGTAACCCGATTCTGCTGGGCAACGAAGAAAGAATAGCCAAACTGGCCAAAGAACTTGACCTGAACCTGGAAGGCATTGAAATCGTCAACCTCCGTCACGACCGTGAGGCTGGACGCCGCGAACGCTATGCACGCATCTTGTGTGAAAAGCGTGCCCGTGAGGGAGCGAACTTCGCAGAGGCAAACGACAAGATGTTCGAACGCAACTACTTCGGTATGATGATGGTAGAAACCGGTGAAGCTGATGCATTCGTAACCGGTCTGTACACCAAATACTCGAATACCATCAAGGTGGCCAAGGAAGTGATCGGCATACAGCCGGGATACAACCACTTCGGTACCATGCACATCCTCAACTCGAAGAAAGGAACATATTTCATTGCCGATACCCTGATCAACCGTCATCCGGATACCGATACGCTGATTGACATCGCCAAACTGTCTGTCAAGGCAGTACGTTTCTTCAATCAGGAGCCAGTGATAGCCATGCTTTCGTACTCCAACTTCGGTTCCGATACGGAAGGAAGTCCGGCAAAGGTACACGAAGCCATCAGCTACATGCACCGTGAATATCCGGAACTGGCCATCGACGGAGAAATGCAGGTTAAATTTGCCTTGAACAATGCACTGCGCGACGAAAAATATCCGTTCACACGTCTGAAAGGCAAAGAAGTCAATACGCTGGTATTCCCGAACCTGAGTTCTGCCAATGCCACTTATCAGCTCATTCAGAGCATGAGTGAAACAGAAGTCATCGGCCCGATCCAGATGGGACTGAACAAACCGATTCACTTTACAGACATCGAAAGCTCTGTACGTGACATCGTCAATATCACAGCCATTGCCTGCATCGATGCCATTGTAGACAAGAAAAAGAAACAATGCTAATTTCTGAATAAACGAAAAGCTGGAAATAAAGAGTGAAGAAACATCTCTGGCAAAGAGATACTTTATTCTTTATTTTCAGCTTTTTTATTTGATAAACCTTACCTGTTTAAAAGCCATGAGAAAACCACTTACCAAAACCCAATGTGTCATTCTTACCCTGTTTTGGGCAGCACTTTGCTTTGTAATTCTGACCTCCACCCCACGCATTGACGGCCCCCTCGTCGTAATGATTCTTATTTCAGGAGCTCTTGTATTTATTCCTGTAATCAAATCATTAAGGAATGACAAACAATAACTATTTACACATATTTAAATTACAAATTCAATCATTTTTAAGGCTTTTTCTTGTTTTTATTTATCAAGGTGTTGCGCAAATAAAAAATTATCTATATTTTTGTCACATACAAAGAATTCAAACAATCCAATAATTAATATAGATAATTTATGAATGCAGCTAAAGTACTGGAAGATCTGAAAAGAAGATTTCCAAATGAACCTGAATATCATCAGGCAGTAGAAGAAGTGCTCGGCACTATTGAAGAAGAATACAACAAACACCCGGAATTCGACAAAGTAAATCTGATTGAACGTTTGTGTATTCCAGATAGAGTTTATCAGTTCCGTGTAACCTGGATGGACGATAAAGGCAATATCCAGACCAATATGGGTTACCGCGTTCAGCACAACAACGCTATCGGCCCTTATAAAGGTGGTATTCGTTTTCACAGTTCAGTAAACTTGGGAATCTTGAAGTTCCTTGCTTTCGAGCAGACATTCAAAAACTCACTGACCACTCTTCCAATGGGTGGCGGTAAAGGTGGTTCAGACTTCTCTCCGCGTGGCAAATCGAATGCGGAAGTCATGCGTTTCTGTCAGGCATTTATGCTGGAACTGTGGCGTCACATCGGTCCTGAAACAGACGTTCCTGCCGGAGATATCGGTGTAGGAGGTCGTGAAGTAGGCTATATGTTCGGTATGTACAAGAAGCTGGCTCACGAATTTACCGGTGTACTGACCGGAAAAGGACGTGAATTCGGTGGTTCGCTGATTCGTCCGGAAGCAACAGGTTACGGAAACATCTACTTCCTGCTGGAAATGCTGAAAACACGTAACATCGAACTGAAAGGCAAGACTTGTCTGGTATCCGGTTCAGGCAACGTAGCTCAATATACCGTAGAGAAACTGATTCAATTGGGAGCTAAGGTTGTAACCATGTCCGATTCTGACGGTTACATCTACGATCCGGACGGTATCGACCGCGAAAAGCTGGATTACATCATGGAACTGAAGAACTTGTACCGTGGACGTATCCGCGAATACGCAGAAAAATACGGCTGCAAATATGTAGCAGGCGCACGTCCGTGGAATGAAAAGGCTGATATCGCCCTTCCTTCTGCAACTCAGAATGAAATCAACGGCGACGATGCCAGAGCGCTGATTGCCAACGGTGTCATCGCAGTTTCTGAAGGTGCCAACATGCCATCTACTCCTGAAGCAATCCGCGTATTCCAGGAAGCTAAGATTCTGTACGCTCCGGGTAAAGCTGCCAACGCAGGTGGTGTATCTGTATCGGGCCTGGAAATGACTCAGAACTCTATCAAGTTGAGCTGGAGCCAGGAAGAAGTGGACGAAAAGTTGAAGAGCATCATGAAGAACATTCACGAAGCTTGTGTACAGTACGGTACAGAACCGGACGGCTATATTAACTATGTGAAGGGTGCGAACGTGGCAGGTTTCATGAAGGTAGCCAAGGCCATGATGGCTCAGGGTATTGTCTAACCGAAAAAAATTAAGGGCAGGCATCAATTACAATAGTCGATGCCTGCCCTTCACATTCTCCGAAAAATAAAATTCTTATATTTTATTCAGCAATCAATTTAAAGTCGTCTACAATCAATTTGCTACCCGGAGCTCCCCAGAACTTATCACCATCCTTACTTGCAGAACAGATTATTGCCATACGATATTTTTTATCAGCGCTATATTCTTTCTTCCATTCAAGAGGCAACTCAAATTCTTTCCATTCATCCTGCTTGCCACCTGTCAACTGAGCAATAGCGGCAATACGACTAGATGTATAGATATTTTTCTCTGAATCAGGATCTCCAGTCAGACAATCAGACCATCCTTCTGTATCAAATTCATCGGTTTCATATACAACAATACTAATCATGAATTCATCGGTCTTTGTTTCATCCAATACAGCTTCATGGCAATGCTGAGCATACGGTTGTTCGTTTACTACATAAAATTCTGCACCCGGAGTATACTTATACCAACCTTTCAAAGAAACAGCCTTTGCTGAATACGGAATACCAAACTTTGTACTATTTAGTGTACTAGACATATCCGTAATAAAAGAACCCAAGAACAAAGAACCTGTTGTTACCTTAGGAACTTTTGCAATAATCATATCTTTTCCTTTCGTATCGATAGAAGTAATTGAAACAGCATTTTCACCAGAATGTGCATCATTTGTAGCCTCAACAACATAACTATCAGCCAAACCGAATGCTTTTAACAACTGAGCACCGGAATTGCTGGAGCACCATCCTTCCGGATTATAAAAAATCATATCGGGTGTCAGACCTTCTGTATCTTCTACACCTGCTACCCAGTTTTCAAAATCATAAGAAGTAACATTACCATAAACAGAAGCTGTATATGTAACCTTTGTACCATTTTCAGCAGTTACGGTATAAGTTACGGTTTTACCGTTTGAAAAATCCTGAACAGCTCCGCTCGCTGGAGTTACAGTTGCTTTTTCAGAAACCTCAATAGTCGGCATCAGTTTTGACAAATCATCGCTAGTAGCATCAGCACTTACAGCAAACTTAATGGTCTTTGCCGTTTCATCAACTACCGGCTGTTCCAATACGACTGCATTGGCTGCAGACACTTCCTGATCGAAAACAAAAGAAAGAATCTTAGCTTCACTGCTTTCAGAACCAGTCAACTTAGTACCTGTATAAACAACCTTTACAGTTTGTTTTACGCTACCCAGAGAAGCAGCTATATCCATATTGATAGTCAGTTTATCTCCTTCAAAAGTACCTTCAGCATCTACGTCAGCTGTTAGTATAGCAGCATTAACTTTTGTTGTTCCAGTGAAAGTATATTTATCACCACTTCCACTTAACTGACATTCGTTCAAATTGATATCACCAATTGATATACCCATGAAAGAAAAATCAGATATTGACAGACTTACAGTAGACTCACCAGCCTTGGTTACTGATACTAACTGATTTTCAACAGTGGGCAAATTTGCTGCATCCACCATCACATCCAGATTACCCTTATAGTTACCTGTTACATCAGCTGCTGCAGGTGTAATTACACCCGATTCATCATCGCTGCTACAAGCAGTAAATGTACCCATTGTACATAATGCAGCGAATAAGCATAAAAACAAATTCTTTTTCATCTATTAATTAAGTTAAGTTATTTTTAGCGGTTGCAAAGTAACTACCTTTTAGTGTATTCTACAAGGTCTAATCTTATTATTTTTGTTCTTTTTTTTAATATTTGATTCACCCTACATACCTAAATAATTAATTTACAAAACTTAACAAGTATTTTCGCGAATAGCATAATCGTCTATATCCTAAAAACCGTTACCTTTGCAAAAAATCAATACATATGGAAAAAGAACTACCCAAGATAGATTTGCCGGAGGAATGGATTGTAGGAACCGGAATCAGCAAGGAACTACTCAGCCTATATACCAATTTTCCCTGCCGGATAAAATCGGAAATTTTTGTTCTATGTTTGGGAGGAGAAGTGGAAGCTTCGGTCAATTTGAATAAAATTACTGTAAGGAAAAATGATTTTGTATCTATCATGCCAGGAACCATCCTTCAGATACATAGTGTAAAAGGAGAACTGGAGTTATATTTTGGCGGATTTTCTTCAAAGTATGTAGAACAAGCCAATTTAAACCCTTCTACCATCAACACATTATACATACCCTTGGGACGTCCTCTCATCACTCTTCGTCCAGAGGGTGCTACACTGCTGAAAGATTACTTTTGTTTCCTCATCAAACTATATGAATTCTTTAATGAAAATACACGCAAACTTATCACGTCTCATTTATATAGTGACATTCATACGGGTATAGCTGCTATGTACAACAACCGGGCAAACGATAATAAAAGCAGTCTTTCGAAAAGTGAGATATTGTGTAAGAATTTCACCCAGCTAGTGATGCAAAATTACAACAAGACACGCAATGTATCTTGGTATGCAGAAAAATTAGGTATCACTCATACACATCTTTGTACAACTGTGAAACAAGCCACGGGAAATACATGTATGGAAATCATCTCACGGATGGTCATCATGGATGCAAAATCACAATTAAAATCAACAAAATTGTCTATTCAAGAAATTTCCGACTCGCTGAATTTTGCCAATATGTCCTTTTTCGGAAAATATTTCAAACGCTATGTCGGTATGAGTCCGCTGGAATACAGAAACAACGGATAAGTACAAAAAAGAACAGGCAGAAAGAACAAAGAACATATTTGCCAAAGGCTTCTTCGTGTAATCTTTCTGCCTGTTTTTCTGCAATATAGTGCGATTAAGCCATGCAAACCACACCTATTTTCTTTTTTCCATCCATCTTGACAGTCAAAGGCTTGTCGAAATGAACCCACCGCAAGAATTTTGTTTCTTCTACGGCCGGCATGCTGTTCAGCAACTCCTGATTGTACAAGCCGTCGTTCATGTAAGCATTGATCGTAAAATACCCTACTCCGAAAGAGGTCAGGTTCTGGAAGAAGTGTGTTCCCTGACTCGGATCGACACGATAATTGGTCAGCCCCGCTTCCACGATGACGCGGGCCGCCGATATGTTCGGCCATTTTACGGGAATACCCAACCATGTATCGCTGCTTCCCCAGCGTCCCGGTCCGACTAATATGTAATGCTTGCCTTCGTCGAGGAAACGCTTGTTCAGCTTTTCTATATCATAAGCAATCAACTGATTATTGGACGCTGAATATCCGTCGGTCTTCACATAAATCACATCCTGAATATCATCCATAATCCCCTGCCCCAACGAATTGACGCTCTTGAGCAGAAGCTGATCTTCGGGTATAGTATTCAAGTCCTCATTCAAATCTGCCTTCATATCCACCATCGGACGTATCTGCAACAGATAAAAAACACCCTTTTTCTCTTTCGCATCCAGATTTACAGCAAACTCTATCTCCACAGGACGACGCATTTCGCCTTGTCCGTACTTCTGAGCAAGCTGGAGAATACGTGCCAGCGGAAAAACATCGTGCTGAAGAATATTGGCAAAAGTGATGACCTTACGGCCTCCCGGATAAATACCATCGCGTATAACCATATCATACGGATCGTAGGTAGAGGCGATGTAAGTCAAAGCTCCATCGTTCTCGGCTTCCTTTACCGGAAGTTTCAACAAGTTAAAGCCGTCGTCGAGCGAAAAGTTCTGTCCCAGATTCTTCAGGTCGAGCGCATAGAAACGTGTCTGTGTTTCGCGCAAAGCCATCTCCATCTCGCTGGTCTGAAGCACTTTATCCGGATGATAAGGACAAACCCTTAACGTCAGTCCTCCGTCGACGATATATTTTCCGAGTCCCAGTGCCAGGCTGACCGTTCCTTCTTCTGCCAGTTCGTCGTTGATGGGATAATAATTGATGGAACGCGCCACCCCCGAAATAGAAGGATAAAAACGGTCGCCATACTGTGTACCCACCACTTCCTGAAGAATCACCGCCATCTTTTCCTGATCGATCACGTTGCTGGTAGCCTGCATATACGCCTTACTATCCTTATAATATACCGAAGCATAGACTCCCTTTATTGAATCGCTCAACATGCGAAGCATTTCATATTTGTCTGTCAGATAAGGTATCATATAAGTAGAGTAAATACCAGCGAACGGCTGATAATGAGAGTCTTCCAGCAAACTGGATGAGCGTATGGCAATAGGAGACTTCACCACATCGAAAAAGGCGAAAAAGTCTTCAACCAGCCGGTCGGGCAACTTGGCACGCAGGAAGGCACGCAGGATTGTCTCATCGTCGGCATCGCTTAACGCAACCTGATACAACTGGTTCATATCCATGAACTCATCGAAGATATCGGTACAAAGTACTACCGTTTTCGGAATAACAACGGAGGCATTTTCAAATTCTTCAAACTCGGCATGCCGTTTTACCATGTTGTCGATAAACGCCAGTCCACGTCCTTTTCCTCCCAGGGAGCCGTCGCCGATACGAGCGAAATTAGAATACCGGTCGAAACGGTCGCGTTCAAACACAGCCACCACTCCCTGATTCTTCATTTTACGGTATTTCACAATCGCTTCGAAAATAATCTGACGATGTGCGTCGATGTCCTGCAAGTCTTTCCATGAAATCTGCTTCAGGAACTCGGCTACCGGAAAGATAGCACGTGAATACAACCAGCGTGAAATATGATTTCGGGTAATATGATAAAGGAGTGATTCTGCCGGAATAGAAAAGATGACATTTTGCAACTCCTTCAGATTATGTACCCGGACTACTTCCTCCATGGTATTGGGATTGCGGAAAATAAAATCGCCAAAACCGAAATTTTCGGAAACGGCCTCCCGCAAGTCAATATTCATTTTCTTGGAATTCTTATCGATGAACTGTGCCCCACAACTCTCTGCAAAGTTCTTATTGGTAACCTCTGCCGACTGAAGGATCAACGGGATAAAAGGATCACGGCTACGTACTTCGGTCAGGAAACGGATGCCTGCCTTCGGATCAATCTGACCTTCACGTGGAAAACGTGCATCCGATATAATACCCAGCATGTTATGCTGATACCTATTATATAAATTCATGGCTTCTTCATACGAACGTGCCAGCACAATCTTCGGACGACCACGCATACGCAACGTACGCTGGTGCTCATTCAAAGCTTCGGTTGCAAACTCCTGACTCTGACGAAGGACAAACTTATACAAATCGGGCAGTACGGACGAATAGAAACGGATGGAATCTTCCACCAACAGAATCATCTGTACACCGACTTCCTTTATATCGTGTTCCAGATTCATCTTGTCCTCTATCAGCTTGATGATAGATACCAGTAAGTCGGTGTTTCCCAACCAGCAGAATACATACTCGAAAATGCTCAAATCTTCGTGCTCCATACGTTCTTTGATACCATGAGAGAACGGAGTCAGTACCACCAGCGGAATGTGAGGGTACTTCTCTTTAATCTGCCGTGCAATATCGAACGTATCGCTGTTGTCCGATCCCGGCATACAAATAACCAGATCGAACATGGTATTTCCCAACTGCTTCCAGGCATCTTCTTCGGTAGAAACCTGTGTGAAACGAGGCGGATAACGAAGACTGAGATTCATGTATTCGATAAATATCTTTTCATCGATACGTCCGTCGTCTTCCAGCATGAAAGCATCGTAAGGATTGGCAACAAGAAGTACGTTAAAGATTCGTTTCGTCATCAGGTTGACAAACTGTGTATCCTTAAAATAGAGCTGATTTAATTTTAACTTACTGAGCATAGCTTCAAGGTTTACGCTTTATTTATTTAACAAATAACGGGATTTCTATTGATTTGTGCAACTTACCGGCAGAGAAAAATTACTTTCGGACAAAAAATGTATTACCGCGCTTTAACTTTTTATCACTTTTTAGAGGCAAAAACAAGCCAAAATATTTTGCCATTCTAGGTAAAATCCTATCTTTGCAATAACAAATAATTTCATTTTGTCAGACCTTAAACAAAAAGATCATGGATATTAATCAAATTATGTCATCTTTGGAAGCTAAGCATCCAGGTGAATCAGAGTATTTGCAAGCAGTTAAAGAAGTTCTCTTATCCATTGAAGATATCTACAACCAACATCCTGAATTTGAAAAAGTTTCGTTAATTGAACGCCTGGTAGAGCCTGACCGTATTATTACTTTCCGCGTACCCTGGGTAGACGATAAAGGTAAAGTACAAGTAAACTTAGGTTACCGTGTTCAATTCAACAATGCCATTGGCCCGTATAAAGGTGGTATCCGTTTCCACGCATCGGTAAACCTTTCTATCTTGAAATTCTTAGGATTCGAACAAACCTTCAAGAATGCCCTTACTACTTTGCCTATGGGTGGTGGTAAAGGTGGTTCCGACTTCTCTCCGCGCGGAAAGAGCGATGCGGAAGTCATGCGTTTCTGCCAAGCCTTCATGCTGGAATTGTGGCGCCATCTGGGTCCTGATATGGATGTTCCGGCCGGTGATATCGGTGTAGGTGGCCGTGAAGTTGGATACATGTTTGGCATGTACAAAAAACTGACTCATGAATTTACAGGTACATTTACCGGTAAAGGTCTGGAGTTCGGCGGTTCATTAATCCGTCCTGAAGCTACAGGATTCGGCGGCTTGTATTTTGTAAAGCACATGCTCGACAAGAAAGGTATCGACATAAAAGGAAAGACTGTTGCGATTTCCGGCTTCGGAAATGTTGCATGGGGAGCAGCTACCAAAGCTACTCAACTGGGAGCTAAAGTCGTAACTATTTCCGGTCCTGACGGATACATTTACGATCCAGAGGGTATCAGTGGAGAAAAGATCGATTACATGCTTGAACTACGTGCTTCGGGCAACGATATCGTAGCACCTTACGCAGAAAGATTCCCTAATTCTACATTTGTAGAAGGACGTCGTCCGTGGGAAGTCAAAGTAGATATCGCACTGCCATGCGCTACACAGAACGAATTGAACGGAGAAGATGCTCAGCATCTGATTGACAACCATGTACTCTGTGTAGGAGAAATTTCGAATATGGGCTGTACGCCTGAAGCTATTGATGCCTTCATCGAACATAAACTGATGTATGCTCCAGGTAAGGCTGTCAATGCCGGTGGTGTAGCAACTTCTGGATTGGAAATGAGCCAGAACGCAATGCACTTGAGCTGGTCTGCTCAGGAAGTGGATGAAAAGCTGCATCAGATTATGCATAACATTCACGAACAATGCGTGAAATACGGTACAGAACCTGACGGCTACATTAACTACGTGAAAGGCGCGAACATAGCCGGATTTATGAAAGTTGCACATGCCATGATGGCACAAGGTATTGTGTAATAGACTTTATATTTATAAAGAAAAATAAGAATAGGAATTACATTTTTTTGTTCCCAAATTTTTGTTTGTGATTTCTATTTCTTAATTTTACAATATATCTCGTTTAGTTGTATTTGTATTTTGTATTGTAGCTTGCGCTGCCTGCCTGAGAAGGTTCGGCAGCGTATTTTTTTTCAGATTTCGGGTATACAAATCTCAAAATTGGCGTTAATCTTAATAAAAAGTAAATTATAAATATAAAATCGAACGCCATGAAATATTTGTCCATCGCCATTACCCTTTTGGCCATTTTGAATAGTTGCACTCAAGAATATTTGTTTTCTCCTACAGATAGTACAGTTTCCATCGTAGGAAATTTATCAGTCCCGTTTCAGGACAATACAGCCAGAGGTATCAGGTCCAATTACCTACCAGATGGAAGTTGCATATCATTCTATAGTTCAGGAGGAATATCTGCCGACAATTTATTACTAACCTATGAAAAGGAAAGATGGAATTTCCCTACTGAACTACAATGGAATCCAGAACGATCTGAAGCTACTATCACCGCCTATTACCCATATATAGAAAAAGACTTTTGTCCCTATGAAAAAGACGGAAGTCTAAAAGATATATTGTATAGTACTGGCATTTTCAAATACCAAAGTCCTATTACTCTGCAATTCAATCATATATTCTCACAACTTATTTTTCAAGTTAACGCTCGCCTAAATTCTCATTTAGAACAAATAAGCTTTACCCCTTCTATTTCAATAAATAATATTGATTGGCGACATGCACAACTGACATATACATCAGATAAGTTGCATACACAAAAATTCACGAAACAAGAAAATGGAATTTATAAGCTGATAGTCCCACCCGCATCAAATATCTCGGTAAATATTACCTTAAAAACTTCTGAAGGTAATTATACAGCGCAGCTCACACCAACAACTTTCCAACGGGGATATCAATATAAATATAATCTTAAGTCCAATAACGAATGTGGCATAAGTACAGCAGAAGATTTTATTGCTTTTACCCATTTAATCAACGGAGAAGTTTATTCCAACAGAACGTTAGATGAATTTGGAACTTCCAATAATGGTAATTGGACATATTACTTGCTCAATGATATTTATTTCACTCCCGAACAATGTGAACGGCTACAACCTATCGGACGCATTGAGTCACAGGAAACCAATTATATGGGATTTAAGGACTGCCTGGACGGACAGAATCATGCACTATACAATTTATATCTCACCCCAAAAGAAGATATGGATTCATATGCTCTGTTTTCTTGTATAGATACAACAGGCATTGTCAAAGACTTGAACATAGTAAATGCTTCATTCACCGGAAGTCATATTTGCAAATACGAAGCTATACTTGCAGGAAGAAATAATGGCACTATAATCGGATGTCATATCAAGGGCAATAATACTTTTGTAGAAATGAATGACAACAAACCAGGAGGAATGGTTGGTATCAACAAAGGATGCATTATAAACAGTTCATCTGAGAACATTGATTTTCAACACCCCAACGGGAAAGTTGGTGGAATTTCTTACAGCAATTCAGGTAAAATACTAAATTGCTATACAAGTGAATGCAATTTTCTTCATACTCAGGCTGGAGCAGGCATCTGCTATACAATGGAACCTAGGAGTGAAATGAAAAATAGCTATGCTTATACGACCGCCGGATATCCGTCAAAGAAAAAATATGCAGCACTTGTCTACTCCGCAAACAACTGTATAATAGAATGCGGATTATCTTGTGACGATGACATAAAAACGGTTTACGGTAGCTATCAAGCTACTCTCAAAGAGATATATACTTATGATGCACAGACCATGAAAACCCAAAATGGAATATTAGTCATGGATATACTCAATAATTGGATTGAGAACAATGCTTCTCTTTACCCTCAATATACTTTCTATGACTGGATTACAGGAGATACCCCTCCTATCATCATACAACAACCATAGATTATGTTTTTTTTATACTCAAGGACAATACGTATGCATAAAATGTTGTATTTTTGCCGCAAAATCTGTTTCTCATGGAAAAAAATAAAAAATTAGTGATTATTATAGCGGCCTTAATCGTTGTGGTTGCCGGAGTTTCATTTTTAGCGTTCAACGAGTTTCGCAAAAATAGAGAAATGACCGAGGTATTCGCTGTCGAAAAGGAAGAAATGGAAAACGAATACAGTACTTTCGCCACTCAATATGATGAGCTTCAAGTACAAATAAATAATGACTCCCTGCGCGAAAAACTGGAAAGTGAAAAGTTGAAGACACAGCGCTTGCTGGAAGAACTGCGACAAGTAAAAAGCAGCAATGCAGCAGAAATCATACGTCTTAAGAAAGAGCTGAAGACGGTACGTGCCGTATTGAGAAGTTATGTCATGCAAATAGACTCACTCAATCGTCTGAACGCAGCCTTAATGGTAGAAAATCAGGAAGTGAAAAGCAAGTATACAGCCGCAACTGCACAAATCAACACGCTCGCGGCAGAAAAAAAGAATTTGAACGAAAGAGTATCGCTGGCTGCACAGCTTGATGCAACGAATATCTCTGCACTTCCGATGAACAAGCGAGGCAAGAAAGCACGTAAGGTAAAAGACGTGAAAAAGATTGCTATATCATTTACCATCGTCAAAAACATTACGGCTAAGACTGGTAACAAGACGATTTATGTGCGTATCGCCAAACCGAACAATGAAATTCTATCAAAAGGTAATACAACATTCCAATATGAAGATCGCCAGATTACTTATTCAATAAAGAAATATATTGAATATACCGGTGAGGAACAAAGTGTTACTGTATACTGGGACGTAGAAGAGTTCCTTCCTTCGGGAACATACAATGTTTATATATTTGCCGACGGCAATATGATTGGCCAGAATTCATTTGAAATGGAATAATACCTTTATGAGAAAAAAACCGATCTATTTCATACTAGGTCTTATGCTCTCGACAGTATTCATGTTGTCGTGTGGAGAAGATCGTTCCGGAGAATATTATGCCTTGATTGGAAGCAAGACATGGATTTATGAAACCATGCAACAGAACTATTTGTTCTACGAAGACCTTCCTGCTGAAGACGGTCTTGATTTTTTCGATAAGCCTGCCGACTTTCTGGAGTCGGTTGTATCCGATCAGGATAAAAAAAACGGAGTAACCTTCTCACACATTGACTCCGTAAAAACGACACGCGTACTAAGCAATAATCCTACTTATGGAATTGAAGGTACATTGGTTCGTGGTACCGACGGCGACTATTATTATACCATTTTATATGTTCAGCCTGAATCACCGGCAAGCGAAGCAGGACTGAAGCGAGGTGACCACATCTGCATGGCTAACGGAACCAAGCTCAGCAGCAGTAATTATGCTGGATATATCCAGACACCGACAACGGCTTATACATACAAGGTAGCCAGAAAAGGTGAAAGTACTACACCCGATACGCTAGAGATACCCATGCCTCAGCCACGTATAATTGAAGAACCCAGTGTCTATCTGACACGGAATTTTACAACATCAAACGGGAAGAAGGTTTTCTATATCATGTATAATAGTTTCGAAACTTCTGAAGAGTCAGACCTGAAAAGCAAATTTGCAGAAGGACTGGCCTCTTCTCCCAATGATATTGTCCTGGATCTAAGATACAATCCGGGAGGATATGTTTCTACCGCTCAATTGCTTAGCACAATACTTGCTCCATCCAATGCAATGGGACAAAACTGCTTCAACCTGATCTTTAACGACAAGTTGAATAAAGTGGAGAATTATGCATTCGATCCGGCATTACTGCAAGGAGTTTCCAATGCCTCGTACGAACATCTATATATCCTGACGACAAGCAATACCGCTTCGGCCTCGGAACTGGTTATCAATTGCCTGCGTCCGTATCTGGGTGACAAACTGCTTCAAGTAGGAGAAAATACCTTCGGCAAGAATGTAGCCCAAAGCTTGTTTACGAATGCTTCATACTCAAAACTGGAATTTTGGCTGACTACTGCATATATCAGCAATTCAGAAAACTACTACGATTACTACACCGATGGATTAAAATCCGATTATACCGTCAGTGAAGACGTATCAGGATACTTGGGAGAATTAGGCACTGAACAAGATGCATTAATGGCTGCCGTATTGCATCACATCGAAAATGGCAGTTTTCCAGCCGTAGAACCTCCTGAAACTCAATCTGCTGTCAGTCGCAACTTCGGAATGAACCAAACTCCGCGGGTCATATTCAATTCCATTGCACATAAACTCAAGTACTCTAAAATAACCAAATATTAATTAACTCAGGCCAATAAGCTAAAAAAGCAAAAAAGCATTAATGCAATAATCCTTTTCAACCTTTTTACTTGGTGGATTGTTTATATTGTGATACATTTGCAATGTTGCATAAGCAACTAAAACCTAAAGTAGAATCGGTAATGAAAAGAGTTTTAAGTTTCATTTTATTGTTCGGGCTGGCTCTGAGCAGTTATGCCCAACGAATCCTAAACCTGGACAGTTGTCGTGCATTGGCTCTCTCGAACAACAAAGAACTACGCATCGCACAAGAGAAAGTAAATGCCGCACATTATCAGCAGAAAGCAGCATTTACCAACTTTCTGCCCAAGATAGATGTTACAGGGAGTTACATGCGTACCCAAAAAGAAATATCGCTACTAAACGATGACCAGAAACAGGTTATCGGTAACATGGGTACAAGCGTAGGAAACGGACTGCAACAATTGGGACAGGAATTGCAACAGGTAGCTATGCAACATCCTGAACTCCTTCCTCTCCTTACCCCTTTGAATAATGTGATGGGTAAAATACCAGGAGCACTCAATCAAGCCGGACAAAGTATTCTTGACGCATTCCGCACCGATACAAGAAATCTGTATGTCGGAGCAGCTACACTGACCCAGCCCATTTTCATGGGAGGAAAAATCATCGCATACAACAAGATTACCAAATATGCAGAACAGCTTGCTCAATCGCAACATGCTACAGGAATGCAGGATGTCATATTGAGTACAGACCAGGCTTACTGGCAAGTCATTTCCCTCGTGAATAAAAAGAAGCTGGCCGAAAGTTTCTTACAACTAGTACAGAAGCTGGACTCCGATGTAAGTAAGATGGTTGCAGAAGGTGTAGCAACCACTGCCGACGAACTTAGTGTTAAAGTAAAAGTAAATGAAGCCGAAATGACCCTGACACAAGTAGAAGATGGACTCAGTCTATCGAAAATGGTACTATGTCAACTCTGTGGCATCCCCTTAAACACAGATATCCGACTGGCAGACGAGAATATGGAAAATCTTACCTTACCTGATATGTATACAGAAAGTAATGTAAGTACAGCCTTCGCCAACCGCGAGGAATTGAAATCACTGGAGCTTGCAGAAAAGATTTACCGTCAGAAAGTCAATGTTACGCGCGCAGAATTTCTTCCTTCTGTCGGACTGACAGCCAACTACTTGTTTTCCAACCCGTCACTAGTCAACGGATTTGAAAATAAATTCAGAGGAATGTGGGGAATCGGAGTCATTGTAAAAATACCTGTATTCCACTGGGGAGAAGGTATTTATAAAGTAAAGGCAGCCAAAGCAGAAGCCAATATAGCCCGCTACCAGCTGGAAGATGTAAAGGAGAAAGTGGAACTACAAGTTACCCAAAGCTCATATAAAGTAAACGAAGCCGTCAAAAAGCTGAACATGGCAGAAAAGAATATGGAAAAAGCTGAAGAAAATCTCCGATATGCTAACCTGGGCTTTAAGGAAGGAGTCATTCCAACCAGTAACGTACTCGAAGCACAGACAGCCTGGCTCTCAGCACAATCTGGAAAAATCGATGCTCAAATCGATTTGAAAATGAGTGAAATATATTTAAACAAATCAATGGGAACATTAAAATAACAAACCAATATGACCGAAAAATCTCAACGCAGCAATATCATGCTGGCATTCTTTACACTTGCAGCTGTAATTGTTATTGTAAGCATTATCGGGTTCTTTACCCTCGGAAAAGGTCCTGAAATCATTCAAGGACAAGCAGAAGCGACCGAATATCGTGTATCAAGCAAAGTACCGGGACGTATTCTTAAATTCCTGGTAGACGAAGGTGACAAGGTTAAGGCAGGCGATACACTTGCCATACTCGAGGCCCCCGATGTTCAGGCCAAATTGTCGCAAGCACAAGCTGCAGAAGAAGCGGCACAAGCCCTAAATGAAAAAGCAATACGAGGCACTCGTTCCGAACAACTCCAGGCTGCCTTCGAAATGTGGCAAAAAGCAAAAGCCGGACTGGAAATAGCCGAGAAATCATACAACCGTGTCAACAGACTGTATGAAGAAGGAGTCATGTCGGCCCAGAAACGTGACGAAGCAAAAGCCCAATATGATGCGATGGCTGCTACCGAACGAGCTGCAAATGCACAATATACCATGGCCAAGAATGGTGCTCAACGTGAAGATAAGGCTATGGCCGCAGCTCAGGTAGAACGTGCCAAAGGTGCCGTAGCCGAAGTTACATCTTACATCAATGAAACTTATCTGATCGCTTCTGCCGACGGAGAAGTGACAGAAATTTTCCCAAAGGTAGGCGAACTGGTCGGTACGGGTGCTCCCATCATGAATGTAGCCCAAATGAATGACATGTGGGTAACTTTCAACGTACGGGAAGATTACCTGAAAGACTTCACCGTAGGAGGTGAAATCAGCGCCTATGTACCGGCTTTGGAAAAGAACGTTACATTCAAGGTCACTTATATGAAAGACCTAGGTACTTATGCTGCCTGGAAAGCAACAAAAACAACCGGACAGTTTGACCTGAAAACATTCGAAGTAAAAGCTAAACCAGTACAGCCTGTAGAAAACTTACGCCCGGGAATGTCGGCTATCATTGAAAAATAAAAAACAGTCATGTCAATAACCATCCATAAACGCCTGTTACAGATTGCAAAGCGAGAAGTAATGCGCATTGCAACCAAACCAATGTATCTGTTCTGCATGGTAATAGCCCCTGTCTTCAGTTATATATTCTTCACAACACTGATGAGCAGCGGACTACCTACCAATATGCCGGCAGGTGTAGTGGATTTAGATAACACCTCAACGACTCGTACAATCATACGTAACCTGGACGCTTTTCAGCAGACAAAAATTGTAGCTCATTACAATAGCTTTAACGAAGCCAGAGAAGCTGTACAGCGCGGAGAAATTTACTCATTCTATTACATACCACAAGGGACGACAGAAAAAGCAATCGCAGGCAGACAGCCTAAAGTTTCTTTTTACACAAACTTTTCGTACCTGATAGCCGGCTCACTGCTTTACCGAGACCAACGTACCATGAGCGAACTGGCTTCGGCGGCCATCGGACAAAGTACCTTACTGGCTAAGGGCGCTACAGAAGACCAGGCTATGGCCTTTCTGCAACCCATTGTGATAGATACACATGCCCTGAACAATCCGTGGCTGAACTATTCCGTATATTTGTGCAATACACTTTTCCCAGGAATATTGATGCTGCTCATCTTTCTGGTTACAGCCTACACCATAGGCGTAGAAGTGAAAGAAAATACAGCAAAGGAACTGATGCACATGGCAGATAATTCCATCGTCACAGCACTGGTAGGGAAACTATTGCCACAGACCATCATTTTCTTCATCATCGCTGTATTCTATAATGTATATCTTTATGGATTCCTGCATTATCCGTGTAACAGCGGCATATTCCCCATGCTTTTGGCGGGACTGTTACTTGTTCTTGCTTCGCAGGCAGTAGGCATATTCTTTTTCGGATTATTCGGAACACTCCGTCTGGCACTCAGCGCCGCCTCATTGTGGGGAGTTCTGTCGTTCTCCATTTCAGGATTCACCTATCCAGTAATGGCGATGCACCCGACGCTTCAGGCACTGTGCATGTTGTTTCCTTTACGGCATTATTTTCTGCTATATGCCAATCTTGCTCTAAACGGTTATCCGCTCATTTATGCATGGCATTCTGTGGTAGCACTACTGATATTTATGCTGCTTCCATTCTTCGTACTGAAAAGATTACGTACGATTATGTTACACTATATCTATATTCCTTAAAAGCTTGATTCATGGAAAAATATTCACTCCGACATACAATACAGCAAGGGTTCAACGGATTATTCTATATTTTCAGAAAAGAGCTTAAAGCTACCATCAAAGATCAGGGAGTACTGATTTTCTTCCTGCTGGTACCATTGGCTTATCCGCTGATATATGCTTTTATCTACACCAATGAAGTGGTTCGCGAAGTCCCCACTGCTGTAATAGATGCAAGCAACACTGCCCTCAGCCGAAAATACATTCGCATGGTAGACGGAACACCGGATGTACACATACAATCTTATTGTGCTGACATGGAAGAAGCCAAACAACTGCTGAAAGAGCAGAAAATATATGGCATTATTTATATACCCGAAAGCTTCAGCCGCGATATAGCCGAAGGAAAGCAGACACATGTAAGCATCTATTGCGACATGAGTGGCATGCTGTACTATAAAGCTATTCTGCTGGCAAATACAGAAACCTCTCTGAAAATAAACAAAGACATTCAGATAAAACGCTTAGGGAATACGACTGAGCGGCAAGATGAAATCAGTACAACTCCTATAGAATATGAATCGGTTTCGCTATTCAATCCACAAGACGGATTTGCCAGCTTTCTGATTCCGGCTGTACTGATACTGATCATACAACAAACACTACTGTTGGGAGTAGGTCTGTCAGCAGGTACGGCACGTGAAACGAACCGTTTCCGCGATCTCGTTCCTATCAGCCGACAATATCAGGGAACCTTACGCATCGTCATGGGCAAGTCTTTGGCCTACCTGATGATTTACGCTGTCATGGCGGCATATATTCTGTGCGTCGTTCCCAAACTGTTCAGTCTGGTACAGCTTGCACAACCTGCAACGCTGTTCTGGTTTACACTGCCTTACTTGCTGGCATGTATTTTCTTTGCCATGACTTGCTCGATTTTCATCCACCACAGAGAATCGTGCATGCTGATTTTCGTATTCACCTCCGTACCTCTGTTGTTCATATCAGGTATATCGTGGCCAGGAGCGGCCGTACCCAAGTTTTGGGAAATCTTCTCCTGGATATTCCCATCCACTTTTGGTATAAACGGTTACGTTCATATCAATACCATGGGAGCGACATTACACGATACCTTACCGCAAATCAGAGCATTATGGATACAGACCGTCGTTTACTTTTTCACAACCTGCTTTGTATACCGGCGCCAGATTATGCTGAGCCGTAAGCATGCTATGGACCGTCTGAAAGCATACAGGAAGAAGAAACGACTTCTAGTTAACTAAAATCAAACTCTTTCATACAGCAAAAGGCTCTTCTTTCGCTTCCAATTATTAAACGGAAGTAGAAAGAAGAGCCTTTTTTATACGATAAGACACTTACCTGTATCAATACGATTCATGCAGGCTCTCGATATATCCATACAACTTTTTGTAGAAAGCATGTCTGGTCAGTGTAGAAGCATCTCCCAATATAATCAGCTTCATACGGGCACGAGTAATAGCTACATTCATACGACGCAAATCATTCAAAAAACCAATCTGCCCTTCTTCATTGGCACGCACCAGACTGATGAGAATAACATCACGCTCCTGCCCCTGAAAGCCATCGACAGTATTGATGGTTATCGCCTGCCGGTAAGGCTTGAAAAAGGCATCATTCCGAACCAGCCGACGCAAATACTGCACCTGTGCCTTGTAAGGCGAAATCAAACCTACATCAATTCGTTCACTCAGAAACCTCTCCCGACCAATTTTGGTAATATACTCCTTTAACTGGGCAATAGACAACTCTGCCTCGGGTTTATTGATACGTCCATAATTCTCACCGACAAACTCCTCATTGCAGTCCATTCCCTCCGTATTTATCCATTCGATGGGAGTATCGAAATCGAGTATACTCCGATATTTTACTTCGGGAGCCGATTGTAACATGCCTCCATAAAACCATTCAGACGAAAAGCGCATGATTTCATCATTCATCCGATACTGAAGTTTCAACAGAGAAACCGTTTCAGGCTTGTTTTTCACGATGGTCTGCATCAACGTATGCCCCAACCCTGCCCGAAGCGCTTCCGGAGCTTTTACCGTAGGAGGAAGCTGACAATGATCGCCGGCCAGAATCACACGGTCTGCCTTTCGGATGGCAATCCAGCATGCCGGTTCCAACGCCTGTGCAGCCTCATCAATAAACAACGTGCCGAATTTCTGTCCCATCAGCAGACGGTTGGCACTGCCTACCAATGTACACGCAATGACTCGAGCCTCTGCAAACAGCGACTCATTGACACGTATTTCCAGTTCCGTGGCACGATCTTTCAGAGAATTTATCTTTTGCCGAATGGCTTCACGGTCCGTTCCCTTCCGCATTCGGGCATACAGTTTGCGAATAGCCTTACGCATACTCCACAGTTGCGGATAATCGGGATGCGACTCGAAACGCCGCTCGTAAGTAAACGAAAGCATCTTGTCGTTTACCCGACTGGGATTTCCGATACGCAGCACACTCACTCCACGGTCGACCAGCTTCTCGCTGATCCAGTCAACTGCCATGTTACTCTGTGCACACACCAGTACCTGATTTTCACGATGTAGCGTTTCGTAGACAGCTTCTACCAGCGTGGTGGTTTTACCCGTTCCGGGAGGTCCGTGTACGATTGCCACATCCTTGGCATGAAGTACCTTGTTTACTGCCTCCTCCTGCGTACGGTTCAACCACGGGAAACGTACCGGCTGGAATGAAAAAGTGGAAACGGGCTGAGTTCCATGAAAAATATCACGCAATTCTGCCAGACGGTTGTTCTTGGCACTTATTACTTGCTTCAAGGCTTCAAACATCAGCCGGTAACTGGTTTCATCGAAATACAACTGCACCCCCAGTACCTCCTTACTCTGCAAGGCAAGCAAAGCGTCTACAGAAGGAAGAATCACCACCATACGGTCTTCATCCACATAATTCACCGTCGCTACGAAATTCAGGTAATTCAGCTTACCCGATATATCCTGTGTGAAGAAACAGACCGGACGACCATACTCAAACTGATGCTCAATTTCCTTATCCTCCCGCCGTTCAACCTCTACGACCAACTGATTAAGGGCATTGTAATAATTCCGCCCCAAATTCAACGGATACCAGCACATTCCACGTTTGATTTTCCGTCCTATTCCCATCAGCTCTGTCTGTTGCTTGAACTGTTCCTTTTCATATTCGTACTCCATCTGCAACAATTCATACTGATGCTGCAAATAAAGTATCGGAGATTTTATAGTCGTATTTTCTTTCATACACCAATCATCTTACACATCCGTCACATAAGGTTATAGCCATACGTGACGTCAATCTTGATTTTTTCCTTTTGCAAAGGTAAGAGTTCTTCGAAAAAAGAGCGGCGGAAACATTGATTTATTCCCGGATTATGCGTACTTTTGTTTAGAGGCTATAAAAATAATGTAACCATGAGGAAACAAGCTGACTATATTAAACGTATTGAGATTAAAGGCCTGTGGGGAAGAAAGAATATTTCGTGGAACTTGCGTGCGGATGTCAATATTCTGAGTGGTATAAACGGAATCGGCAAAAGTACGATTCTGAATAATTCTGTACGTTACCTCAACGAACTGGAAGGACATGCGCTCACCAACGGAGTTCAACCGGGTGTTTCGTTTATCTTTTCTCCCGAGGATGCCAACTTCATCCGCTTCGATGTGATTCGCAGTTTCGACCGTCCGCTTATTAATTCCGACTTACTGGAAAAAATTGGAAATGCAAATGTCAAGACAGAATTAGACTGGCAACTGTATCAGTTACAGCGCCGGTATCTCGACTATCAGGTAAATATCGGAAACCGGATTATTGAGCTGCTCACCAGTGGAGTAGCAGAAAGCCAGGCACGCGCAGCAGATGTTTCACGTCCTAAGACCAAATTCCAGGATCTGATAGACGATTTGTTCAGCGAAACAGGCAAGAAGATAAACCGCAAAAGCAACGAAATATTATTCGAACAAGACGGTGATACACTGACTCCGTACCAACTTTCATCCGGAGAGAAACAAATGCTTGTCATTCTGTTGACTGTACTGGTGCAAGACAACCAGCCCTTTGCCTTATTCATGGATGAGCCAGAAATCTCACTTCATGTAGAATGGCAGCAACGGCTTATCGCACTTATCCGGAGCTTGAACCCGAATGTACAAATTATACTCACCACTCACTCCCCGGCTCTCATCATGAACGGATGGCTGGATGCAGTAACCGAAGTAAGTGATATAACAACTCGTTAAAACAATTACGGCTATGGGAAAAAGACTCACAGACAATCTTACTTCACTCTATATTGGAGCCGCCAATAGTCTGAAGCCCAAACAGGCACGAAGGAAAATCGTTGCCTATGTAGAAAGTTACGACGATGTTTCTTTCTGGCGTTCCCTTTTGGCCGAATATGAAAACGACAAACGTTATTTTGAGGTTATGTTGCCCTCACGCAGCTCTCTAGCCAAAGGGAAAAAGACCGTTCTGATGAACGAACTGGGTAGTCACCTCGGAGAAAACATGATAGCCTGTGTAGACAGTGATTATGACTACCTGCTTCAGGGAAGGACACAAACATCACGTTACATTATCAACAGTCCTTACGTACTGCAAACCTATGCATACGCCATCGAAAATTACCATTGCTATGCCGAAGGATTACACGAAGTATGTGTCACAGCTACCCTGAACGACCATAAACTGATTGACTTTCCGGCTTTCATGAAGCTGTATTCGGAAATAGCCTATCCTCTTTTTGTCTGGTCGGTATGGTTCTATCGTCAGCACAACCTGTCGGAATTTTCACTGCTCGATTTCTGTTCCTTCGTAAAACTGGATCAGGTCAGTACACGTCATCCGGAGAAAAGCCTCGAAATCATGTCGAAGAAAGTCAACCGTAAACTTCATGAACTGGAAAAGCGTCATGCGGCTGCCCTCGATGAAATAGAAGATATGAAAAAAGAATTCCGTACGCTGGGAGTCTATCCGGACAATACCTACATGTTCATCCAAGGACATCACATCATGGACAATGTAGTCCTGCGTCTGCTGGTTCCGGTATGTACGGTATTGCGTCGTGAACGAGAGCAGCAAATACACGACCTGGCGCTGCACGATGTACAACTCCACAACGAACTCACGGCATATCAGCGTAGCCAGATCGACGTGGAAGTAGTAATCCGAAAAAATCCTCATTACCAGTCATCGCCTCTATACAAAAAAATCCAGCAGGATATAGAGAATTTTTTTAAAATAGCCAAGTAAACGGCTTTACGGCTTTCGTATCTCGTACCCTAATCTGAGTAATCCGATACAGCCATGTACCCGACTGTTTTTTATCACATGAAAAGCCGGCTGTATATACATGTTATGCAAACAAGCAATCCGGCAGGTCAGTTCACCACTCCATTCGTTTCCTTCAGCAAAACCTGCATAACCGGCAAACACCCCACTTTCCAGTTTGCCACAATGCAATACCAGAGCACCACCAGCATAGCTCCGGCAACCTTTTAAGACTGTAGGATTAACCGAGTATTGAATCAATGCATGCCAATGAGCTGACAAATTCTGCTCTGCATATCCCCATACTAACGCATTCCATTCTTTTTTTTCTTTCGACTCTTCAGTTCCCTTCTCATAACAAGCAGACATCCCGTTACGTAAAGCAAAACCCATATAATAACTGCTGCCATTGTTCTGATAATTAATTGTTGATATCCCCAGTATGCCATCACTTTCAGGACAGAAACGAAAGACATTCTCACGTCCGGTCAGTCTTTTATACCCCACTCCATTGTAAGCAGAAGCCTCAAAACTCCATCTGTTTCCTTTATACTTATAGTCTATTCCTATCGAAGCCAGAGGATAATTGGCAATGGGATAATTTACAGATAATGTAGGGAAAATGCCACACGAACTATTGGTAAACAAGGAAGTATAAGGAGATGTAAAATAGTCTTCATTCAAATTACGAACTCCTACAAACAGAAACGACTTTTTTAACTGCCACCTTATACCCAATACAGCCAACGCCAATGGAGTATTTTCTTCCTCAATATTAGAAAATCCCTGCCAGTCGTCTATCAAAGGCCTCTCATGTGTTTCGGCAATACTGATTGAAGCCATCTCCATGCCGAAATTTTTTCCTATAGGAAACTCAAACTCTGCCCGGAGCAGATTCACCCACTTTGTTCCTTTCCTGAAATCGGTCTGGAATTCGGATGTATAGGCTATACCCGTTTCCTGTGCTGCAAGACAATGACTATAGAAAGTAATCATTGACATTGCAGCATAAAAAACATTAGTACGAATTTTTTTTGCTATAACCATTTTACAAATCGCCTGATATACCAGTTCTTCACGAGCTGTGTCAGTATGCAATAAGAAAGTAAAATACCGAACAACCATGGGAAATAGCTTAACGGCAATGCTCCCAGCCCGATAGAACTTCCAAAAGGAGTAAACGGAATGATAATGCCGATAGCCATAATCAGGAAGGTCAGACCGGTAACCTGCCAGGATGCACAACTCTGTATGAACGGAATTTTCCGCGTACGAATCATGTGCACAATCAATGTCTGCGAAAGCAGTCCTTCGATGAACCATCCCGACTGAAAAAGAGTCTGATGCGCCAGCGAGTTACAGTCGAACACATACCACATCACCAAATACGTCACAATATCGAAAACCGAACTGATCGGACCGATAAAGATCATGAACCGGCTCAAATCGGATGCATCCCACTTACGAGGCTTGCGCAGATACTCGGCATCCATACGGTCGAACGGAATGGTAGTCTGCGAAATATCGTACAACAGATTCTGTATAAGCAAGTGAATAGGCAACATGGGCAGGAAAGGCAAGAAAGCACTGGCAGCCATGACGCTGAACATATTTCCAAAATTGGAACTTGCCGTCATCTTGATATACTTCGTGATATTTCCAAACGTCTTGCGGCCTTCCAGTACACCATCTTCCAGCACCATCAAATCCTTTTCCAGCAGAATAATGTCCGCACTCTCCTTTGCAATATCCACAGCCGAATCGACAGAGATACCAATATCCGACTGACGCAACGCCGATGCATCATTAATGCCGTCGCCTAAAAAGCCAACCGTATTCTGCTGGTCCTGCAAGATAGAAATAATCTGCGTTTTCTGAATAGGAGTCAGCTTAGAGAAAACCGTCGTTTCACGGACAGCCTTATGCTGCTCTTCGCTACTCATTGCAGCCAGTTCCGGTCCGGTAAGCGCATTTCCCGTTTCAATGCCTACCTGACGGGCAATAGTACGTACCACGGCATCGTTATCTCCCGACAAGATTTTTACTTCAATGCCATGCTCGTGCAACTGCCGGATGGCACTTGCCGCCGACTGCTTAGGAGGATCGAGAAACGCCAGATACCCGATAAGCACCATTTCGTTCTCATCCTTCACACAGAAATTACATTCCTTGTCCAGATAACTCTTCTGTGCCACGGCAATGACCCGCATTCCCTGCTTGTTCATCTGCTCACTGATTTCTTTTGCCTTCTGTTTCAGTTCGGGCATAAAGGGCTGCACCTTCCCTTCAAATTCGGCATACGAACAAATTTCGAGCATTTCTTCTACCGCTCCCTTGGTGATAATCTGCCGTTTTCCCTGTTTATCTTCCACCACAACCGACATACGCCGGCGAGTAAAATCGAACGGGATTTCGTCAACTTTCTTGTAATTATCCTTCAAGTGTTCCAGATCAAGATCCTTCACATGCGAAAGGATGGCCTTATCCATCAGATTCTTCAAACCAGTCTGAAAGAAACTGTTAAAGAACGCGTGACGCAAAATACGCTTATCGTTGTCGCTTGAGCCATCGGCGTTGATGTATTTTTCCAAAACAATCTGATCGCATGTCAGCGTACCCGTCTTGTCGGTACACAAAATATTCATAGCGCCGAAATTCTGAATTGCATTCAAATCCTTCACTATCGTTTTTTTCTTCGACATGGCTACCGCCCCTTTCGACAGATTGGCTGTCACAATCATCGGAAGCATCTCCGGAGTCAATCCGACAGCCACCGATACCGCAAAGATAAAAGCCTCCAGCCAGTCACCTTTTGTCAGTCCGTTCACCAAAAAGACAAAGGGAATCATGACCAGCATGAAACGGATCAGCAGAAAACTCACCTTACTGATGCCTTTGTCGAAAGCCGTTGCCGCCCGATGTCCGATAATCCCTTTGGCAATTGTTCCCAGATACGTATTGTTTCCCGTAGCAAAAACAATTCCCGTAGCCGAACCGCTCACCACATTCGAACCCATAAAGCAAATGTTGTCCAGCTCTACCACGCTACCCTTGCTGTACTTCTCTCCTTTCGGTACCGGACACTTTTCAATCGGATCCGACTCTCCGGTAAGCGAAGACTGGCTGACAAACAAATCCTTTGCCTCAACGATACGGATATCCGCCAGAATCATGTCACCGGCAGCTATCATCACAATATCTCCGGGTACCAGTTCGGCAATGCTGATTTCTTCGTCGTGACTTCCAGCACGTTTCACATAACACGTGTTGGTCACCATCTTCAGCAACGCTTCACTCGACATGTTTGCCTTCCACTCCTGACGAAAACGGAGAATGGCGCTGCACACTACCATCACGGAAATGATGATAATAGCCGTCCAGTCCTGTTCTCCCGGATCGGCAAGCAGCACATCCAGCACGAACGAAATGATAACCAAAATCGTCAGAACACCGATAAACGGATTAATAAACGTCTTGATGAAGGTAGAAACCGGATTTTTCTTCTTTTCATGTTCCACTTCATTCTTGCCATAAAGCGACTGTCTTTCCTCTACTTCTTCCACACTGATTCCCGCCGGAGTAGTCTGAAAATAACTGAATACAGCGTCCAATGGCTGAGCTGCCGCCAAAAATACCTTCTCGGCATTAAAAGCGAACTGTGTCTTACGCTTCTTGTCCTTCCACATTGTCATACTTCGTTTACAAGTTACTACCATGTATCTTTTTCACGCTGCAAAAGTAGAACGGACACTGCAAAAAGACAGTTAGAAAACAATTAGAGTGGTATTAGAAAACTATTAGAAAAATACACAAACAGATACTTAGCTATTAGAAAACAGCCAGTTATGCAACTTAAATGGGCGTGTTTATTTTCTTTTTCACGCCTCATTGTTAAAATATAAATCCTATATATGCGGAAGTTCAATGACGAAAGTCGTTCCCTTGCCCTGCTCCGAATGTACACTGATATTTCCCTGATGCAGATGAATAATCTTCTGCGACAGCGTCATGCCGATACCATGTCCTTCCGCCATCTTCTCCTGTTCCCCTCTATAGAACAAGGTAAACAGATGCTGCTTGTCGGCTTCCGACATTCCGATGCCCGCATCCGACAAACGTACGATGGTCCACTTATCCCAGTAAGATATCTGGATAAACGAAGACTTGTCGGCAGAATACTTACAGTTATTTTCAATCAGATTCGAGAAAGCAATGTTCAGCAGATACAGATTCCCTTTCACCGTAATCAGACGGTCATCCTCTGCCTCCTCCTGTTCGAACAACAAATCGATGTGATAATCTGGATGAGCACGCAAAATAAATTCCCGAGCGTCCAGCAACAATTCGTCCAGCCGGATTTCCTGCATCTTGATATGCTCCTTCTGATAGTCGGCCTTCGCCAGATTCAACAAGCCGTCTATCAGCTTCGTCATTCTGCGAGCATCGAGCAACACGTTCTGCATTGCCTGCCTGTACTGCTCCCCGCTTCGTTCCTTCTGCAACGACAAATCCAGCTCTGCTATCAGGGCTGCCAGCGGCGTACGCAGTTCGTGCGACACATTGCTGACAAACATTTTCTTCGAGTTGAACGATACCTCCAAGCGCTCCAGCAAAGCATTGAAAGCCGTACTCAGTTCTCCCAGTTCATCTTTTTCGTTTTTCACAGGAAGCCGCCGGTTAATATGCAATGCCGTAATGGTTTCTGCTTCTTTCACAATATCCCGAATCGGTTTCAGCGACGCACGGGCAAGAAAATACCCTGCTGCAAACAGCAACGACAATCCGACAACAAACAAGACGACCAACGTTTTCTGCAACTCCAGCAAATTATCGTAGCCATATCCGTCGTAAGCAACGGCCGTTACAATGTAGTCTTTCCCTCCGAACGAATAGCGTATTCCCACAGCCTGATACTTGCCAATATAGAACTCCATCTCCTTTTCTTTCAGAATACGGTCTATCATGGCACGGTCTTCCTTGATAATATCGTTCTGTACCGCATCGTGATAAAGCATCTGGAAGTCGGCAGAATAGACAGCCACTTCCACTTCGTTGATAAACTTCTTGTTGTTCAGATAAATAGACTGCATGGTCTGTGCATCTACCTGATTCTGAAGAAACAAATGCGCCTTTGTCACTGCCTCACTTTTCAGGTCGTGGAAAAACGTCTTGCTGCGCGTATGTTCGCTTACCAGATAAATCAACACCATGCACAGCAGAAAAACGGCCGCCGTAACACACGTATTCTGTAAAGTCAGTTTCGTTTTTATTTTCATAACTTATCCGTTAAAATGAAACCGATACTGGGTTTCGTATGAATGAGCTTGACATCAAACTCCTTGTCGATTTTCTTTCGCAGGTAATTGATATACACATCGATGAAATTCGTTCCGGTATCGAAATGCGTATTCCATACTTTTTCGGCAATCTCTACGCGACTGATGACTTTCTCTGCGTTTTCAACCATATACAGCAACAGGTTGTATTCTTTCGGCGACAGCTTTATCGCTTTCCCCTGCCGTTTCACCTCCCTGAGGCTCCGATTGATTGTTAAGTCGGCATACTCAATCTGCTCAGGCGTATCGGCTACCACTTCTTTATTCCGTTTCAGCAATACCTTTACACGCGCCGTCAGTTCCCGGAAATCGAACGGTTTCGTCATATAGTCGTCTGCTCCCGCATCGAAACCATCCAGTTTGTCATCGGTAGAACCCAAAGCGGTCAGCATCAGTATAGGTACCTTTTCATTCAGGCGGCGAATCTCCTTGCAAAGCTCGAATCCGTCCATCTTCGGCAAGATAATGTCTGATATAACCAGCTGGAAAGAATAAGCCTGAAAAAGACGTAGCCCATAGCTCCGTCGTATGCCACCATTGTCTGATAACCGTTCTCTTCCAGTCCGGCTTTCAGCAGGTCGGCCACTCGCTTTTCATCTTCTACAATCAGTATTGTCTGCATACTCTCTGAATTTACCTAATGAGATTATTTGCCTGCAAGTACAGATTACAACGCATATCCCCGCCCAATAGTTGACAGGTTTACAAATATAGTGAATTTATTTTAGCCACAAAGTGTACGTATCTTTATGCCACCGGAAGTTTCTTTGCCCCAAACAGGCAACGTCTCTATAAAACATGAAGGCAAATACAGAAAAACGTCCCGACATTTTCTGAAAATTTGTACAAATCATTAGATTTTTTGTACAAAAAATAAAGTAGTTCTGTAAAGCTTGTTGAGAAAGCACCTCAATAGTTATCAGAAATTCTACAGCTATTCAAGCCATCACATGGCATAGAAATAAAATCCGACAGATTGACTTTCCTGAATAAATAAAAGCCGAAGAGAGAGAGGAGAACGTTAAAAAACATTATAAGCAATATATTTTTTATTCAGCTTCTATTCATTTAAAATAATAATATATATCTTAGTAGAAAGATAACAAAATAAAAATATACGAAAAAAACACATCTGTAGCTACACACAGCAAAATACAAAGACTATACGAGATCATCCGCTTGCTACAAATACAAAGACTATACGAGGTACATACTTTAAATAAATCATAACCTTAAATCAAGAATAAAGTATTAACCTTAATTGTTTAACTATGCAAAAGCGATCATTTCTAGTAGTCACAATGTTCCTGATAGGAATGTTCTTGACGGGGATTTATGCTCAGACTATTACCGTAACTGGTAATGTTACCAGCAAAGAGATGGGCGATCCTCTCATTGGAGTAAATGTATTAGTAAAAGGGACCACTAATGGTACAGTAACCGATTTAAACGGTAATTATTCAATTACTGTAGGACCCAATGACGTGCTGGTCTTTTCATATATCAGCATGAAAACCGTTGAGGAGAAGATAAATGGAAGAAAGACAATCAATGTATCAATGGTTTCGGATACGGAAACTTTAGGTGAAGTCGTTGTAACGGCAATGGGTATCCAGCGCCAATCGGAAACGCTAACTTATTCTGCACAGACAGTGGGCGGCAGTGACGTAAACGACATCAAGAGTGTGAACATGATCAACTCTCTGCAAGGCAAGAGTGCCGGTTTGATGATTACTCCGAACTCTACTGGTGCCGGCGGTTCTTCTAAAATCTTGTTCCGTGGTAACAAGTCTATCAGCGGTAGTAACCAGCCGTTGATCGTAGTAGACGGTGTACCGGTAATGAACAGTGTTTCCGGTGCACAGGTAAGCAGCAACTATGGTGGTGAACGAGACGGTGGTGACGTGATGTCGACCATCAATCCGGATGATATTACCTCCATCACCTTACTGAAAGGTGCTTCTGCTGCCGCTCTGTATGGTGCCGTAGCTGCCAATGGTGCAATTATGATTACCACGAAATCAGCTCAGTCGGGCAAGGTTTCAATCAATGTATCCAGCAATACTACGATGGAAACACCAATGGTGTTACCGGAATTCCAGAACATCTATGGAATGAGTGACAACGGTACATACAGCTGGGGAGACAAGCTCTCGACTGAAGCACCGAACTATGCAAAAGAATTTTATCGTACGGGATTTACAACGAACAACTCTGTTTCGCTGGCTGGCGGTAATGATAATATTCAGGCGTATTTTTCTTACGGTAATGTGTACTCAGAAGGTATGACACCAAGCAATACGTATCGTAGCCATAACCTGAACTCGAAGGTAGGGTTCAATGTACTGAAGAGCGTACACATTGATTTCAGCGCGAAATATACTAATCAGTATGTAAAGAATCAGGCGGCTGCGGGATTCTTGTTCAACCCGCTGACAGGTGTGTATTTGTTCCCAAGAGGTGAAGACTGGAATTATTATAAGAATAATTACGAGGTGTACGATATATCAAGAGGTATCAATATCCAAAACTGGACGAATACCGGGCTGCAACAGTATAGTAACCCATATTGGACACTGAACAGACAAACGCCGATTACGGACCGCAACCGTTATGAATTCGGCGGAAGCATCAAGTGGGATATCAACAAGGACTGGAACATCCAGGGACGTATGCGTTACGAAAGAGGTGAAGAACGCTGGCAGCATAACCTGTATGCGTCTAGTATCGCCAACTTGTATCCGATGGGACGTATGAAGGATAACCGTTATTTCAGCGACCAGCTGTACGGTGATATATTGCTGAGCTATAGCCATACATTCAATGATTTCCTGGTTTCGGCTACGGCAGGTTCCAGCTTCACCAAGAGTAAGACATCGCATGTGGACTTATGGGCGGAAGGTACGCAGTTTACTTCACCGGGCAACGGTAACGTGTATTATCCGAATATCTTCACACCGAACAACTATTACGGCAACATGTCTACCATTGGCAAGAATGATAACTGGAATACCGAAAAACGCCTGAATGCCGTATTCGCTACAGCTCAGTTCGGCTATAAGGATGGCTTGTTCGTCGATGTATCTGTACGTAACGACTGGTCTTCAGCGCTGGCTTTCACAGAAAGCTGTTCGTTCTTCTATCCGTCTATCGGCGGTAGCTTCCTGCTCGACCGATTTGTCGACTTGGGCAAGAACGTGAACCTGCTCAAGGTTCGTGCCAGCTACTCTATCGTGGGTAACGACGTACCGGTATTCATGAGTAACCTGCTCTACTCCTTGCAGTCGCAGGGTTCTATTACTCCTCCGGAAAATGCTCCATTCCGTACATTAAAACCGGAAAAGACGCACTCTATAGAAGTTGGCTTCGACGGTACATTCTTCCAGAACCGACTGACATTAGGACTGACTTACTATAAGACGAATACAAAAAATCAGTTCTTCTCGGTGGCTGCTCCGTATGAATCGGGCTTGCGCAACCGGTATGTCAATGCGGGTAACGTGCAGAACCAGGGATTCGAATTTACGGCAGGATGGTATCAGCAGTTCAATGAAAACTTCAGCTGGAGTACCGACCTGAACTTCTCGTACAACGAGAACAAGATTGTGGAACTGGTGGATGACCTGCCAAACGGACTGACACTGACAGACTTCGGCGGTGCCAAGATTATCCTGAAGAAGGATGGCTCGTACGGTGACTTGTATGTCCGCCACATCATGCGTGACGAAAACGGCAAACCGATGAAGGATGCTGCGACCGGCAACCCGATTGTAAGCGGTGATACAACTACTGATATGATTTATGCAGGCAACATGAATGCGAAATTCAATGCCGGATGGTCGAATACCTTCCATTACAAAGATTTCACTCTGTCGTTCCTGATCGACGGCAAGTTCGGAGGCAAGGTATTGTCTATGACGGAAGCTACGCTGGACGGCTGGGGCGTTTCTAAACGAAGTGGTGAAGCCCGTAATGCAGGCAAGGTGGTAGTAGATGGCGTAGAATTCGAACCGAAAGCATGGTATACCACAACAGGTGCCAGCAACTTCAACAGTCCGTATGCCAACGAATTTTATGTATACGACGCAACAAACGTACGTCTGCGTGAATTGAGCTTAGGATATACATTCCGTAATTTATTCGGTGCAGGAAAGAACCTGACAGCAGCCATCATCGGACGTAACTTGTTCTTCTTCTACAAAGATGCACCTATGGACCCAGATGTATCAGCAGGTACCGGTAACGGTGTACAAGGTGTGGACATGTTTGCGTTGCCAACCTCTCGCAGCTTTGGTCTGAATTTGAAACTTAACTTCTAAAATGCCTGATTATGAAACGAAATAAAATTTATCAATATGCCATTTTGTTGGCTCTTCCTTGGTTAGGAGGTAACTTGATGACTTCATGTACAGATAGTTTTGAAGATCTGAACACAAACAGTGTACAGGTCGACCCAAATGATCTGCCTTTCTCTGCACAATGTGCCGAACCGATGCAGTACTGCTATCCGCCGCAGCAGAATATGTTCCAGTTCTGGACTAACCTGACCATCGACTTGTACAGCGGGTATTTCATGACACCAAACGGTAACTTTACCAACGGGGATATGGGAGAAAACCGTGGACATAGTGGAGGTATGTACGAAAATTATTACTTGCACATCTTCAATAATACACGCCGTATCATTGCCGACTGTGACCAGAAAGGAACGTTAGGATTGTCTGGTGTAATGCGTATCGTACAAGCGTATGGTACACTGATGACGACTGATGCTTATGGCCCTCTGGCTTACAGCTCAATCCTGTCGGGTGAATATGAATCGTATTATCCTTTCGACAGCCAGCAACAATTATTCGTTTCCATGTTGCAAGACCTGAACAAAGCGATTACAGACATTAAGGGCATGAGCGAAAGTGAAAAGCTGACACTAGCTACTTTCGATATCTGGTGTAGTGCAGATACGGACTTGTGGATAAAGATTGCCAATACATTGAGACTGCGTATGGCACTCCGCCTGTCGAAACGTGAAGCAGAAATGAAGGAAGCCGGTATTGACTTGAAGCAGGTGGCAACAGAAGCTGCTGCCAACACGCTGGCAACGGTGAACAAGGACATCGTCATCGACAAGAGTCTGGAAAACGAAATGTGGCTGATGTTCAACTGGGGTGACTGCGGTTTCAACGCGAACCTGGTTACGTTGATGTCGGGCATGAAGGATCCGCGCCAGCCGCTGTACATGACCAAGAACACTGCCGATGTAATCGATCTGAATGGTAAAGTAGCCGTACCGGCTAATACACAATACTTAGGTATCCGCTTTGCAAGTGGTCTGCCGGGCAAGCCGAACAACTGGGCGAATTTCTCTCAGTGGATCGACCCGCAGAACAGCATCGGTGTCTATTCCATGCCGCTGCCTATCTTCAAGGCTGCCGAGTCTTACTTCCTGCTGGCTGAAGCAAAATTGCGCTGGGACATCGGTTCAGCAAGTGTACAGAGCCTGTACGAGGATGGTATCCGTGTTTCCATGGCAAACGAACTGAGCTACCGTGGCAAGTATGCGGGTGTAAGTGCCTACGAAGAAGGTGCAGTGGATGCTTACATCAACGGTACGACTACTCAAATTGATTTCGTCGATCCAGTAGATCCGAAACTGAATACTCCGGCTGTAAACAAACTGTGCGTAAAATGGGATGAAAGTGCCGACAAGGAAGCTAAACTAGAACGTATCATCACACAGAAATACTTTGCATTGTTCCCGTTGTCAATCGAGGCATGGGCTGAACAGCGCCGTACCGGCTATCCGCATCTGTTCCCGGCTTATGTAGATGAAAGTAACGGAGGCGTAAACAAGGAAGAAGGTCTGCGTCGTGTCATCTACAGCAGCAATGCTTATGATACAAATGCTCAAGGTATCACCATGGGTCTGGAACTGCTGAACAAGGAAAATACCAGCAAGAACGGTATCTCGGGCGATAAGGGTGGTACACATCTTTGGTGGGATAATGCCAATAAAGGAAACTTCTGATACATAACTGTCTTTTTAAAGCGGGTGAGCCTGAAAAGCTCACCCGCTTTTTTTTGCAGGACTCCGTCCGGCGGGAAACGTGACTGCCTCCACCGCGAGGCCTACGGAAACGGTATTTGCGAAAATATTTACAGAAAGATGCACAAATTTCGTTTGACTGGTCTGATATTTTATATTAGCTTTGTAAACAAAGAGAAATTTCATGATGAAAGACTATACTATCGCCGTAGCGGGAACGGGTTATGTAGGCCTGTCCATCGCTACTTTGCTGTCGCAACATCACCGGGTGGTGGCTGTCGACGTGATTCCTGAAAAGGTGGAGAAGATAAACAAACGTATCAGCCCGATACAGGATGAGTATATCGAGAAGTATCTGGCGGAGAAGGAACTCAACCTGACGGCTACGCTCGACGGGGCTTTGGCTTACCGGGAAGCGGACTTTGTGGTGATTGCGGCTCCTACGAACTACGATCCGGTGAAGAATTATTTCGATACGTCGCACGTGGAGGAGGTCATCGACCTGGTGCTGGAGGTGAATCCGGATGCGGTGATGGTCATCAAGAGTACCATTCCCGTGGGGTACTGCCGCAGCCTGTACGTGAAGTATGCGGAAAAGTTCCGTACCTCTCCTGCCCTGGCGGGAAAGAAGTTCAACCTACTGTTCTCGCCGGAGTTCCTGCGTGAGAGCAAGGCGCTGTACGACAACCTCTACCCCAGCCGCATCATCGTGGGATGCCCGAAGCTGATAGAGGGACGCGACGAGGAGAACAGGGCGATTCAGGCCATCGCAGGCGAGCATCTGGAAGAGAAGGCGCACGAGTTTGCGGCGTTGCTTCAGGAAGGGGCTATCAAGGAAAACATCGATACGCTATTCATGGGACTGAAGGAGGCAGAGGCAGTGAAGCTGTTCGCCAACACGTATCTGGCGCTGCGTGTCAGCTATTTCAACGAGCTGGATACGTATGCGGAGGTGAAGGGACTGGATACGCAGGCCATCATTCAGGGTATCTGTTTGGACCCGCGCATCGGATCGCATTACAACAACCCGTCGTTCGGCTACGGGGGCTACTGTCTGCCGAAGGATACAAAGCAGCTCCTGGCCAACTATCAGGATGTGCCGGAGAATCTGATTCAGGCGATTGTGGAGAGCAACCGTACACGCAAGGATTTCATTGCCGATCAGGTTCTGAAGAAAGCGGGGTATTACGATTATTATAATCACGGGGACTATAATCCGCAGGAGGAAAAGGAATGTGTCATCGGGGTGTATCGCCTGACGATGAAGTCGAACAGCGATAATTTCCGCCAGAGTTCCATTCAGGGGGTGATGAAGCGGATCAAGGCGAAAGGGGCGACCATCATCATCTACGAACCGACGCTGGAGGACGGAACGACGTTCTTCGGCTCGAAGGTTGTAAACAACCTGGAGGAGTTCAAGAAGAGATCGCAGGCTATCATCGCCAACCGCTACGATGCGTGTCTGGACGACGTGAAGGAGAAGGTGTATACACGGGATATTTTCCGCAGGGACTAGCACCGACGAGGATGCTTTGTTCCGACGAACAACAAGACTGAAGACTAAATAAAAGACAAACAGAACGAAACAAACATAACTAAAGACCGAATTTATGAAAAGATATTGTCAGACACTCGACCTCTACGACGACAAGGAGCTGATAGAGGCCTACGTGGCAGAACATGCGCACGTGTGGGAGGAAGTGAAGGCGGGCATCCGCGAAGTGGGTATCGTAGATATGCAGATTTACATCTACGGCAACCGCTTGTTCATGATCATGGATACGACGGACGAGTTTGATATGGAGCGTGACTATGCGCGACTGGCTACGCTGCCTCGTCAGGCGGAATGGGAAGAGCACATGTCCAAGTACCAGAAGGTGCTTCCGGGACAGACTTCGCAGGAAAAATGGAAACTGATGGAGCGTATCTTCAAGCTTTAATGCGGAGAAAAATCTTTTTTTCACGGGTGTGAGAAAAAAATTTTTTTCAGAAGCGTTTTTTTACGAAGGGGGATATAGACCATCCAAAAGCACACTGTTTTACAGATAGTTACAGAAGCCGATTCTTGAAAAGGGATCGGCTTCTTTCGTGTCTGGGAAAGGGAAATATCGTTTTTTTCGAAAAAAATTTCATTCAGGCATAGGGGTTTTTCCGGGGGGCTGCGTTATCTAGTCAAAATCACCTAGCTAAGTGACTTGAAAAAACAAAGTGATTTGAAAAGAAACAGTATCAACCAATTAAAAAACTAGACATTATGAAAATTAAACTTATTACATTATCTTTGTGTTTATTCGCTGGTGTTAATTTGGCAAAGGCTCAGGAAACAAGTAAGAACTTTACTCCTTCGGAAAACAAGCATGAGTTCCGCCTTTCGGTTAGTGACGGACTGACTCAGAGCACAGTCGACGTACTGGGTATCGGACTAGGTGACGCGATTACCGGAAGCAAGCGCAGCGACCAGAAGTCGACCATGGTATACGGACTGGGTTACCGCTATGCACTGAACCGCTTCAAGGTAGGTGCCGACCTGGGATTCTCGCAGACTAGCAGCAAGCTGATGCTGGCAGGAGAAACGGCTCCGTCTATCAAGGAAAAGGAACTGAACTTCCTGGTATTGCCCACAGCGGAATTTACATACTTCAAGCGTAGACTGGTGGAACTATACGGTAGTGCTTCAGCAGGTGTGAGCCTGAAACGTCACTCGGAAACAGGACTGACAGATGCAGGCAAGAAGGCGGCACAAAAAACAGACTTAAATGCAGCATTTGCTTATCAGGTAAACCCTATCGGTTTAAGAGTAGGTAACGACCGTATCGGTGGTTTCGTAGAAGCCGGAATGGGTCACAAGGGATTCCTGACAGCAGGTGTAAGCGTGAAATTTTAATTAACCCTTAAACTAGAACGCAGACGCGATAAAATGAAAGCCTATAGAAAGGAAATATTCAAATCCAGATTTCAGGAGCATTATCCGAGGCTGTGCTGTATAGCCTGCGGATATGTTTCTGACAAGGAGGATGCGGAAGATATCGTGCAGGAGCTGTTTATCAGCGTGTGGAACAAGGGGCTGGACAGCTTGTCCGACCAGGAGTTCGCCGCCTACATGACGACTGCCGTAAGGAACAGCTGTATCTCGTTTCTGAGAAAACGCCGGGACGACGTGGTGTCGATAGAGGATTATCATCAGCCGGCAAGCTGCATGGCGGATGACGACGACGAACAGGATGAAAAGTCGCCGGAAGAGGTGCTGGAATCGGCACTGGCCACACTGCCGCCCCGATGCAAGGATATTTTCCTAATGGCTAAACTTCAGGGAATGAAGTATCGCGAAATAGCCGAAAACCTGAACCTATCGGAAAAAACCATCGAGAACCAGATGACAAAGGCCATCAAGATGCTGCGGGCGTACGTGGCCAAACATGGACTGGCACTGGCTACGGTTGTGGTCATCATTTTATCAATCATCGTAAATTGTGAGTAGGATATGAATTGCAAAGAGGATATAAATGAATTGCTTGCCAGGTATTTTGCCAAGGAGGAGCTGACCGGAACTCAGCAGAAGGTTCTGGATGAATGGATTTCGGCCAATGCAGAGGAGTTTGAACGCATGCGGAAGTTGATGGAAGCACCGGTAAAGGTGCCCGACAAGACGGATTTCGACGCGGAACAGGCGTGGAGGAAGGTGGAAGCCAAGCTGGAAAACAAGTCGTTCTGGCTGGGAGTAAGGCCTCATATCGTTACGGTGATCTCGGTGGCTGCCTGCGTGCTATTTGCCGTGGCCATGACAACGACGTATTTCCTGCACAAGCAGGAGGAGAAGGACTTCATCAAGTATGCCAACGTGGGACTGCGGCTGAAGCAGTTCATGCTGCCCGACAGCTCGGAGGTGATTCTCTACCCCAACGCGACGCTGGCATTCAACCAAGCGGACAAGGAGCAGGGACGCATTGCACGGCTGAAGGGAAAGGCTTTCTTCCGCGTGAAGAGACTGCACGGCATTCCTTTCAAGGTGGAAACCGAAAGGCTGGACGTGGAAGTACTGGGTACATCGTTTCTGGTAAATGCTACGGATACGGAACAGAACGGCGTATTCGTCAAGACCGGAAGGGTACGGGTAAGCGACAACGAGGACAATGTGGTGATTGTGGCCAACGAAAAGGTGGAACTGGAACAGGGAAAACTGAAGGTGGGCGTGATAGACAATCCGCAGCAGCTCTTCGGACAAGATAAATTAATGATGATATTTGATAATGCTCCGATACAGCAAGTGGTAAAGGAGATTGAACAGAAAACGGGTATACGGATCGATCTGGACAAAGGACTGGAAAAGAACCTGATCACTACCCGGATAGACAGTGACAACGGTATGGAAATAGTCCGTGAACTGGCTTTCCTCTGCGGATGCAGCTACGAAATGGTGGAAGAAGGAACACACTACAGACTGTACAATGAGTAATGGGTAAACTGAAACTGTGCCTCATACTGGCGGTAACTATTGCTTTATGCGGAATGACCGGAGTATACGGACAAGAGTCCGGACCGGCGCACACGGTAGCAGAAGAAACGTTGCAAGTCGACGCTTCTTCTGCTACTGTGCTTCAATGGTTTCACCGGATAGAGCGCGAGAAGCGTATCGTGCTGTCGTACAACGCGTCACTCATCGATCTGAACAGGGTGATCAGAGTTGAGAAGGCACGGCGGATGACGGTGGCCGAACTGCTGGAGGTGGTGCTCGACGGATATGTGTTCAAGACGGACTTCATCCCGCCGCGCAAGCTGGTGATTCAGGTGCACGAGAAGGAGAACTTCTACGTGAGCGGAACGGTGTTCGAGGAGGGCAGCAAGGAACGGCTCTACGGGGCCGTGGTGTCGCTGGAAGACGGCAAGGGAAAGCAGTGGAACTGTATCTCCGACGGAAACGGGGTGTTCAAGCTGTATGCACCGGAGGGTACGTACAGGCTTACGGTATCGTACATGGGCTACAGCCCGTACAACCGGCAGGTCAGGGTGGACAAGGACCGCTTTGTCACCGCACAGCTGCAACCGCTGTCGTTCGAGATGGAGGAAGTAACGGTGGAATCGGAAAAGCGGAGCGAAGAGCTGGGAGAACTGACGCCTTCGAACATGCTTGCCTTCAGCGGGAATGACCTCTTCGCCCAGATATGGATTCTGCCGGGGGTGACTTCATCGATGGCGGGAAGCAACTTTCAGGTGGACGGCGGAAGCTCCGACGAGAACCAGTTCCTGCTGGACGGGGTGCCGGTGTTTCATCCGGGACATATCAACTCGCTACTGCCGGTATTCAACGGCGACGCGGTGAAGAACATGGTGTTTCACAAGGGATTCTTCGATACGCATCTGGAGGGAAGACTTTCGTCGGTGACGGAGGTGAACCTGAAGGAAGGCAACAAGCAGAAGCATGTGGGTACGCTTACGCTGGACATGCCGGCTGCCTCGGCTACGCTGGAGGGACCTATCATCAAGGACAAGCTGTCGTACATGTTCAGTGCCCGAAGGAGCTGGCTGGATTTCTTCGACCGGCTGTTCTCGGAAGACAACCGCCTGAACCATGCTTCGTACGACTACAATGCCAAGCTGTCTTATTCCCTTTCGCCAGTCAGCTCGCTCAGCTTCCTGGCCTACGGAGCACGCGACGACTATCACTTGCCGCTGCTCAGTGAAGACGAGAACACGTCGGTGCTGCGCTGGGAGAATCAGGTTTATCAGCTGACGTACCAGACGCAGGCGGGAAAACTGGGCAACCGTACCTCGCTATTCTACTCGTCGCATTCCAACCGGGCACGGAGTGAGATGCTGGGAGTGGAGGGCGACGGATACATCCGCAGCGGCATCCGCTCGGTCAACGTATCGACGGAGTTCGACTATACGTTCGAGAATATCTACCGTGCGCAGTGGGGAGCCAAATACTCGCACGAGGTGTACGACCTTGCCTCGTTCGACGGACAGGAGGCCCTTCGCCACGAACCGGTGACTCAGGCATCGCTCTTCTACGACAACCATGTGCGCATCACGCCCCGCCTCTCGGTACAGATAGGCGTTCACGGCGTAGCCTACCTGCCACGCAACCACCGCTCGTATTACAGCATCCAGCCACGCATGTCGCTGAAATACTTCCCGGGCGAAAAAGACCTGCTGTACCTCAACTTCTCGAAGATGGAGCAGTTCTACCATTGCCTGAGGCTGTTCAGCTGGGACATGCCTACCGATTTCCGCATGCCCAGCATCGACGGGTACAAGCCGCGCACATCGGAACATTACGAGGCGGGATGGAAACATTTCCTGAACAACGGAATGCTGGAGGTATCGGCCTACTACAAGACACGGCGCAACGTGGTTGCCCTGCGTCCGGAGGTGTTCGTGGAAGACGGACAGTGGGGAGAGTATATCATGGTGGGAAAAGACGACAGCTACGGAGCGAGGATGTACTTCTACAAGGACTGGAAGCGATGGAAGCTGCAACTGTCGTACACGTACGCACGGACGCGGGAATGGTTTCCCGAACTGGCGGCCAACGGCAAGATGCCTTCGCTGTACGACATACCGCACCAGCTGAATGCCGCCCTGTCGTACCAGTTGAATGCCCGTTCGCTCTTCTCCGTGGGAGGCATGATGCGCTCGGGCAAGGTCATCGACCTCGACGAGAACTTCGACCCGCTGCCCGCCTCGGAGTTCAGACAGCACCGCCTGCCGATGAACTACCGGATAGACGTGGGCTATTCTTACCGGAAAGCGTTCGGCGAAAAACTCCTGTCGCTGCGTTTCGGGCTGTATAACGTACTGGGAAATCCGCCCGAAGAGGATGTGCTGAACTTCTACTCCGTACACTGGAAGAGCAACTGCCTGCCCTATGCGGGTATCAGTTTCCGCTTCTAGTACAAGTACGAACGCTATGCGCTCACTTCATGCGGGCGGCACACTCGCGGCACACCCCTTTCACCATGTAGTTGATGCTGTTCAGGCGGAACCCCTCGGGCAGGTCGATGACGGGGATATGGATGGAGCGGAAGCAGAACGTGCGGTGACACACCTCGCAGTAGAAATGCGTATGCATGTCGTCTACGCTGCATGTATCTTCGTCGGGACAGACCTCGTACTTGAGCGAGCCGCTGCCGTCCTCGATGTCGTGCACCAGGTGATGAGCCAGGAACAGGTTCAGCGTGCGGAAGATGGTAGAGCGGTCGACGGTGGCAAGCATCGTTTCCAGCTCGATGAGCGACACGGCACACGAGGCCTCCATCATCGCCTTCAGCACCAGGATGCGCACGGCGGTAGGCTTCACGCCCTTCTTTTCCAGCCTCTCGGCATAAATTTCATTTGTTTCCATGACGTTTTTAGTATTTTTCTGCGGGTCTTTGCGGCAAAGATACACATTTCCTATTGCAACCCGGTTGCATCCAGGTCGCCCGTATAATGGATAGGCTGGCGGTTGCGCATCGACACATGGATGTTCGACGAGCCGTCGTCGTAGACATCGACCGAAAACTCGAAATTGTCCTCGCTGGTAGTGGCCTCGAAGTGAATCCGGTAACGGTCTTTCTTGAACTCGCAGGAATAATTCTCTACCGGAGCCTTGAAGCGCAGTCCCTCTCCTCCCCCGTAAGGAATCTGGTAAGCCCTGCCGAAGTACGGCAGACAGACATCCACGGAATCCTTCTTCATCTGAAGTCCGTAGGGGGTAGACAGCGGAATGCTCCTTCCGCTCATGGGGTATGCCATGTCGGCATCAATCTTGAAGGTACGGGCTTCCACCTGCTCGTCGACGTAAGCCTTGAGCTCCTCCTTCTTCTCCTCACGGGTCTGCGCCACCGACGTACCTGCCCACAGCAGGAAGAGCGCGGCCATCCAAACAAATCGGAATGTTTTCATATACGAATCTCCTTTCTGAAAAAAATCTGTAGATTGAACAGGCGCAAGATAAACAAAAAAAATCTGTTATCCATCCCCACGGCGGAGAATGAACAACAGATTTAATTTAAATTCAGTTATATAACATTACCGAACCTGAATAACCAGGTAGCGAGATACACTCCAGAACTGGTTAGGATTGGTAATCTTCAGAATAATCTGTCCTTTGTCGTCTTTGGCAAGTTCGTACGAACCGGCAGGATGAGTAGTCAGCAAGGTAGCACGTTTAGAGTACAGCTTGATTTCCTTATCCTTGCGGATATCGATTTCTGTAAAGTAATCCTTGTTGAACTCGTTGTCCTTCAGCACATCGCCACGGTTCAGAATCTTCTGGTCCTTTAATTCAGACTTGGTACCGAATACATACCATGCAGTGTTGAGCGCCTTGTCCTGAGCGGCAACGGTCTGAGCCTTCGCCTCGTTTTCGGCAGTCAGCTGGTCAACGTTCTTGTTCAGGTCGGAAACAGCCTCATCGAGTTCGGCGATACGGATGTTCTTAGAAGCCAGTTCAGCCTGCAGGGTTTCAATCTGACGCTGTTTTTCTTCCAGCTGTGCAGTCAGGTTCTTGATAGCCTTCTTGAGCTGTGCCGACTGGTAGTTGCTATTCTTGAGCTGCTTCTCCAGTTTGGCAATCTCTTCGCGGTTCGATTTCAGTTTCTCGCTGATGAAACGGATATCTTCCTTAATCTTGTCTGCGCTCGATTTGTTTTCGATGGCATCGCCTGTAAGGTCGACACGGTTTTCAGCTTCGTTGATTTCGCGGAAACCTTCCTGGATTTCATTGAATGAACCCATTATTTCATCCAGTTCGGCATCACGGTTTGACAGCTCGACCATCAGTGAATCGTTCTGGAGCTTCAACGCGTCTTTACTCTGACCGGAATTGTTGCACGAAGCAAGTACGGCCGCAGCACATAACGAAAATAAAACAACTTTCTTCATAGTTTCTATCTGTTTAGAATTTATAAATTATTCTTCTTTTCCCGCCAGTACGATAACGATTTCCCCTCTCGGCTCGTTGGCCGTGAAGTGTGTCACCACCTCCTGCAAGGTTCCCCGTACACTTTCTTCGTGTATCTTGGAGATTTCGCGGCATACGGAAACCTTCCGTTCGGGGCCGAACAGCTCGGCAAACTGTGTCAGTGTTTTCACCAGCCGGTAAGGCGACTCGTAGAAAATCATCGTGCGTGTTTCTTCCGTCAGTGCGTTCAGCCGCGTCATCCGTCCCTTCTTCTGCGGCAGGAAGCCTTCGAAGCAGAAACGTTCGTCGGGCAGTCCCGAAGCCACCAGCGCCGGCACGAAAGCAGTCGCTCCCGGAAGGCACTGTACCTCGATGTCGTTTTTCACACATTCACGTACTACGAGGAAGCCCGGATCGGATATGCCCGGTGTCCCCGCGTCCGATACCAGCGCGATTGTTTCTCCTGCCTTGAGGCGGTTGATGATTCCTTCCACAGTCTTGTGCTCATTGAACTTATGATACGACTGCATGGCATTCTTTATCTCGAAATGCTTGAGCAGAATGCCCGACGTGCGTGTATCCTCGGCCAGCACCAGATCGGCCTCCTTCAATATACGGATCGCGCGAAAGGTCATATCCTCCAAATTGCCTACAGGAGTAGGAACAACGTATAATCTTCCCATACAATGTTTCAATTGTTAATTGAACAAAGATAGGAAGTTTTTAATCTCACTAGTTAATTTGCCCCAATATTTAACAGTTGTTGTATATTAAAATAGCGAAAAACGGAAAATTCGGACAGAAGATAAAGCTTATTAGCATCACAAATTGTATTTTTGCACAAAATTTTAGACCAATGGTTGTTTTTTCAGAAGATCATACTCATGAAACCTGCCGCAGAGGAAGAATAGAAGTCATCTGCGGTTCCATGTTTTCGGGCAAGACCGAAGAACTGATCCGCCGCCTGAAACGCGCCACCTTCGCCCGTCAGCGAGTGGAGATATTCAAGCCGGCCATCGACACACGCTATTCGGAAGAGGAAGTGGTGTCGCACGACAATAATTCCATCCCCTCTACTCCGGTAGACTCGTCGGCAAGCATCTTGCTGTTCAGTTCGGAAATAGACGTGGTGGGCATAGACGAGGCCCAGTTCTTCGACGAAGGGCTGATAAACGTGTGCAACGAACTGGCCGACCGCGGGGTGAGAGTCATCATTGCCGGACTGGACATGGACTTTAAAGGTGTGCCTTTCGGACCGATACCTGCCTTGTGTGCCATCGCCGACGAAGTGACGAAGGTGCATGCCATCTGTGTGAAATGCGGTGACCTGGCGTACATCTCCCACCGTACCGTTGCCAACGACAAGCGGGTGCTGCTGGGTGAAAAGGAGGAATACGAGCCGCTGTGCAGGTGCTGTTACCGCAAGGTACTGGAGGAGGAAGGGAAAATCTGATCTTCCCGATTCGGGCGTAGCCGTCCGGTTCAGGAGAACGCGCCCGTAAGTACAATGTATTTTTACAAAGCGTGCGCCGTTGAAAATCAGCAATATGTAAGAACAGCTGAAAATTATTTCAAAAAAATATGCCAGAATATTTGGCAGATTGATACAAAACATCTACCTTTGCACTCGCAATCAGGAAATGACTGCAAAACAGGTTTGATTCGCTAGCTCAGCAGGTAGAGCACAACACTTTTAATGTTGGGGTCTTGGGTTCGAGCCCCAAGCGGATCACTCAAACAAAAAGCAAAACAATGAAAACCGCTGATAATCAATTATTATTAGCGGTTTTTCTTTTTATCCATACTGCAAATTGAGGCAGAATACGCCATCCCAAAGGAGGTGAAATAGGTGGACTTGATTTTCACTTAAAAAAAAGTCCACCTATATGTATCATATTTCACTGATTCTCTGTGTCTTGCATGATGCAAACTCTTTTCAAAACATGTAATTTTACACCAACTAAAAAACAAAGAGTATGGCAATGCAAAGAAACTATTTTACGGTATTGTTTTTCCTGAAAAAATCAAAGTTACTTAAAAATGGAGAAGCACCAATCTGTATGCGTATTACAATAAACGGGAAACGTGCGGAGATCCAAATCAAGAGAGGCATAGATGTCGCGAAGTGGAATGCGCAAAAGGAATGTGCGATTGGCAAGGAAAGAAAGTATCAAGAAATAAACCATTATCTTGATACAATAAGAACTAAAATCCTTCAAATACACCGTGAACTTGAGCAGGATGGTAAACCAATTACAGCAGATATTATAAAAAATATCTACTATGGAGGACACTCTACTCCCAAAATGTTACTTGAAGTATTCCAGGAACACAATCTGGAGTACCGGGAATTAATGAACAAGGAATATGCCGAGGGAACTGTACTCAGATATGAACGTACTGCAAGATATTTGAAGGAATTTATCAGTGAACAGTATAACTTGACTGATATTCCATTAAAATCAATCAATTATGAATTTATAACCAAGTTTGAACATTTCATTAAGATACAGAAAAACTGTGCGCAAAATGCGACAGTGAAGTATCTGAAGAATTTAAAGAAAATCATCAAAACTGCATTGATTAAAAAGTGGATAACTGATGATCCGTTTGCTGAAATACATTTCAAACAAACTAAATGTAACCGTGAATTTTTAAACGAGACTGAACTACGTAAGATTATCAACAAAGATTTTGATATTCAGCGGTTACAAACGGTAAGGGACATTTTTATCTTCTGCTGTTTCACAGGCTTGGCCTTCACAGACGTAAAGAATCTGAAAAAGGAACACCTTGTACAGGCAGATAATGGTGAGTGGTGGATAAGAAAAGCAAGGGAAAAGACCGATAATATGTGCGACATTCCATTGTTGGATATACCAAGACTTATTTTAGAAAAATATCAGTCAAATCCAATCTGCAATGAAAAAGGATTATTACTTCCTGTTCCCAGCAACCAACGAATGAACAGTTATTTGAAAGAAATAGCTGATGTATGTGGCATTCAAAAGAATCTTTCCACACATTGTGGAAGACATATCAATTCTTCTTATCCATTGAAAACAAGGAACTTACAAAGATTGTCAGCTTAACAGGTAACGATTTGGAAACCAGCGAGCTTCTCTATTCTGCAATGTTCTGCATCAATCAAAAGAACGCTTTTCTCATTTGCAAAAGTAGTGTTTTTCTCCTTCATTGCCAAAGTTATTCCTCTGAAAAATAGAGAAAATCAAACATCTTATCATTATTGTACATTTGTTGCACATCTTGGTGATGAAAATCAGTAGTACTGTCCTGCTTTTAATTCCATACCGTTTCTACATTATATTTGAGCCTGCCCGTTTGCGAATAGCCCGTTGGTAGGTTTGCCTGTCTGTGTGCCGACAGGCAGGCGTGCCGGCAGACCGGTCGGCAGGCAGGTTGGAGCGCGGGCAGGCTTGCAGGCCAGTGTGTGTATGCCATGCCTATACGCTTTTGTTTATTGCACCATTCCTTTGTTGCTTCATTACTACGTTGATAGACGGATGTATTGTACCACCGATTTATATCATTCAAACTCCACCTCTCTAAAGCCACAATCCATTGCTGATACCTTTATTTGAAGTTTCGCTGTTGTAAACCAGCACAACAGCACGACAGCAAACCAGCATATCATTGAAACTATGTTGCTTCCTATCTGCATTGAATTACTTTCTTGGTTGTCGGGTTCTGTTCTTCATTGTTTTAGCAAACCATTGGTTCGCTGAGCTTGTAAACAAGCGAGGATGTATTTGCTCAAAATAGCATTTCCTTATTGGTCTAATGTCTGTTTTGGTTGTGATTGGCACATATTGACATCCGAATTGGCACTATTGTCTGTTTCTCAAAAGGATGAAAATCCGGCTTTGTTCCCTATAATCTCAATAAGGTGCAGGCTTGCACACCGCCCTATTCCCTTTCTTCTTTTGGGCAGCTTGGGCATCGGGAAACGATGCTTTGAAAGCCGAAATAACAACACTTGTTCAAATCCGTTTATTGACGGATTTCTTGTGCTCTCAAAAGCACAGCAAGGTGTCCTTCGAGTTACTCGAAGGCTTTTCGGTTACTGCCGAAAAGGCAGCAGCAAGGTATGTTTCGAGTAACTCGAAACATACCTTGCGGGTTACTCCCGCAAGCCTTGCCGCCTGGTTGCTCCTCCGAAGTCGGGCAACCTGTTTCTGACCTGCGGTCATTTTTGTATTTGAAATGTTTTGAAAATATTACCCTACTATATCTTGTTTTTCAAAATTACAGGTTATAACGGTCCCGAGAATGTTTTCACGGGATTCCCACGTAAGAGTGTAGTATGCTTGCCCCATTTGGACGAGCGAAACAATGCTGCAGCAGAATCGTTTGCTTGCTGTAATTTCAAAAGAAGCAGACTGCGTGCCATTTCCTTGTTTTGTGACTGTGAACGTTGTGAACAGCATCTGACGGAAAGCCCGGTAGGAAAATGAGTGGTGCGAACCGCAGTCTCCACTTTGTTGACGTTCTGCCCGCCATGCCCACCGGAGCGCATCGTTTCGTAAACAATATCTTTATCAGACACTTCCGGAAGTGTAACTGGTTCGATAAATTCCACTCCGACAAACCAATTCTTACGAGGATAGCCGGGACGGTAACGGTTTGACGTCGCCCGCCACAGTATAGTACCTGTCCACTCCAGCTCTTTAACGACATCAACTTCAGCAAGAAACAGCATCGACATATAGCAATCCGGCTCCGTATTATGCGGTTCACTTTCCACAAGTTCTGCATCCGGAAAATCCTTCAACAGTTCGCGGGCGACGAGCGCAACAGCACGGGCACACTCCGCAGGTCCCCGTCCGGCTGTAAGTTGTATATACTTCTTCATTGGGGAATGTCTTTAATGTTTATACGCGGTTTGACCATTGTAATGACTTCGGCGGTCGGCTCAATCAGACGCAATATTTCCTCCATAGATTTATATGCCTGTGGTGATTCATCAAGAGTGCCGGGGCAGACAGATGTAGAGAATATACCGCTCATAGACATCTCAAAATCGTCCATCCCGATATTCTTCTTGGCGGCATTTCTCGACATGGCACGTCCGGCTCCATGCGGAGCGGAACAGTTCCAATCTGCATTCCCTTTGCCCACACAGATGGCAATGCCGTCACGCATGTTGAAAGGCAGACAAAAGCGTTCTCCTTCTGCAGCTTCAACTGCCCCTTTGCGCAGCATGGGATAGTCTTCGCATACAGAAATATAATTGTGGGTGGTAAATAGAGACTCCACACATTTTGCCTTGCAGAGTTTCTTCAGTATGGCAAAAATACGGTCACGGATGATTTGATGATTATATAGGGCATACGCCTGTGCCACAATCATGTCGGACAGATATCCATTGAGCGCATCTCCCCACAGATAGCCGATAAATTGTGCCCGCTTGGGATTTTGCGCAATGTTGTGCCAATGGTTGGCAACTTTTACTCCCACATTCCGGGAACCACAATGTATTGTGAGCCATCCTTCCTGCGTCTTGTCATCCTCTCCATATTCAATAAAGTGATTGCCACCTCCGAGGGTGCCTAAACTTTTATAAAAGATAGCTTCTTGAAGCTTTATCCTGCGGCAGAAGTCCGAAACAAAACGGGCATCTATGCGTGGCACTTCGTTAATCAGGTCGGGAGCAGATGAACGCGCTCTTTGGTATTGCGAATTGAGAAAGCGGAACAGTTCCTTTTCATTAAGACTATTCTTTTCACAAATTTCCATACCGGTCGGAATAACCCCACGTATTTTATGGTCAAGCAAGGCAAAATCTTCCGATGCAACTACGGAAGAAAGTCTATGCATGGAAATGGTACATCCGATATCGACGCCCACATGATCCGGATTAAGGTATGTCCCTATTCGATACGCCGTACCGACATTACAGGAATTTCCTGCATGTACATCGGGCATCTGCACAATTCTTACTCCCTCGAAAGCCGGATGGTCACATTGTTCCCTTACCCACTGCAAGGCGGCTTCTTCGATGTTTTCGGTGAATATTTCTGTCGATGTGTATTGTCCTTTGATAATCATATTGCTACTCATTTAGTCTGTTACTAATAATCTCTATGGAAATATCTTTAATATCAATCAAACTCAAATTAGGAATATTGACAAACCATGATACATTAGGATAGACGGTCTGAAACAATTCACAACTTTTTTCTTGTTCTGGCAATGCTCCAAAGAAACCGTATGTATGCAGACGGGCATAATCGGGGACATTATTCAAATCGCCCCATTTCACAAAGGGGTTAATTAAAATTTTCTTTTGCTGGTGAAGATTAATACAAGCCGTAGCCGATTCACCTGAGGCAATTACCCAGTTCGGTTTCTGTTCTGCAATGATCCTGCGAACTTCCTCGCAATAATCCGATTTATTCAAAGCATTGACTTCTATAAAATCACCTATCCCTTCCAAAGCCACTTCGTCCTTCAGCAATGAAAACATATAATCATTCTGTTGGTCCGCAGTTGTCTTTTGGGTGAGAAAAGGTGCCGGGAATATCAAGACTTTCTTCATATTTCAGATACTTTTTGCAAGGTTTAAATTGATCAATAATTCATTACCCGCATTTTTATCATTGTATTCCGGATATGAAACCACGAGGCAGCGTTTGTGATATTTGCGTGCAAAACGCATGGTGTGCATACTTCCGCTCTGTTCGGGACATTCTGCTAAAATGACAGTACTCGACAACGCTGCCTGCAACCTGTTCCGTGCAACAAGCCTTGTCGGATTGGCTTTCACGCCGAAAGGTTGCTCAGTCAGGATAAGTCCACCGCTTTCCAAAATCCGTTGCTGGAGAGAGGTGTTCTCTTTCGGATGCACGATGTTCAGCCCGGAAGCGACAATGGCTATTGTCTGCCCTCCGGCATCGAGGCAACCCTCGTGTGCCGCCTTGTCGCAGCCTAAAGCAAGACCACTGACAATGATGTTATCTTCTTCCGCAAACTGTTTTCCCAGCTCATACGCTTTTCTCAGTCCGGTTGGCGAAGCCGCACGTGCTCCAATGATGGCAATACGGTTTGCTTTCGGATCGAGAAGCGACATGTCACCTAAGCAATGAATCATGGGCGGGCAATCGTATCCTATTTTTCTGAGTGAATGTGGGAAGAACTCATCTTGAAATGTCAGTGTAGTAATGCCATACTCCTCTTGCATTGAAATCACATTTTCTGCTTTATCAATGCATGTTTCAAAGGCTTCCGCATACTCTTCCGGTGTAAGTTTAGGACTCATAATCCGTGATGACTTCATCCCGACGTATTGCATACAAAGAATATCTTCTTTACTTAAAATATCGTTAATCATATTATCCGTTTATTTGATCTAGTAGAACATCTGTCAACTCACTGATTATACATTCATAGACATCCTTTTGATTCAGATTATCAACATAGTATTCAGGGATACCTGACATACCATATTTAGCTCCCAATACGGCACAGGCTACAGCGGCATTCGTATCAGCGTCACCTCCTGCATTGACAATTTTTAAAAGTCCTCCTTTAAAACTATTGACATGATATAAACACCATACTGCACAAGCAAGTGGCTTCAAAGTATAGCCCATTCTTGCTCCTTCATCAAGATTCAAATCGTCAAGTTCTCCGTCTTTGGCCAAAAATAGATATTGCTGTATTCTTTTGTCATATCTGTCTGCGATTTCAAGAATTTCCTTAAATGAAAGTTGCATATTGTGCCAGACAAAATGATTTATCAGTTCTGATATGATAACGCAAGACCCGATGCATCTTGTGTCCGTATGTGTCAATTTGCAAATCCTTTCCGCATTTTCTGCAACATCTTCATTCCAAAGACCTACAACGGAGGTCCTCATTATTCCTCCGTTAGGCGCACTATTCTTGTTTGATAAAATCCAGATTATTTCAGCCGCTTTTTCCGGATTCGATTCATAATCCGACAATGCAAGTATGTTATATGTGTGTCGTCCTATCCCCATCGGCTTGTTTTTGAACCACTGCTTAAAATTATGGGCTATGGTTTTTGGATTAATGCAACGGTCTTTAATAATAGCCTTTGCTATACATAGCATCATATCCGTATCATCTGTCCAGTCGCCTTTGTCCCATCTTTTTCTATGGTAATCCTGAACTATTTGGCTGTATTCGGAAAGTCCGTTGGGATAATTCCGCTTAACCTCGTCCTTGCTCATAAATTCTGTTCCAAGGCCAAGAGCATCTCCAACAGCTTGTCCGTACAGACACCCGACAATTTTATCTTTTACACTATCCTTCATGTTATTGTGTTATAAGTTTCCTCTGTAAAGTGACGGAATATTATAGTCGTTGCAAAGGCAGCATAATTCTGTACTATTATCCCAATCGGCTTCCCGTGTGAAGAAGCCATATCCGTCCGGCTTGCTATTGACAATTCCACATCCGAGGTGCTTGCCTATGTATACGCCGAGCGTAGAAGTCGGCCGCCACTCTATGCAAACTCTGCAATCATACATTTCTTCTATAAGATCCAGATTCTTCTTGAACTTCTTGCCTTTTCCATCCGTGCCTATGACTTTTTGAAGCCAATTTATCACCGATTCATCGGCTGCCAAATGATTAATGATATAATCTTGTAGCTCACGATGAAATTTCAACTCCAAATTGTCAAAACTGATAATCTGAATTTTGTATTTTGCTTTCGGGATGTTCAATGTACTGTCTGACGGAACGGAACCCATGATATTGCACTCGTCTATAATGGCTTTCAGAATATCTATCGTGGAAATTTCCAGACTGTCAACCACTTTTAAAACGTCATCTTTCAATGAAATATCATTCAGATTGTCATCGATTACATCATTGACAGCCTTCGCCGACAAATTGGAGAACTCCTTGATATAACGGATACGCCCCGGACGCCCCAGAAGATTCTCGTCAATTGACAGCTTATTGGTGGTCAGAATATACAGTTTCCGCATGTCGTTGTAAACTCCGTCAATCATTTTTAGCAGAACTTCTTGCTCTTCACGGAAAGTTTTTTCCGCTTCGTCAATAAGGATAATGCTCTCGAAATGCAATGACTGAATAAATTCCAACATGCCGTCAACGGGCTTTGAGATGACAATCACCGGTAGTCCAATGCGGTTACAGAGCTGTTTAGCAGCGATTGTCTTACCTGTTCCTTTAATGCCGTTGAAAATCACTCCAAGATTCTTGTTGCTTTCTCTGAACAGGTCTGAAGTCCATGTCTTTATAATTTTCGACATAATATCCTCGCAGTCAAGGTCATAAATCTTGAAATCGAACCGGAAAGTATCATCTATCTTCTCCAGCCCCAAGCGTTTTGTCTGCGGGTTTTCATAGATGCGAAATATTCCGTTGCCGGGAGAAGTGAGCAGCGAAGCGTAGCCGGGAATAGGGTAAAGGATGCCACCGTCATTAATCCATTTCTGCTTTGATGCGATGGTCTGCTTTTCCTTACGTACTTTTTCATCAGGATTGAGGTATTCCTCCTTATAAAGGGTATAATATTCAAGGTCGACAACTTCATCAAGATAATTCATGCCGCATTTCTTTTCCAGACCTTCGTATGTAAAGCCGCTTTTCAGGGCGACTCTGCGAGAGGCGTCATTCCGTGGCAGGACTGCAATGGTCAGCGAGTCAGCCATCCGTTCATCGAACAAGTAGCGTTTCATCCTCTCCGCGACTTCCGTCATATAGCCTTTCCCACGGAACTCCTTATGGAGAAAATAACAGATCTCGTAATTGCAGTTCTCACCCGAAACAGTATTTGTCTTGTGAGGAGTGATTTCAAAAACACCGAGAACTTTTTCCGGAAGGTTCTTTTCCGAAATACAGAACATTAGTCCGCCATCCATCTCCCTGCGGATTTTCCCCTCTGCCTCGCTCAGCGTATTCATCGGCCTGAATCCTGTACTTGCCGCAATTTCCCGGTCACTCATCAGAACAAAAATATCATGGACATCCTTATCCTCGGGAGTTCTGATTATAAGTCTATCCGTCTCAATTTCGATTTTCCCTGTCTTTGCTTCTTTCATCTTTATGCTGCTTTTATGATTACAGCACAAAAGTATGGTGAGGGTGTATCATTTGTCGGTACAGGTCTTAAAAAAATCGTACTTTATAATCGATTATTTGTCATCATTTGCATATAGTAATAATATATTTCATATATTTTTCTGCAAGTTCTTCTATCGAAATTTTCTGTTTTAGGGGTATGTCGAAAAAATCTTTCACTTTCCATGTTGCCGTTCCGGAAAAATGAGGTGCATATTTGACTCTTGGATCATTGCCAAGAAGTTCTTTGCAGTAAGAATATGCCTGATTGCCCATTGCGACAATGCAGCTAGGTCGTATTATGCTAATTTCTTTTTCCAATATTCTTTTATAGATAGTCTTTTTCTTCAAAGAATAAATGTCCGACTCCTTATGGTCATATACAAAATATTTCCTGCAATCGGTAAGGTAAACGCCATAACCGTGTTCAATAAGTTTTTCAACAAGCAATGCCATTCTGCCACCTCCATTCTTTTTATCCCTCCAACTTTTACCATGCAGTCCAAACGGAGAAGCCACCAACGCGTCTATGCAGATATAATCTTCTTTGCACCCGGTCTTTCCCTTTGGGAATTTATCAACATCGGAATACCATGTATTGCCTCGCAGTGGGTCTTGTGCCACAAGCATAATCCGCTTGTCAGTATTTTTTAGGTTGAACCATGTAGGAAGGTCAAGGCCTATCGCTCCACGTTTTTCTGTGCGTGTAGTCAAATCCTTGAAATCTGGATGGGTTATAGGTATAGGCACGGTAATAGTGTCTTCATAATAACGGTTCCAACCCTTAGGAGTGAATGGTTCAACTCCTTTACTAAATTCCCAGACACAGGCTTCTGTTCCCGATTTTATCAATTTCACGGCTTCTTCTTTTGAATAACTGAAGAAATTGCGGTACATATCATCATATCGCAACTTTATCTTTTCTAATTGTTCTTTGCCTAAAACGTCATTTGCTAGCATCTCGTAAATCTGGCAGGTAATTTCTTTGTCATCTAAGAATGTAGAATAAAGTGTTGTTTCCACTGTAATACTTGTTTGGTTTAAATTTCTATAAGACTCGGTTTTCTAAAATTTGTATAATCAGCATTCATGACTGCTCCATTTGAAAAGGTTATCCCATTAAGGATAGTCATTCCATATTGGGCATGGATATGTCCGAAAAGATGTAGCCGAGGTTGGGCAACCGAAATACGACCAAGGAGTTCTTCCGAGCCGTAATTGATATTGTCGTCAAAGTCGAGGATGCCGAAAGGCGGCGTATGGGTAATGAGAATGTCCGTATCATCAGGGATATTTGCATAATGTTTGATTTGGCGGTCACTAATGCAGTCGCCCATGAACATCGGAACACCATAGAATTTCAGGCCTTCGATTTCTACACCGGAATTGCACAGATAATGCACATTGCCATCAAGTCCGTCAATAGTGGCACCATACAGGTATTCATCGTGGTTACCGCAGATAAATATCTTTTGCAGATAAGGAAGGTCGCAGAACCAATTCATGAAATCTAACGCTTCCTGTTCGCTGCCGTTCATGGTAAAGTCACCTGAATGCACGATGATGTCAGCTTGCGGCAAATCGTGCAACCGTCTGTGACAGCCATGCGTGTCTGAAATATGCAATATTTTCATTTCTAATGTTTCTTTCGTCCGCAAAGATAGGATGTTGCTGGCTCAATCTGCGATACAAGCAGAAATAATTCCATTGCTGTATATAAAAGTGAGACATGCAGAGGATAGTTTTGCAATGTATTGAAGTAAACCATACTAATATGTGTACAACATTCATTAATAAGAACGATGTAAAGCCTATTGCCATCTACGTGCATGGACTTGGATCCGGTGCTACATCGACAACAGTCCGTACGGTACGTAAAATATTCTCCGAATACGAGTGGATAGCACTTGAGGTAAATGAAAATCCGTTAGAATCAGTAGCAAAAATCAATACAGCCGTCAGTAAGTTCAATCCATCCTTATTAATGGGGACTTCATTGGGCGGGTATTATGTATTTTATGCCGATGCTCCATGTGCGGCAAAGGTGATTTGCAACCCGGCAATGAATATAGCGGAACTTATCTGTTCCAAGATAGGATTCGGGACATATTCTTATTTTGTAGAAAGGCAGGACGGCAATACTGAATATACACTTGACGAAGCGGTTTGCAGACGTTTTACGGAATATGAGAGTAGTCATAAGGCAGTGAGTGGGACAAAGAACTATGCCTTGTTCGCCGTGCATGACGAACTTATAGGAGATGCCGATATGCTTGACAGTATGACAATGGTTTTCGAATCTGGTTACAGATTATTGTTGGATTCCAAAGGAGGGCATAGGCTCCGAGCAGCATCCCTAAAATTGTTACACAAAGAAATATCCAAATAGTAATGCAAGCCTAGTATGCAGCGAAAATAATTTAAGTGAAACTGTCAGTATTGACTGCGTCATACACCAGACTTTCAATTTCAAGGCTATATGATTCAGTTAATAATCAAATATTTCAATTAATTATGCGGTATTTACCGAGATGTTGCACTGAGTGCTACAAGTTTTTATTAACTTTGTTGCAACCAACAAAATATAGTATGTTACAACTCCAAAAATACACATGGCTGATAGAGACAATTCGCCGGGCGGGGAAGATTTCCCTGGAAGAGATTTCTGACCGCTGGGAGCGCAACAAGGCTCTGAGTGATTACAAGCCTTTGAGCCGTGCTACGTTCAACCGATGGAAAGATGCTATTTTCAGTCAGTTCGGTATAATCATCTCTTGTCAAAGAACCGGTGGTTATCTTTATTATATAGAGAATCCGGAGGACATTGATGAAGATGAACTGAAAAAATGGATGCTCGACTCGTTTGCCGTAAGCAACCTTATCAGCGAGAACCTTTCACTGAAAAACCGGATTCTGGTCAGCAAAATTCCGTCTGCCTACAACCATTTGGACACATTACTTGAAGCGATGAGGGAAAACCATGTCGTGACAATCACTTATTGCGGGTTCAACAAGTTAAATAGTCACACGTTTCCGATCGAGCCTTACTGTGTAAAACTGTTTGAAAACCGATGGTATGTTCTGGCTCACAATATCCACTATAATGATTACCGGATTTACGGGCTTGACCGCATTGAAGATTTGGAAATAACAACGGACACATTTAAGCTTCCCAAAGATTTTTCCGCTTCAGATTACTTCTCAAATTATTACGGAATTATATCCGACGGCAATATAAAGCCCGAACGGATAGTTATCAGAGCCTACCGTGATCATATTCCATATATGAACTCGCTTCCCTTGCATCATAGCCAGAAGTTGCTGGAAGATAACGGTGAATATGCTGACTTTGAGTTATTCCTTGCTCCTACATTCGATTTTACAATGAGATTACTTAGTGCAGGAGCCATGATAGAGGTCATTTCTCCGGCATCTTTAAGAAAGACATTGAAAGGATGGGTGTCGGATATGTATAATTTGTATAGGGAAGATTAGCGCACTTACAATCCTACAATACATCAACTATAAAAATAACAAACCTATTGGCAAGGTTAAATATGCGCTGATTTAATTTCGCCAATGGATGATTGATAAATGTAAACTTTCAAAATTATGATAAATAGCGGTTTTAAAACTCCAATTAGCATCAGCGATGCGATAGAGTATATTGAACAAAGAAAATTCTTACTCCCTGCAATACAAAGAAAATTTGTATGGTCAAGCGAACAGATTGAAGTGTTGTTCGATAGTATTATGAGAGATTATCCTATTAATTCATTTATGATATGGAACGTTACAAGTAGTCAAACCAAAAACAATTACAAGTTTTATGAGTTTCTCAAAGAATATAGAGCTTTTTTTAAAGATGAAAATCCATACATATCCACAAAAGGCTACTCGGACTTTATGGCTGTTATAGATGGTCAGCAGAGATTGACATCGTTATATTTGGGGTTAAAGGGTACTTATGCATATAAGATGCCAAGAAAGTGGTGGAAAGATAATGAAGACTGCTTACCTACAAGACGACTTTATATTAACTTGTCATCACAACTTCCCAAAGATGATGAAAGAAAGATGATTTACAATTTTAAATTCCTATCGGATAACGAGTTTGCCAAACTAAACGAAACTGAGGATTTATTTTTGGTTGGCGATATTTACGATTACAGAGAAGACGATGCTCTTGATGATTTTATAGACTCAAGACCTTGGAAAGATAAGAAATATGCAAAATCAACCTTGAGGAAATTGAGAAAGGTGATTTTTGATAACAAACTTATTAATTATTATCAAGAAGAAAATCAGGATATTGATACTGTACTCGACATATTCATTAGAACTAACAGTGGGGGAGAACCTCTTAGTTTTTCCAACCTATTAATGTCTATAACAACAGCTAATTGGGAGAAAGATGCACGAAAAGAATTTAAGTCATTGGTAGATGCAGTATATAATAACAATTTTATTATATCCGCTGACTTAATTCTAAAATGTTGTCTAGTATTGTTCAATGATAATATAAAATTTCAGGTAGCAAATTTCAATTCAGATAGTGTTAGTGTGTTTGATAAAAACTGGGATCGAATAAAAGAAAGTATTGAGGTAACATTTGAATTGTTAAAGAAATGGGGCTTTAATGATTCAAGTCTTAGAGCAAAAAATGCAATTATTCCTATTGTTTACTATATTTATCATAAAAATCTTGAGAAAGAGATATTAAAAGACCATATACATCAAGAAGAAAAGACAGATATGCGAAAATGGCTATGCATTTCATTACTCAAAGGTGTATTTGGTGGTCAATCTGATAGTGTATTGTCCCGTATTAGGAAAGTCCTCAAAAATAATATTATAGAAAACAGATTTCCTTTTGAGCAAATCAAAGCAGAGTTTGCAAGTGACGATGCCAAGAGTCTGTCATTAAGCGATGAGGTAATTGACGATATATTAAAGACACAAAAGGATGCTCCCGATTGTTATACAATTTTAGCATTACTTTATTCGCACCTGCAATATGATAAAGTTATATATCATAAAGATCATTTACATCCTGCAAGTAAATTCAATAAGCTAAAAGAGAGTGATTTTTCTGATTCAGAAAAATATCGTTTTTATAAGGATCCCGAAAACTGGAATTCTATATTAAACCTTCAATTACTTTCCGGTGCATCAAACGAATCGAAAAACGATGAGGATTTGAAAGATTGGGTAAAGGATAATAATATAGATTTAGCATCACATCTTATTCCACAGAATACCAGCTTGGATTTCAATGATTTTGTAACATTTATAACTGAAAGAAAAAAGTTATTATTATCGACTCTAAAATCCATAATTGGGGCATGATAATATTCTCATTGAACAATATTTCCGTGTAAGGAAATAGCAACAGTTTTGAGGCACTCTTATGGAGTGCGCCTCAAGACTGTTGGTAAGTGTCTTCTTATTTTTTTACAAATAAGCCATCACATACGAAAATTTTGGCATACTTTTCCTTGTCAAGAATGTAGCTCACCATATCTTTGAAGTTGCTTCCCTTGATGATTTTGGCTATCATAGAAGGATAAGATTGAGAGTTCCTCAATTCGTGCCACGAGCATGCGACACTCCATCCTCACCGTGACGAAGGCTACTGCATTCGCCTTGTGCGCAAGCTGGTTCAGGTTGTTCGTCATGCCGCAGAACTTTCGGACATAATCCGTATGTTCCGCTGTGAGCTGTTCCTTTACGTAGCTACTTCTCATGCACTCGTGCAAGAACTCCCCGGCGGATATTCCCCGCACTTCGAGCCTTGCCTTTCAGCGTATAGTAGTCCGATGTCGCCATCTTTACCGTAAGGCGGTATTTCAGCTTGTCAGCCGCTTCCTCTTTGGGACAATCTCTCTTATTCATTCCATCGAATTTTCGTTTTGTTCATCTGTCTTGATTTAATTTTTCTTGCTTATTCTGTTGATACTGATTAGAGACCGATGGGATGTGGCTTCCACGAGTTTCAAGAGTGGGAACAAGCCGTTTCGGTATGCCCGAAACACAAACTTGCCCCACTTAAAATCAGAGCCTCGCTATTTTGAGCATCTCTGAATATGATCCCTATAAATTGGGAAGAAATAATACCGTTATCGGTATCCTCTTATGGAGGAGACAGACCTGTTTTTTCCGTTTCTATTCATCATTTATTTTCTCATTTTGTTTGCCATGTTCCGATA
>ULTZ01070917.1_pt1 | contig 126725 bp, 103 predicted proteins | sample 1957981 | NCBI WGS metagenome assembly ULTZ01 (sample SAMEA4835745, study PRJEB28245) | human gut metagenome | biome: gut microbiome; material: fecal sample | place: Denmark | collected 2008
GTCATTTTTCGTAATATTGCATTTGCCTTTGGACTCTACCAGCAGGTCAAAATGTATGAATTTAGCAAAATATTGATGCCTAAGTATCAAAATCCACTTCGAGCAAAATATTCGGTTAAATCATCAATCGTTCTATTACAGAATTAAACCGGTACATAGGTGCGCCGAATGAATAGTCATATGCGCTTCAAAATAATGCGGAAGAAATGAAGGATGATTGCTTATTTTAAGCTTTTATCTATTAAAGCTCTATGGCTGCTTCTGTTTTTTTGTAGACGTATGTCACAAAATACCGCCTGTAGCGTCTAATATATGAAAGCAATCCAAAGTACAGTCTACAACAGTCTACATAAGACAACAAAACAAATAAAAATAATGAAACCTATCAAATCAATAAAACCGACCGTTTTGGCAATCGTTCTATCAGCTGTATGTCTGCCGGCTGCGGCACAGACTGTATCGGCGGACACGATACAAGAACAAACAGACACCACACAGATTGAAGAACTGCAAGAGGTGGTTATAAAAGCGCCTAAGGTTGTGCGCAAATCCGATATGGACCTGTATTTCCCAAGCAGTAGTGCCGTTGAACATTCCAAGAACGGTATGACGCTGCTACGCAATATGATGATTCCGTCTTTGGAGGTCAACGAGGTGATGGGGACGGTGACTTCAGCCGGTCAGAGCGTACAAGTGCGCATCAACGGACGCGAGGCTACCGTCAAACAAGTGAAGGCACTACTTCCGCAGAGCATAAAGCGCGTCGAATGGATTACCGAGCCGGGACTGCGTTACAACGGGGCATACGCCGTGTTGAACTTCATCGTGCGCAACCCTGACGCCGGAGGCTCGTTTATGGCGGATGCCATGCCGGCACTGACGGCCAAGTGGGGACAACATAATGCCAACGTCAAGCTCAATTACGGGCGCTCACAATGGGAGGTAGGCGGCGAATACAAGCTCACCAGTGATCTTGACATATACCGTGATTATATGGAGCGTTTCACCTATGCAGACGGGACGTCACTGACACGCAACGAAAAAGCTCAAGGAGGAAGTCTCGATAATAACTTCGCGGACGCCAATCTGACTTACAGCTATATAAAGCCTGATACTACAACCATTTACGTTGGCTTCTCCATAAATAGGGACATGGGAACGGGCAACGAATATAACGGACTGATGTCGATGAGCGACGGACGCCCGGATATCCTGTTGCGGGACGTAACAAACAGTCGCGGAACTTCGCCGGCATTCGGCGCATATTTGGAACAAAAATTTCCTCGTCGCCAGTCGCTGGTAGTGGACTTGAACGCGTCATGGGATATGGGCCGTACATACAACAGCTATGTGGAGCGTGATGCTGCCTCCGGAGATTTACTCACGGACGTGTCCACTGATATCTATGACCGTAACCAGGGATATGCGATGGAGGCCGATTATATCAAGCGTTGGGACAACGGTCGTTTGACGGCAGGTGCATCATATAAATACAGTCGCAGCCGCTCGCAGTACGACAACCTTGATGGGGAGATTTTCCACCAACGTCAGGACAAGGCATACTTCTTTGCCGAGTACTACCACCGTATTAATAAAGTGTCGCTGACCGCCGGTATGGGTGCTAATTTCACATCCTTCAAATTTGCCGAGACTGGGCAGGGCAATAGCTCATGGAATATGCGCCCCGAATTTTCCGCCTCATATGCCATAAACAACAAACACCAATTACGTCTCAACTTTACCTCCTGGCAGACTGCGCCGACGCTGATGCAGACAAATATCGCCGCACAACAGCTCGACGGTTTCCAGTGGCGTATCGGCAACCAGGACTTGAAAACCTCGTCCTCGTATATGCTGTCGCTGCGATACAATTTCACATTGCCACGAATCATAGGCTCCTTCGGAATCAACGGCTTCACCTCACCCAATGCCATTGCCCCGTACATGTACTGGGACGGAGACCGCCTTGTGACATCATACGAGAACAGCCGCGGTTTCCAGCAATTGTTACTGCGCTTTTCACCGCAGGTTGAGGTCATCCCCGAATGGTTTATGGTCAACGGCAGCATTACCTACAGCGCCGAGCGTATGCGCGGCAACGGTTATACGCACTACAACCACAACTGGAGCGGCAGCGTATCCGCGATGCTTTCGCACTGGGGATTCACGCTGACGACCATGTACCAGCGTTCGTCCAAAGACCTTTTTGGTGAAACAATCTCATGGGGCGAGAATCTATCCGTGGTTATGCTCTCATACGACTGGAAAAACTGGAGCTTCGGCGGCGGTGTGATTATGCCTTTCGGACGGTACGACCAAGGTGCAAAACAAATCAGTCGCTATAATACCAACGAAAAGCACAACCGTATGGATATGCGAATGCCGTATCTACGCATATCCTACAATATCCAATGGGGACGACAGAAACAGGGCGTGAACAAACTGATAAACGCCGGCGCGGATACGCAGCGTTCGACCGCCGGAGGCAGATAATACAGCCACATAAGATAATAATAAGGTTGAGCCGGGTCGGCTGTCGCCCAATAATACATGGGGACAGCTGACCCGAAGTTTTGTATTCGGAGTTTTGTGCGTACAAAAGACAGCCGAGAAAGCCTCCAATCAAAAAAATATTCGTATTTTTGCTGAAAAAAGTAAGGCGTTGTCGATATTGGTGGCGTCGGACAATTTGTATGCACAATCCAATCATCTGAAACAGATATGCTTATCATAGGTATAGCCGGTGGAACCGGTTCGGGCAAGACCACAGTCGTAAACAAAATTATAAATGCACTTCCGGCAGGGGAGGTCGCCGTATTGCCGCAAGACTCATACTACAAAGACTCCAGCCATATTCCACCTGAAGAACGCAGTAAAATAAATTTTGACGAACCTGCCGCCATCGAATGGCCATTGCTGCGCAAGCACTTGGACATGCTACGTCAAGGCCATAGTGTCGAAATGCCCACATATTCATATCTGACATGTACACGCCAGCCCGAAGTGGTACACGTTGAGCCGAGGGAAGTCGTCATAGTCGAAGGCATTCTGGTATTATGCGAGCCCACCTTGCGCGAAATGATGGATGTCAAGGTCTTTGTAGACGCAGACCCGGACGATCGGCTTATACGAGTCATCGCTCGTGATTGTATCCAGCGCGGACGTACGCCGCAAATGGTCATTGACCGCTACCAAGGCGTACTTAAGCCCATGCACATGCAACATATCGAACCATCCAAACGTTATGCCGACCTCATTGTACCTCAAGGCGGGAGCAACACTGTTGCTATCAATTTGCTGACCGACTATATAGAAAGCAGGCTACGTCGTTCGCACAATACGCCCAGTAATTAAATTGAGTATGAAGATTTCAACACCAAAGATTTCGCTACCCAAAATATTCCTTCCGCATATCGGCAAGAGAAGTCGGGACGAAGAAGACAAAGCCTCGGCTATAGATCAAACAAGCCTGCCGGAAGTCGATGACTGCGAGGCTACGCTTCGCACCGATGATCTCGTGAAAATCTACGGTAAGCGTACCGTTGTCGACCATGTGTCCATAAATGTCACCAAAGGAGAGATTGTCGGACTTCTTGGTCCCAACGGAGCGGGCAAGACCACGACGTTTTATATGACCACAGGACTGATACGACCCAACGCCGGACGAATATTCCTCAATGACACAGATATCACCTCTTATCCGGTATATAGACGTGCACAATGCGGTATTGCATACCTGCCGCAGGACGCCTCGGTATTTCGCAGTCTTAGCGTAGAGGACAACATCCGTGCAGTGCTCGAGATGACAGGTAAACCCAAAGAATACCAGAAAGCTAAACTCGAAAGCCTCATAGACGAATTCAATCTACAAAAAGTAAGGCATAACCTCGGCAGCCGGCTGAGTGGCGGCGAAAGACGCCGTACAGAGATAGCGCGATGCCTTGCTATAGATCCGAAGTTTATCATGCTTGACGAACCCTTTGCCGGAGTTGATCCCATAGCTGTCGAGGACATCCAGTCCGTAGTTGTCAAACTTAAAGAAAAGAATATCGGTATTCTGATTACCGACCACAATCCCCACGCAACATTGAGCATCACAGACCGTGCCTACTTGCTATTTGAAGGGCGCATACTCTATCAAGGCACATCGCGCCAATTGGCCGGAAATCCCGTGGTACGCGAAAAATACCTTGGCCGAGACTTCGTATATTAATACTGCTTAACAGACGTCTTTTAAAGCAAAAATATAACACAAACGATAAAGATTCTTTTTCAAAATAAACAGTCACAAACGATGAAAAAGATAATAAAAACGCTCGTTATAGCCTACGCAATTCTAACTTCATCCGTACCTGCCGTTTGGGCACAGATAGATTTTTCACGACTGATTAGCGGGGCACAGAAAGCCGTACAAGCATTCACGCTTAGCGATGAACAAATCAACGCTTACGTACACGAATACATACAGCATAGCGATTCGACAAATAAAGTCCTGCCGGAGACATCGCCATACGTCATCCGACTGCGCAGTCTTACTCAGAGCCTGACAGACGTTGAGGGTACGCCGCTCAATTTCAAGGTATATGAGGCCACCGAGGTTAATGCCTTCGCATGTGCGGACGGCAGCGTGCGCGTATACTCGGCATTGATGGATGCCATGGATGATAATGAGTTGCTTGGTGTTATCGGACATGAAATTGGTCACGTCGCACACCGCGATTCGCGCAAGGCGTTCCAAACTGCATTGATGACTTCGGCGCTCAAAGACGGCATCGCTTCAAGAGGGGGCGTGGTGGCACAACTCACAGACTCGCAACTCGGGCAATTGGGCGAGGCCCTTGTCAATGCACGTTACTCCCAAAAACAAGAGAATAATGCCGATGATTACGGCTATGATTTTCTAAAAAAGCACGGCAAGAACCCCGCGGCAATGGCCGCATCGTTCAAGAAGTTGAAACAGCTTGAAGGCACAACATCGACCGGAATCAATATGGTTAACCAACTTTTCAGCTCACATCCTCAATTGGAAAAGCGCATTAAACGCATGGAGAAGAAATGCAAAAAAGACGGATATGACCTGACTGCGCTGGCTGGAAAAACACAGGCAGATTACAACAAAACAACGACAGTATCCACATTTCCAAACGACAAATCTTCCAAGACATCCAAATCAACAAAATCCGGTAAGTCCGGCAAATCGAGCAAGACTTCAAAAACATCCAAGTCTACGAAGAGTTCCAAATCCTCAAAGACGTCCAAAAACCGCAAGACTTCAAAATAATTTAAATAAACGACTATTCGGACTCTTTTCGAGAAACGAGCCGTTGCACAATTCCGAGAGGCCGAACAACCATATAATAATATGACACCATCTCAGCAAGGATACTTCCGAGTGGCATCAGCTGTACCATCTGTTGCCGTTGGCGATGTACGCTCAAATACCGAAGCAATCATAGCCATGGCACGCGAACTTGCAACCAAGCATGTTCGCATCGCCGTATTTCCCGAACTATGCATCACAGGCTACACTTGCGGAGACTTATTTCATAACGACCTCTTGCTGGAAACGGCCGAAAAGGCAATCAAGAAACTCCTAAACGAATCCCGTACTTTCAGCAGTACAATCATCGTTGGAGTCCCTGTAAGATTGCATACAGCATTATACAATTGTGCTGCAGTCATCTGTAATGGGCAACTTAAAGCTCTTGTCCCAAAGACCTATATACCTAATTACAACGAATTTTACGAAAAACGCTGGTGGACATCCGGTCTGAACATAGACACGGCAATCGAATTTGCCGGGCAAAAAGTGCCGCTATCGACCGCCACACTTCTTAAGGTAGACGACATATCCTTTGCCATGGAAATATGCGAAGATCTCTGGACCACGATACCACCCAGCTGTCACCTCGCCATGGCCGGAGCAGAGGTGATATTTAATCTCTCTGCTTCAGATACCATTGTAGGCAAATACGAATACCTTACAGATTTAGTCAAACAGCAATCTGCACGATGCCAGTGTGCATACGTGTACGCATCTTGCGGATATGGCGAATCGTCCACCGACCTTGTTTTTGACGGCATTGCCATGATAGCCGAAAACGGATGCACACTTGCTTGTGCAAAACGCTGGCAACGCCAACCACATTACGCCATAGCAGACATTGATATTCGTGCAATACGCCGCGACCGCATACATTGCGGATCATTTCACGATTGCTCAATCTCACAAGCACCGAACAAGGTGCGCATCATAGACATTGATGCCAAATCCACCGATGATACAGGGGAGGCTCTGATGCGACTAATACAACCCCTGCCATTTGTGCCTCATGACACAGACAGTCGAGACAAACGTTGCTTAGACATCATCAACATTCAGTCCGCCGGGTTGAGCAAAAGACTGGAAGCCACTCATACGAGCAATCTTGTAATTGGCATTTCCGGTGGACTTGATTCAACGTTGGCTCTACTGGTCGCTGTACGTGCTTTTGATAGCCTCGGCCTCGAGCGAAAAGGTATTATTGGCGTAACTATGCCCGGATTCGGTACTACAGGGCGTACATACAACAATGCTATGGATTTGATGCGTCATCTCGGGATTACGATACGCGAGATTTCGATATGCGATGCTGTGACACAACATTTCAAAGACATCGGCCACAATCATGAGGTGAGAGATGTTACCTACGAAAACAGTCAGGCACGCGAGCGTACACAAATACTCATGGATATAGCCAACCAAAGCGGAGGCATGGTACTCGGCACGGGCGACCTATCTGAATTAGCATTAGGATGGGCCACATACAACGGCGATCACATGTCCATGTATGCCGTCAATGCAGGTGTACCCAAAACTCTTGTGCGTCACCTCGTAGATTCCTTCGCATGCCGGGCTAAAGAATATGGCGATGCTAAGCTGCACGATGTACTCGCCGACATTATAGACACCCCCATAAGCCCTGAGCTGATTCCCGCCGATAGTAACGATAATATTATACAAAAGACAGAAGACCTCGTCGGGCCTTACGAACTGCACGACTTCTTTCTGTATTATATCCTTCGCTTCGGATTCGGCCCCTCGCGCATATACTATATGGCACGTACAGCACTTGGCGACAGATACGATGATGCAACCATAAAGAAGTGGTTGACAATATTTATACGTCGTTTTTTCAGTCAACAGTTCAAGCGCTCATGTCTTCCGGATGGTCCTAAAGTCGGTTCGGTTTGTCTGTCACCGCGCGGCGATTGGCGTATGCCCAGCGATGCCAATTCGGCTCTATGGCTCGAAGAATGCCAAAACTTGTGACCTCCGCATGAAGGCTTCTTCCGGACGATGGATTTCCAGCCGCTTAAGTCATATCAGCGGAACGCGAAGTGCACGCACCGGCAGTATCATTGCTGTTGCTGGTGTGGCTTGTGCTGTTGCTGTAATGCTACTTACCATAGGGATTGCTCTTGGCTTCAAACACGATATTAAAGCCAAGCTTTCAGGATTTGAATCCCAGATAGGTATTACACCTGCGTACTCCTACATGACCGGACGTACGGATAGTACAATCACCCTTGATGCTGCACTACGTCGAACCATCGATAGTATTATGCCGCAGGCGACTGTTACATTGGCTTACAGACAGCCGGCCATACTTAAGCCTTCAGACGACTTTTCAGCCGTTATTATTTACGGATACGATGACGTCCATGACACTGCTTTTGAACAGAAAAACATCATCAAAGGCGTCATGCCATTATATGCAAAGGACCGAGCGGCAGACAACATGGTGGTTATATCGTCCTATACCGCATCAAGACTGCATCTTGATGTCGGAGACCGGATTACGGTATGCTTCTTTATAAATGGCGCCATCAAAGCCAGACCGATGAAAATCGCAGCCATCTACAATTCCGGCTTTGGTGAATACGACCATACGATAGCATATGGTAGCTTGCGGATGTTGCAGCGGCTGAACAAAGTGAGTGATAACACAGGCAATATAATAGAAATTAATGGTTTACCGCAAGAAATCGTTTCGAGCAAGGCACAATCCTTGCAGCAAGTTCTTATAGACCATGCTCAACATTTTGGAACACCCGAAGTGCCCATAGTAGATAATATCACCCATACCGGGGCATTATATCTCAATTGGCTTGATCTATTGGATACCAATGTCATCGTAATCTTTATCCTGATGTGCTGTGTAGGCAGCCTCACCCTAATTTCAAGCCTTTTTATCATTATCCTAGATAATATTCGAACCATAGGAATCCTACGCTCCATAGGGGCGACACGTGGATACGTAGATGCGATATTTGTACGCATTTGTATGCGTCTTGTAGGGTGGGGCATCATCATCGGCAATGCCATAGGACTAGGTTTCGGCTATATACAAGAGCGATGGTATCCGATAGGACTTGATCCTGAGATGTACTACTTGGATAAAGTGCCATACACCTTTGACTGGATTAGCATTCTATTGATTAATGTGGGTGTCGCCATTTTGGCATGGTGTGTGCTAATATTTCCGGCAAAAGTTGCCGGTCGTATTTCGCCAGTCAAGACACTACGATATGAGTAACCCAAGTGACCAGACCGACACCTAAGGGATATTTATGCTTAATTATTGTTTATTAAAACTATAATGGTTGTACACTGGCTAACCATTGGCAAAAAAGACGTAACTTTGTATGATAAAAACGCCGACAGTGATGCACTTGGCGTCACACAGGCGGCAGACAAAAAATAAATGAGACAAAACACAGACATACAACAACTTATCATCGACGGGATACAGGAGCGCAAGGGGCGCGGCATCACCATCGTTGATATGAGTCATATCGAATCGGCAGCCACGCCCAAATTCATAATTGCCCAAGGAGGCTCGCCCACGCAAGTAAGCGCCATAGCAGACAGTGTGCGCGACTATGTACTTGAACACGGCGACACGAACCCCTATAACTATGACGGTTACTCCAATAGCGAATGGATTGTAATAGACTATGGCGACACTCTCGTGCATATTTTTCTACCGGAAGTACGTTTGCGCTATAATCTCGAAGACTTGTGGAGTGATGCCAACATTATCGATGTCCCGGATTTAGACTGACACAAGGCGAAGTAAGACACATAACATAGACCATAATTTTTCCAAACAACGACAAGACATCAAGATGCCTATACCACCAATGGGTCCACGCCCTAATGCCAAAAAGCCTAAGAACCGCTTCGGATTCAGTATGTTCTGGATGTACGCCTTAATAGTAATGTTCCTTTTCGGCATGTACTATATGGATAGTAACTCAATGAATCGCGAAGTGGAGTACTCAACATTCGAAGACTATTTATACAATGGCGGTTTTAAAAAGCTTGTCATATACATAGACAAAAACGAAGTCGAAGGTGTTCTAACCGGTACCATGGCCAAACAGGTATTCAAGGACAAAGACTCTTCGAACGACAAGTCAGAAGCTGTTGTCTCCACTGTCATACCTAACGTGGACAAGCTAACCGACAAGATTGACAGAGCCAAGGCCAATGGCGACATACCCAAGTCTATGACCGTTGAATGTCGCAAGTCCAGTGCTCTGAGTACCATCCTGCTTACATTCGGGCCCATAATTCTTCTAGTAGGATTATGGTTCCTGCTTATGCGGCGCATGAGCGGCGCAGCCGGTGGCGCAGGCGGCAATAGCGTCTTCAATGTGGGCAAGTCCAAAGCAAAAATATTCGACAAAGATAACGACAATAAGGTAACATTTCAGGATGTTGCCGGATTGCAAGAGGCCAAAACCGAAGTCGAGGAGATTGTCGAATTCCTTAAGAACCCATCGCGATATACTAACCTCGGCGGCAAGATCCCAAAGGGCGCGCTATTGGTAGGACCTCCGGGAACAGGCAAGACACTATTGGCAAAAGCCGTAGCCGGAGAAGCCAATGTTCCTTTCTTCAGCATGAGCGGCAGTGATTTTGTCGAAATGTTTGTTGGTGTGGGAGCTTCGCGTGTGCGAGATTTATTCAGACAGGCCAAAGAAAAGGCGCCATGCATTATATTCATTGACGAAATTGATGCCGTAGGCCGTGCTCGTGGACGCAACGCCAACATGGGTAGCAACGACGAACGCGAGAATACTCTCAACCAGTTACTTACCGAGATGGATGGATTTGGCAGCAATAGCGGAGTAATCTGTCTTGCAGCCACCAACCGTGTAGACATTCTTGATAAGGCACTTCTGCGAGCCGGACGCTTTGACAGACAAATATACGTAGACCTACCCGATGTCAATGATCGCGTGGCAATATTCAAGGTTCACCTGCGCGACATAAAATACGATGAAGCGCTTGACATAGATCTGCTTGCACGGCAGACAGCCGGGTTCTCGGGCGCAGACATCGCCAATGTTTGTAACGAAGCCGCACTCATAGCCGCGCGACACGACAAGAGCATAGTTAGCTCCGAGGACTTCAATGCAGCCATCGACCGAATAATAGGCGGACTTGAAAAGAAAAACAAGATCACCACCTCTGAAGAGAAGCGTGGGATAGCCGTACACGAGGCAGGACATGCTACCGTGTCATGGCATCTACGTTATGGAGATCCGCTCATAAAAGTCACCATTGTACCTCGCGGTAAAGCTTTGGGTGCAGCATGGTATGTCCCGGAAGAGCGCCAACTTGTACCGGCTCAAGCTTTACTTGACCAGATTTGTTCGCTGCTTGGCGGACGTGCCGCCGAAGACCTGGTAATAGGACAGGTGACCACAGGCGCGCTCAACGACCTTGAACGGGCAACTAAAGTAGCTTACTCATATGTTTCTTTATATGGCATGAGCGCCAAAATACCCAATATCAGTTACTATGACTCTACGGGTCAAGACTACGCATTCACCAAGCCTTACAGCGAAGGACGTGCACGCATCATAGACAATGAGGTCTCGCGCATCATCGACGAACAATACGAACGCGCCAAGAACATTTTGGCTCAATATCAAGAAGGTCTTGGACGACTTGCCGATGAGCTATATAGCCGCGAAGTCATCTTTACCGCCGATGTAGAAGCCATATTCGGTCCACGTCAATGGACATCACGTAGCGATGAGATTATGGCGCTCAACAAAGATAACAAAAAAGATGAAAACACTTCCGACAATGTAGCAGAAGAACAAGCCGAGGACACCACTTCCGCAGGCAATAACGGGAACGAAACAGCACCATCGTCGTCAACCAAGCAATCCACACCTCCGCCATACAACGGAGAAAACCAATAAAACATTATCAATAGTATAATATGGCCGAGAATACATTGCTTGAACGCTTGGACGGAATAGAGGCACGCTTTCAGGAAGTTTCGACACTTCTGTCTGACCCCAACGTTATTGCAGACCAAAAGCGATATGTAACCCTCACCAAAGAGTATAAAGACCTGTCGGCACTAACCAAGGCGACAGACCATTACCGCCATCTTTTGGCAGACATCGCTGATGGCAAAGAAATTCTTGACAAAGATAATGACGATGATATTCGTGCGATGGCTAAAGAACAAATTGATAATGCCACAGCTCAATTGCCGGACGCCGAACAAGAAATAAAGTTATTGTTAATACCTTCCGATCCCGAGGACTCAAAAGATGTCATACTCGAAATACGGGCCGGTACCGGGGGTGACGAAGCCGCACTATTTGCCGGAGACTTGCTGAAAATGTACAGTAAATTCTGCGAGCATCGTGGCTGGTCTTTCAACATAACGAGCTACACCGAAGGCAGCTCCGGAGGTTTCAAGGAAGTAATAGTTGCCGTTAGCGGCGATGGTGTGTACGGCGTGCTCAAATATGAGAGCGGCGTACATCGTGTACAGCGTGTGCCGGCTACTGAGACACAGGGCCGTGTGCATACATCTGCGGCCACAGTAGCCGTATTGCCGGAAGCCGAACCATTTGATGTCGAAATTAATGAAGGCGAGATTAAATGGGACACATTCCGCAGTGGTGGTGCAGGCGGACAAAATGTCAATAAGGTAGAATCAGGTGTGCGCCTTCGCTACATGTGGCGCAACCCCAATACAGGCGAAACCGAAGAAATCCTGATCGAATGTACCGAGACGCGTGACCAACCTAAGAACAAAGAACGAGCACTCTCCCGCTTAAGGACCTTTATTTACGACAAGGAACATCGAAAATATATGGATGACATTGCCTCACGGCGCAAGACTATGGTATCCACCGGAGACCGCTCGGCCAAAATACGCACATACAACTATCCTCAAGGGCGTATTACAGACCATCGCATAGGGTATACAATATACAACCTTGCGGCATTTATGGATGGAGACATCCAAGAGTGCATCGATAGGCTCACAGTTGCCGAGAATGCTGAGAAGCTCAAGTCTGCCGAACTATAATATATTCCACATAAACTATGAAGCGCATAGAACTTGTTAACCGGATTAAATCCAAAGGCTCATTTCTTTGCATAGGACTTGACCCGGATCCCAAACTTATGCCGTCTGTACTTGGTACAGACCCGGATGCCGTATTTACATTTAATAAGGCCATCATTGATGCGACCGCTCAATATTGTATTGCCTACAAGCCCAATACCGCTTTCTACGAATGCCTTGGTCTAAAAGGGTGGGAAACTTTGTCTGCCACAATCAGATATATCAAAGACAACTATCCAGACCATCTTGTAATTGCCGATGCCAAAAGAGGTGATATTGGCAACACCTCGCGCATGTATGCACGCGCATTTTTTGAAGAAATGCAGGTAGATGCTGTCACGGTTGCGCCCTACATGGGACAAGATAGTGTACAACCATTCTTAGACTACGAAGGCAAATGGACTGTGCTGCTGGCCTTGACGTCTAACAAAAGCGCCGAAGACTTTGAGATGATAAACGACAAAAACGGACATTGCATCTACGAAAGAGTCCTAAGGCGTTCACTGAGATGGGGCAATCCGGTAAACATGATGTATGTGGTAGGTGCTACACGCCCCGAAGCCTTTGAGACGATACGTAAAATAGTACCGCGGCATTTTCTCCTTGTACCCGGCGTCGGCGCACAAGGCGGAAGCCTTGAAGACGTATGCAAATACGGTCTCAACGATGAATGTGGACTTATCGTCAATAGCTCCCGTGCCATCATCTACGCATCCAATGGCGAAAACTATGCACAAGCGGCAGCCACCAAAGCCCGTAATATCGCTTGCAAAATGGCTGAAATTCTTAGAACCAGAGGACTTATAGACGAGTGTCCGCATCAATAGAACACCTGTTTTCTACGTCAAAAGCAGTAAATATGGAATTTTTTCATTAATTTTGCACGCAAATAAGGCGTACAATTCAACAATACGAACAATCAACATATATCTAAACATACAATTCCATAGATTATGACAATAGACAACTTTAACTTTGCCGGCAAGCGTGCTATCGTCCGTGTGGACTTCAATGTTCCCTTGGACGAAAATGGCAACGTCACCGATGACACCCGTATCCGCGGTGCTCTTCCTACCTTGAAAAAAATTCTTGCCGATGGCGGTTCGCTCATTATTATGTCACATATGGGCAAACCTAAAGGTAAAGTCAACCCCAAATTGTCACTCATCCAAATCAAGGACGTGGTGGCTAAAGCCCTGGGTCATGATGTGAAATTCGCTGATGACGCCGCTAACGCAGGCGAAGCAGCAGCGCTCAAACCCGGCGAAGTATTGCTGCTTGAAAACCTTCGCTTCCATGCCGAAGAAGAAGGCAAACCCGTAGGCATCGACAAAGAAGATCCCGCATACGATGCAGCCAAAAAAGAAATGAAAGAGCGTCAAAAAGCATTTGCAAAGACCCTTGCATCCTATGCCGACGTATATGTAAATGATGCATTCGGTACTGCACATCGTCGTCACGCATCCACAGCCGTTATAGCCGACTACTTTGATGCCGACCACAAAATGCTCGGCTACCTTATGGAAAAAGAAGTCAAGGCCGTGGACAACATCTTAAGCGACATTAAACGTCCCTTCACAGCAATCATGGGCGGTAGCAAAGTTTCGACAAAGATCGGCATTATAGAGAACCTTATGGATAAGGTCGATAACCTCATATTATGTGGTGGTATGACCTATACCTTTGCTAAAGCACTCGGAGGCAAGGTCGGAACATCCATCTGCGAGAATGATAAGCTGGATCTTGCGCTCGATATCATCAAGAAGGCCAAAGACAAAGGAGTAAACCTTGTACTCGGTACAGACTGTGTAGCAGGCGATGCTTTCAGCAACGATTGCAACACCCAGATCTGCAGTGTTATGGAAATTCCAGATGGATGGGAAGGCCTTGATGCCGGACCTGAGACACGCAAAGCCTTTGCAGAGGCAATCAAGGGGGCTAAAACCATACTGTGGAACGGCCCTGCCGGCGTATTCGAATTCGACAACTTCACTGCAGGTAGCCGTGCTATAGCTGATGCCATCGTAGAAGCAACGAAAAACGGAGCATTCTCCCTTGTAGGCGGAGGCGACAGCGTTGCCTGCATCAATAAATTCGGACTTGCCGATAAAGTATCCTATGTATCCACCGGTGGTGGCGCTCTACTTGAAGCCATCGAAGGCAAAGTACTACCCGGAATCGCAGCAATCAAAGGCTAAATGACATAACAGATACACTCAATTCATCCGGGTCATATGCCTCGGATGAATTGTTTTATTCATACAACGAGTGCCGCCCCGAACCCAGGACGGCACTCGCTGTACAATAAGCCTCTATTTTCGACTTATGCGAAAAACTGTGCCCTCTATAAGACTAACCCAGACATCACCTGTTGACGGATCAATGTCAATGCCATTGATTTCGCTGACACCAAGAGGAATACTCCATACAACTTTCTGCGCAACAGGATCCACAGCTGTTACAATACCGCGTCGACTTCCGGCATAGACAATCCCGGTATTATCCTCGGCCACAATGCATGGTGCATGCTCATAACCCAATCCCATGTCGATAGTCCAGAGTTCTTTGAATTTAGGACTTTGTGTATCCACTGCCACCAGTTCGCCGTCCATAGTCTTGGCATATACCATCGAGCCATCTCGGCTTACGCCAAGACTTTCGCGGTATTTATGGCTGTTGTCTCGCCACAACTGAGTTCCGGTTCTACGATCCAGTGCTGTCATATACCTGTCAGGAGCCACAACGAATACTTTGTCTCCAGTCACTACAGGCACAACATTGCCAGGGCCTAACATATTGGCTGTCTTGCCATTGTTCCAGTACCATCGTAGCTGCCCCGTACGTATATCAAGACACCGCAAATTAGTATCCCATGCACCGAATACTAAATCTTCTCCAGCTATTGTCGGCGCAGCCTGGCAATAATTAAATATTGAGTCATAACACCATATAACCTTTGCCGGGTTGGTCGTATCTCGGCACTCCATGCGCTTGTATCCGCCTTGAATATAACGTTTACCGTCAGGAGATACGACTCCGTCAGCGACATAAGGGCCTTCCTTGCTGGTGATATTACGCACTATACTCCCTGTGCGTGAGTCCAGAACAAGAATACCGCTGCAATACGGAGCAGCCACGAGGTGTTTTTTTCCTCCGAGAGTCACCGGGCGGCTGAACACTGATGCACAGTCAGGGACACATACAGACCAGCGCAATTGACCATCACACTTGTTTATGGCCCGGATATTACCAATAGAAGTGGCAAAATACACGTTTTCAGCATCGAAGCCGATGCGTGTGAATATTGACGCGCTATCCGTCCACACACGAGTGACATCATATCCCGTCGGTACATTTGATTCATCGAAACCTATTCGGTTTTCTTTTATGGCCATATGCTTCATTCGATTAGATGTGGCGAATCGAGCCACCGGGTCCTTGTCCAACTGCTTGTCGTATACGAAAGTCCATTGCGGAGTCACATTGACAATGGAATATCCGTAATTTCCATTTCCCATATCAAGCGCACGTACCATGATACCCTCAATATCGCCTACATCATATCGCATCCAGCGGTGATAATGGCCGTTGATATGTGCAATCACAGGATATTGTAACAAAACATCGGCATAATCGCGCCAATTGTCAAGATCGTTTGGGCGTATTGGATAGTGATTGAACGAAAGGACTTTTGTACCAGGAATTACCAAGCTGTCAAGCGTAGACTTGAGCCAGTGAAGGTCTTCCTGCTTTATATGCCCGTCGCCCATCTTCATAAATGGACCGCAATTAATGCCTACCACAATTAACGAGTCAACTTTGAATACAAAGCGGTCATTGCCAAAGATATCCACAAACGTCTTGGTAGCGCTTTGGCTCCAATTGTTTTCGTGGTTGCCGGGCAATACATATAGTGGAAATCGTATTGCAGACACTATGGATTTCACGTTGGCTAACTGCTCGTCACTACCCTCGTTGGTTAAGTCGCCGGCAATGATGACGGCGTCATAATTGCCGGCATTGATTTCATCAACAACACGTCGTAACTGCACATCGTTGGCATTGCCGGGTGTTACATGTATGTCCGATAGTACGGCAAGACGCTGCGACCAAGCCATCGGTATAGCAATGGCAACAAGAAAAGTCACTAAGAATCTATTCAGGTACATTTTATATTTAATTTGGTTTAATATTATGTTAGAACTTGGATTTTGTCGATATAACGTATGTAAAGATACAAACTTTTTTTGTAACTTCGCTATCCATTATGAGAAAGATTGACGATGAAACACGACAACGCATACTTGACGCAACAGATATTGTTGAAGTTGTTAGTGACTTTGTAAGTCTTAAACGTCGAGGAGCTAATTATATAGGTTTATGTCCGTTCCACAACGAACGGACTCCGTCATTCTCTGTTTCACGCAGTCGCGGTATATGTAAATGCTTCAGTTGCGGTGAAGGCGGATCGGCAGTCAATTTCATAATGAAAATAGAAAATATCGGATACTACGATGCGCTCAAATACCTTGCACGCAAATACGGCATTGAGGTAAAGGAACACGAAGTATCAGCAGAAGAGCGTGAAGCAGAGAACAGGCGTGAATCAATGATGGCCGTAAACACCTTCGCCTTAGAACATTTCGAGCATAACATACATGATACCGAAAACGGGCAAGGAATTGGACTTAGTTACTTCAAAGAACGCGGTATTAACGATGAAATGATTAAGCTTTTTCATCTGGGATACGCTCTTGATCGTCCAGATGAGCTGCTTAAATCCGCCTTAGCCAAAGGATACCGCGAACAAGTCCTTTTAGACACCGGATTATGTGCCAAGAATAGTCGCGGAATCACATACGACCGCTTTAAAGGTCGTGTAATATACCCTATATTTAGTGTTTCGGGCCGTCCGATAGCATTCGGCGGAAGAACATTGCGTTCCGACAAAAACATAGCAAAATACGTCAACTCCCCCGAATCAGAGATTTACCACAAGTCATCGGTACTTTACGGACTTTATCAGGCCAAACAATCCATCGTGCGTAAAGACAAATGCTTCCTTGTAGAAGGATACATGGATGTAATATCTATGTGTCAGGCCGGCATAACGAACGTGGTGGCCTCGTCCGGTACATCTTTGACTCAAGGCCAAATACGACTATTGCACCGTTTTACGAAAAACGTCACTGTGATTTACGACTCAGATGCGGCTGGCATCAAGGCATCACTTAGAGGCATAGACCTGCTACTTGCCGAAGGCCTGAACATAAAAGTGCTATTGCTGCCAGATGGGGACGATCCGGACACCTTTGCACAGCACAACAGCCCGGCATTTGTCGAAAAATACATTGAAGATAAGGAGCAGGACTTTATCAGCTTCAAGACCAATATATTACTTGATGGGGCAAAGAATGACCCTCTGCAACGCGCACAGGTTATTACCGACATCATAAACTCGGTCGCATGCATTCCCGACCCGATAACACGTCGCATATACCTACAAGAATGTAGTCGGATGTTAAATATGGACGAGACGACATTGGCGCTGCAACTGAAACGCGCCATTGCCGCCAAAGAAGAGACTCGCCACTATCAGGCCACGGTGAATGCAAATGCGCAAAAGCTATCACAATCCTACGAGACTAAGCAATCTGTGGCAGAGGCTGAGGTAAAGACACAATCACAGGCGTCTGTCATTTCGGATACACATGCCGTCCAAGTCGCTACCATATCAGCTACGCCGACATCTTTCATACGCCCATACGAAATCGAACTGCTGCGCTATGTTGTAAGGTTTGGCATGATTACACTCTGCGATGCTTATGATTCCGAGGACAAAGCCATACCTCTATCGGTATTTGAGTATGTATATCAGGATTTTGTCACTGAAGGCATAACCTTTTCCACTGACGAATGTGCCAAGCTATGGGATGCGATCAAAGCTATTGCCGGCAATTGGTCTGTAGACTACCAGATTCATAGCGAAGCCATAGAGCACGAAGTCGCTGAATTTGTGGTAAAACGTCGTCAGGAAATAAGAGAACAAGCCAAAGATATACAAGACATCCAAAGACTGGAAGGCGCCTTGGCATTCGATACCGCACAGAAGAGAGAAGAACTCGAAAAATCGTTTGCTTGCAACTACCTTAGCGATCGTCTATTATCACACCCTGATGACATTGTCCGCGAACTTGCCGGAAGGTTAGCAATAAACAAACATGCTCTAAGCAAGATTCACAGCAAAATGACTCATATGCCATCCGAGCTGGACACGTTGCCACAGAAACTGCTTGAAGCATTGTACAGCCTGAAATATGCCATACTGATAGGACAAGAGCGCTCATTGCGAACCCAATTATCTAATTTGCAGAAAGATGGCAATGACAATTTCGAGCGACAAATCAACTTAATACAACAACTTGGGGAAACCAATGCAAGCATAAAAAAACTTGCGCATTTCCTCGGTGAACGTATATACGACCCAACAAACAGAAAATAGAACAAAAGTATTAACGGATGCAAAAACACTATAAACAAAACTAAGGAGACAAATACTTTACGCGAAAAATTTCTATCTTTGCATCAAATAATTTGAGGGGAACAAAAAGATCTTCGGATCTCTAAATAAACCGATCTACAAACATGAAACCGATAGCATTAACATTATCCGCACTGCTTCTTGCAAGCTTCCATCCCTTTGGAGTCCTTGCAGTAGAGCCATATGCAGATATGAATACAGACCAAAATGTTATCGATGATTACACCTCTCAACTCACTACAAACATTGAAGACCCTACCTCTGCGTTTCTAAGCTTGGACGAACCTTCGCGTGAAGCGCTTTCTTCTTATAGCAACGTTGCCGGTGTCAATTCGTTAGCATATCAAATTATTGACTATGCAAAGAATTACCTTGGGCGTCCGTATCGCTCCGGGGCCAAAGGCCCAAGAGCTTTTGATTGCTCAGGCTTCACAAGTTTCGTTTTCCGAAATTTTGATATATCCTTGAGCCCATCATCACGTACACAATATACACAAGGCGAACAAATCAATATCAGCGATGTACGCCCCGGAGATTTATTGTTTTTTGGCGGTCGTCGCGGTGGTAGTACAGTTGGGCATGTAGCCATGGCTGTTGAGGTTAAAGATAACGGCACGATTAAATTTATACACGCAGCACAAAGGGGTATATGCTACGACACTTACCCGGACGGAGGCTATTACAGCAAACGATTTATTGGAGCCAGACGTGTTATCCAATAAAAAAACGCATTGCTTTATCGCAATGCGTTTTTTATTACTGGAAATAGCTGGCCGATATAAGATGGATTCAACCCATCGAGCACAACGTTGCTATAGCCTTTCAATAATTCTTTCGGATTGGTTGTTGCTATTGCCACGACATACGCGCCGGCAGCGTGCCCGGCCTTCAATCCATTAATAGAATCTTCAAATACTACACAATTCTTAGGATCAATATCGATATGTCGCGCTCCAACAAGATATCCCTCCGGGTCAGGTTTCCCGTGACAAACATCTTCCGAAGTAACAATGTCAGTAAATAATGCAGCAAAATCAGGCAATTGCTCAATCATGTGAGACATTTTAATTCGTGTACTGCTGGTTACAATAGCCATGGGAATACCTCGTTCTTTCAGTGCGTAGACAAAGTCATATACACCGTCAAACAATCTATATTCCATAGTCTGCTCGTGCTGCTCGAGAAGCCTCTTAATGTGCTCTTGTCTTTCTTGTTCCGGGAAATACGTGTCAAGTATATGGGGTAGGGTACATCCTTTGATTACATGCGCAAAATCATTGATACCGGTGGGATATATTGCGTCTACTCCATTCCAAAAATCAGTATATATACCTTCGGAGTCTATCAACACCCCGTCAAGGTCGAACAAAGCTCCGATACCACTATTCAAATCTACCATAAATCTGTATTGCTAATTGCCTTGCCTGTCGTAAATTGGTTGTTGTCGGCGTCGGGTCATCAAGGAATTCGGTAATTTCAGGGATCATAACACGCGTGCCCGGCTTAATACGGTCAGGATGACGTAAGCGGGTCTTATTGGCTTCATAAATATATACCCAATAATCCTTTACCCCATAATACTTTTTGGCCAAGGTCGTAAGGAACTGATGTGAGGTGATTACATCAAATCTTGGCTCGGATATCGTCTTTTCGATGTCAACTTTAGATTTATCTGATGTGCATGAGTCTATCCGCGCATCAGTTACCGGAACACTCGCCTTTGGCTTGGGCTTGATCACATCGGGTTTTGGCGCAACGACATCCGGCTTTTCTCCAATATATCGATCAATGTCATTATGAAAATAATAACCTATGACTATACCTGTCAAAACTCCGACCAAAAGGCCTAAAACGCAACATAGCATCGACCTACACCTGTGGCGTGGTAGAATATATACTTCGGCGTTTTCAGCTTCATCTATAGTTTCGTCATCTGCGGCATCTACAACATCTGTATCGTCCGTTTCCGTATGTATGTCCGAATCAGAAAGGTCAGAATCAACCTCTGCTGTATAGCTATCAATGCCCGGATCTGTGCATCCCGAAATTGGCTGTTCACCAGTATTGCTTTCCTGCTCCGATGTGGGATGTTCCTGAGTTGCCGCAGCTTGAGTTTTATTTGTGTGGTCTTTTTTATCCGAAGATTTGTCGACACCAGTATCTCTAATATTTGCGCTTGTACTTGGTAACTCTTGCGAATTATCCGTAAAAACGTCCTCTGCCAAGTCTGCCTCGGTACATTGTTCTTTTTGCAGCAAATCTTGACTATCTAATGCTTCCTGCGCATCATCAACTTTATGCTTATCGCTTTGTATCTCAATATCGCCTGGAATCGGTACCGGGACAAACGCTTCGAAGGGTGCGTTAAGTATTTTGGCTAATGACTCATCAGGAGTGAAAGTAACCGCTATATCTGCATTTGACGAGCGTGCAAAGGTCCCCAGGCCTTTGATGGACACTTCTCCACCGGATATAAGGCCGTACGATATAGTTTCGAAATACTGCTGAATAAAACGTTGCGCCTCAACATCAGAAATGCCGATGCGTATAGCCAAAATTTCAGCTAAATAATTCAACGGAATAATCTGTGCCATATCAATCTTTGATTGATTTAAGTACAGCTTTCTTAAGACCGGAACCAACACGCAGAGAAGCCTTGACACTGGGAGGCATCAGCATACGTTGTCCCGTAACAGGGTCTATAGCCACATACTCGTTGGTCTTGACGGCACTAAAAGTACCGAACCCCGGTATGGCAACATCATCCATATTGATTAGGGATCGGACAATGATATCCTTAAGCGCCTCGGCAAGCGCACCGGTACGCTTTGTATCCATACTGCACGATCGTGATAACGTATTTATAAAAGTCTTGTGTTCCATGAATACAATGTCTTTAGTCCCACAGACTATCTCCTATGGCATAACGCGGTCGATGTTTGACCTCCATAAATATTTTGCCGACATATTCACCAACGATACCCACGGCCATCAGAATAAGACTACCGAGAAACCATATAGACAACATCAGCGATGCCCATCCGGAAACACTATTATTATTAAAATAGGAGATCAGCACCCAGATGGCAATAACTATATCTATAATCAATAAAGCCAGCCCCACGCCAAAAATTATTCGCATAGGTTTGGCCGAAAAAGATGTTATACCATCTATGGACAACGACAACATCTTTCCGAGCGGATACTTGGACTCGCCGGCCACGCGAGCCGTCCTCGCGTAATACACACACGAATGATGAAGACCGATATTGGGTATTATGCCGCGTAGGAACAGATTTGTCTCGCCATACTCAGCCAACATATCGAGTGCTCGAGCGCTCATCAATCTATAATCTGCATGGTCATATATAGTGTTAAGTCCCATAGACTTTTGGAAACGGTAAAAGGCATGGGCCGTAGTGCGCTTGAACCACGAATCGGTTTTGCGTGACGAACGGACTCCATACACGATATCATCGCCTCCAAGATGGCGCCGGACCATCTCCACCATGGCTAAAGGATCGTCTTGTAGGTCTGCATCGATAGATATGGCGGCATCACAACGGCCACGTACAAACATAAGTCCGGCCAATAGGGCATTCTGATGCCCGCGATTGTGGGCTAACGAAATGGCTCGTACTTTTTTGTTCTCGGCATGTATTTGTTTCAGCAATTTCCAAGTATTATCACTACTGCCATCGTTGACACACAGAATATAGCTGTCGTCTGTGACAAGCCCATGGTCATGCATATCCTGCAAAATTTGCAGCATTTTCGGAATGGTCAACGGCAAAGCCTCCTGTTCGTTGTAGCATGGAACGACTATAGCAATGGTCGCCGGCCGATGCTTACGACCATTGTCTTCTCCTCCTTCGCTCGGTTTGGGTGATGATTCCTCATAACCGTTGAATGGATACTCTTCCTTTGATGCTGCAGCCTTTGGAATGACCGGAGTTTTGTGTTCTGCTGAAACTTCCATGAATACCAGTAGAGAGATTATCGGACTTTTTCAATAACTACGGGCAATGACCACACGGCGAGCCGATGGCCGTCCGGTCACCATGCATTTGCCGGGCGTGTCATCGCCATTCAAAGGTATGCAGCGAATTGTAGCCTTAGTTTCGTTTTTGATGCGTTCTTCGGTTTCGGCCGTTCCATCCCAATGGCAAAGGAAGAAGCCACCATCTTCGATACGCTGCTTGAATTCTTCGTAATCGTCACAGACGTATGTCTTACTCTCGCGCATCTTCAATGCCTTTTGGTAGATATTAGTTTGAATGTCTTCGAGCAGTCGAGCAACGTGATCAGCTATGCCCTCAAGTGGAGCTTCCGATTTCTCCAAGGTATCGCGACGCATTATTTCAACAGTGCCTTTTTCGACATCGCGCGCTCCGAGAACAAGGCGAACGGGAACGCCCTTAAGCTCGTAGTCAGCAAATTTGAAACCGGGACGCTTGTTGTCTGCGTCATCGTATTTTACGCTTATTCCGGCTGAGCGCAGTTGTGCAACAATTGGCTCGACAACTGCCGAGATCTCGCGCAATTGCTCATCATTCTTATATATAGGGATGATTACAACCTGTATTGGAGCAAGATGTGGCGGCAATACCAATCCGTTGTCATCGCTATGCGTCATGATAAGGGCTCCCATAAGGCGAGTGGATACGCCCCACGAGTTTGCCCAAACATATTCCGGTTTATTGTCCTTATTGGCAAAAGTGACATCAAAGGCTTTGGCAAAATTCTGTCCGAGGTTATGCGATGTGCCGGATTGAAGAGCCTTACCATCCTGCATCATAGCCTCAATAGTGTATGTATTGAGTGCTCCAGCAAAACGTTCGGTAGGAGTTTTTACACCACGAATGACAGGCACTGCCATATACTTCTCGGCGAAGTCGGCATATATATTGATCATCTGTACGGTTCGAGCTTCGTTTTCTTCGGCTGTGGCATGTGCACAATGGCCTTCCTGCCAAAGGAATTCGCTTGTGCGCAGAAACATACGCGTGCGCATCTCCCAGCGCATGACGTTGGCCCATTGATTAATAAGTAACGGCAGGTCACGCCACGAGTGTATCCAGTTTTTATACGTTCCCCAGATAATGGTTTCGCTGGTAGGGCGTACTATAAGCTCTTCTTCGAGACGTGCATCAGGGTCTACAACAACTCCTTTGCCATTGGGATCGTTCTTGAGCCTGTAGTGTGTGACAACGGCGCATTCTTTGGCAAAGCCCTCAACATGTTCAGCCTCGCGGCACAGGAATGATTTTGGTATAAGCAAAGGGAAATATGCATTTTGCACTCCTGTTTCCTTGAACATACGGTCAAGTGTTTGCTGCATCTTCTCCCAGATAGCATAACCATAGGGTTTTATAACCATACAGCCGCGTACGGCCGATTGTTCGGCCAAATCGGCCTTAGCGACCAATTCATTGTACCATTGTGAGTAGTTGTCCTTACGCTTTGTAAGGCCTTTAAGTTCTATTGCCATTGTATATTATGAGTATATTATCTTTTATTGTTTGTTGCAAATGCGTGTTATGACTTGCAAATTTACATAAAAATCGGGAGATATATACACCGACAAAATAAAAAGGTCAAGGCTGCCGCAATTTATCTGCCATTGTCACCGTGCTCTAAGCACATTCTTCGTAAATTTGAGGAAAAAATAAAAACCTCGCACAATGGACAAAGACAGAATTGTAGCAGGCCTTGACGTGCACAAAGATTGTGGTTTTTTCTGATCTTGTACACTAATGCAAAATCCTATTGCAGCAGTCCGACCTGCTTTCTTAAAAGGAATGATTTAGAAAACGAGAGAAATTCCTTAATTTTGTAGAGTAATATTTCAGCAAAACAACGATACGATATGTTCAAAATAGGCAAAATCAATAGCTTAACGATATTGGAACGCAGTGATTACGGGCTTTACCTTGGCGTAATCGATGATACTTCAGCCGACTCGCCACAGGTGAAGCACGCTACAGAAGAACTTGGTGATGCTTCTCCCACGCGTGTGCTTTTGCCTAATAGATATTGTACTGCCGATATGACTATCGGCTCGACACTTGATGTCTTTGTCTATAACGATAGTGAAGACCGTCTTGTGGCAACGACGGAGAAGCCGATAGCCATGGTCGGCGAATTTGCGTACTTGCAAGTGCGAGATGTCAATCGTATCGGAGCTTTCCTTGACTGGGGGCTCTCCAAGGATTTGCTTGTACCTTTTGCCGAACAGCGGTCGCGTATGCACATTGATGGCATATACTTGGTATATGTATACCTGGACAATGCTACCGGCCGTATAGCGGCTACAGCAAAGATTGGGAAATATTTGGACAATGTTCCGACTGATTACAAGCACGGGCAGGCGGTCAATGTTCTGGTGACCGAGCGCACCGATATAGGGTGGCGCGTGATTGTGGAGAATTTGCATCGCGGTATGCTGTATGCCAATGAATTATACGATACCTTGCAAAGCGGTCAACGACTGAAGGCTTACGTCAAGAATGTACGTCGCAGCGATGGCCGCGTAGACCTGACGCTCACAGCTCCCGGTGTCGGCGGTCGTGCTCGGTCTTTATCTGACACGATCCTCGAAAGGCTGAAGCAAGGAGATATGCCGCTTACCGACAAGTCTTCGCCGGACGAAATAGCCGCTTTGCTGCACTGCTCGAAAAAAGATTTTAAGCGAGCCATCGGAATGTTGTATCGCGAGCGCCGTGTCACGATAGACCACGCCACCGGAGCCGTTGGCCTGCCGTCAAACAACAAATAGTGTTTCAGAATCTCTAACCGTTTTTCAATCAGATTTATATGAAGAGTTTCGGATCAAAGCCATGGGTACTGCCGCAGTTGGTACTCGTCATCGGCACTTACGACAAAGATCATACGCCCAATGCGATGAATGCCGCGTGGGCCGGGCAATGGGATTATGAGAAAATTGTGATTTCGTTGGGCAGTCACGCAACTACCGACAACCTCAAGGTAAATGGCGATTTCACTGTCGCTTTCGCCACTGTCGATACTATGGTGGCTGCTGATTATGTGGGTCTTGTGAGCGGACGCAAGGTGCACGACAAAGTTGCTCGTGCCGGCTTGGAGTCGAAACAAGCCGGCAACGTGGATGCTCCGGTATTCAGTGCCTTTCCTATGACGCTCGAGTGTCGGGTGTCCAAGATGATTGACGAGAGCGAAACCGGGTGCTATCTTGTCGGCGATATTATCAACGTGTTGTGTGACGAGCGATACCTTGCGCCTGACGGCAAGCCGGATGTCACCAAACTTAACCTGATAACATTCGACCCGATACATAACGGCTATATCCGGCTGGGCGAGCGCGTCGGCGATGCCTTCTCGGCCGGCAATGCATTCAAAGATAAGTGAATATAATAACGGCTCCAAGAAAGTGCTAAAGAGATATGGCTGAAGCGTCCGATGTAATTGCCGCTTTGTCCGAGATACAAGACGATGCGCAGCGTCTAATTCTCCTTCGGTTTTTTAAGACCGGACCGGGAGAATATGGCGAGGGTGACCGCTTTTTAGGGCTTCGCGTACCGCAGACGCGCGAAGTGGTCAAGCGTTTTCGCCTGAGTGTGCCTTTGGACCAAATAGCCGTGCTGTTACAGTCTCCATGGCATGAGGTACGACTATGCGGCTTTCTGCTGCTTGTCGAGGAAATGAAGGCCGCAACGCCGTCAAAGCGCATTGCCCCTACCGAATATGCCGATAGGCGCGAACAGATCGCTCGTTTTTATCTGACGTATGCCCGGCGGGCCAACAATTGGGATCTCGTGGACCTCTCGGCCGGATATATCCTGGGCGCATGGCTGTTGCAGCCATGTACCGATGAGACTTATCCCGACCGAGGCATTCTTGACATCCTTGCGGAAAGTACCAATTTATGGGAACAGCGTATAGCCATTGTCAGCACCTCGACGCTGATACGCGCCGGCCAATATGAGGACACACTACGCATTGCTGACGTCCTGCTCGGACATCCGCATGACCTTATACACAAGGCCGTAGGATGGATGCTGCGCGAGGTCGGCAAGAAGGACATCGACCTGCTGCGCCGCTATCTCTCCGACCGATACAGCCGAATGCCGCGTACCGCCTTACGCTATGCCATCGAGCGCATGGACGCCCCCGAGCGCCAAGCATGGCTCAGCCGCTGATAGGCTTGACCAATCCACCCCCGTTTGTCGAAAAGGCTGTCAATCAGTAGACAATATAAAAAGCAAGCCCAAATCCTGCTTTTCAGAAATTTGGGCTTGCCTTATTGGGAATTTGGCCTGCTCGTATTGATTGCTAATCTGTTATTGGCCGAGTTATCGTGCGACTTTGAAGGTGCGGCCTGCGACCTTGACGATGTAGACGCCCTTGGTCGGCAGCGCGATTGTGCGGTCAGTGCCGCGGTACATCTCTATACCGTTCATGTCATACACACGGATTTCATCGGAAGCGTCTGCGCCGCTTACTTCGACCTGTCCGTCACGCACATTGACGTTGATGTCGCCCTCGTCAGCCGTCACATCGTCCACGCCCCCGAAGTCTTTCTCCTCCACATGCCGGAAGTTGCGCCAGCATGCCGGTTTTGAGTACGCGTCCTTTGCCGTCTTTGGCACATTAAGTGTCGCGTCACGGTAAGTTATGAGTTCGAAGGTGTTGTCTGCACCGATTGGAGGCAGTGTGCTAAGGGTATTTACTGTTTTAATGTTTGTACACCCGACAAAGGTTTCAGCTGCCAATAGTACCTCAGACCCTTCGATCGTAACTGCTGTGAGACCGGTACAATTCTCGAATGCTCTTTCGCCGACAGACTCTACTTTCTGTAGTATTTTTTATCTCTGATGTTATCCTTTTGCACTAAGAGAATGCATTACTTATTGATTATAAGCATTATACGTTCTCTATTTTAAGGAGGTTATTGGCTTGAGCCAAGAGTTTAACGATATCTTGCTGATGCTCTTCGATTTCCTTTTTGCCCCACTTGTGTTTTTCCCGTGTTATGCTATACATCACAAAACGCTTGGGTTGTAACCCTTTTATGTCTTTTGCCTTCTCGGTTGGACTTTTATCGTTGAGACTCGAATTCTTTCTTCGGCTAATCAAACATAGATTACCTATACTATCAAGGTTGACTCCATCGGTCTGCTCATAAGATTGAGGAAGATGATGCTCCACCGAATTGAAATATTTGAACTGGAAAGGACCAAGGTTAGAGATCTCCCTGATATCTCCGATGCTTGATTGAGGCAATAAAGAGGCAAGCCAATACAGATAATCAATGAAACTAAACATGAATATTGGCGTATCTGTTCCTGCATTCAATATATCCCGCTTATTCATAGCCCATCGATTTTGTAACCCTAAATAGTAGTCATAGATCCATTTGTCCAGTGACGAAACCAAATAGCTATCGTCAATCTGCAAGTGTTCATCTGCATTGGTTAACAACCAGTCCATAAGGAAATAGAGCCATTCTTTATACTTCCTACTTCTGAAAGTTACCTGAAGCATAGACTGCTGTTTAACAATTCTGCTATTTACAGATTCTATCTCATCAGCGTCGTCTTTAAATTCCTGAGGCTTGTGTAGGTTTTGTTTGGTGAAAGTATTACGGTATTTGAGATATCCTTCATACCTATATGGGCACAGAATCCTCCATTTTAGATTATCATCATCTTCTTCACCCTCCCCTTGAGCTTTGAGCACATATCTGTCAAACAGTGTCCTCGCTCTAAGAAGATATTTGATGAAATCCATTGGGTCTGTAATATATGAGGGTACTTCAATCGGCATGGCATCAGCATTTAGTGGAACTGTATTAGCAGTGCTGTTTCCTTTGCCCTCGTTGCTCTGAACATCGCCGGACTCTTTAATTTTCTTAGAATTATAGAGTCTGAAAACATGCATGAGGAAATTGGGAAAGTCGATAATTGCACTATACGTGATTTCTTCGTCATCCTTTTTGTCGGTTTCAGAGTTGTTAGGGTAATCTGAATCTTCGGTCAAGATTTGATCAATGTCTTTTTTCCCCATTGAGGCAGCACGACCTACCGCTTCCTTTTTTAGTACGTCAAAACAAAGAGAATCATAATTCTCGCCAAAGAGCCCCAACGACCTAAATTTTGAAAGTGTTTTTTGAATCGGAATATCCATCTGTGAACAAGCCTCCCAAATTGTAGCAAACATCTGGCTTAACTCTTTTTCATGAGGATCTATTTTCCTCAACAAGAGGGCTTTTACGATTTCGTGGGCCTCAAGCTGTTCCCCTCTGTTGTTCATTATTTCGAAATATGATGCAACATCGGTATCATCGGGCAACGGCGTACAAACCAAGACTACCTTATTATTAAGATAATCAGCCAGTAATTTGAGTCTTTCCTTGTCCTCGGATAGGGCCTTCAATGATGTGTATTCGTCCTCGTCTGCATTCCAGATTTGGTATGTTTCAACTGTGTCAAGTGCTTCGACCAATCTAGTAGTCTTGTTATTATTTGCTTTTTTGCACCGTTTATAGAATGTCTTCCAATCAGATGCAAAAAGCTCTTCCAAGAAGCGCTCTACAGCAGGTCGAGAATCATATGTAAGTCTAGGACGATTCAGCAAGCCAAGATAACGGCAAATCATATGTAACGCTGTCAATCGTTGCTGTCCGTCTATTACTTCATATTTCCCGTCGCGGCGGAGAAGGATTACCAGGTTGCCAAGATAATAGTTGCCACGCTGATTGACCTCCTCCTTTGTTTTAGGAGCATGGTCCCATATATCCTGAAGCAATTGTCCAATTTGTGTATCGGTCCAGGCAAAGTTACGTTGATAGAGAGGAACAACATACTCATCGTTCCAAACTTCACCTATGGTTTTATCTAAACTCATGTTACTCATTATGATTTATTGAAAAGCTTCTCTATTTCAGCTACATTAAACGCTATTTTGACGTTACCTATTTTGACGTTACTGCGATACTCCTCAGCTCGGCGAATTATCGGAGCTAAATCAGAGAAATTTTTGGCTTTTTGAATCGTAGCCAAAATCCATCCTACATTGCCATTAGTAGTCATAGTGGAATACCGCACTTGTTTCATTGTCAATCGAAGGCGATAAAGACAGACATATATGGCTTTGTAAAGATAATTGACTCCCTTTTCCCCAAACCGGTCAAAAGCCATAAGAATGGCTGATTTATAGGCTTGTCTTATGTAGGTGTCACCACTTCTTTGACATCCAGAGTATTGGCAATGACAAAGATAGAAATTCTTAAATAGTGCCAGTTGAGAAGAATTGGGTTGAAGGAATAACCTCTTATACATTTCTACATATGTCTCGATGTAGTCAAAAAATGGTTTCCCATTTATAATGAGTTGATTGATATTTACGAATGCAGACATATTGTCTGGATCTCCATGCTCAAAACGAGATTTAACCTTAAAGATCCCTCGGTTCAATGATTGGATAAATCCTAACGCAATCTGCTGCTGAACTAATGAGTTCTGATATGCAAAATCAAGATTGGAATCACGTCCAATGGTTAGGCCCTTGAATTCGTCAATATCATTTCTTGTAAATCTATTGGCGGCTTCACTTCTTGACCATAAACGACTTCTGAAAAGATGTTCATTGATAAGCTGACGCAACAAATCAATACTTTCGTTTTGATTATCCGAGTATAACGCTGCATCTTCCCATCTGACATCACATTCAATTTTGTCTTTTATTTTAGCGTCTACCATCGCACGGATATGATATGCCTTAAGAAGATTGTAGGTTTCAAGTGGCTTTCCTCGCCCGTTCTGGGTCTCAAATAATTGAAAAGCCTCAGAAAGGGTTTTAACAGTCACCATAACCACATGACAATTATTGAATAAGAAATCAAAGAACTCCTGCGGTTCTCCTTCTTTGAGGTTCAAGGATTTCCATTTTACAATAAAATTGAAATTCTCCCGAATGTGGGCTGCCGAATCGACATGTCCAAATTGCAATGGAGGCAGCTTCATCTCTTTGTTAAGACTACGAGCTATGAGACTAATTGTTGTGAGACGCTGTTGCCCATCTACTATTTCAAGCATGTCAGCCTCACTATGATGCAAAACTACGCTCCCAATCAAATAATCGAGCTTGCCTGTAATTCTCGCATGATTAATATCCGTCAAAAGTTGTTCAACGTTTTTGGTAGTCCATCTATAGGGCCGCTGGTATTCAGGTATAACCAAATTGGAGAGTTTTACCAATTCTTCTATCTTTATTTTATGGGCTTCTACATCCGGCGTCTCATCGATGGCAGTTTTTTTCTCCTCCTCAGCTCCCTGATGTCTTTCAAAGGAAAGAATATGTGGTCGCATAATTCGGTCAAGTTCCAAAAAACCTTGTTTAATTTCTTCCCAATTATTAAATTCTCGCTTAAGAGTCCAACAACATCCTTGTCTCCGCCATTTAGTAGGGACAACCCTTGGGTCGGATACTTCTCTCCTAAGGTAATCTCTAATAGGACGCCACTCAGGGCCTTCTATATGTAGATTCACTTTATTGCCCCAATATTCATAATGGAGATCATCACCCATGAGTGTTCCTGCCTGGATGTACCACCCTTCAGCGTTATTGGGGATATTAACGTCTTGTCCGGGAAATTCCTTGTGAGCAAATTCTAGTATCTGCTCTTTCGATATTTCTTCCATAAAGATCTTGCCTCGAAATGTTAATTACAGGATTTTGGATATTTTAAACTCTATTTTTTTACGAACTATAATTGAGAATGTTATGTCGTTTATGCGGCACCGGAGTGCCGGTGTTTTGCGGTTGGGAGTAAACAGAAAAAGAGCGCAATCTTTTCCTTTTTGTCTTATCAATTCGGTTGGGCTCTGGTAATGCCTGAAATCATGATAAGCAGTAGGAGCAGTCTGCGCCCTGTATAGGGGCAAAACCACTGAACTAATTATCTTTGATTTCGAGGTTGAATTTACCAGATTTAACCGAATCAATAATTATCAGCAAGTTATGCTAAATATGTCGTGTGATGTGCTATTTTGTCTGTTTTGTTGTGTATTGTATGCGTTTGAAGTTTATACGCCGCAAATATACAACTTTTTGACATCGTAACCAAACACATTGCAAAAAACTTAGCATATCGGACTGCTCCCGGTCGCAGACTGCAATGCAAAGTTACAGCGTCGCTTGTACCATTTATCGTTACAGGTCCATAATCTTTCGATTTAATATCGCACCGAGCCGGCATATGGTAAAGTCAGCGCGGCACTATACCTTATGCTTCGACGCGTATTCAAACTTCTATGACTATGAAGTGCAAAATAAAAGGCCGGCATCTGTGCGAATGCCGGCCCTCGTATGGTTGCTCCCGGTGTGACGGTAAAGAAGAATCAGAACGGGAGGTCGTAGCGGTTTAGAGATGCAAGGCCGGCTCGATAGGCATAGTCCGCTTCGAGATACTCCTGACGTGCTTGCAGGTAGTAATTCATTTCCTGAATCAAGGTGATGACATTGGTCTCGCCGCCATGGTATGACATCAGTAGCAACTCCGGATACTCGTCATCAAGCACTACGGGCGAAAAATGCTTGAGCAGGTCTTGTTGACGTAGCGTTTGGTCGTACAGCGCGGACACTTGTGTCTCGATGTCGTTAGCTGTCTGTGCACGGTTATACTCAGCTGCCGTTTGGCGAGCTTGTGCGGCTTGACGCGCCTTCCGTCCCGAGAAAACCGGGACGGAAATGCCGGCCGTAACGCCGTTGAAGCTGTGCCCGTCTTCTATCGAATGTTTATAGCCCAAGCTCAGAGAGGGTAGGCGGCCCATGCGAGCAGCTTCGCCTTCAAGACGCGCTGTCTCTATTGCGCGGTCCGAAAGTGCTATTTCGGGCGACTGACGGGCCTTGTCCAAGTAGTAAGACAAGGCATTGAGCGGCTCAACATCGTATTGGGTCATATCCACGGTAATATTCTCGCCGTTATTCAGCGCCGTCAGAGCAGATTCTACTTTTTGACGATCGGAACGCACCTGCGCGATTTGGGTGTCAAGGCGGAAAATCTCGAACCGAACTTTCTTGAGGTCAAGTAACGTGAGTTCGCCTTTATTATAGCCGTATTCGATGCTGTGCGCCAACGAGTCCATATTGGCCTTGAGACGTTCCAGCAACGACAGGTGCTGTGTCAGGTAGGTGCCGCGTACCATCTGCTGCCGTGCTTGGTCGGCTACGGTCAGAGCCGCTACGCGACGGCGTTCTTCGTTGGCGGCCGATACCGACCCTATAACTTTTTTCTGCGCGCCGTACAATCCCGGCCATGCAAAGCCCTGGGATACTTCCAGCTCCCAGCGGTTGTCCGTTCCGTCTCCGAAAAGGTATCCGCCCGAGACCTCCGGGTCGGGCAGCGTATTGTCATTCTGCAAGGACAATACATCTGCGTTGCCCGAAGCTTGTATGCCTTTGACGCCCGCGTTATTAGCTACAATGCGTGCAATGGCGTCCCTCTGTGATAGCGTTTGGGCGCTGCCCGACAAGGATGCGAGCACGCAGATACCTGAAAATATGTATGAAATTATAGGTTTGTTCATTATAATATGTGTTGTGTTATGATTGCCTATGTGCGATAGCTGACAAATGCTATGCTTGTGTCGGCTCAGCGCCTTTGCGCAGGCACATTTTGCGGTATATTACCGGTACTACAAATACATTCAGGATGGTGGCCGATACCAGACCTCCGAGGATGACTACGGCGAGCGGCGACTGAATCTCATTGCCCGGAGCATCGCCGTTGACAGCAAGCGGTATCAGAGCCAGAGCCGAGGTCAGAGCCGTCATCACTATGGGCAGCAGTCTGTCGCCCGAACCGCGCATGATGCGGTCGTGCAGCCCCATACCTTGGTCACGCAATGCGTTGTACCGGCTGATAAGCAGCATGCCGTTGCGCGTGGTGATACCCAATAGTGATATGAAGCCGATAATGGCCGGGATATTAAGTTCCGCTCCGGTAAACACCAGTATGAATACGCCGCCAATCATAGCCAAAGGCATATTGATAAGTATCAGCAGCGATTGCGGTATACTCTTGAAATCCTGGTATAGTAGCATAAGTATCAGCAGTAAAGCACCCAGCGAGGCCCATGCCAAGGTGCGTGAAGCAGAAGCTTCGCTCTCGAATTGTCCGCCATAATTAAGGTAATACCCTTCGGGTAGTTTTACCTTTTGTGCAACATCATCCTGTATCTTGTTGACCACGCCACGTAGGTCACCGCCTTCGACATTCGCCGAAATAACGATGCGGCGTTTGACATTCTCGCGGTTTATGGTGTTGGGGCCGGATGTGGATGCGACTTCCGCCACATCCGACAACGGCACTTTGCCTTGCGGAGTATCAATGAGTAAGTCCGAAATGCTTTGCAGCGAGCTGCGCGAGCCAGGCTCAAGCATCAGCGAGATGTCATAAGGTATACCATCCTCGTATACCTGTGACACGGCTGTTCCGGCCAGCGATGTCTCGATGGTGTTGCGCAAGCTCTCCATAGTGACGCCATAGCGAGCTAACAACTGGCGATTAGGACGTATGGCTATCTCCGGCCTTTCGATTTGTTGTTCGATATTGACATCCACAACGCCTTCTTGTTCGGAGATGATGCTCTTGATTTGAGTGCCGAGTGCGAAGAGCTTATTTAGGTCATCGCCAAACAATTTGATGGCTATCTGAGCCTCCGTACCCGAAAGCATAGCGTCTATACGGTGAGATATGGGTTGGCCGATTTCGATATTGGCGCCCGGGATTTCGGAGAGTTTTTCGCGTATTTCGCGCACCATTTCGCCGCGAGTACGATCTTTGAGGGTGTATGGCGCCTCAATTTCGGAGACATTGACACCAAACGAATGTTCGTCCAATTCGGCGCGACCGGTTTTGCGAGCTGTTGTGCGCACCTCCGGTACTGATAGTATCAATTTTTCGGCCTCCGCCCCGATTTTGTCGCTCTCGTCAAGCGATATTCCGGGAAGAGTGGAAATATTGATGGTCATTGAGCCTTCGTTGAAAGACGGCAGGAAGCTGCGGCCCAGAGTGAAGAACAATGCCATAGCGGCTACAAACAGGACGCCTACGCCGGTGAGTACGGCACGCGAGTGCTTGAGACACCATTCGAGGGCGGCTGTGTATCCGGTGCGCATCTTACGAGTGACGTATGGGTCGCGGTCGGCCTTAGCTGTCGCTTTTTTAGACCCCAGTAAATAATAGCACATTACCGGCGTCAGAGTCAGTGCTACGATGGTCGATGCTATCAGAGCCACGATGAAGGACACGCCTAACGGCACAAGCATGCGACCTTCGATGCCTGACAAGAAGAAAAGCGGGAGAAAACTTGCAATAATTATCAGTGATGAATTGAAGATAGGCATACGTACCTCGGCAGAGGCGTGGAAGACGACATCAAAGACGCTGTGTCGTTGGTCAGGTGGTAATTCGCGGTTTTCGCGTAGACGCTTATATACATTCTCAACATCCACGATGGCATCGTCCACCAACGACCCAATGGCAATGGCGATACCACCGAGACTCATAGTGTTGAGCGTATAGCCCATAAAGTGCAGCACAAGAACCGCCAAGATGATAGACAAAGGCAAAGCAACAACGGATATAACCGTCGTGCGTGTGTTCATCAGGAAGAAGAATAAAACGATAATCACGAAAAGCGCACCTTCGAGCAATGCTTTCTGAAGATTAGATATTGAAGTGTCGATGAATTGACTTTGCTTGAAGATGTCTGTTGCGATATGCACGTCTGCAGGGAGAGTTTTGGAGACTTCGGCCAAATCCTTCTCAATAGCTTCTGTCAAATCGATTGTGCCTACGGACGGCTGCTTGGTAACCGTGACTAAAACCGCGGGATGAGCCTTGACCGATCCTGCTCCGAGTCGTGGGTGAGCTCCGGCAATTTTTACATCGGCGATGTCCCCCACAGTGACGACACCTTCTTCATTGCTACGTACTACGGCAGCTGCAATATCCTCGGTGGCAGTGGTGTTGATTTCGCCCTTGACAATGTATTCGTTGCCGTAATCATAGACTATGCCGCCTGTCGCGTTTTGATTGAGGCCCTCAACGGCAGCACGTACTTCATCAATAGATACGCCCAATGCTTGCATACGTTGCGGCTCCATCTGTATTTGGTACTGACGTACGTCGCCGCCAAGTACTGCGACTTGTGATACACCGCCCAAAGACAAAAGTCTCGGACGAATTGTTTTATTGGCAATGGTGTTAAGATCCATCATGGACGTTGAATCGGCAGTCAGGCCTATAATCATGATTTCGCCCAAAATGGACGATTGGGGTCCCATGGTAGGTTGCTTTACGCCCGGAGGCAATGTCCCGGACAGCGAAGCAAGGCGTTCATTGACTATTTGTCGGGCGCGATATACATCAGTACCCCAATCGAATTCGACCCAAACCACCGAGAATCCGGTTGTGGAGGACGACCGGACGCGACGGACGCCTGTGGAACCGTTTACGGATGTTTCGATGGGGTAGGTAACCAATTTTTCAACTTCCTCGGGCGCCATGCCCGGAGCCTCGGTCATTACAACGACGGTGGGAGCATTGAGATCCGGGAAAATATCCACCTGGGTGCGCATAAGCGTTATGGTGCCGAATATCAGCGCCAATCCCACCAATATGAGAATTGTCAGGCGGTTGTTAAGCGAGAAATGAATGATTTTATTAAGCATAACTATAAGGTATTCGTTATTTAACAGACTATGATGTAGTTATGCATATCAATGGCTGTGCGAATGGCCTTCTGGTACTACGCCGGATTTTTCGGCAAGGCGGACAGTGGTAGTACCTTCGACTACGACTTTGTCTCCTGAATGAAGACCGGAGAGAATCTCGGTGCGTACACCATCGCTTTGTCCTATGGTGACGGGCACTTTCCGGTACCCCTCTTCGTCAAGTTGTATGTACACGAAGTAATCGCCCTGCTGCTCGGATAATGCCGATACAGGGACAGTGATTACATTGGCTCGTGGTTGCCCTTCAAGGTATACTTCTACGATAGATCCGGGAACGATGCTGCCGTTGTTGTTGAACGAAAAATATATGGGGATATAACCCGGTGTAGAACTTACGGCCTCGGTAGATGAGCTGCGTACTCCGCCCAATTCTTTAATATCCAAAGATTCGGACATATAGGATGGGCGAAAACGTGCATTGGTGACCGAGGTCACAGCACCATAAAGTTTTTGGGGCACATCGGCACGCAGGGTCAGGCGCGTATTAGCCGTTACAGAAGCCAATGGTGCGCCGGCATCAACAAATTGTCCTTGTTCGGCGAGAATGGCCGTAATGATGCCGGAAGCCGTGGCTCGAGCGCTACCGGAGGCAGCGGCAGGGCTGTACGAGGCTTTGGCGCTTTGATACACAGCCACGGCACGGTTATACTCGGCTGTAGACACTACGCCACGCCGGTGTAGCGGCTCAAGACGCTCTACTTCCTTACGTGCAGCCTCAACGGCAACGCGTGCGGCCGCATTGGGGTCACCACCGGTGACAGCAGAAGCTCTTACTGTGGCTATCGATGTGCCGACTGAGATGGCTTGCCCGACAACGGCTTTACTATTGAAGTATACAATTCCGGCTGTCGGCGCTGAGATTATCGATGCGGACTGCGGCGATGGCAGTACCCGGCCCGAGACCTTTACAATGCTGCTGAATGCGCCCGGGCGTACTTCGGCGACTTTTACCCCAAAACGCTTTGCCTGCTCGGGGTGGAGGATGATTTCATCTCCTTCGCCATGATTATGGCCTTCATGTTCATGCTCTTCGCACTCCTCGTGCCCTTCGTGCCCTTCACATTCGTGACCATTATGGTGATGATGGTGAGCGAGTTCATCCTTAGCGTTGGAGTTACAGGATGCAACGACTACACATAACGACAGATATAAGATATGTCGTATAAATCTCTTATGGGTTATTGACATCGTTTTTACTTTTATAATTAATGTGTTTGTATACCATTTAACCGCTACAAAAGTAATCATCCATCGTTGCAACCCGGTTGCAAATGTCAAATCCGTATATAAGAACGTGCCTATCAGTACATATAACCTTGTCGGCCTTTGCCAATCGTCCTTCATGTAAGTGTCTCGGACAGCAACTCCGAGAGGGCACTGCTCGGAAGTAATCAGGTTATATGTATCCCATTGTTTCGGGTCTATCGCGTATGTCGTGTAATTATATCCGCCTCTTTGTCTGCATCTTATATGTTTTCATGCACTATATTCACGAAACTTGGCTATTTTTTGATGTAGTTGCAGCGCATATAACGAGCATGCGGACATGTTTTTCAAAAAAAAACACTAACTTTGCGTCGTCAAAAGCAGCAACCGAATGCATTTGAAAAGGCATACGTACGAATCCTTTGAAAAATATGCTTGGAAAAGTGTTTTTGCAAAAAAAATCTCGCGACAATGAAGCTCCCGGATTTTAGAAATACAGCAAAGCTCCTGTGCCTAAGATGGGCAAAGCCGCATGCAGACATCTTCAGATGCACTGCCGAGGCCTTTGCCGCTCCGACAACGCAGGGGTTAAGTTTTTTTTGGGTGTTGGGCTATCTTGCCAACAAGTGTTGACTGCCGGGCCTATAGATAACAACGCGGGATTTAACGAACAAACAATAAAAGCCACACAACACATAATAATAAAGCAAAAACAGACCAATGTCACACCTGCGTTTCAAAGTCATCGAAGAAGCCTACAACCGCAAGGCAGTACATATTCACGTTCCGGACGAACGTCCTGAAACATACTACGCCAAGGCTGTATTTAACCGTCAAAAGATGTTTGAATACCTATCCAAAGACACGTATGATGCGCTTGTCTTTGCCATAGAGAATAAGCGTCCCATATCCAGGGCGCTTGCAGACAGCGTTGCAATGGGAATGAAGCATTGGGCTATAGATAACGGAGTACGCCACTACACGCATTGGTTTCACCCGCTCACCGATGGTACTGCTGAAAAACATGATGCCTTCATTGAACATGACGGCAAAGGTGGGGTCGTAGAAAAGTTTGATGGTAAACTTCTTGTCCAGCAAGAGCCGGATGCATCGTCATTCCCCAACGGAGGTATTCGCAACACTTTTGAGGCTCGCGGATACTCAGCGTGGGATATATCCTCTCCTGCATTCATACTTGACGAGACACTGTGTATTCCAACAATATTCATATCTTATACGGGCGAGTCTTTAGACTACAAGACGCCTCTATTGCGAGCACTTAACGCTGTAGACACAGCAGCAACAGCTATCGCACAATATTTCGATCCGGCCGTAAAGCACGTGAATGCAAATCTAGGCTGGGAACAGGAGTACTTTCTTGTAGACGAAGCACTATATAATGCACGCCCAGATTTAGTGATGACTGGACGTACACTTATGGGCCACGAAAGTCCCAAGAACCAACAACTTGAAGACCATTACTTCGGGTCGATACCATCCCGAGTCGAGGCGTTCATGCTTGACCTCGAGATAGAGGCCCATCGCCTCGGAATCCCAGCCAAGACATGCCATAATGAAGTGGCGCCCAATCAGTTTGAACTTGCTCCGATATTCGAAGACGTCAACTTAGCCAATGACCACAACCTACTGCTGATGTCCTTGATGAATGAGGTTGCTCGTCGCCATAACTTCCGCGTATTGCTTCACGAAAAACCTTTTGCAGGAGTTAATGGTTCGGGTAAGCACAACAATTGGAGTCTCAGTACCGATACGGGTACCCAATTATTTGCCCCCGGAAAGACACCGGAGGCAAACTTACAGTTTATCACATTTATAGTCAATGTGATGGCCGCCGTACACAAGCACAATGGACTAATCAAGGCGTCCATAATGTCTGCTACCAATGCCCATAGACTTGGAGCTAATGAGGCTCCACCTGCTATCATATCGATATTCACCGGCAGCCAATTGAGCGCGGTACTTGACCGACTTGCAGACAGCACGGACAACCAACTTGAAGATCTCACAAATCGCGAAGGCATATCGGTAGGATTGGCACAAATTCCTGAAATTCTTATAGATAATACTGATCGTAATCGCACCTCTCCCTTCGCCTTCACCGGCAACCGCTTCGAGTTTCGAGCCGTGGGCTCGTCCGCCAATTGCGCCTCTGCTATGATTGTTCTAAATGCTGCTGTCGCAGACCAGCTTACACAATTCAAGAGCAAAGTTGATAAGGCAGTGACCGTTGGAACTCCATTACGACAGGCTATACTGAGCGAGGTGCGCAAATTGATAATCCAAAGCAGACCCATACACTTCGATGGCAACGGATACAGCGAAGAGTGGGTGAACGAGGCAAAACGCCGCGGTCTTGATTGCGAGACCAGCGCCCCCAAGATATTTGATGCATACCTGACTCGCGAGTCCGAGGAAATGTTTGACCGTACAGGTGTATTCAGCCGTATCGAATTGGAAGCCCGCAACGAGGTCAAATGGGAAATGTACACAAAAAAAGTACAGATAGAGGCCAGAGTACTTGGTGATTTGGCCCTGAACCATATAATTCCGGTGGCTACGCGCTATCAGTCCATACTTGTGGACAATCTCGTAAAAATCAAAGCACTCTTTGGCGACCACAAGTCGGCAGCGCTTTTTGGGCACGACATGGACACCATTGAAGGCATATCCATGCACATGGAGGCTATCAAAACAGAAGTCGAAGCCATGGTCGAAGCTCGTAAGAAGGCCAATGGATGCGACAACGAGCGACAAAAAGCCATAATGTACCATGACAACGTGGCGCCACAGATGGAAACAATACGCTACCATATAGACAAACTCGAACTAATGGTAGATAATGAGATGTGGCCTTTACCAAAGTACCGCGAACTTCTTTTTATCCGCTAATATGGCAGAGATTTTAAAACACGAGTGCGGCGTAGCCATGATAAGACTGCGCAAGCCTATAGAATACTACCGCAAACGATATGGCTCGGCGACTTGGGCTTTGGATCGCCTTTACCTGCTGATGGAGAAACAGCATAATCGCGGGCAAGAGGCTGCCGGTATAGGTGTTGTAGATATCAATGCTGCTCCCGGATATGAATATGTATATCGCGAACGAGCATTGGGTAGTGATGCCATTGCCACAATATTTGACGAAGTACAACATCGCATTTCGCGTCACGATGCGGATTCTGCAGCTGCCAATGCGCCCACGCCATTTATCGGGCAAATATACATGGGACATCTTCGATATTCCACGACAGGCCGTAGCGGAATGTCGTATGTGCATCCCTTTTTACGGCGCAATAACTGGAAATCGCGCAACTTATTGCTGTGCGGCAACTTCAATATGACTAATGTCGATGAAGTTTTCGATGAGATTGTTTCCCGAGGTCAGCATCCGCGACTTTTCAGCGACACAATCGTCCTGCTGGAACAATTGGGATATGCGTTGGACAAAGAGAACCACAGGCTGTACCACGAATACAAGGACAAGCTTGTCGAACCCGCTTTGGGCGTAGCTATTGAAGATAATATGGATATGGCACGGATACTGCGCAGCGTAGCTCCGTCATGGGATGGCGGATTTGTAATCTGCGGCATCACCGGCTCGGGCGACATGTTTACACTTAGGGACAGCCATGGAATACGTCCGGCTTTCTACTACTATGACGATGAAGTGGTCGTTGTAGCATCCGAACGCCCCGTAATCCAAACCGTTTTTGATGTGCCTCGTTCGTCCGTATGCGAACTTTGTCCCGGACAGGCACTGGTAGTCACCAAGAGCGGCGAAATATCATTGCCACAGATACTTGCCGAGGACATCAATGAGCGTTGTTCGTTTGAACGCATATATTTTTCGCGTGGTAGCGATGCTGACATTTACCGCGAGCGCAAATCTCTCGGACGCAATCTTGTCAAGCCCTTGTCCATAATGATAAACGATAATTTCGAGAACACAGTATTCTCGTTTATCCCTAATACAGCCGAGGTAGCGTTTTTGGGTATGATAGAAGGCCTCGAGGCACGACTTGACGCTTGTCGCATGGCCGAATTACGTCGCCACAGAGATGCCGGAGACCTTACAGATCAATCTATAGAGCGCATAATACGGCGACATTTGCGCATCGACAAATTGGTAATCAAAGATATCAAACTGCGTACATTTATAGCCGAGGGCGAGTCACGCAACAATCTTGCTTCACATGTCTATGATGTGACATATGGTATAGTGAAAAACGATGTAGATACACTTGTTGTAATTGACGACTCGATAGTTCGCGGCACGACACTCAAAGAATCTATACTCAAGATGCTTGACCGTTTGCATCCGCGCCGCATAATTATTGTATCATCTTCACCACAGGTGCGATATCCTGACTATTACGGCATAGATATGAGTCGGCTTGCCGAGTTCATAGCATTTCGTGCTGCCGTCAATCTTTTGCGACGTCAGAGTAGAGAAGAAGTGCTGCGTAAGGCTTACGAAGACTGCATAGAACAGCTTAAACTGCCAGCGCCTCAACAGCGAAACGTTGTGAAAGATATATATGCGCCTTTTAGTGACGAAGATATTTCACTAGAGATTTCCGGACTATTGTCAAAAGACATTCACGCATCAGTGGACATACTTTACCAAAGCATCGAAGGGCTTGCTGCGGCTGTCCCCGGCTGTCCCGGCCGATGGTATTTCACCGGAGACTATCCAACGCCCGGTGGTGTTGTAAATGTCAATAAAGCTTTTGTTAATTTTTACGAAGGCAATGAAACAAAGCGTTAGCTTGTGTTAAATCAGGTTAATTACGGTAGATTTTCCCCTATATTTCCCCTAACTTATACAATAAAAGGATTATATTTGCAAAACAATATCACCAAGCGAAAGACATGAACAGAATATTGCGCATTCTGATGATAGCGACAGCGATGTCAGCGGTATCGGCCACATCCTTCGCCGAACCTGCCGAGAACAACGAATCGGTAGCCAATGTTGCTGTAAGTAAACCTATCATCCGCGTAATCGGCAGCCATGTCGAAATCACGCTTCAGGGCAATGAATCACGTGTGGTGGTATGCTATTCGCTCACGGGCCAAATAGTCAAGACATTGACAATACATCCGGGAACAACCCAGATAGACCTACCTACCGGTTATTACATCATACGGTGCGAGCGATATTCACAGCGAGTTATTTTGCGTTAAAAAAGCCTTGAGTCAGAGGGCATGTTATACGCCATAACTCCCTTAATTTTAACAACATATATGCCGGTAGGGATATTCATCCTTACCTTACTTAAAGTGCATATATATGGGACAAGACAAATACATCGCAGCACGAATCGCACACAAACGTCCGCTTAACCCTTAAATAATGTTGACAAGAATACACATACCAATAGACTTCTAAAGACATATCTTACAACTAATGAAACAACTAAAATTACTGACTATGGTTATGACCGCGAGCCTGACAGCGTCGGCATATGCGTCTGTCCCAACAGTCGAAGACATCTACAATTCGTATCCGGTATATGACGGCAACGACCTTGAGCTAATCGTAGACAATTCAGGAACACACTTTACACTGTGGTCGCCGGCCGTACAGAATGTGCGTGTGTTAATCTACGATACAGACCGCAACGGTGTAGCAATAGACACGCTTGAGATGCACCCCGGAGAAAAAGGCGTATGGCGTGCAGCCGTTCCACAGATGCTTTATGGCAAATTCTACACCTTCCAAGTACAAAGTCAGGGGCGATGGCTTGCCGAAACTCCCGGAATATACGCCAAGGCAGTGGGCACCAATGGCAAACGTGCCGCAATCATAAATATGTCACAGACAAACCCTCAGGGATGGGATAACGACCATGGCCCGGTGGTGAAGAACATCAATGACGCCGTGATATATGAGATGCATCACCGCGACTTCTCTATGCACCACTCCGGAGGTATAGTACACAAAGGCAAATTCCTGGCACTGACCGAGGTTGGCACACATAATAATTTAGGCGCCAAAACCGGTATAGACCATCTCAAAGAACTGGGGGTGACACATGTACACATACTGCCGTCCTATGATTTTAATTCGGTGGACGAAAGCAATCTACCGGCCAATCAGTACAATTGGGGCTACGATCCGCAAAACTACAATGCGCCTGAAGGCTCGTATGCCACAGACCCATCCGACCCGGCTGTGCGCATCCGTGAGATGAAAGAAATGGTGCAAGCCCTGCATAATGCCGGGATAGGCGTGATTATGGATGTGGTATACAACCATACCGGGGACAATGGCGGCAGCAATTTCTCGCTTACGGCACCCGGATACTTCTATCGCCATAACCCCGATGGAAGTTATAGCAACGCCTCGGGATGTGGCAACGAAACAGCAAGTAATCGGCAAATGATGCAGAATTTCATCGTCAATTCGGTCAAATACTGGGCGAGTGAATACCATATAGACGGATTTCGCTTTGACCTCATGGCAATACATGACATAGAAACGATGAATCGTGTAGCACGCGAGCTCAAAACAATCAATCCCTCTATTTTTGTGTATGGTGAGGGTTGGACTGCCGGCGACTCGCCATTGCCCGTCGAACGCCGAGCGCTTAAAGAAAACGTAAGTAAGATGCAGGACATAGCCGTATTCTCGGATGACATTCGCGATGCCGTCAAGGGACATTACAGCAATGAGGCCGAGCGTGGTTTCGCGACAGGCAAACCCGGTAACGAGGAAACCGTTAAAATAGGCATAGTGGCATCTACGGCACATCCGCAGGTGGATTACACCAAAGGCAACAACTCAAAATTTGCCTATGCGACGGCTCCCACTCAAATTATAAATTATGTATCTTGCCATGACGACTTGATGCTTACGGACAAATTGGCCAAATCAATGCCTGATGCGGATGTCGCCACACGTCAACGTGCAGCAAGATTGGCGCAAACTATAGTGTTCACTTCACAAGGTACGCCATTCATGTTTGCCGGTGAAGAAATCTTCCGAGACAAAAAGGGTGAGCATAACTCTTTTGTATCGCCGGACTATATCAATGCCATCGACTGGGACTTAAAAACCACTAATATAGACCAGTTTGAATACTACTGTGAACTGATTGCACTGCGCAAGGCTCATCCGGCGTTCCGCATGACTACTGCAGCAGACATCGCCAAGAACCTTGTGTTTGACAACGAAACCCGCACCAATGTCATATCCTATTCATTAAAAAACCACGCCAACGGAGACTCCTGGAAAGAAATAAAGATTGTATTCAACGGCAACGATAAAGCGGTTGATGTACGTATCCCCAAAGGCAACTGGACCATAGTAGCTTACGACGGGAAACTCAAGGCAAACGGGATGGACAAATCACAAGGAGGAAATATGACCGTGCCGGCATATTCAGCTCTCATTCTTGCCCAAAAATAACGCCGATTGCACAACGACGCAGAATGCCAATAGGGCCGATAGGATGATGTAGTTCAGTCCGGTCGGTCCTATTGACATTTAAGTACAGACGAAGGCATTGCCGTTTGATAAAAAATGCGTAAATTTGCGGTCAGCAAAAATGGAGGCGATGCATGCCTTAGGATTGCATCGCCGACAAAAGCATATACGCATATACAAGTTCAGACTACATAGTCGCATAACCAGCTATGAATAAATTTCCCGAACACACAGGCTTTAACCTGTCCGAAATCAATAAAGAAGTACTGGGAATTTGGCAAAAGGAGGATCTTTTCCGCCGCAGTATCGAATGTCGCGAAGGGCATCCCTCTTTCGTGTTCTATGAAGGACCGCCTTCGGCCAACGGCATGCCCGGAATCCATCACGTGATGGCACGTACCATAAAGGATATCGTATGCCGATATAAGACGATGAAAGGATACAAGGTACTCCGCAAGGCCGGATGGGATACCCATGGACTGCCCGTCGAACTCGGTGTGGAGAAATCCCTCGGTATCACCAAGGAAGACATAGGCAAAAAGATAAGTGTAGACGAATACAATGCGGCATGCCGTCGTGAAGTGATGAAATACACTCGCGAATGGGAGACCTTGACAGACCGTATGGGCTATTGGGTAGACACAGACGATCCTTACATCACTTACGACAATCGTTATATCGAAAGCGTGTGGTGGTTGTTGTCGCAATTGTACAAAAAAGGCTATCTATATAAAGGTTACACCATTCAACCATATTCACCGGCTGCCGGAACCGGACTATCGAGTCATGAATTGAACCAGCCGGGATGTTATCGCGATGTCAAGGACACGACGTGTACGGCGTTGTTTACAATTACCGACCCAAAAGAAGACATGACAGGGTGGGGTAAGCCTTGTTTCATGGCATGGACCACCACCCCGTGGACGCTACCGTCAAATACCGCATTGTGTGTCGGTCCAAAATTCGATTATGCCGTAGTACGTACATACAATCCGTATACCGGGGAAAAAATAACAGTAGTCATTGCCGAAGCGCTTGTAAAAAACTACTTCAAGGCTGAAGGCGCCGAGAAGCCCCTTGAAGATTATACATCCGGGGACAAAATTGTACCCTGGAAAATCGTAGCCCGCTATAAAGGCTCCGAACTTGTAGGCATGCGTTATCAGCAGCTTATGCCGTGGGTACGTCCGTGCGAACGTTTGGACGCCAATTGTGCGGCATACGTTGGCAATTATGCCAATGAGCATCCCGAAACAATTTTTACAGTGGGCAAAGACCGTTTTGTCCAACTTTCCGCATGTGCCTTTCGAGTTATCCCCGGAGATTATGTCACAATCGATGACGGTACCGGCATAGTACATATTGCACCAACTTTTGGTGCTGATGATGCTAAAGTAGCCAAGGCTGCCGGCGTTCCGCCACTATTTATGATCAACCATAAAGGCGAGACGCGTCCCATGGTCGACTTGACAGGCAAGTATTACACACTTGATGAACTTGATGAGACGTTTATCGAAAAATGTGTGGACGTTGCCGCATATAGCCATCATGCGGGAGACTATGTGAAGAACGCCTTTGACCCCCGTTTCAACAAGGACGGTATCTATGATGCAGCTGCCGCAGCCAAGGCAGAGGACCTCAATATTGTCATTTCCATAGAGATGAAACGTGACGGCCAGGCCTTCCGCATAGAAAAACAAACGCATAACTATCCGCACTGCTGGCGCACAGACAAGCCCGTACTATACTATCCGTTGGACAGCTGGTTTATCCGCACGACAGCAGCTCGCGACCGCCTTATTGCCCTCAACAGCACCATCAATTGGAAACCGGCAAGTACAGGTAGCGGTCGATTTGGCAAATGGCTTGAAAACGTTCAGGACTGGAATCTCAGCCGTAGTCGATATTGGGGTACCCCACTGCCTATATGGCGTACCGAAGACGGCAAATTCGAGAAGTGCATAGGTTCCGTAGAAGAGTTGTACAACGAAATAGAATGCGCAGTAGCAGCCGGAGTCATGACGGTTAATCCTTTGCGCGAAAAAGGCTTTGAACCGGGTAATTACGCTAAATCAAACTACGAGAAAATAGACCTGCACCGTCCATATGTGGACGACATCGTTCTGGTAAGCGAAGACGGTCGTCCGATGCATCGCGAAACCGACCTTATCGATGTTTGGTTCGACTCGGGCTCAATGCCCTATGCACAGCAACACTATCCGTTTGAACACAAAGAAGACATCGACAACGGCACTGCATTTCCCGCAGACTTCATTGCTGAAGGCGTCGATCAGACACGAGGATGGTTCTTTACGCTCCATGCCATTGCCGGAATGATATTCGACTCTGTGGCGTATCGTAATGTAGTTTCAAATGGCCTTGTGCTTGACAAGGATGGCAACAAGATGTCCAAGCGTTTGGGCAACGCCGTCAATCCCTTCGAAGCCATAGAGAAATATGGCAGCGACCCGTTACGCTGGTATATGATATCTAATTCATCACCATGGGACAACCTAAAGTTTGATCCGGCAGGCGTTCAGGAGTCGGCACGTAAGTTTTTTGCAACGATATACAATACGTATTCATTCTTTGCCCTATATGCCAATGTCGATGGCTTCGACACTTCGACTGCACAGGTCCCGATGGAACGTCGCCCAGAAATTGATCGTTGGATTATCTCAGTGCTGAATACCCTGATACAAGATGTAGACCGTAATCTGGCCGATTACGAGCCCACGCGTGCGGCCAGAGCCATCGCCGATTTTGTAGGAGAGAATCTTTCGAACTGGTACGTACGCCTCAATCGAAAGCGTTTTTGGGGTGGTGGCATGACTGAAGACAAACTTGCTGCATACCAGACACTTTACCAGTGTCTTAAAACGGTAGCACTGCTCATGGCGCCAGTTTCGCCATTCTATGCCGATAATTTGTACCGCGACCTTACCGGGTGCGATGCTTCGGTACACTTGGCATTATTTCCTGAAGCCGATACGGCTGTGATAGACGCCGACCTTGAAACACGTATGCGCATGGCCCAAAGTATAACTTCTATGGTATTGGCCCTGCGCCGCAAAGTCAACATCAAAGTACGCCAACCTTTGTCCGTAGTGATGATACCGGTCAACGATGACAACCAGCGCCGTATGCTTCAGGCAGTCAAAGACCTGGTACTTAGCGAGGTCAATATCAAAGAAATGAATATAGTAGATTCCGATACCGGAATATTAGTGAAACGCATCAAGCCCGACTTCAAGAAACTCGGGCCGAAATTCGGAAAGCAGATGAAGTCGGTAGCACAAGCACTTACAGCGTTTGATACTGCTGATGTGATAGCTATGGAACGCGATGGATATTCGGAATTAACTCTTGCTGATGGAACAAAAGCGAAGATAGATATTGCCGATGTCGAAATCATCAGCGAGGACATTCCCGGATGGCAGGTGGCCAATGACGGCAACCTTACTGTGGCCATTGACGTCATAGTTACAGACGAATTGCGGCGTGAAGGTATCGCTAGAGAAATCGTCAATCGAGTACAGAACATTCGCAAGAGTCGTGACTATGCAATCACAGACCGCATATGCCTATCTTTTGGGGCCAATCCGGAGACAGACGAAGCTATAAAGGAATATAAAGACTATATTTCAACGCAAGTGTTGGCCAAATCCATTGAGATTATGCCCAACGTAGGAGACAAATACGAGGCACTCACCATAGACGATATAACACTGCCGGTAAATATCACACGAGACAAATAAGCTATTACACGAACTGTTCATAATCCCTCCATTTATGGCTGAAAAATTAAGATATTCAGATGAAGAGCTGCAAGAGTTCAAGCAGCTGATAATAGAGAAGCTCGAAAAAGCCACTAAGGAATATGAGAGCTATTGCTCTATAGTCAAGAATGACGGAAATGACATATCCGATACATCGACAACATTCAAGGTGCTTGAAGAAGGAGCTTACACACGCGACAAAGAAGAAGCCGCACGCCTTGCCGAGCGTCAACGCAAGTTTATAAACAAGCTTCAGGCTGCACTTGTACGCATAGAAAACAAGACCTATGGCATTGACCGTATCACAGGCCAGTTGATACCCAAAGAGCGTTTGCGTGTCGTGCCTCATGCCACCTTGTGCGTCGAACAAAAAGAAAGGAAATAAGTGAAAGCAACCCTAACCAAGGGACAGACAGCGGTGGCCATAGTCCTCGCTGTCATAATTATAGACCAAATCATAAAGGTTTGGGTCAAGACCTCATTCTATTTGGGCGAAGATGTCGAACTGACGTCCTGGTTCCATATGCGGTTTATCGAGAATCCGGGAATGGCCTTTGGCATGACTCTTGGTAACAAATTGTTTTTGACCATATTCAGAATAATAGCCGTCAGCCTGCTTATATGGTACATTACGCGTTTATGTCGTGACAAGTCCGCATCCAAGGGGTATGTTGCATGTATTGCGCTGATTACGGCCGGTGCCGGCGGTAACATCATAGATTGCGTATTCTATGGCGAAATCTTCAACAATCCATTTCCTCCCGAGGTCGCATCTGTTGTACCTTGGGGTGATGGATATGGTGAATTGTTCCATGGCATGGTAGTCGATATGTTCTACTTTCCGTTGTTTAGTTTCACTTGGCCCGAATGGGTGCCATTGATAGGCGGCAAAGCATTCTCCTTTTTTGATCCTGTATTCAACTTCGCGGATGCGGCCATCACCGTTGGATTCATTATTCTTATCTTTGGATATTATCGTTATCTTGGCGGAAAAAAGAACGGCAACGAGACCGAATCCGGCAAAAAAAAGGAGATGGAACATCAATCGGCTGAAGTGTCAGAATAAACAGACAGAAAACCATTGCCAATACGCCCGGATGTAGCACTGTACTCATACAAGATGAATGTTCGTCAATTCATAAATGTAATGATTGCTGTTGCATTACTTGTAACAGCATGCCGCAAAGTACCCGGGGACATAGTGCAGCCAGAGGACATGAGCCAATACTTGGCAGACATATACGTAGGCGAGAGCGCCGTAGAAATGAACTACTCCGAATATTCAAATGACTCGGTTCGTCAGGCGCTTAAACAGGCGATACTCGAGCGGCATCATTTGACACAACAACTAGTAGACACCTCAATGATGTGGTACGGTGCACATATAGACAAATATATCAAGGTATACGAGCGTACCGAAGAAATATTGAAGGACCGTTTGGCTAATTCGTCAGCCATAGGCACAGCCAATACAGCAACAATAGTTGCAGGCGACAGCGTTGATGTATGGAATGGTGCTTCCGGATTTGCAATAGGTCGTACATCGCCCACTTCGGTGGTTTCCTTTGATTATGAACGAGACCAAAACTGGGACAAAGGTGATTGCTACGCTTGGCGTGCACACTTTACCAACAACTGTAGCGTCATCCGCTGGCAATTGTGTGCCGACTATATTGATGGAGCCATCGAAGTCCTTACCGGGCAATTCACAGGCGATGGGTGGCACGACTTGATATTTATAGCCGATACGGCCAAGACAGCAAGACGCATATACGGAGCAATAGTATTTGGCGACAACCTACAGGGAGATGTATATGTAGATAGTATACGGCTTGTACGAAATCGCTTTAGACCGGATATGTATTCCCAGCGTTATCGCCAGCGCCTATACAATGCCAAAAGATGAAAAGATATCTTTGTCGCCACGTCATCGCTGACGGCGTAGATATGGGATTGTGCGTGGTTACAATTACTTCAGATGGCGGAGTGTCGATTACGCCATTTGAAAGCGAAACGCCGTCAACATTATATCTGGACGGGATACTTGAAGTGAAGACTGATGGTCGAATACTTCAAGCGATTATCCATAACGGCAAGCCGTTGACGCCGTGACAGTCCAAGAACATTTTATTCGAAATAATCCAGATGATTTCCATAAACAATCTTACGGTAGAATTTAGTGCCAAGACATTATTTGACAATATAAACTATGTCATCAACCCCAAGGACAAAATAGCCCTTGTGGGAAAAAACGGAGCAGGAAAATCTACCATGCTCAAGATTATTGCAGGATTGCAAAGCCCGACATCGGGGACAGTGGCAATTCCGACAGATGTGACCGTCGGATACCTGCCGCAGCAAATGATACTGGAAGATGATGTTACGGTAATGGAAGAAGCCTCCAAGGCCTTTGAACGCGTTCATCAACAGCAACACGAGCTTGACAAGCTTAATACCGAGTTGTCCGAACGCAGCGACTATGACAGCGAGTCATATGCCAAGCTAATAGACCACATATCCACACTGACCGAACAATTGGCATACTCTAATGCCGACAACTGCATTGCCGAAGCCGAGAAGACACTGACCGGCCTGGGCTTTGAACGTAGCGATTTTCAGCGGCCTACCAGTGAGTTTTCCGGAGGGTGGCGTATGCGAATAGAGTTGGCCAAGATACTTTTGCGTCGTCCGGACGTTCTGCTGCTTGACGAACCCACTAACCATTTGGACATAGAGTCCATACAATGGCTCGAAAATTTCTTAATGACAAAGGCCAAGGCCGTGGTACTTGTGTCGCACGACAGGGCATTTATAGACAATGTAACAAACCGTACCATAGAAATATCCCTAGGAAAAATCTACGATTATTCTGTCAATTACAGCAAATTTGTCCAACTACGCCAAGAACGCATCGAACAGCAGATGCGAGCCTATCAGAACCAGCAAAAGCAAATAGCCGACACTGAAGCTTTCATTGAACGCTTCCGGTACAAAGCCACCAAGGCTGTGCAAGTGCAAAGCCGAATGAAACAACTGGCTAAAATAGAGCGCATAGAGGTTGATGAAGTAGACAACTCACGACTAAACCTACGTTTTCCGCCTGCACCACGCTCAGGAGACTATCCCTTGATTTTGGACAACGTAGGCAAGGCTTACGGAGACCATCAGGTTTTTGACCACGCGACATTTACCATAAAGCGAGGCGAAAAGGTTGCCTTTGTAGGCAAAAACGGCGAAGGTAAATCTACACTTGTCAAATGCATCATGGGCGAAATCCCTTATACAGGCACCCTGAAAATCGGACACAATGTGAAGATAGGCTATTTTGCCCAAAATCAGGCACAAATGCTCGATGGCGATATTACGGTTTTTGACACTATTGATCGCGTGGCTGTAGGTGACATACGCACTAAAATAAGAGATATATTAGGCGCCTTCATGTTTGGCGGCGAAGCTTCGGACAAGAAAGTCAAGGTACTTTCGGGTGGCGAGAAGACGAGATTGGCAATGATACGGTTGTTGCTCGAACCAGTCAACCTCCTTATACTTGATGAGCCCACCAACCACTTGGACATGAAGACAAAAGATATTCTCAAGCAAGCTATTAAAGACTTTACGGGTACTGTAATAGTTGTCAGCCACGACAGAGAATTCTTAGACGGACTTGTTGAAAAAGTTTATGAATTCGGCCATGGTAAAGTGACGGAATGTCTTGGAGGAATATATGACTTCCTTGAGCGCAAGCGTATAGCCGGCCTTGGCGAACTGGAAAAACGCCCGATACAACAACAGACTAAGCAAGACTCGCCTAAAATCCAGACAGTAGAAAATAGATCCTCGGATAAGCCTTCGGAGTCCAAACCGCGTTTGAGTTACACCGAACAGCGCGAACGCGACAAAGCTATACGCAGGGCTTTCAAAAAAGTTGAAGAAGCCGAAGCGGAAGTAACTCGCCTTGAAGCAGCAGTCAAAGATATCGAACAACAAATAGCGGACGGTTCGACCGACCCTAAAATATACGACAAGCATGCAACAGCCAATAAAGACCTTGAGAATGCTATGAGCGTTTGGGAATTGGCTACGATGGATTACGAAGATCTCAAAGTCAAATAGAGAGCCTGAATACATTAAAGCTATGATATAAAATATACTACGCAAAACATATACTCACAATCATTTATAAAATAAAAGTATTATGAGAACTTTTACATCCTTTATGACAATGGCACTTACAATGGGCGCCTTTGCCGCCACACCACATGGGATCAATGTCGCCAATATCGACACCTCCGTAAGCCCCGGTACAGACTTCTACGACTACGCATGCGGAGGCTGGATTAAAGCCAATCCCCTGAAAGCTGAATATTCACGCTTCGGCACTTTTGACCAGCTTGGAGAACTCAACCGAAAACAAGTATACGACCTTGTCACAGGCCTTGACCCAAAGAAGGCAACAAAAGGCACCAACGAACAGAAGATTGCAGATCTTTTTGCAATGGGCATGGATAGTATCCGCCTTAACCGCGAGGGGGCACAGGCTCTTAAGAACGACCTTCGCCGTATCAATAAAGCCAGACGTTCCGATATAGCAGCAATTCTTGGCGGTCTACCAGGCGCATCCGGATTCTTCGGAACAGGTACAGGCGCAGACATGATCAACTCCAATATAAACGTAATGTATTGGCAGCAAGGAGGTCTCGGCCTGGGTAATAGAGATTACTACATCTCAAATGATCCAAATGAACAAGCAGTACTTGATGCTTACAAGACGTATCTAAATACCGTAGCCTCACTTGCGGGCTATAACGAGAAAGACGCACAACGTCTGGTCAACAACACCATCGCCATAGAGACTTCACTTGCCGAAGCTGCAACGACCAATGAAGGCCTTCGAGATCCGGGTGCGAACTACAATCCTATGAGTATGACTGAAGTTAACTCAAAGTATCCTCATATAGACTTCAAATCCTACTTTAAGGCGCAAGGCCTAAACTCGGTAGATAGTATCGTTATTGGACAACTTGGCTCCATAGCTGCCGTAGACTCGATACTTGCCAAGGCATCGATACAATCACTGCGGGACTACCTTGCAGCCGGATACATATCTTCTGCTTCGTCATTCCTAAGCGACGACTTTATCAATGCCGGTTTCGAACTTCAAAAGGCCGTATCTGGAGTACAGCAAATACAACCCAGATGGAAACGCGCACTCAGCGTACCCAACGGCATGCTCGGTGAAGCACTTGGCGAACTCTATGTGGCTAAATATTTCCCTGCAAGTTCAAAAGAGAAGATGCTGACCTTAGTCAATAATCTGAGATCAGCCTTGGGGCAACATATATCCAACCTCACGTGGATGAGCGAAGCCACCAAAGCACGCGCTTTGGAAAAACTCAATGCCTTCACCGTGAAAATAGGATATCCTGATAAATGGCGTGACTACTCCGCCTTGACCATAGATCCGACACTCACTTATTGGGAAAATATCAAGCAAGCAATGCTTTTTGTTACCGCCCTTGACGTAGCCGACTATGGCAAACCTGTAGACAAGGCTCGCTGGTATATGACGCCGCAAACAGTCAATGCATACTACTCGCCATCAAGCAATGAGATCTGCTTCCCTGCCGGAATACTTCAAGCTCCGTTCTTTGACCCGGAGGCTGACGATGCCATCAACTATGGCGCTATCGGCGTCGTGATAGGCCACGAAATGACTCATGGATTTGACGACCAAGGACGCCAATTTGACAAAGACGGCAACTTCAAGGAATGGTGGGCACCCGAAGATGCAGAGGCCTTCAAGATTCTTGCAGATAAACTTGTGGCTCAATTTGATAGCGTTATCGTCCTTGGCGATACACATGCCAATGGTCGCTTGACGCTTGGCGAGAATATCGCCGATCAAGGAGGTCTTCGTGTAGCGTATACTGCGTATCATAATGCCTTAGGCGATAATGGCGCGGAAATTGACGGATTCACCCCGGATCAACGTTTCTATCTTTCCTATGCCAACGTTTGGGCTGCTAACATTCGCGACGCCGAAATCCTCAAACGTACAAAGAGCGACCCGCACTCTCTTGGCCGTTGGCGTGTAAATGCCACTCTACGCAATATTGAGCCTTTCTTCGCTGCATTTGGCATCAAGGAAGGCGACCCGATGTTCCGTATCCCCTCCGACCGCGTCATCATCTGGTAAACATTCAAAATTAGTCAAAACCACAAAGCCCGGAATTTACATAACAGATTCCGGGCTTTAGCATAAAATAATCGCCCCACAGCTACGTTATTACATAAAAAATCACTAAATTTGCGTATAAATACGGCTTGATTGAGATGGCGGGGACAAACCCTTTACCAATCAGGCATTTGACACGATATACAGAACAAACAATAACGTACATATATATGAAATTCAACGTTTCCAGCAAAATCCTCTGCAATTTTGCATCATCAGTAGCCAAGGTAATCAACGATAAAAATGCGTTGACCATACTCAACAACTTCTACATGGAGTTGAAAGACGATATCCTCACCTTACGCGGCTCTAACACAGAAAACTCGCTGACAGCACATATACCGGTCAATGAAGCACAGGGCGAGGGGGCCGTGTGCATCGATGCGTCCTCTCTGGTCAACATGCTAAAACAAATACCCGACCAAGGCATAACGGTAGAAGTGGCCAATTCGCTCAACACCACCATCGAATACTCCAGCGGCCGCTTTGAATTTGTGGCCTTAGATGGAGCCGGCTATCCTCGCTTGGACACAGACGCAACAGCGGCAGAGGGTATTCAATTCCTATGTACGGGCAACGAACTGCGCAAAGGCGTGGACTATACCTTGTTCGCGACAAGTAACGATGACTATCGTCAGCAAATGATGGGAATCTATTTCGATGCCAAGCCCAACAGTCTGACTTTCGTGGCAACAGATACACGCAAACTGGTAAAATACACCACCACCGAATGCGCTCCGGGCGCTGCGGCATCCTTCATTATGCCGCCTAAGGCAGCAGCCATTGTCCGTAGCCTTTTTGCCGATGATGAAAACGTAAAAGTCAATGTTACAGAAAAATATGCTGTCTTTGAAAGCGAGAGCTATATCTTCCAAATACAATTCATTCAAGGTCAGTATCCGGACATCTCGCGAGTGATTCCGCGCAACAACACCTTGCAATTAACCATTGACCGACAGACGATGCTCAATGCTGTACGCCGTGTCAGCGTCTTTGTGGACCCGGCACACGGGTTACTCAAATTCCATATCACACCGGACTATATCGATATGAAGACTGAGGACACAACCGCAATGAACTGCGCACGTGATCGAGTGCCATGCTCGTTCACCGGAGATACAATGACCATCGGCTTTAGCGCGACTTTCCTTGTGGAAATACTATCGACAATCACCACCGATGACGTTGTCATCAGCCTCAGTGATCCCGGACGCCCGGGCATTTTTTGCCCCAGTGAAAACCCCGAGGGAACAGACCTAGTCATGCTGCTGATGCCTATGACAATAAGCAATTTCTAAAGACAAGCGCATACATATTAAGATGAAACTTAAGCTAACACGACCCTTGGTCTTTTTTGACCTTGAAACGACCGGCTTAGACGTGTTCAAAGACCGTATCGTGGAAATTTCGGTCTTGAAGCTTATGCCTGATGGTAGGACAGAAGTAAAAACGCGTCGTATCAATCCGGAGATGCATATTTCCGAGGAAGCTACGGCAGTGCACCATATTACAGACGAAGACGTTAAAGACGCACCTACATTCAGGCAGATTTCCAAATCCCTTGCCGGGATTTTTGAAGGCTGCGATATTGCAGGCTTCAACAGCACGCGCTTTGACATTCCGATGCTGTGCATAGAATTCAGAAATGCAGGCATTAACTTTGACCTGTCCCGACACAAGATAGTAGATGTACAGACCATATATCACAAAAAAGAACCACGCAACCTGTCGGCGGCCTATCGATTCTATTGTGAAAAAGACTTGGACGGCGCACATTCGGCCGAAGCGGACATAGAAGCAACATACGAAGTGTTGATGGCCCAACTGGACAAGTATGATGATGTGCCTACGAATATTGACGCTTTAAGCGAGTATACATCTTTAGCCAAACCCGGAACACGCAACATTGATATATCCGGAAAACTGATATATGACGATAAAAATCGCGAAGTAATCAATTTTGGCAAGTATAAAGGCAAACTTGCCGCTGAGGCACTTAAGGAAGATCCCGGGTATTACGAATGGATAAAAAATGGGGACTTTGCTCTGGATACCAAGGACGCCTTCAAGCGAGTATATGACAATATATCAAGTAAATAATCCGGCACCTTGGTTCAAAAAAACGATAAATATGCTAAAAGGCAAGAATATAATACTCGGCATAAGCGGCGGCATAGCTGCGTACAAGTCCGTATATCTTCTCCGTCTACTTGTAAAAGCCGGAGCGCAAGTACAGGTAATCATTACTCCTAACGGCAAAGAATTTATCACACCGGTGACGCTGTCCACCCTAAGCGGACGGCCCGTCATCAGCGAATTTTTCACAGCCAACACCGGTCAATGGAACAGCCATGTTGATTTAGGGTTGTGGGCAGATGCGATGATAGTGGCACCGGCAACAGCATGCACTATGGCCAAGATGGCTAATGGTGTGGCCGACAACATGCTTGTGACCACGTACTTGTCGGCACGCTGTCCCATATTCGTGGCCCCGGCCATGGATCTTGATATGATGGCACATCCATCTACAGTACGCAATATTACACTTTTGCGCTCGTATGGTAACCATATAATAGAGGCAGCTTCCGGTGAACTTGCCAGTCACTTATGCGGCAAGGGACGTATGGAAGAGCCTGAAAAAATTGTTGCCGCCCTTGACCTTTTTTTCGCAAAGGAAAAAGACTACAAAGGGAAGAAAATCATGATAACAGCCGGGCCGACTTACGAGAAAATCGACCCGGTGCGTTTCATAGGTAATTACTCCTCAGGCAAAATGGGCTATGCCTTGGCCCGAGCGGCGGCTGAGCGAGGTGCCTATGTCACTCTTATCAGCGGACCGGTGAGCCTGACAATGGACCATCCCGGAGTGAAAGTTGTGGCAGTCGAGAGCGCAAGAGAGATGCTGGAAGCATCTCAAAAAGCATTCGAAGGCTGCGATATGGCAATTATGGCTGCGGCCGTTGCCGATTACGCACCCGAGACGATAGCAGACAAAAAAATCAAGAGAGAAACAACAGGTATAGATTGCATACGCTTAGTTAAAAATCCCGACATAGCAAAGACGTTAGGTGGAACAAAACGCCCTGAGCAACGTGTTGTCGGCTTCGCTCTCGAAACAAACGATGCCGAAGCAAATGCCATGGCCAAATTACGCCTTAAACAGTTGGATGCCATTGTCCTTAACAGCCTGACCAATCCCGGCACATGCTTTGGAGTCGACAACAACCAAGTAACTGTTATGACGCAGGACGGTACAATACTGCAAACCGAAGTCGAAAACAAAGCTATCATAGCAGATAAAATACTTACAGCGCTTAAAAAGCTATTCTGAAATTAATTAGACGCAAGTATATGAAGTTGTTCTCCACACGTTTAATTATTCCTGTCATAGTGTTGGCCATAAGTATGGCCAACGCCATAAGCGGATATGCCCAAGAACTCAACTGCAAAGTAGAAATAAACTCCTCGCAGGTCCAAGGGACAAACAAATCCATGTTTACGACATTGGAACAGGCTATAAACGAGTACATGAACACCAATGACTTCACCAATGCCAAATTTGCCGTAAACGAAAAAATCGACTGCCGACTGTTCTTCACAATAAAAGATGTAAATGACAACGTTTTCACCGGCGACCTTCAAGTGCAATCCACACGTCCGGTATACAACTCCTCATATACGACCACTATATTAAACTTTAAGGACACAAAAATCGAATTCACATATCAGGAAAACGAACCATTGGTGTTTTCGAAAAACTCGATGGAAAGCCAGTTGACCGCCATACTCAACTTCTACGCCTACTTGATTATTGCCATGGATTCGGATACATTTGAAAGCAGAGGTGGTCAAGCATTATACGACCAATTGCAACAGATTGTTCAGTGGGCACAATCTTCGGGCGAGACTGGGTGGAAAGCCTTTGAAGACACCAAAAACCGTAGTGCCGTATTGGCTGCACTAACAGACCAAAAAACCTCTTGCTTCAGAGACTTACTCTATGCATACCATCGTCGTGGTTTGGACGAAATGGCAACGTCTCCGGACAAAGGCAGAGCCAATATTACCGCATCTTTGGATAATTTGCAAAAGGCTTTCGATGTAGCTCCGATGTCCGTCGGACTCTCTATGTTCAAAGATGCAAAGCTTGACGAATTGGTCAATGTCTATTCAAAGGCTTCGACAGAAGAGCGCACCAAGGTCTACGAGATACTGCAGAACATATATCCAACAGAACAAAGCCGTCTCGACAAAATCAAGAATCCGCCGACAAAAAAATGATAGGGCATCTACATATATCAAATTATGCGCTTATCTCATCCTTGGACCTAAATTTTGGCCCGGGGATGAACATCATTACAGGCGAAACCGGAGCCGGCAAGTCGATAATTTTGGGCGCATTGAGCCTTGTAATGGGAATGCGAAGTGACAGTAAGGCAGTACGCACAGGAGCTACAAAGGCGGTTATCGAAGTTGAATTCGACATTACCGGACTTGTCGAAGTCTCGACATGGCTCGACAAAAATATTGAAGACAACCCTTCGGGCGTATGCATTATGCGCCGAGAGATCTCGGCTAAGGGCAATTCGCGTGCATTCATAAATGACACGCCAACAACACTTGACCAAATGCAAACGTTGTCATCAATGTTGTTGGACGTGCATACCCAACATCAAAATCTATCATTGTCAGACAATCGTTACCAACTATCTGTGATAGACTCTGTTGCCGGGACAAACAATGTATTAAAACAGTATCAAGAAGCCTATCATACATATCGACAAGCTTTGGATGAATATGCCCGTGTCCGAGACACCGCCGAGCGCTACAGGGCAGACGAAGAGTACATTGCCTACCAGCTTGAGCAGATCAACGAACTCGGACTTGTGCCACACGAACAAGAAGACTTGGAACGTGAACGCGATCGTGCCGCTAATGCCACTACAACGAGAGAGCATCTCGAGGCGACCAACAATAGCCTAAATACCGGTGATGGAGGGATTACAGCAGCATTGACAACAGCTATAGAACATTTAGGCCAACTACAAGAGAACTATGACGATGCTTCAGACCTCGCGTCCAGACTTATGGGAGTACGGACCGAAATAAACGACATTGCAGATACTGTGGCCGATCATCTTGCCGCCATGACGGTCGACACAATGCCGCTGGAGGAAATAGAAGACAGACTATCAAAGATATATTCGCTGGAAACACGCCATAATGTCGAAACGTCTGACATGTTGATAGAGCGTGCGAAACAATTGCAGGAACGCATAGACATCATACATGACAACAATGGCACACTCGCACGTCTTGAAAACAACGCCAAGCAGGCCAAGAAGCAGGCTGTAATTATCGCACGTCAATTAACAAAGATGCGAACCGAGTCAGCCTTAAAATTCGGTGAAACACTTGTTGAATTAGCCCGACCATTAGGTCTATCCAACCTTAGATGCGACATCCTGATATCCAAAAGCAAGTTGACTCCTTTTGGCATGGATCAGATAGACTTTCGTTTTGCCTTTAACAAAAACCAACCACTGATGTCGGTAGGCAAGACAGCGTCAGGCGGCGAAATATCACGATTGATATTGGCAATAAAAGCCATAGTAAGTGAATATGCCAATATGCCGACTTTGATTTTTGACGAAGTGGACACCGGTGTGTCGGGAGAAATCGCGACACGTATGGGAAGAATGATGGAAAAGATTTCGAGGCATACGCAGATCATTGTCATAACGCATTTGCCGCAAGTCGCATCACAACCCGGGAGACACTTCTGCGTTTACAAAGAAGACGATGAGACATCAACAAATACGAATGTAAAACAACTGACGGAAAAAGAGCGCATAGACGAAATAGCCAAAATGCTTGGTGCCGGCGCGGGAGATAATGCTGCACACAATAATGCTGTCAGTCTTATAGAAAGCAACAAAACGGCTTGACAAACAGCCACGATATAACATGGAACAAGATAATTACATATACGGACTTAGAGCAATAATCGAGGCAGTAGAGGCCGGCAAACAGATAGACAAGGTGCTTCTAAAGAAAGACCTGCAAGGAGAATTAGCCGGAGAGCTTCTTGACGTATTACGCCAATACCGCATTCTTACCATGCGTGTCCCGGTAGAGCGAATCAATCGTATCACGCGTAAAAACCATCAAGGAGCTTTGGCCATTCTGTCGGCCATAGAGTATAGCCGTGTGGGAATTATTGTCCCCGAGTTGTACGAACTGGGTCGTCTACCATTGATGATAGCCTTAGACGGAGTCACAGATGTGCGCAATTTCGGCGCAATTGCGCGTACCGCCGAATGTTGTGGCGTTGATGCAATCATCATACCCGAGCGAGGCAGTGTGTCTGTCGGCGCAGATGCAGTAAAGACATCTGCCGGCGCGTTGCTTCGAATGCCGGTTTGTCGTGAGCGTAATATGGCCAGCGCCATCAAATTCTTGCGAGACAACGGATACCGCGCAGTTGCTGTATCAGAGAAAGTTGAAGTGAACTACACCGAGATAGACTATACAGTCCCCACAGTATTTGTCATGGGCGCAGAAGATGTCGGCATTTCTGCAGAAGTCATGCGTGAATGTGATACTATGGTTTCAATCCCAATGTTTGGCCAAATACAATCCCTAAATGTATCCGTAGCTGCAGGCATAATGATGTACGAAGCTGTGCGTCAGCGCCTCAAATCGGATATGGAAATACTGTAATGGTCTTTTTGCTGCGGCTAAAAGCCAAAGATGCGGATTGAATTGTGTGATGTAGTATCGGCAACGCATTTAATATCTGAGCCTATTGCAGAAGCAACACTTGCCGCTGTTGCTACAATATATGCGCTCTCGTTACGCCGCCCGCGATATGGCACCGGCGCGAGATAAGGCGAATCGGTCTCGAGAACAATGTTCTCCGGCCAAATTGCCGACAGAATGTCAACGATGTTGTTATGCTTAAATGTTACGATGCCGTTGATACCAAAGACTGCATTGTAGTTGCAAAGTATGCGTTCTACATCGTGAACTGTTCCGGCAAAACTATGAAAGACAAAAGACAGGCCCTTATAGTCTTGTAAGACTTCAAGCAATTGGTCAAGTCCGTCACGGCAATGAAGTATTACAGGTAACCCATAACGTTCGGCCCAATCCAGTTGAATGTCTAAAATCTGCATCTGTTGACGTTCGAATGTCTTATCCCAATATAGATCTATACCAACTTCACCCACAGCGATATATCCTCCATTGGTTAGCTCTGCAGCTACGCGAGCCAAATCATCATCCAATGTTTCCAATACGATTTCGGTAGGATGCAGTCCCATAGCCATGCGTATATTATCAGGAAAGCGTGCAGCCAAAGCTTTCATGGGTTCAATAGTAGATACATTGACATTCGGAAAGATCATACGCAACACACCTGTGTCAATAGCCCGTTGAGTCACACCATAGCATCCATCTGCATTTGTATCCATTAGAAAATCGTCAAGATACAGATGCGTATGCGTGTCCGTAAGATGCACTTCCGATGGTAATGGGGCAGGAGGCGCTACTAATTTTTTGCTCATGCTTGGCGTTGGCTTAGGTCAGTGGCAAGAGACCTGAAATAGTCAGAATGGACATTGCCAAGAGCCATACGATCCAATGCGCTTATGGCGCGTTGTGCGTATGCATCAACAAGTTGCTGACACTTAACATCCAAATCCAAACTGCGATATATGGACTTAACCGACTCTATTTTTTTCGTATCATCCGTTTTTGCGTCTAAGGCAGAGCAGATATCCTCGCGATTACCTTGTTCCAAAGCGGAAATTAGAAGCCAAGTCTTTTTCTTATTGAGGATATCGCCACCTATTTGTTTGCCAAATAAAACCGGGTCTCCGAAGGTGTCGAGTAAGTCGTCTCTTAGTTGGAATGCCAAACCTAAATTGTCGCCAAAGTCATAAGCAGCCTTACATGCATAGTCTGAGGCCTTGCCCAACATAGCGCCGATACGGCACGCGCATCCGAGCAATACAGATGTCTTAAGGCGTATCATACGAATATACTCGTCAACGGATACATCATCTCGATCCTCGAATTCCATATCAAGTTGTTGCCCTTGGTATATCTCAAGAGCCGTTTTTGTGAACAATTCGAATATGCATCGGCCTGTATCCCCGGGCATACTATTCATATATCCGGAAGCAATAGTAAGCATTGCATCACCGGAGAGGATGGCAACATTGTCATTCCATCGTCGATGAACCGAGGGGCGGCCACGTCGCACATCGGCGTTATCCATGATGTCATCATGTAGTAGTGTAAAGTTATGGAATAACTCTATACCAATAGCGGAGTCAATAGCATCCATTGCATCGGCACCACAAGCCATGGCCATTCGAAGAAGCAGAGTGGGGCGCAGTCGTTTGCCTCCGGACTCTATGGTGTAGTCTATAGGTGCGAACAACGCAGATGCTTCGGTCGGGTATGGTATATTGAACAAACGTTCGTTAAAAGCGTCAATGACGCGATCAAAATCTTGTGAGCCCGGACGGCAAATCCCGGTCGGACGGTCGTTCTCAAGTGTCGGCATATATATTTTTGCTTAGTTTTTTTGAATCTTAGTTATATGTGCGTTTAATCGTTGCTGCAAATTGGTCTTTACCCGATTGGTCCAGCAATTCCATTATGCGTTGAACAAGCACGTTATCACCATCTTCAAGATACTGAGCTATCTTATAAGGCGGTAGCGTGACGACAATCCAATGTGCTTTCTCATCCATGTCCATAGCGTCAAAACGACGTTTTATAGCCGCCATAAGCTCTGATACAGTTGCTGTGTCTCCACTTTCGGAGATAAAGTTAAACATGGCATGAGACAAATCTACGGAATGATAGGCAAAAATACTATCGGCAATCTCGTCGACTGCATGTGTCGCATACAATGCCATTGCTCGTACGCTCATAGACGAATCGTTGAAGAGCCCGCAAACATCATTGCGGAAGCAGTCGTCATAATCGGACAGCATGTTTGCTCGGAATGTACGAATGTCCGCATATGAGCCTTTAATTGCTAATGCGTAAACAGAGTCGGCCGCGTCATTCGGGGCTAAACCATTAGCATTAGAGCAAGACAACATGGGACACCATGCCGATATGACTATTACGGCTAAATATAAATATGTGTTCAATGACATAAGGCGTTTTGGCTGTCGCTTTTGGTGAAATATATGTAAAGATACTAACAATTATTGAATATCATTTGGGGATAGCATTTTTTTTTGTACTTTCGCTTTGTATTTCTGCTCAATAGGCCGAAATACATATAATGTTTTTTGCATAATTTATGACCGCAATTATATATAGATTAGCAAATTATGCGATAGGAATGGCGCTTTTGGCTATGCCCGTATCGGTTATGGCGCAGTCCATCGGCATTGCAGGCGAAAAAAGTGCATCCATTGGCATATACATAAAAGACCTTCGTTCAAACAAAACCATAGTCGCAAAGGATATTGAACAAGGTTATATCCCAGCAAGTGTAACCAAGGCAGTGACAACCGCATCGGCCATGACATTGCTTTCGGAAGACTATCGTTTTGAAACAATAGCAAGACTTAGAGGAGCTCAATCGAGTTCGCCGGCGGTATGGAATGGAGACATAGAAATCATCGCATCGGGAGACCCGACCCTTGATTCGGACAATTTCTCGGACAATAGAGGATTGGTCGATTCTATTGTTTCTTCACTCAAGTCAATGGGTATTGTCCGGGTGACCGGCTCAATACGCCTTATAGATGAAGACGTTCCACAGCAGGGCCCGGTTGAGAAATGGGAAATTGACGATGTCGCTTATACATATGGGGCCGGATGGTATATGTTTAACTGGGAAGACAACATTTACCGACTGAATACTACCACACGCGAGACTACGCCGTATATGCCGAATTTAACCATAAAAAAAAATAAAAGCAAACAGGGCACTCGCATTATACGTGGCTTCGGCTCTAATGTCTTGAGCGTGTATACGCCTTCGACGTCAAAAAACAATTACATATTCTCAACCATGCCTTATCCGTGGATTGCCTTTGAATATTCATTACGCAAATCCCTGACGGATGCCGGCATCGAAGTAGGACATAAATGTAAATGTGACGATAACGACGACAAAGATGATGTCGAGACCATATATTCCCGTTTCTCGCCACCAAGGGACTCTGTATTGGGTTCGTTGATGCGCCGTAGTGACAATATGTACGCAGAAGGTATCTTGCGCAGCTTTGCTCCGGCCGAAGATCGTTCCTATGCCCTTGCCAAGGAAATGGAGCTATGGAAACAACGCGGCATTGACATGCAATATACCAGAATATGGGATGGAAGCGGACTGACGCGTGCCAATCGACTGTCCCCATTGACTTTGGGCAATATATTGGAATATATGGCACAACATAAAGATTCGACAAAATATATTAAGCTTTTTCCTGTATCAGGCGTAAGCGGAACTATGAAATCGTTTATGGACGAAGCACCATATAAGGGACGACTTGCATTCAAAACCGGTAGTGTAAACGGTGTGCAGTGCTATGCCGGATACGTGATAGATAATATTGAGTCATGCCATCCCTCGCATGTAGTTGTAATAATGGTCAACAACTTTTATTGCACAAGGAAGCAATTGAAAAAAGCTTTACAAAAATATCTATTGAAGCAGTTGAACGAGATAATATAATACCGCAGACGATATGAAGCAAATGATTAATGCACTATTAAAGTGTAATATTGAGATCGAAGGACTTTTAAGAGTTATCGAAAGCCGTGACTCAAAATATGCAAGAGATGTACTATCCGAAAAGATAGAAGTCTTCAATACATTGTATGCGACCATGAGCCGGTCATACCCTGTAAGTGTTGAGGATGTACCGATTGAGACAGAAGAAACACTAATTCAATCGACAGAAGAAACACCCCAAAGCTCGGCCGATGAACCGGAAGCGTGCCAATATGCGAAGGACAACGATACAGACATTGCAGCTGCACCATTGCAAGTTTCGGCGCGACAGGAATTGGATGCAACGGACAACAAAACCCCGATAGAGGAAAATCAGACGCAAACGAAAGCCTCCTTGACTCCGGAGTCACCTCAAACTGAGCCAAACGTTTCTGTCGCGGAACGTGACGACTCGCTACGTATGGATGAATTGTTGTCCAGACGTGAAGCACAAGATTTAAGAAGGGCATTCACGTTGAATGACAAATTCCGCTATCGTCGCGAATTGTTTGATTCAAATGACGCACTGTTTGCTGATACACTGAATACACTCTCAGCCATGCATAGTCTTGACGAAGCTTTGGATTATCTATATAAAGATATGGGATGGGATCCGGAAGATGATAATGTAAAAGATTTTGTGGCCACGATAACCAATCATTTCAACGCGATAAAATGACAACCGGAGTACTATATATAGTTCCAACGCCGGTTGGTAACCTCGGGGATATGACTCCGCGTGCAATATCAGTGCTTAAGGCGGTTTCACTGATTTTGTGTGAAGACACTCGCACAAGCACGCCCTTGCTCAAACACTTCGGAATTACCACACAAGTGTCAAGTCACCACAAATTCAACGAACACCAGAGTGTGGATGGCGTCATCGCTCTTCTACAGCGAGGCGAAGATGTGGCCTTGATATCCGACGCAGGCACTCCCGGTATTTCCGACCCGGGCTTTATGCTGTCGCGCGAATGCCGCAGGAATGGCATAATAGTTCAAACGCTTCCCGGGGCCACAGCATTTGTGCCGGCGTTAGTCAATTCGGGTCTGCCGTGCGATCGTTTCATTTTCGAGGGTTTTCTCCCTACTAAAAAAGGGCGAAAGACACGACTCGCCGAAATCTCAGAGTCTCCTGTATCCATAATTATATACGAATCTCCGTTGAGGCTTGTCAAGACACTTGAGCAACTTGCTGAGTATTGCGGCGGTGAACGAGAGGCTTCGGTTTCTCGCGAGATATCTAAAATATACGAAAGTACAATACGTGGAACGCTTGACGAACTAGTGAAGCATTATACATTAAATACCCCCAAAGGTGAAATTGTAGTTATTGTGGCTCCGGCTGTTAAAAACAATACAGCAGGCTCACACCGGAACAAGTACAAAGATGATTCTGCGAACAATGGCAGAAAAAGCAATCAAATGTAAATATAGTATTAATCAACAAAAAACTTGTTAGCAATGAAACGTATCAAAACATTCGCGGTGGCAGCAATAGCCGTAATGCTGGCTGCATCAGGATGCTCCAAGACACCGCAAGTAAGCGAAGACAATGCAGAAGCATTGAAAGAGGCTACGAAAGAGGAACTGGAACAAGCTGTATCGGACCGGGATGAGTTGCTGTCCTTGGTCAATGACATCTCGGACGGTTTGAATCAAATCAAGACATTGGAAGGCATTGTTGCCGTTGGAAAGGCAGAAACACCAAATCAAAAGCAGCAAATACGTCAGGACATCGCATCAATACAGGAAGCGTTGGAACAGCGCAAACAGCGCCTTGAGGAGCTGGAAAAAAAGCTCTCCTCCTCAAAGATGTATACCAACAAGCTCCAGTCTACCATCACATCGCTCAAGAATCAAATAGAAGAACAGCGTAAGGAAATTGAGCGTCTGACAGGCGAGCTCACATCGGCAAATGAGCGTATAGGCGTCTTAGGCAATCAGGTGGACTCGCTGACCACAACAGTGGCCGGTGTAACCGATCAGAGAGATGAAGCTCGCCGCCAAGCCACGGACCTCACCAACGAGCTCAACTTCTGCTACTATGCAATCGGCAGCGACAAAGAGCTGAAAGAGCATAATATAGTTCAGGGCGGAGGCTTCTTGCGAAAAAGCAAACTTATGGAAGGTGAGTTTGACCAAGCATTCTTCACCAAGTCTGACAAGAGAAGCTTGACTCGCATACCGCTGTATGCTAAAAAGGCCGAAGTGCTTACCAAACAACCCAAAGATTCGTATGTAATAGAAGACGAAAATGGTAACAAAGTACTTCGAATTACAAATGCCGAAAAATTCTGGAAGACCACAAACTACCTTGTAGTAAAGATAAAGTAATCAATCTTTCATCCAAGACAAGGGGCTGTGTCAAAATGGGCACAGCCCCTTTTTCTCACAAGGTTACATGCTTTTGCGTATAGGCTAAGTACATGACAAAAATTTGAAAACATCGAATTTCGGCTTGCAGAGAGATCTGAGTAGTTCGTTTGCGATTTCTTCCAGGCCGCACGCGCCTCAAATTGGAATCACGTTCAACGCTCGTAGGCATCGCCGATGCTATCTTGTGCAGATTGACAGTCTGCACAATGCAAAGAGCGTGAAGAGCAAACGTAAGCAATTTTATGCGAGAAAATTCATCACCAGGCCAAGATGCTCTTGCATAATCGGGATAATTTGATTAACTTTGTCGCAGTCTTTGGGGGTTGTCGTAACTTTCATGGACAAAGCGGTAAAACATTTCTTTAAAGCTACAAATTTTTAGGGGCTTTTACAGGAAATAAACAATTATAAATCAATGATATAGCTGACAAATTTTAATTTTTGTCAGCTACTATAAAGTTAATACGTGAATTCAATTCAACCAATTTCCGAATCGAACAAAGACTAAGAGTATGATAACCATAACAAAATATAACTTCGTAACGGATAACACGACCAATACGGTTTGTTATTCCAGTCTTCTTCCAGGAGAGAGCAGCGGTTTGGGTAAAAAGTTTAGAGAAGAGCTTTATGGCGCTTTGAAGGAGTCTGTCAAAACCTTTAAGCACTATGACCTTTATAATACTCGTGACATCTGGTCAAGAGATTATATGCCAGTACAGCTAACAGAAAATCTCTTTCTGAATTACACCTATAGTCCGGATTATCTTAGCGACCAGAAAGCTTATATCACAAACTGGTTGCTACACAAAGTACATACTCGCAAGGCTGACAAGCTTAATCTTAATGTTGTTACAATCCCTCTTATTCTTGATGGAGGCAATGTGATCAAAGCTATAGACAAGTTTGGTAAACCAACAATCATCATGTGTAGCAAAGTATTGAATGAGAACAATCTATCCAAAGAGGAGCTTACAGACTTGTGGAACCAATTCTTTGATAATCAGATTCGTCTTATTCTGATCGAATGGGAAGGAAAAGATGAAAACCCATTTGGACATGCCGATGGAATGGTTAGATATATCACTGAAGGAAAAGTTCTGATTACAAATTACTGTGATTGGGACGATGAAGAACGTCTGAGTGAGCCACTGAAAGAATACTTTGATATTGAACGTCTGCACTTTGGAGATATTGAAGGAATCAAAGGTACAAAGAAGTGGAGCCTCTTGAAATCTAAAAGCTGGGGATACATTAATTTCCTACAAGTTGGGAAACATATCATTGTACCCAAATTAGATTGGGAAGAACTCAACAGGATAGCTGTTCAACAGATTCAGAAAGCGTTCGGTGCTTCTTATAAAGTTGAGCTTATTGATTGTGATATGACTCAAATTCTTGAAGATCCAGAGGTAAACACAAATAGTGGCGGTGGTCTAAACTGTCTGACATGGAACATTGTTAAGTTCAGAATAGTATATTAAAGTCCCCTTAAAATAGGTAAAAGCACTTTGATTTTATTGGTATTTAGCTCGCTGTAAAGGTTTAACAAGAGATCGGATTTGATTTTGTATCTTTGGGTAAACAATCAGTACCTCATGTACAACATCTAATATATCTTGCCCAAGTGGTGGCTTTTTTAGACCGGAACAAATCCAATCAAATCATTCCAAATAACTGCGGCGACTGATATGTCAAACATTTACTTGCTAAAACCAGCTCCAGGCGATGATGTTCGGACAGTTGTGCAATCGTTCAAGCTTAAGCCTCATCACCATTATTGATCTATAAGCTCCCAAAAATGACATCTTCAACCTTGTCGACAAGTACATGCCTTTGACTCTAACAGTAAATCTATGCCTCTCCGTGTTTTGGTCGGCGAAGTTCCGCAAACGGAAGAAATAACAAAAACATGTGGCGGATTTATAAAGATGGTTATTTTGTGTCGCTTAGGGTAAATAGTTTTTTATTCGGGCTTAAAGACTTCAAAAGTCTTATCATTATAATAGACTATGATTGAATCGATGCGTTGCGATGCTTTAATTGCTGTCAATGTATTCGATACCGTATCGATATGTTTGTTAGTTTGAGATGCAGAATTGTCAGTTAGATTTTGCTGTTTTTGGGGAGGAACGGATGAATGCTCATTAGACGACACCTTCGTGGAGTGATTGGACAGATTAATCTCTCGCAAATATGTTGCAGTGTTTTTTAGGTCGTCGATGACGCCCTCACACGCACTTTCACTATCTGTTAACGAGTTTTTATCTTGGCTATACGACATATTACTTTGTGTATCAAATAGTGTAGGTGCACTATCGGAAATTTTCGATTTTTCATGAGACATGGTTTGCTCACTGCTGGAGGTTGCAACAAATGGTGATGTCTCTCCAAACATAAGCCACATTAGATCAAGATCGGGGAAAGCATAGTGAAGTTTTCCCAAAAACTCGTTACTGATTTTTTTGTTTCGACCGCTTAATATCTGAGACGCCGAAGGGCGCGGTATGCCAAGCAAATCGGCAAACTGAGATGATGACAGCCCGCGTTGACTGACAAATTCATTTAATCGGGTGATTATATCCATTTTGAATGATCTTAGCTGATTATTTTGCAAATTTAATAATAAATCTGAATTTACAAAAGTAAATTGATCAATGTACTTGCATATGTGCAAATGCAAACATAGTGATTTGCATTTGCATTGCAGATGCATAGGGTGTCTGGACAACTGCAAATAGGGTAGGTGAGCGGAGCATGCCTTTTATTATAATTTTAATCTAAATCGATATATATATTTTGCTGAGCCATAGGAGCATACTATAAACTATATATCATTATTAAACTGAAGCAAGCCGATGTCGCTAAATAAATCAACCTATAATTTAAAGAGTATAATTAAGTACCATGATTTTTAGCAACTTGTCTAAAGTGTTAATTTTAATAAATCAATAAACCGGTGGCTTTATCAGAACATATGCAAAAGCATTAGATAAGTTAGCAAATATTATAATGTATCAGTGATTAAAATTAGTTTGACGTGTTTGCATACGCAAAAACATGCGTTTCGGCTCTAAGGTTTTGATGTATTTGCAACATTGGATGAAGCATAAGAATTAAAAAGAAAATATAATTCAAAATATCGATTTGACGATCGATGCATTATTCGATGTCATCTAATTCAAACATGAGTTTTCGAAATTTTGAAAATACATTAAGTCAGAATAGTCATTCTATTTGATTTGGATTCACGATAGACATCGGCAATAGCGTATTATCCAATAGATATTATTCTCGGCCAACATATGCGACTTAACATAATGCGGATTATCAAACATTTTTTCCACACTACCAGACGCATTATCGGCAATCTGCGAGCCACAGTTATGGAGGGCAGCCTCGGCAATCAAAAATTACACTTCGGGCTTGGTGTTATCGTCGCTCGCAACAGCCGCAGCGAGACATTGCTCCTCTTCTTCGGCATACACATGGCCAACGCCTCAATACTTGCCGCCCGACAACTTGCCCGTGAAGAAAAAGCTCGAGCGAAAGGAGTCAGGGCCTGATTAAATCTGACCGATTTTTCCCTTCTTCAGGCGACACATCGGAACGCTTAATCATACCATGTCAGCAAGAAAGCGGTGCCAACCCCCCTCCAAAATTGCCGTTTTTCGAATCTAAGGCGACAGTCGAGCCAAAAAATATTAAATATGGTCAATTGAGGACAATCTCAACCAGCCCATTAACTGAATACCCCTACTTAACAAAAACACGTCTATCTGAGATATTCTCCTATTGCTTTAATTAGCATGAAATAAAATGGTTTTCATTGGTTGATAATCATGTTTGATAGACATCTTTTCGAATAAAGAGTATATACCCCAAAAGTCATAACAACTGAAAACATACTACAATCGAATACCCTCCCTACCCTTATTACAACAGCTGTGGCACGGAGTTTGCTTATATCCAAATACAATCAATAACGAAACAAAAAACACTAATGATATGCAAAAAGGGACAATTGGAGTGACTACGGAGAATATATTCCCTGTAATCAAAAAATTTCTTTATAGCGACCACGAGATATTTCTTCGTGAGATGATTTCAAACGCTGTTGACGCCACCCAAAAACTAAAAGCATTGTCTTCTATAGGAGAATTCAAGGGCGAGACAGGAGTCTTAGATGTCCGTGTATCCATAGACAAAGAAGCCGGGACACTCACTATCAGCGACTGCGGCATCGGCATGACTGCTGACGACATCGACAAATATATTAACCAAATAGCTTTTTCCGGAGCAGAAGAATTCCTGAAAAAGTATAAGGATTCGGCCGCAACAATCATCGGGCATTTTGGCTTGGGGTTTTATTCGGCTTTTATGGTTTCTAAAAAAGTAGCCATCGTTTCATTGTCATACAAGGAAGGCGCCAAGGCTGTTAGATGGGAATGCGATGGCTCGCCAGAGTATACTATGGTGGATGCCGACAAAGCAGAGAGAGGCACCGACATCGTCCTATACATAGATGATGACGACAAGGAATTCCTTGAACAAACTCGCGTAGAAGCTTTGCTTAAGAAATATTGTCGTTTCTTGCCGATTCCAGTAATCTTTGGCAAAGAACAGGAGTGGAAGGATGGCAAAATGGTTGATACAGATCGTGACCATGTCATAAATAATACCGAACCGAGCTGGATAAAGAAGCCGTCAGAACTCACCGACAAAGATTACCTTGCTTTCTATCATGAACTGTATCCGGGACAAGACGATCCTTTGTTTTGGATACACCTCAATGTGGACTATCCGTTCACTCTGACAGGAATATTGTTCTTCCCTAAACTCAAAAATAACTTTGAGATCACCAAGAACCGCATCCAGCTATATTCCAATCAGGTATATGTGACAGACTCTGTTGAGGGTGTCGTTCCGGACTTTATGATGCTTTTACAAGGTGTCATCGACTCCCCTGATATTCCGCTGAATGTCTCGCGCAGCTACCTGCAGTCAGATGGCGCTGTTAAGAAAATATCATCGTATATAACTAAAAAAGTGTCCTCGCGCTTGGAAGACATATTCCGCAAAGATCGAGCCGACTTTGAGAAGAAATGGGATGATATACGCATATTTATCGAGTATGGTATGCTTACCGATGAAAAGTTCTGTGAGACAGCCCTCAAGTTCTGCCTACTCAAAGACACGGAGGGCAAACACTTTACGCTTAATGAATACAAAATCCTCGTCCAGCCCGAACAGACCGATAAGGATGGCAACATTGTATACTTGTATACAACTGATGTCGAAGCGCAATACTCGTACGTCAAGGCCGCCAAAGATAAAGGCTATTCGGTTATCGTCCTTGACGGACAGCTGGATAGCCACTTTGTAGGACTATTGGAAAACAAGCTCGAAAAGACAAAGCTCGTGCGTGTAGATAGTGATATCATAGACAATCTTATTCCGAAGGCTGAACACAAGGGTGTAGAGTTGTCTGCCGTGCAGCGCAACATATACACCACCCTATTCCGCTCACAACTACCTAAAGACGAGAAAGTGAACTATATGGTAAGTTTCGAAGCCATTTCACCTGAAAGTGCCCCGATAGTATTGACGCAAAACGAGTATATGCGTCGAATGAAGGATATGGCTGCGCTTCAACCTGGAATGTCTTTCTACGGCGAAATGCCTGACAGTTATAGCGTTATCATTAATATCTCCAATCCTGTTGTCGAGCGTGTAACCAAGGCTGCTGACGATGCACTTGAGCCTAAAATCGCGCCATTGGTCCATAAAGTTGAGGACGATGAAAAGGCATTGTCCGAACTTCGAGGAAAAGAGGACGAAAATAAAGAAGAAGAACAGAAAAAAATCCGAGAACTTGAAGATTCAACAAAGTCTGTTAGAGACGAACAAGAAAAGATGGTATCTAAATATGCTGCCTCACAACCGATAGTTAAGCAACTTATTGACCTAGCCCTTCTTGGTAACGGTATGCTTAAAGGTGAAGCCCTCAACGCTTTTATAAACAGATCGCTGTCGATGCTATAAACATATCCGGTCTCATAAGATAATAAGCAACGTCCGTCCTTTTCACAAAGGCCGGACGTTTTTTACGGATTATCTCTCTATCATGTTATTCCTCCTTAGCAGATGTCTGACATCCTATTAATAAGCCGACGACTATCACATTTCAGACTTGCTGATATCATTGTCCAAATTATGGACTGTGCCGGTGTCAGCAACTGCTCAGAGACGTCTTGGGATAGTAAAACCACATTGGTAAATGTGCGAGCGATTACTTGTTGTTCTTCTTCGGGCAATTCTCTAATCGTTTTGAGTACATCCTCGCTTAAGATTACGGGATGAATAGCACTTATTTGTTTCATTTTTTTGTTTTCGCTTTTGTTTGATGCAAAGGTATGCCTTGCCATGTGCAATATACATGCACGCATATATTAATTTTTGGCAAATGAAGAAGACTTGCAAATGTCCGTGACCGGCTTAAGCAGTATTATGACACATGGAACATAGTATATGATAAATGCGACTGAATACATTCCACAACATTGACCTGAAGCCTTTAGTCGTATTTCAATTCCTCGGCACAGCATTATTGGGATGTCTATATCCAAAGTTTTTTGTAACTTCATCAATACAGGCATATCGCTTCGGCAGCGTTTTTTTAATAGAGTTGAACGACCTTTCTTTTTGACTTTTTTATTCTATTGATATATAAATCTCATGATTTATATGTACATTTGCAGAGAGTATATATGCGGCCGACACTGATGCAGCATACATACGCGTTTTATCCTCGGTCACCCACCCACAATTAGCCATATGGTAGACGTTATCAAAGAATATTTTTCTGAAATTACACCAATACAAGAGATTCAAATGCAGGCCTTGGACTCATTGTATCGTGACTGGAATGCAAAAATCAATGTAATTTCGCGGCGTGATATCGATAACCTGTATGTGCGTCACGTCTTGCATTCTCTTGCCATAGCCAAATTTTGGGGTAGTAAACTCGTCCCGGGATCTTCCATATTGGATATCGGCACCGGTGGAGGATTTCCCGGCATACCGCTGGCCATAATGTTTCCCCAATGCCATTTCCACCTCTTGGATCGCATTACAAAAAAAATACGTGTGGTAAATGCCGTGTCCGAGGCTCTAGGCTTAAAAAACGTATCGACACAACAGGGCGATATCGGCGAATGCCACGAGCGGTTTGACTATGTAGTCAGCCGTGGCGTTATGCGTCTCGAGCCGCTGGTGACCGCAATAAAGCACAACATTTCTAAAGAGAACAAAAACACTTACGCCAATGGGTTGGTGTGCCTCAAGGGTGGAGATCTGTCCGATGAAAGCGCCGGGATTAAATTCCCTGTAATCTCCTACCCTCTCAACGAGTATTTTGATGCCGATAATCCGGAAGTACGCGAAACATTTGCTGACAAATACCTCGTCTACGTCCCTATGGCGGCGAAATAACACCATACAAATCAGGCCTTTATTACATATTCAGATCATATTTATAGATTATATCATGCTTAAACTCGAAAAATTCACTTTCAATCCATTTGCGGAGAACACTTATATAGTCTACGACCCCGTCACCAAAGACGGCATTGTAGTAGATCCCGGCATGGCTACTCAGGTCGAACAAAACCAGTTTGACCGGTTTATAGCTGAACAAGGCATACACTTATCGATGATTGTAAACACACATATGCACATAGATCATTGCCTAGGTAATAATTACATCATCAAAAAATACGGCATAAACACAGCTGCATGCGCCACCGAAATCGCATTTGGCGAAAATCTTGACCAGCAAGCCCGTTTCTTCGGGCTCAACCTCAAGGGCTTCAATACAACGGTAGATATAATCCTTAATGACGGCCAGTTGTTGCACATCGGACCAAACATCCTCGAAATCATTGCCATGCCCGGGCACTCTCCCGGTGGAATATGTATATACGACCGCGCCGATGGGTGGGTACTCAGCGGCGACAGCCTGTTCCTCGGATCGATAGGTCGCACAGATCTTCCGGGCAGTAATCATAGTAAACTTACTCACGGCATTCGGACACTATTGTTTACTCTCCCCGAATCGACTATTGTCTACCCCGGCCACGGGCCGTCTACAACAATCGGGCACGAACGAGGGACAAATCCGTATATTAGTTAAATTACGACATTGCACAATTTGATGTCTGTCCGCAATCCCTGACATACTTCCGGCTGCTTATAATTAGCGCTTAGCTGCGTAGTTTTTAATGCTATTTATAAATAGCGGGCACAATAATTGCCCTGTAATCGAATTAACTTTGCTCTATAAATCAGCAAGGTATTTCGATAATGAAAACAATAAGCGACACTGACACCATATTCGCGACCATAGTTCAATACGGGCGTTTATTAACAAGCGTTAAGCTGTGTGGAATGTCATCCATACAGTCAATAGTATCATATCTACGCTCCCATGAAGCCGTACCCTCGGGGTTATCGCAACTCTCGATACGCAACTACACACAGGGCTGGCGTTCTATGCAATCTTTGTACATTCGATAATCAACCCTGACCTATGGTCGCCGTTATATGACTGAGAACAGAGTTTTGTAACGATATAATCAACGCCCTAAATGCGTCTACAAACGTGGCCTTTCCGCCTTGTAAGTAGTTTGTTGGGACACTTTTTTTACGGGATAGAGTGTTTTGCATCAAAAATTGCCTATGCACTCTTCAAAGTACCAACAATACAGCCCTCTTTTTAGCGTTAGACATTCATCTTAGAGCAGAGACTATCCACTTATGTCTTTATTATATGAATTTATGGTTTTGCCTGTGAACAATTTGATGGATGGGCTATAGCTATATTTCGCAGATTATGCGTACATTTGCACTAAAATCTTTATAGGATACGCAATGAATGATTACCGCAAAGTACGTTTTGATATGACGCCATGTTCCGAGGATGCCACAGACCTATTGGCGGCATTCCTCGCAGACGAAGGATATGAGAGTTTTGTCCCGGACGAGGAAGGTCTTACGGCCTACGTCCCGGCTTCGGCTTGGTCTAAAGACGCCGTGAACAACGTCATCCGCGATTTTCCAATGAACACAACCATTCAAGTAAAAGATGTGTCGGTCAAAGGACGTGATTGGAACGCCGAATGGGAAAAGAATTACTTTCAGCCCATAGTTGTAGGCAACAAGTGTGTAATACATAGCACTTTTCACCACGATATACCCAAAGTCAAATACGACATTGTCATTGACCCCAAAATGGCATTCGGCACAGGGCACCACGCCACCACAGCCCAAGTCATTGAAAGCATTCTCGCCATAGATTTGCGCGGACGAACCGTGATTGATATGGGCACCGGTACGGCAATATTATCCATATTGACAGCCATGCTTGGTGCAAAGTTAGTGACTGCCATCGAAATTGATGGTTTTGCATATGCCAATGCAATCGAAAATGTTGAGATTAACGGTGTCTGCGATGTTGTGAGACTGATCAATGGAGACGCCTCAGCCTTGGTCGGGGTCGAGCCGGCCGACATATTTCTGGCAAATATTAACCGTAATGTCATACTCCGAGATATCGAAACCTATTCATCTCATCTACGGAATGGAGGAGTAATGATTCTCAGCGGCTTCTATGAAGATGATGTACCAATGATTGAAGCGGCGGCACGTCCATTGGGTCTTGTGACCGAAGCCATGCGCAGCCGTAACAAATGGACTGCCCTAACCTTGCGCAAACATTCTTAACGCACATGAATACGATAAAAACCTTAATATCAGCCGTTGCAATAATGTGTTGTGGCGTAATAGTATACGCACAGAACGCCAAACCGGGCGATATTGCACCCGGCCGGATATGCTTCGCATGGGGAGCTGACATCAATGGTAGCATTGACCTTAGCGAACACGATATGTCATCTTTGGGCATCGAAGCAATGTTTGGCATTGAGTATCGATGGATTCGATTTCTCGGCATTGGAGCACAAGCCGATGTCATGGTAAGCAATTCGTCCAGATCGTTTCCGCTAACGCTAAATTTCCGCACCGATTTCAGTAGCAGTCGCCGTCGTCTGCTATTTATGGATATACGTGGCGGCATAGCCCTAAATTATCTCAATGGCGACCGAAACGAAACAGATCCGTATGTCAGCGGCGGTATAGGTGTTACACTAGCGCACAAATCCACCTATAGTTCTCATTTTATTATCGGATATACTTATATAGGTCAAAAGCAATGTTATTATGGCGAAAGATTACGCGATTGCCCCGGTATAAGTTACGCCACAATACGTTTCGGCGTCACCTTTTGATGGCCATTACGCCACGACAAGAAGAATAAAAACACAGGATCCATGAACAGATTTTTTGCAACAATAGCAGCTATTATATCTACAACTACAAGCATGTATGCATTAGTAGATATCCCGGCATTTGTCAATATGGCAGCTGACAGCATCTCAATATCTACGGCTGATGCAACACAACGAGCTGCGTGGAGGCACGTGGCATCAAGACTTGATTCACTGGAGCGTAATGTATCGTCTTCGGTGGTACGAATACTTCACATCGGAGACTCGCACATCCAGGCCGAATTTGTCACCAATGCACTGCGCTCAAAGTTACAAGACACGTATGGCAATGCCGGACGTGGGTTGGTGTCGCCGCTACGTCTAGCAGGCACAAACCAACCTATAGACTACGCCATCACGGCCCCTGATGCCATTGATTGGCGGAAAACACGATTGCTGAATTTACCTTGGGATGCCACTCCAGGCGTAACAGGTATTGCGGCACAACCTGTTCGTACCACTACCGCGACTATTAAGGCATTTAAATCCGGGCATAGAATCACAAGAGCCACCATACTGACAGCCAATGGCGTTAACACCTACACCTACACCAAGCCGCAAGACAGTATCAACGTTAATCTTAATGCCAATGAATCCTTGTATGGAGTCATCCTCGAAAACGGTCAGCCCGGGGTGTTATACTCTGCAATAGGCAATAATGGAGCATGCTTTACCGACTATCTGCTCATCCCCGGATTTGCGAAAAACACCGAGGTCTTCCATCCCGACCTGATCATATTATCCATGGGCACCAACGAGGGATTCTCGTACATGACAGATGCCGAAATACAACGTTGTACCGCAGACCTTATTCGATTGCTACGCAATGTACACCCCAAAGCAGCAATGCTTGTACTTACACCAATGGAGTGTCAAATAAACCGCAACCACGGATATCGTCCATTATCATCTTATTATGACATAAACGAGCATGTGGCCGATGCGGCCCACCTTATTCTAGAATCGGCCAAGGGGCAGGGCATACCCGTCTGGGATTTCTATCATATCGCCGGAGGCCATGGCGCGTCCAATCATTGGATTAAATCCGAACTCTTCAGCAAAGACCGTATACACCTCAATGCGGCTGGATATCAGCTACAAGCCGACTTAATATACTCGGCATTACGTTCGATCTTTAACAGTAGCCACTGACAATATAAAAGCCAAACACGTTTGTCGTTGTTGCTTATTTGCAAGAATCAAATCAATAAAACCTTTATTGTCCAGAAAACAATTTGATTTGAACAAATGCATATTTATTGTTTCATTGTTTTTGTTTCTTTTAGTAGAGGATGCAAACCATGAAGGATAACGACACAGCCTAAAGCCATATATGCAAAAGGCGGAATCCTCGATATGAGGCTTCCGCCATGCAAGCTGTTATAGGAAGAATTAAAGGGGGGTATTGGTCAAATCCTACGGAAATGTTCTACCCCCCCCCGTATTTTTCTTATTTACTTACCCTTATGCTCGTATTGCAATGTAAGCGAAGGCTGGTCGCAGACTTCTGCCGGGCCAAAGTACTGAATGGGACCCGGATATACATAACATGTATTGAGAGCCCAGTCACGACGGTGTGCGGCAAATTTACGGAATGGCGCACCATCAAGTTTTACAAGTGCTTTTTGTATCACAGGTTTCATCTCACCATGACGACGCTCCATATTCATCATCATTGTGATTGGTATACCACCTGCTATCCATTGCACAGCCGGTTTGACAAGGTTACGAACACTAGACATATATCCGGTTACACCTGCATTGATCAGACATGCAGCATTGAACCCCAGTGCATAACAATAGTCTGCATCGAAGTTAGATGGATCGGCACAGCGCCCTTCGTATCCAAAGAAGTGGTGAAGAGCCGAGAATTTGCCATTGTATTTGCCTTTGGCACGCATTTGTTCAAGACGCTGACCAACCATTTCGCTAAGCAACTTTTCGGTCTCGATAAGCGATACTTGTACATTGCCGTGGGGATCGCGATCAAGAGTCAACTGGCGTGCGACACCTTCGGGCAAAGCTTCGTAAGTCTTGGCATTGTCTGCACTGAGATGTTCGATGACCCACTGACGCTGTGTCTCGCGGTCAAGAGCGGCAAATGCCTTTTCTTCTTTAGCGAGAAGATCGTTGAGTTCGGCTATCAGACGACCCACTGCGGGTATAAACTCGATAAGGCCCTCTGGGATAAGCACTGTTCCAAAGTTGTTGCCCTCTGCTGCACGTGCAGCCACAACATCAGCCAGCTGGTTGACTACATCTTGCAAGGTGAGGTTCTTTGCCTCAATCTCCTCCGAAATGATGCAAACGTTAGGCTGGGTCTGAAGTGCACATTCAAGTGCAATATGACTGGCGCTACGCCCCATAAGCTTTATGAAGTGCCAATATTTTTTGGCGCTATTGCAGTCTCTCTGAATATTGCCTATAACCTCGCTGTATACCTTTGTGGCTGTATCGAAACCAAAAGAGGTTTCAATCAAATCGTTCTTCAAGTCGCCGTCAATGGTCTTAGGGCAGCCTATAACCTGTACACCTGCACCCACCTGCTTGTAGTATTCGGCAAGCACGGCCGCATTAGTGTTGCTATCGTCACCGCCAATGATGACAAGAGCGGATATTTTGAGCTCCTTGAGTATTTCGAGACCGCGGTCAAACTGGTCCTTTGTCTCGAGTTTGGTACGACCGCTACCGATAATATCAAAACCACCTGTATTTCGATATTCGTCTATGATAGATGCGGTCAATTCAATATACTTATGTTCGACAAGCCCGCCGGGTCCCATAACGAAACCGAAAAGACGACTGGCGCGATGAATGCGTTTGATTCCGTCAAAAAGGCCTGAAATGACATTGTGTCCGCCGGGAGCTTGGCCACCCGAAAGTATTACACCGACATTAATGGGATGCCCGGGTGCGGGATTAAGATTCTTCTCGAAATGCAATTCGGGAAGTCCGTAAGTCTGTGGAAAAAGCTTCTGTATTTCTTCCTGATTGGCAACCGACTGTGTCGCTTTGCCAAGTACGGCCTTAACCGGACCGGTCAAGGCTATGGGCAGTTTAGGTTGGTAGCTTGCCCGGGCTTTCTGTAAAGCGCTCTTTTTCATTTTTGAGGCTGTGTTGTGATATGTAGTTGTAGATATATAAATATTCCGATTAGATGAACAATACGTGCAAATTGCTGTATTCTTTTGCCTTAGCGTGGTATTCTGTCAATACACACATGGCCTCGTCCATATTTTTTGCAAAGTAAACATATTTTCACCAAACATCAAATACACACCATGCCTCGTTAAGCATTTTTGACAATCACTTTTTACTTGTCAACGCTTAACCACATCGGCTTGTTTTTTGTATATTATTTAATGAGAGCAAAGCGCCCTATTCTCATAAAAATTTGCTACATTTGCACCCGACAAGCAATGTACACGCACGCACAAACCATAAGACTATATCATATCGGTATATGCCGCAAACTACGCGCATGTATCGTTCAGATTGCTGTAATTCTTGCTCTGGCATTTACACATACATCAATATATGCACAAATCAATGCCGAGCAGGCAGTAACTGTTGGTCGCAACAGTATGTATTTCGAGGACTATATGCTTGCGATACAGTACTTTAATCGCGCCATCTCGGCTAAACCTTACCTTGCCCTACCCTATTTCTACCGCGCAGTAGCCAAATTTAATCTCGAGGACTACCGCGGCGCTGCCGAAGACGCAGGGCGTGCCATCGAACTCAACCCTTTTCTGTCTGACGCCTGGGAAGTTCGTGGCGTTGCTCGACAGAATTATGATGATAATGCCGGCGCCATCTCAGACTACGACCATGCATTGGCGCTGCTTCCGCGCAATCGCCAAATATTGTTTAACAAGGCCATGGCCCAAACGGCGCTGAAAGAATACGCTGCAGCAGACAGTACATTTAGCGAGTTGCTTGAACACTATCCGCGTTTCGAAAGCGCATACCTCGGACGCGCACGAGAACGTCTTGAAGCACCGGGAACAGATACAGTGGTAGCCTTGAAGGACATTGCAAAAGCTCTCGAAATCAATCCCAGCAGCTTTAATGGCCACGCCATGGCTGCCGAGCTGGCAATGCGCCGCGGTGCGGCTTACAATGATACGGCCATGTGCCACCTCGAAAAAGCAATCAAACTGCGCCCGAATATAGCCGGACTATACATCAACCGTGCTTATCTCAAGTACAATAAAGACGATTATGATGGTGCACTCGATGACTTTGACCACGCCATAGCCCTTGAACCCTACAACACTGTGGCGCTATTCAATCGCGGCCTACTCGAAACGGAAGTATCAGATTATGACAAGGCCCGAGCCGATTTTGACCGAGTGCTGTCCCTCGAGCCCGATAATGTACGCGCCCGATACCAACGAGCATATATCAACGGCCAACAGCGCCGATACGGAAAGGCCATTGATGACATTAATTATGTCATCAAGGCATTCCCGGACTTCCCGTCAGGCCTATATATGCGCAGCGAATTCTATCGGCACAGCGGAGATACACGTCGTGCCGAAGCGGACTACAATCGCGCCGTTGCCCTTTCACGCAAACTTCGCCCCGATGCACAAGGTAAGGTCGAAAGCGATTATACGCCTACCGAGCTTTCGGACGATGAAGTGGCTCGGCGACGCTTTGCAACGCTGCTCACCGTGGAACAGCAGCAGCCCATAGACGCCGAGTACAACAACCCTGACATCAGAGGCAAAGTTCAAGACCGCAACATCTCAATAGAACCGCAAGGATGGGTTGAAATATCGTATTACAATGCACCAACCGAGCTGCAGACAACCACATACTTCATGAAAGACGTAGATATGCTCAATGCGACAGGAGCCTTACGTAACAAAGTCATGGTAACATCAAACGTGCCCGGTAGCCTTGACGACACTATGGCACAACGCCATTTCACATCCATAGAAGATTATACCAGCTACATGGCGACACATACACCACGCGCAGTTGACTTTGTCGGACGTGCCATGGACTACATGACCCTGCGCGATTACGATGCAGCGATAAAAGATCTCGATCGTGCAATAGCGCTCAAAAACGACTACGCCTTGACGTATATTCTACGAGCCCAGGCAAGACACCACAAGCTAAGCCTACCTGCTGATGACAAGGAGGGCACAGACGCCACAACTCGTACAGCCCTAAGGCACGCAACATACAATGAAATACTGTCTGACTTAGACAATGCTTTGAGACTTGACCCGACCAACGCTTTCGCATGGTATGACAAAGCTTGTCTCTATATCGAGTCGGGTCTTGACTCCGAGGCACTGGAGGCTATCAACCGCGCCATCGAAATAAAAGACGACTTTGGAGAAGCTTTCTTCAATCGCGGATACTTGTACATGCGCATGGGCAATACTAAGGCCGGAGCCGCAGACCTCGGCCGTGCAGGTGAGCTGGGAGTGCCCGGCGCATACAACCTACTCAAGCGCTTGACTCAATAAAATATATGCTCAAAGAGCAATTCAAATAATCCCCAAAAACCAATAAACGCCCAAAACATCTAATTTCGCAAATGCTTACCTCGCAAGACCTTGAAGACCTAAAGAAACGCGGCATCACCGCCGAAGATTTTAGCGCACTCTTTGCCCGGTTCACAACCGGATTTCCATACCTACGACTATCATCGTCTGCTACCGTAGATGGCGGAAGCATCATGCGCCTAACTCCAGAGCAAGAACAACAAGCAATAGAACGCTGGAAGCTATACCTCGCATCCGACAACGCCGAAGTAACAAAATTCGTTCCCGCTAGTGGTGCGGCTTCACGCATGTTCAAGGCTTTGTATGCCTTTGTAGACGGCACCGAAGATATTCCTGACGAAAAATCGCCGGTTCGCGCAATCATAGACAACCTTGACAAATTGCCATTTATCGGCAATTTGGATGACACTCTACGCCGCATCTATGGCGCCGATTCGTCCGAATTGTTCACACAAGGCCGATACAAAGATATCATCCGTGCCATAGTTAGCGAAGACGGCATGGGTTACGGTTCACTACCTAAAGCGCTGCTTACCTTCCATCGTTACGCTGATGGCAGTACACGCACTCCGCTCGAGGAACAACTCGCCGAAGGCGCACAAACAGCCACAGCCGGAGGATTTGTACGCTTGCACTTTACCGTATCGCACAACCATCGAGAACTATTTGCGCATAAAATCAGCACCGCAGCCCCGGCAATGGCCGAAAAATATAACGTATCGTACGACATCTCGATGTCCGAGCAAAAGCCTTCTACAGACACGCCGGCTGCGAATGCAGACAACACACCCTTCCGAGATGCGCAAGACCATATAGTATTCCGCCCGGGAGGCCACGGAGCACTTATCGCAAACCTCAACGACATTGATAGTACCATAGTATTTATAAAGAATATAGACAACGTTGTCCCCGACTCGCTCCGCGCATCTACAATCCGCTATAAACAAGTTATTGCCGGCGTACTCATGCAAGCTCGCGATACCATAAACAAATACATCGAACAGTTGCGCAGCGGCAAATACACTATCGATGACCTGCATCATATGATTGCCTACATGCATGACACGCTCAATATACGCCATGAAGACATGAAGCGTTATAGCGACAAAGAAATGGCTCTGTATCTGCTTAAAAAATTCGATCGTCCGTTACGTGTATGCGGAATGGTGAAAAATCTCGGCGAACCAGGCGGAGGCCCATATATCGCATACAGCGCAGATGGCAGTACCGCGCCACAGATACTCGAGTCGTCCCAAATAGATCAGAAGAATCCAGAAGCACGTGCAATGATGGCCACGGCCACGCACTTCAATCCGGTGGATCTGGTATGCTGTATCAAAGATGCAAATGGTCGGCACTACGACTTACCACAGCATGTAGACCCCGCCACAGGATTCATTTCCGCCAAGTCGCTTGACGGGCGCGAACTTAAAGCCATGGAACTTCCCGGACTATGGAATGGCGCCATGAGCGATTGGAATACCATATTCGTTGAAGTACCTATCGAGACCTTCAACCCGGTCAAGACAATCAACGACCTGCTACGCCCGCAACATCAAGCATAACAGCCTTCTATGAACACTCAGTCGCAATAGCAATGCCACTCATTGCTATTGCGGCACCTTATTAACGGACATCGCAACACTGCCGACAATTACACAACCGGACAAGCCATATTTATGAAAAGAGCATATATCGCATTGACCTTTTTATTGTTAGCCATCACAATAGTCGTACCGACCAAGGCTCAAAATATCACGCAATGTAAGTACAAGAAGGCCCTAGTCATAGGTGCACATCCGGATGATCCGGAAACTATTGCCGGCGGCACGATGCTGGTCCTCAAGGGCCTTGGATGTGAAGTAGTCAGCGTATATCTTACAAGCGGAGAAGCGGGTATCAGCGGAAAGGATGCCACGGAAGCCGCAGCCATACGCCATCGCGAAAGCGCCGAAGCATGCCGCATCATGGGTATACGCCACATATTCATGAACCAGGTGGACGGAAACACCGAGATCACCAAAGAAAGGTATGAGCAGATGAAATGTATCATCGAGAGCGAAAAACCGGACATAGTATTCACACACTGGCCAATCGACTCGCACCGCGATCACCGCGTATGTTCAGCCTTGGTATATGACGCTTGGCGCCAACTTGACCATGGCTTCGACTTATTCTATGCCGAAGCCATGTCTGGCCTACAATCCCAAAACTTCGTTCCGACAGATTATGTAAATATTGATTCGGTAGTCAACAAAAAACATGAAGCCTGTCTATGCCATGTCAGCCAAGGCATGCCGGAAATACTCGACAAATGGCATAAGGTGATGGAACGCTTTCGCGGACTCGAGTTCCACTGCAACGCGGCTGAGGCCTTTGTCAAGCAGCTATGGACAGCAAGTGATATAACAGGAAATTAGATATTTCCCTCCCCCAATTTGATGCCCGGAATGCCATATACTCGTCAAACATCACCTTATTTCACCACAAAACTATGATTTGTCGTATTACGAAATAAGTCGTACCTTTGCCAACATGTATGCCGACAAGGGCATACGTTTCTCTTACGGACACTTTTTCAAGAAAAGCAAAAACGCACGACGCATATCCTCGACATGGACCAGATACTATACATACTGCCCAGGGGACTGGCCATCGGCATTTTGATATCGGCTCCTATGGGGCCTATCGGCATGCTGGTGATACAGCGTACCCTTAGCAAGGGACGTTGGCCTGCGTTTTTCACGGGCATAGGCGCAGCATTTTCCGATTTGGCTTATTGCCTGCTCACAGGCTTGGGCATAAGTTTTATCACCGACTTTATCGAAACGCACCAATTCGGACTACAAATCCTTGGAGGCATAGTACTCGCCGCCTTCGGCATATACCTGTTCAGAAAAAACCCCACACGTGCGCTCAAACCCTCCACCGAACCTTCGTCCAACAATTACATCACAGACACCATCACCGGTTTCCTGCTGACGTTTTCCAACCCGTTGATTTTGTTTTTTATCATCGGATTGTTTGCCAGGTTTAATTTCATCCTTCCCGAATACGGCACGCACCATTATATAATAGGATATGCCATGATATTTACCGGAGCGCTTCTTTGGTGGTATATGGTGACCACTCTTGTCAACCTGTTACGACGGCGCTTTAACGTGCGCTCTCTTTGGCTTATCAATCGTATTATTGGCGGCGTTCTGATACTAATGGCTGTCGTGGGCGTATTTATGGCCATACGCACGCATTACTTCGCATAACGATTTCCACCCCATGCAACAACGCACGCTTCACATTCCGTACATTCCCGAATTAGACCTGGCAATCTGCGACAGCGCCAATGACGATGCAATCACTATGCTTGATCGCCGAGGCAGTCGCTGCCTCATAGACAGCCTGAATTGGGCTAACCAATACCCTTATGCCCCCCTGACATCGGTGACGGCCGGACACTCGGGCACTACCATATTTATCGACTTTTTTGTACGCTGCAATTACCTGCGTGCAGTCAACGACAAAGACCTCTCACCCGTAAGCCAAGACTCGTGTGTCGAATTCTTTGTTTCTCCCGACCCTAACGACACGCTATATTGGAATTTTGAATTCAATTGCATAGGCACGCTCAACGCAAGCTTTAGGCGCGAACGCGCCCACCCCACCCGATTGACACCCGAACAGCTGAAACGCGTCATACGACGTGCCAGTTGCGGCAATCGCCCCTTTTGCGAAATAGAAGGCATGTTCACCTGGAACATACTAATAGCCATTCCTCTGGACTTACTAGGCATAAAGTATCGGCACGGCATCCCTGTTATCATGACCGGCAATCTCAACAAATGCGCATCGGCCACATCCGCGCCGCACTATCTAAGCTGGAATCCGATTGACACTCCGACTCCCGATTTTCATCGCCCGGAGTTTTTCGGAAAGATTATCCTCGACTGACGCCTAAAACCTCAAGTCATGCGCGATGCAGCGACGAGTTTTTTCACATACAAACATTGTAGTTTTTTGTTCGGGACTTCGACAAAATACATAAATCCCAAAATATCAAACAATAGCCGGTTAAAAAAAAATTTAGCGTCGACCTATTCCATGAAAGTTTCCCAAAACAAAGACGTTTTAACCTGATTTTCAATCACAAACATCCTCCGCACGGAGAGCAAAGTTTTCCAAAACGAAAACTTTAACAAAACTTTTAGTTAAAAAAGTTGTCCGAAAAGATATAATAACCTATCTTTGCCGATGTAATCCATTGAAGTCGGCATACAACCCTTGTGCGTTCAATCCGACCTTCAGTAATGACATCTGCAAAACCATATACATCAATATTCTTACACGTTCAACATATCTCCCTAAAACTATGATACAGACAGTAGTGAAGCGCGACGGCCGCGTCGTGGGCTATAACGAGGAAAAAATTAAGGCTGCCATACGAAAAGCTATGCTTCAAACACCATTAGGCGAAGATGAAGCACTTATCCAAAAAATTGCCGACCGCATCGGAACAACAGGCAACGAGCGTATGACTGTCGAAGAAATACAGGATCGTGTCGAACTCGAGCTCATGGCGTCCCCCCGCAAAGAAGTTGCAAAAAAATATATTGCATATCGCGACCAGCGCAGTATCGCACGCCGTGCCAAGACTCGCGAGATGTTTCTCGAAATCATCGAGGCCAAAAACACAGACATCACACGCGAAAACGCCAATATGAACACCGACTCGCCTGCCGGCATGATGATGAAATTCGCCTCGGAGACCACGAAGCCATTTGTGGACGACTATCTCTTGACACCCGAGTCGCGTCAAGCCGTGCGTCAAGGCTACTTGCACATACATGACAAGGACTACTATCCCACCAAGAGCCTCACATGCGTACAACACCCATTGGACAAAATACTTCAGCACGGCTTCGTTGCCGGCCACGGAGAGTCTCGTCCAGCAAAACGCATTGAGACAGCCAGTGTTATTGCCTGCATATCCCTCGAAACGGCACAAAACGAGATGCACGGCGGCCAAGCCATCCCGGCTTTTGACTTCTATCTGGCTCCGTACGTATTGGCATCATACCGCGAAGAACTGCGCAACCTCTCCGAACTTTACGGCAAAGACCTGACATACCTTGCAGACCAAAAGGTAGACGAATACCTACACCGTTCACTCGAAGGTATAGAGGATTCCACGGAGCGAGCACGCCAGCACGCCATCAACCGCACCGTTAGCCGTGTTCACCAGGCCATGGAAGCTTTCATCCATAATATGAACACTATACACTCGCGCGGTGGCAACCAAGTTGTATTCTCCTCCATCAACTACGGCACAGACACATCAGCCGAAGGCCGCTGCATCATCCGCGAGTTGCTACATTCGACATACGAAGGCGTAGGCAACGGCGCCACCGCCATATTCCCCATACAAATCTGGAAAAAGAAACGCGGAGTCAACTACCTTCCCGAAGACCGGAACTACGACCTATACAAACTGGCGTGCAAGGTCACGGCTCGACGCTTCTTCCCCAATTTCGTCAACCTTGATGCTACATATAACGTCCACGAAAAATGGCACGCCGACGACCCCGAACGCTACAAGTACGAAATAGCTACCATGGGCTGCCGCACCCGCGTGTTCGAAGATCGCTTCGGTGAAAAGACATCTATAGGCCGTGGCAACCTAAGTTTCTCTACCATCAACATCGTACGCATTGCCATCGAATGCATGCCAATACAGGACCGACAGGAACGCATCGATAAATTCTTCTCACGCCTAGATGAAGTGCTCGACATTACCGCTCGCCAACTCTGTCACCGCTACGAATTCCAAAAGACCGCACTGGCCAAGCAGTTTCCTCTTGTGATGTCACGACTATGGATCGGAGCCGATAAATTACGACCCACAGACACCGTTGAATCCGTCATCAACCACGGAACTCTTGGCATCGGATTTATCGGCTTGGCCGAATGCCTTGTCGCGCTCACAGGACACCATCACGGCGAAAATGAGGAATCTCAGAAACTTGGACTGCGCATCGTCTCGCACATGAGAAGCCGCGCCAACGAGTACAGCGAGAAGTACCGGCACAATTTCTCAATACTCGCCACCCCGGCCGAAGGCCTATCCGGCAAATTTACCGCCAAGGACCGCAAGTCCTTCGGAATTATTCCCGGAATCACTGACAAAATCTATTATACAAACTCCAATCACGTTCCGGTATACTACCACTGTTCACCGCGCCACAAGGCCGAAGTCGAAGCACCATACCACGAACTGACTCGTGGCGGACATATATTCTACGTGGAGATTGACGGCGATGCAACGCACAATCCCAAAGCAATAGCCGACATCGTCGACCTCATGGACAAAAACAATATGGGTTACTGCAGCGTCAATCACAACCGTAATCGCTGTATGGACTGCGGATACGAAGACGCCACCGACAACCTCGACACCTGCCCCAAATGTGGCAGCCATGCCATAGACAAATTGCAGCGCATCACCGGCTACCTTGTAGGTACCACCGACCGCTGGAACAACGCCAAGCTGGCCGAACTCAACGACCGCGTCGTACACAAATGATCGTGCAAACGGCTGATAATACAGGCTCTCAATCCGAAGAGTGTACACGCTCGGACGGACAAAGGACGCTTCAAGTGATGGACATCGTTGCCGGGACAAGCGTGGACGGTCCGGGGCTGCGCACCTCAATATACCTTGCCGGATGCGCCCACCACTGCCACGAATGTCACAATCCGCAGACCTGGGCACCGGATGCCGGACATCCGATGAGTGTGGACGACATTGTTCACGAAGTCGAAAAACACGGCTTCGATGTCACCCTTACCGGCGGCGATCCAATGTACAATGCTGCAGCCGTCATCCCCTTGGCACGCCGATTGCGCGAGGCCGGATATAGGATGTGGTGTTATACCGGATACCATTACGAAGAGATATGCAACGACACCGTACGTGCCAAGTTGCTACAATACATCGATGTATTGGTAGATGGTCCTTACGTGCATGCTCGGCGAGACATTTCACTGCTATTCCGCGGCTCGGGCAATCAAAGGCTTATCGATTGTGAGCGTTCGACCCCCGGCCATATTGTCTTATGGTCTTCAGACTTTTAGACCGCATGCTTCGGAGAGAATAAATAGAGGCCACGGATGCATGACGCGACAAAAAGCCTTAGCTCACGCACATAACAATGCAGCACCGCATATAGGGTTGTTTTAGCCTTGTCTGCGGTGCTGAGTCTTTTTTACGTTTAAGCCCAATATATGAAGCGCCCTTGTCTTTTGCATTATTTAACATTCAAAAACCAAGGCCCGTATGTTATGTTTGGCCTATGACAAACGTCTTATATACAAAAGACGCAAACAATGGAACAAGACGTAAAGACATCGACATTCATCAGCCTCCGCAGTCGTCTCCACGCTTCGGCGCAACGATTATTGGCAAACGCAGACGATGTCAACGATGCGCTTCAAGAACTGTTTGTTCGCGTATGGCAAAACAAGGGCATTGCCGATACCGAGGGACAAAGACAAGCATTTATGCATATCACCTTGCGCAATATCTGCGTGGACATGCTTCGTCGCCGTCGCCATTTCGAAGACATAGACACTTCGGCCGAAGCACAGGCAGCGACAAGCAATGCGGCATCGCGAATCGATGCTGCCGACAGTGTAGCCGACTTGTGAATACGCATACGACAATGCATGTCCGGGACAATCCTGCGCGTGTTCGAAATGTATGCATTTAACGAGATGGACTACACCGAAATATCCTCCGAGTTGGGCATATCCATCGATGTGGCTCGTAGCTATATGTGCCGTGCACGCAAGATTGTACGCACCCAATGTCGCGAAGCACTCAAAAAATTATAAACACAAACAATATGGACAATAAAGACAATATGACAATAGAACAGCTTGAAAGACTGGCCCAAGCATACTTCGACTGCGAACTTAACCGCCGTGAGGAGGAAGAGCTCAAAGCGGTACTGCTATTCGCTGAGGCACACTCGGCACTTATCGACGAGTGTCGCCTGGCGATGGGTTTCGAAAGCATTGCAGCACATCCACAGACGTCCGCTTCAACCGTACGTCATCGATTCAAATTCTACAAATGGATTGCAGTCGCCGCATGTCTCGCCGCAATTGCTGCTACGGGAATTATTATGTTGACAACGGGAGAGCAGCTGCAGAATAATTCAGAGACTATCATAACTGTATATGCAAACGGCAAACGACTCACAGACATCGACCAAGCACAAGACATTGCTATGTCCAGATACAACGAATGCATTGCCCTGGCAAAAGAATTGGAATACGAAGCCGACATGCGTCTCAAACGCGCCGATAAGCTACAACAGTCGAATTCGGAGATATATCTGCAAGCCATGCGAGTCCAAACACAATCAGAAGCGACAGAAGCCTCGATAATCAATCGAATAAACAAATACACAACATCAACCAACTAACCACATAAACATATAACTGATATGAAACGCCTATTACTAATTTTCCTCACCATCCTATGCGCCACAACATGCTGGGCTAAGGGTCTCGCGACAGAAAGCCTGTTCTGCGAAAGCACATACAAGAACAAAGCCGTGAAAGTGACCATAATCACCAAGAAAAACTCTGAATTTCGCAGTATCAGCGTAAGGGGCGATGCTTCCCTTGTTTCCAAAATGGAGAGCGCAGTTAAGAAAGACCGAGCCAAAGCCGCAAGCATTACCGAAAGTTATAGCAATGGCGGCGAAACTTACGATGTGATTTTCGGCGTTAACGGCATAACCGTAATTTTCACAAAACGCGGCAACAACCATGCCGATCTATCTCTGTCCGAGAAGTCCGACTCTTCCGATTGACCGAATTTATGCCAACTCCTACAAAGGGGCTGTGTCAAAATAGGCGCAGCCCATTCTTATTTTAATGCCCCGGAATGGAATAATCGGTGCGTCAAAACAGGTTCAGTCTGACTATATTCTTTTGCCTGAATCCTCCACATAATGACAAAAACACATCACTATTCGATGTCAGTCAGATAATACGCCACATACATTTTAGCCAAACAAACACAATAAAATAAATTTTTATAAAAAAATAAGTCGGCCAATTAATTGTATATCAATAATATATTAACAATATACACAGTTATTAGACTGAATCTGAAAAATAATGGTTTGTATATTCAATAATTATTTTTAACTTTGCGTGTATTGACAACAACACCTCAAAACACAAAAAAACGATATAACCTATGGGACAGATTATATTCACTGAGTTCGAACTCCAGGTGCTCGAAACCGCAAGAATAGTCGGCGGTAAGGGAGAAACGCCCATCCAATGCCATTGCACAAATACTACGGATGGGTGTGGCATAAATGCGACACAAATAAACTGTACTCATAACTCGCATTGTATGTGCTATATAACACAAAATTGTTCTGCCGAAGACAGATGCATTACTCCGGTTCAAGAATTGTGCATATAGAACCTATTGGCGAACAAAGCAAAATATCAACATAGTTTTATTCACCATTAACAACTAACGCTAATGAAAAAGATTGATTTCTCTGAGTTCGAGCTCCAAGAACTCGAAGCGACCAAGATTCTCGGTGGTAGTGGGAAAGTCACTACTCAAAACCAATGCAACAACTCCGCAGATGGATGCGGAGTAGGGAGTCTCCAAAACCAATGTACCAACAGCGCCCAGTGCTTGTGCTACATAACACAGAGCTGTAACGATAATTGTCTACAAACAAAGTGTTAGTACAATAGCACTCCATCAATCCTCTGTGCCATGAAGCGAAGTGACTACAACTACGTGATATACACAGACCAATTCGGATATTGGTTCAATGCTTTGACCGGTGCGTCATTTCGTATCACGGCGGCCTTGAGCAAAAAAGTCGAGTATTGTGTCGACAACGACATAGACCTTCTTAACGCTAAAGCCCCCCAATGGTTTGACCGCCTTGTCGAGTCGGGATTTATTATCCCCGACGACATAAACGAGTTAGATGTTATCCGGGAAAAGTACCATAATGCGATAAACCGCAAGGACTATTTCCTCATCGTCATACCTACGCTGAACTGCAACTACAAGTGTTGGTATTGCATCCAAGATCACAAACCATCTGTTATGACTACCGAAACTATGGATGCTGTCAAGAGGCACATAGACTATATGGTCGATGTCGAGAAAATCGAGTCGCTCCATTTAGACTGGTTCGGCGGCGAGCCGTTTATGTATTTCGACAAGGTGGTCAAGCCGTTGAGCGAATACGCCTTGAAAAAATGCGAAGAGGCAGGGATTCCCTTTACCAACGGGGCAACCACCAATGGCTATTTTATATCCTCGAAAGTTGCCCACGAACTTCCACGACTACGTTTTTCGCAATTCCAAATCACCATAGACGGAGACAAGCAATTCCATGACAAGGTAAAATTTGTGCATGGGTTCCCGTCGACCTTCGAGCATGTTCTACGCAACATTGACGGCATTCTTTCCGAAGATGAAGGCATACGGATGTTTTTGCGCATCAACTACACACATGAGACATTGACTCCCGAAATCGTTGGACAGGTATGTGCTTTAATTAGCCCGCAAAACAGGTCTCGCACAGTCATTACACCAAAAAAAGTTTGGCAGGAAAAGGCCGACCAAGATTTCTACAAGGTGCTTATTCCCATCTTGGACGCTTTTGAACAAGCCGGTTTCAGCGTTGCTCGCCACAATATGCCAATGAACTCTATGTCATGTTATGTGTGCAAGAAGTACTATAACTGCATCAACTATAATGGTTATGTAGTTAAATGTACGGCTTGTGACGACCTATATGAGGCAGAGCCGAAGGGCGTAATCTCCGATAATGGCGTCATCAAGTGGAAAGACGACTTTGACAAGCAATGCATGACCCCGTCATTCGAGAACGAGCGATGCCTTTCGTGCAAGCAACTCCCCGTATGTATGGGACTATGTCCACGCGACCATCTCACCGGTGAAACCCACTGCAAGAGCGATGCTGTGGACGAAGTATTTGAAAAAACATTGTTGAACTACTTAACTCATCTACATGAAGAAACCGAATAAACCTACTCTATGTGCCGCCATTGCTCTTGCCATGGCAGGAAATGCGGTTTTTGCGTCCGAACCTTCGGACAGCACAACCGCCGCGAACGACACAACGGGAGTTATAAGCCTTGAGGAAGTTGAAATTGTTGCCGAAAGGGTGATTCATAAAGGCGACCACGAAGTACTGCTGCTGTCTGATGAAAACCGCACTTTCGGCACCAATGCGTTGGACGCCATATCATCACTTGTATACTTTAATACTTCGCTGAACGGACGTACACTTACAAACGATCTCAACCAAAGCGTGTATATCCTAATCAATGGTGTCCCGGCAGACGGCGACAGGCTGCGTACATACAAGGGCAAGGACATCAAAAAAGTAGAGTATTATGCCATAGCTCCGCCTAAATATATGATTTTTACCCATGGGCCTATCGTAAATGTCATCACCAACAAGAAGCACGACCAACAATACGACGGATACTTCAATACATCCAATGCCGTTGCTATGGGTAACGGTTTCAACCAGGGCGTTCTCACATATACCGACTCCCTGAATATGGTGAAAGCAGGATACTGGGTTAATTATCGTAATATCGGGAACATCGGCGAACATTCCGAATACAATTATGACAAACTCGGTCGAAGCACGATGTACGACACCAAGCGCCGGTATGAAGGCGCGATGCACAACATTTCAGCCGAGTACCAACGCTATCAGGGCAACCACCTATTCAACGTGTCTGTCGTTGGAGTAATTAATCCCGGCGAACAAAATAGTTCAGGAACATCGCTATTGACTGAAGGCACACAGACATATACAGGGACAAGTCAGTCGCACCTGAAATCGCGAGCCAACTCGATAAATACATCAATATATTATGGCCTCACAAAAGGACAGACGTCTTTTGCGGTTTCCGCTAATGGCGCTATCGGCAAATCGTATTCGGATGCATGGTCCAAGGTGGTTATGCCTGAACCATACAGTCAATACAGTTACGACAACAATAGTCGATTAGACAATCGCTCGTATGCGTTTTCCACTCGTGGCTATGTTACAACTCCGTGGCTTGGAGGACACTTTACCGGCGCGTTAAATTATAACTACTCTCAAATAAAGCAAGAGTATTCCGGCAATACTGTCACCCCACATAAACAAAGCGTCTTTCTTTGCACAGCTATGTCGTGGAATTTTAACAACGAGTTTTTCTTTTTCGAGTCACTTGGTGCATCAGTATTCAGTGAGTACAACGGAATTCAGACGCGCACAATATTTGCACCGCAATTGAACTTTTCCGCTAATTGGTGGCCGAAATCAATTAAGGGCTTTAATTCGCGACTTGATTTTGTTGCTTCAAAGCAGACACCGAGCTTGAGCAGCCTGAGCGAAAGCTATACCTATAAAGACAACTGGTTTATATTCACCGGCAATCCTGAACTAAAGGACTACTGGAACTCAAAAGGATCACTACTAACGTCTTACAGATTCGACGATTACGGAAATAGGATAATTGTAAGCTATTCACTATCTTATTCCGACAACCCGTTTATAAATACATTAGAGTATGACAACGAAATGGTCGTAGCCAAGCAGTATGAAATGTCTTATCGTTGTTATCATTATCTATATATTTCAGGTTCATGGTTCCCCTTTAAGTGGTTGGAACTCGCACCTTACATAGAATATGATGCGGTAAGGTACTCAACACTGTCACATCGCTATAACCATAAGCATTTCCGATTCGGAGGCTCAGTGATATTGCGGCATAAGGCATTAACCCTGACTCTTGCGGCCAATTCATCGGGCAGGGTCTGGGCCGGAGACTTCACTGACCGGCATAGCGCACAATATGCCGCCGTAGTTCAATACAAATGGCGCAACTGGGCCTTCGGTGCACAATGGCATTACAACGGTCATAACGATTACGAAAGCGGAAGTATCCCCGGATTTAATTACATCGTAAATTCAGAATACACAAAGTTGCATAATCTGGTGCAGTTAGATGCAATATACTATTTCTCGATAGGACGTTCACGCAAACATGCCGGCAAGATGCTGTCCGACGGAGAAGGTGTCGATAGCGGACTCAACTCCTACAACAAAGGCAAGGTCAGCGAATAATCCGGGCCATACAGGATTAAGCCTCACGAGATGAAGCGCTTTCCTTTCACTAAACAGACAGACGCCATGCAGTGCGGAACAGCCTGCATGGTGTCCGTCTGTCGTTATTACGGGGTAAGATACTCGGCTCGTTTTATCTCCGGCATGGGACAAATAGGCCATGAGGGTATGTCCTTACTCGGACTATCAAAAATGGCTCAACGACTCGGCTTCCGGACCATAAACGTCTCGATACCCTTAGTCAAGTTGCAAGACCTTCCCCTACCCTGCATACTACACTGGAATCAGAACCATTTTGTAATCCTATACCACATAGACGATCGTGGACGCTATTATATATGTGATCCATCCAAAGGACTATTGCGCCTAACTGAAGACGAATTCCTGAGCCATTGGGTCGGCGCATCGGATAAAGGCATTGCCATGCTATTAGAACCAACGGAGAAATTCGGCACAATCATAGAAGAGCACGTAACCACGCCGTCGGTACTACGATTCGTATACAGATACATAAAAGGATACAAGTCTTACCTTTTCCAAATAGCCCTCGGTCTGGTTCTTGGTTGCCTATTGCAACTGGCAATGCCATTTTTGACTCAATTCATAGTCGATAACGGCATTAAACATCAAGACATTGGGCTTATATGGCTGATACTTGTCGGCGAAATGATGATTGTGGCAGGACGCACAGCCACAGATTTCATACGTCGATGGCTATTGTTGCACATGTCCATGCGAATCAACATAAGCCTCGTCAGCGATTTCTTTATCAAACTGATGAAATTGCCGATGTCCTTCTTTGAGTCCAGGCTATTAGGCGATTTGCTGCAAAGAGTGGCCGACCATAGCCGAATACAGTCGTTCCTGACCGGACAGGTGCTCAATGTGACCTTCGCCATACTAAGTTTTGCGGTCTTCGGCATAGTTTTGCTGATATACAACGGAGTGATTTTTGCCGTGTTTATGGGAGGCAGCATCGCTTACGCACTATGGATTGTACGCTTTCTGCGGCAACGCAAGATTCTTGATTACGAAACCTTTGAGTATGAAGCTGTAAGCCAAAGCAAGACTTACGAGATGCTGTCGGCAATGCCCGAAATCAAATTGCAGAATTGTGAAAAACGGCGGCGTTACGAATGGGAAGACACACAAGCAGACCTCTTCGGGACACGCGTACGTGCGCTCAAACTGCAACAGATCCAAGAAACCGGAGCTATACTCATCAACGAAATCAAAAACATCCTGATTACCGTATTGTCGGCCACAGCCGTCATCGAAGGCGAAATTACGCTCGGCATGATGCTGGCCATACAATATATCGTAGGGCAGCTTAATTCGCCCATCGAGCAATTGATGTCCTTTGTATACTCCTGTCAAGATATGCGTATCTCACTTGAACGAATCAACGAAGTCCATCGAGGCAAAAATGAGGAGTCTTTTGCCGGGACTCGTACACGATTTGCCGAGACGGGAGACATCGTATTCGACCATGTATCGTTTAAATACGACCTCGACTCACCCGAATATACATTGAACGATATCTGTATGTCAGTCCCCAAAGGTAAAATTACAGCTGTCGTGGGCGCCTCTGGCAGCGGTAAAAGCACATTGCTCAAGTTGATTCTCGGGTATTATCCGCCCCTATCCGGCACAATAGACATAGCCGGTGTAGACATTAGAGAATACAGCCCGCGTTGGTGGAGGAGCCAATGCGGAGTAGTGATGCAAAACGGATACATATTCTCAGAGAGTATCGAACGGAATATCGCCGCTGACGACTCCGAAATAGACCGCGCCAAATTGGATTATGCCGCACGCGTAGCCAATATATACGACTTTATACAAACACTTCCACTTAAGTATCTCACAAAAATCGGAAACGAGGGCCTCGGACTCAGCCAGGGCCAAAAACAGCGCATCCTTATCGCACGCGCCGTATATCGTTCGCCTGAATACATAATGCTTGACGAGGCCACCAACTCGCTTGATGCATCCAACGAGCGCACAATTGTGGATAACCTCTCCGAATTCTTCCGCGGGCGCACGGTCATCATCATTGCACACCGATTATCGACCGTGCGCAATGCCGACCGAATAGTCGTACTCGACAAAGGGCGGATAGTCGAAACTGGCAACCATGACACACTTGTACAATCACGCGGAGTGTATTTCAACCTTGTCAAAGACCAACTTGAACTCGGACATTGACGCAACTGCCATGAACAAAAAAACACATATAGACGACTCGCAGCGCTCGCCCAAAATACAGAACATGCTCGGCGAAAAGCTGCCCGGAATAATCAGATACGGCTCACTTCTGGTATTGGCCATATTCATTATATTGGCTGTCATAGTTCTTCTGATACCGATGTCTGATAGCGGCGCAACCATATTCGATATTTTGACGGACAAATAACAAAGTATGAATTATAGGCGTATAGGTCATATTTAATAGCTTGAATCAATCCAAGCATACAAATAACTTTTTTATAAAATGAATTAGGCGGAAAAATACAGACATTAATCCATCTCATAGTTCCTGAGGTATCTATAAAAAAAGATGTCGTTACAAATTTTGATATAGTTACGCTGATAATATAAGCGCACTCTTTCAAAAAAATATTAACTTTGCACTGCAAAAGCAGCTATCCGTATACGTTCCAAAATTCATGGTACGTACCCCATTTGATGAATGCTTTTGCCTGTTGAAGTAACTATTACGACTATGGAACAGTCTCGGGACATCTATATTGATGTCTGTGATATACATACGCATGTACATATCGCCGGAAACGAAGGCGGTATGCCGCTTATTCTTATGCATGGTTGGGGGTGCAACGTATCGACCGTAGCCTCCATAGAGTCTGTATGCGCCGCCAACGGATGCCGCGTATACAACATCGACCTACCCGGATTCGGACAAAGTTCCGAACCGCCGACCATATGGGGCATCGAAGAATATACTCACCACATCGAGGCTCTGACAAAGGAACTCGGCATTATACGTCCTATACTTTTGGGACACAGCTTCGGAGGACGCATATCCATACTTATGTCCTCTCGCAACGATGTGCGTGCCGTCATACTTGTGGACGCAGCCGGCATCCGTCCACGTCATAGTCTAAAATATTATCTCAAAGTATATAGTTACAAATTCGGTCGACGCATGGCCTATGCCCTGCTGCCGCATACAAAAGCCGAGGCCGTTGTCGAGCGTATGCGATGCAGCCGCGGCTCGTCCGACTACGCCAATTCCACGCCAATGATGCGATCCATACTCAGCCGCTGCGTAGGCGAAGACTTACGACACGTTATGCCGTCAATCAAGGCGCCCACACTGTTGATTTGGGGCGAAAACGACACCGCAACGCCTATCCGTGACGCTCATATAATGGAGAAATCTATTGCCGATGCCGGTCTGGTTTCTTTTGCCGGATGCGGACACTATAGTTTTTTGGACAACCCCATCGGATTTCGCGCCGTAGTCGCATCATTCCTCAATTCACTCAAAGACAAGAAACAATGACAACACAAATGACGATATTGGCATCCACCACAGCTTTGGCCATGGCCATAGCACTGTTCTTCGAACTGCGTCGCGACCTGATGATGTTACAACAGAACTCGTATCGCAATTCCCGCTATATGCAATGGCTGCGCGAGAGCGGCGACAGTACTTCGATGTCGAGACTATGTATCTTAATCATATTCTTTGTAGGGCTGACTAACCTGCATTTGTCTGTTGTTGCCCTTGGCTCGGCACTGCTCTATGGCGTAATCAGAACATGGCAACTGGCTACAAAGCGTTACAAAAAGCCACTGGTAATGACGCGGCGCGCTGCTCGCATAATGGTCACATCAATCATCATTACCATAGGCATTGCCTGTGTTTCTACACTTCTGATAGGCGATGTATACGCGCCCTACGCTTTCGTGGCAGCCGAGTCCCTCACAGCATGCTACGCTCTTTCGCATGGCATCATTATGGCGGCATGCTTTATACTGATTCCTATCGAAAAAGCCATCAATCGACGCTATATCAACGATGCACGACGTCGTATTGCCGATATGCCACGTCTTAAAGTGATTGGCATTACGGGCAGCTACGGCAAAACCTCGACCAAGCACTTTTTGAACCATATATTGGCTGAGCAATTCAGTGTCTGCATGACTCCGGGCAACTTCAATACCACGCTTGGTGTCGTACGCACCATACGCGAATATCTAAAGCCCTACGATGAAATATTCATCGCTGAAATGGGCGCAAAACAGCGCGGAGACATACGAGAGATTTGCGACATTGTACATCCATGCATGGGCATCATCACCGCTGTAGGGCCTCAGCACCTCCAATCATTCAAGACCATCGAGAATGTGCGCGACACCAAGTTCGAACTGGCTGATGCATTGCCGGCTGACGGCCTCGCGGTAGTCAATAATGACTTTGAAATGATTCGCACGCGTAAGGTGGATAATGTCGCTGTAGCCCGCTATGCTGTGGACAATACAGACGAAGCGTCATACCGCGCATGCGACATAACCACAACAGCACACGGCACTTCATTCACCATCATAGGTCTCGAGGGCCTGCACCTGCAACTACAAACCCCGCTGGTAGGCCGCTGCAACATTTCCAATATCACGGCTGCAGTCATCATTGCGCTCAAGATCGGGGTACCTGCTGCAAAAATCGCGATAGCGGTACGTACGCTCAGTCAAGTGGAGCATCGTCTATCGGTACGCCGATTACCGAGTTCGTACACAATATTAGATGATGCCTACAACAGTAATCCCGGCGGAGCGGAAATGGCCTTGGAAGTCCTTGCCGATATGGCACAAGATAGTCAAGGCCGCGCAATTGTCGTCACTCCGGGCATGATTGAATTAGGCGAACGACAAGAAGAACTTAACCTTGCATTTGGCACTCAAATAGGTCGTAAAGCAGACATAGCACTTGTCATCGGTCAATATAATCATGACGCCATTGTCCAAGGAATTGAAGAGACAAAAGACACGGAAAACGGCAAAGGCACAGAAATCCTTGCCTTTGACACCTTTGCACAAGCCCAGCAATATATTGTGATGCATGCCGGTCAAGGAGATGTGGTCTTATACGAAAACGACCTGCCTGACACCTTCAAATAATTGGCACCCATATCGCATCCAAATAGCTTACGCATAACACAAGCGAGTAACAATACAATACATTCTTAATTATGAAAACCAATATCGGTGTATTTTTCGGCGGACGCTCCACCGAGCACGAAATATCCGTAATCTCGGCATCTCAAGCTATGAATGCCTTTGACCGAACACTTTATGACATAACCCCCATATATATCACCAAGGGAGGGCAATGGTATACAGGCAAAGCCTTGATGGACGTTTCCAATTACCGTGATGTCCCTGCTCTGTTGCGCCGTTGTACACCTGTATACATGCGCCCCATCTATGGCGACACCGCTCTATATACCAACGCCTCCTCGATGTTTGGCATCAAAGTCAAAAAGGTAACCACACTTGACGTAATTATCCCGGTACTACACGGCGCCAATGGCGAAGACGGGTCATTCCAAGGTATTTTGCAGGCTATCGGCATACCATATGCAGGATGCGATGTACTTGCCTCGGCCAACGGCATGGACAAAATTACGATGAAGATGATACTTCGCGCTTGCGATATTCCTGTGGTGGACTATACCTGGTTTACGGATCAAAAGTGGGCTTCAGAGCCCGACGCAGTTATCGCCCAAGTAGAAAAAGTCTTGTCTTACCCCGTAATTGTCAAGCCTGCCGACCTCGGGTCTTCTGTAGGCATCGCACGTGCTGACAATCGCGAGGCTCTTGCCGAAAAAATCACCGAAGCAGCGAAATACTCGACACGTCTCATCGTCGAACATCTCGTTGAGCAACTCAAAGAAATCAACTGCTCTGTCCTCGGGACATGTGACGACTATCATATGTCCGTACTTGAAGAGCCCATCAAAACCGGGGAAATTCTTTCGTATACAGACAAATACATGGGAGGAAGCAAAGGCGCCAAAGGAATGCAAGCTTCGGCCAAACGAATCCCTGCAGAATTGGACGAAGGTATCACCAAACGCATCCAATTCCTCGCCGGAGAAACATTCCGTGTATTGTCATGCCACGGAGTGGCCCGCGTCGACTTGATAATCGATGATGCCAACGGCTCGATATACGTCAACGAAATCAACACAATACCCGGCTCACTATCTTTCTACTTATGGGAGGCATCTGGTATCACCTTCAGCGAATTAATGTCGCAACTGGTGTCTCTTGCACTTAGACGTGCCCGCCATCAAAGCCAAAAAATAGTATCATACGACCAGAACATCTTTGCCCTTGGCGGCGGCACAAAAGGAGCAAAAGGGACTAAATCCTGACCATTACCATAGGCAGAAGAGTCCGTAACTAAGTTCTTTTGGACGATGCACAACCTGCCACAAATGCCTGTTGAGTAACAAATACTCATTGGGCTTTATGGCACTAGTACTCTTTGTCAGGAACTGTGCCTACCGCGTTTTGTTTTTTACAAACGATTAATCCTGTGCGACCAAAGCCTCAGCTAAAGCCTCGGCACATCGGCGTCCATCGATGGCGGCAGAGACGATGCCACCGGCATATCCGGCGCCTTCGCCGCATGGATATAGGCCTGACACCTCTGTATGCATAAAAGATGTTTCATCTCGCGGAATGCGTACAGGCGAACTGGTACGAGTCTCGGCACCTATAACACATGCATCCGCACATAAAAAACCTTGATGGCGACGCCCGAATTCGCTAAATCCCTTTTGTAAACGATATGCTACAGCCTTTGGCAGTAGCTCGTCTACACGTGCCGGATGTATCCCGGCGGCATATGAAGTGGACGGCAATGATACAGACGGACGTGAAGCGACAAAATCGGTCATACGCTGTGCCGGTGCATTAAGGCTGCCATCGTCTTCAAAGAATTGACGTTCAATTTTCTCTTGATAATGCATCATACGCAGTTCGTCATCGCCTTCGACATCCTCCGGAAGTATTTCCACCACCATTCCACTGTTGGCCCAACGTGTGCCGCGGTTGCCTGGAGACATGCCGTTGACTACCAATTCGTCCGGGGCACTTGCCGCAGGTATGATGTAACCACCTGGACACATGCAGAAAGAGTACACCGCACGGTCATCCACACGTGTCAGCATCGAATATTCGGCAGCCGGCAAGTATTTACCCCGTCCATTTGGATTATGATATTGTATCCGGTCTATAGCATTCTGTGGATGCTCCAAGCGCACACCGACAGCAATCCCCTTAGCCTCAAGTGCAAGGCCCTTATCTGCAAAAAAATGGTATATGTCTCGCGCCGAATGGCCTGTGGCAAGTATAACCGGACCTTGGTACGATTTGCCCTCTGCCGTTGTCACACCTGCAACATGGCGCACACGGTCTTTCACTTCAATGTCCACCGATACGACTCGCGCTCCAAAATTTACGACCCCACCACAGCGTTGAATTGTTTGACGTATAGCCTTGATAATGGCCGGCAAGCGATCCGAACCAATATGTGGATGAGCATCTACAAGTATATCACGCAAGGCGCCGTGTTGATGGAATATATTGAGAATGACGTCAACCGGACCACGTTTGCGACTGCGAGTGTATAGTTTACCATCCGAATAGGCCCCGGCACCGCCTTCTCCAAAGCAGTAGTTGCTGTCATTATCGACAATGCCGCGACGACTGATTGCAGCAAGATCAACGCGACGGCTATCCACATCCTTACCACGCTCCAGGACTATCGGACGAACGCCCAGCTCTATAAGCCTTAGGGCTGCGAACAACCCGGCCGGGCCGGCACCTACAACAATGGCCTCCGGTGCATCGACGCCGACAGGCTCAAACGTTACAGGCCGTGCAAGATCGACCGTCGTATCTATTTTGTCTATATGAACTATGACCGCAAGATTGACTTTTATATTACGCTGCCTCGCATCTATGGAGCGGCGCACGATGTCTACGCGGCGAATACGATTGACATCTATGTCCATCTTGGTGGATATGTATACGCGCATAAGCGCGTCATCGGCAGCCGTCCGAGGATCTACCGTCAACTCTATACGTTCTGTCATATTACTATCTTTAGCTCCGGTGCTTATACTTATATATTATAGCAACGAAAATGGTATACAAGGTTATTTTAGAGACTTACCCCTGCTACAACTATTTGTGACAGGGGTAATTGTTTGCCTATTATGACACGCACCATGATTAGTGCTTCATGTGTACTCGTCATGGGGTTGCCTTACTATCGAATCCGGCCGAAGCTTATAATAACTTAATGCTGATATAGCGTTTAGGATGAGCTTTGATGTCGGTAAACAACAAATCAAGACTCTGTATAGTAGCATTGAGGTTATTGTACAACGCAGGATTGTTCATCAATTGTCCCAAAGTCGAATTGGGGCTCTTAAGCTGCTCGGAGAGATCCTTGAGGTTCTGTGCAGTAGCATCCAATGTGGTCATCAGCGAGTCCACAGGTATTGTACTAAGTTTCTCCGAAAGTACAGCGATATTCCCCACTGCGGTTGAAGCATTGCCGGTAATGGACTTTATATCTGATGTTATGGGCGGAAGTGTACGCATAATACCATTGAGTGCTACTGTAGCCTTTTCTATATTTGCCGTAATTGCATCGAGTCGTTTTACCGAAGCTGCAAGAGCAGGATCGGAGACAAGAGCATTGACACCGGTGAGCAAAGTATCCACCTTCGGAACTATTGCAGCGACTGACGGTAGCAGGTCATCCGAAATATTATCCATCATCCCCTTGGGAACTATGCCGGGTATTTCCGAGCCTACTTCATAGAAGTCTTTGCCCGGAGCCAATGCTAGTTGTATAGATGCCGTACCCAGTAAATCACTGGAAAGCACAGCTTGCGAACCTTTGGGCAGACGTAGGTTTTTATCAAGGGCAATTTCGACACGTACATGTCCGGGGTTATCGTACTCGTAGGTTATGTCACGTACTTGTCCTACTTTGTAACCGCTCAGGGTCACGGGAGCCGATACAGCCAGACCTTGGACGTCGGTGTAAGTTGCATAGTAATAATTGGTAGCTTTGAATACATTGACACCTTTTAGGAAATCAATGCCAAATACCAAAATGGCAAGTGCCGAAAGGACACATACGGCAATAAGGATCTCTTTTCTGAAGACTTTTTTCATTGTCTATTTGGTTCGTGTTATCGTATCGCGGTGTATGACACCACTTGTTGTTTCTGATTTAGATACTACTTTGGAGTGAGAGGTGACTATCTTTTTTTCTTACCATTGGGTCTATCAGCAGATGCGGTGTGTTGTTTGCCCGCCTCCTTTTGCCTGATGGTACGCTCGTAATACGTCTTAATAGCATTAAATATTGCCTGAGCACATTTTTCCCGACCTTCTTCATCGGCAAAAAACGCCTCAATTGTCGGATTACAAATAAAATCAAGTTCGACTAATACGGCAGGCATCGAAGTTGCCCATAATACCCAAAAGTTAGCTTGTCGTAGCCGCTTGTCTACACGTCCTGCCGTAGTTACCAATTCGTCCTGAGCCAATCGCGCAAAGTCAATGCTCTGTCTTATGTGAACATCTTGGCTCAGCTCAAACAATATGTACGACTCGACCGAATTTGGATCAAAGCCGCTATATTTTGCCGTATAATCCGGCTCAAGTTCAATCACCGAATTTTCTCGCATAGCTACTCGCAGATTTTCACTCGATTTCCCACTGCCAAGTGTATACACCGAAGTACCTTGTACATTGTTTCCTCCGGACTTTACCGAGTTGCAATGTATACTTACAAATAAATCACCATGCGCCTTATTGGCTATATCGGCGCGTCCCTGCAATGTAACAAAGCGGTCTGTCTTTCGGGTATATACCGTCTTTATATCCAAATCTGCATTTTCTACCATACGCCCTACCCGCTTGGCGACATCCAGGACCACTGCGCTTTCCGTGGTTTTGCGACACGCGCCAGGAGCCCCTATATCCTTGCCTCCATGTCCCGGATCAAGCACCAAGACAAAAGGCTGTGTATCATCTGCAGCCATCATACCTATGGTGCACAATATTAACGAGACAAGTATCGTATGTATGCGTTTGGCGGTCATTATCTAATATCTATACACGCACAACGCGCTCGCCTTAGGCGGTACGCCTGCGCAATTTATCTGCAAAAATACTAAAAAGTTCGCCACGGACACCCATTACACGCGTTAATTTTTGACATAGCAGACACTTTTCCGCCAACATTGATACTATATCTGCCATTTTTGCCTAAATTTGCGCGAATATTTTCCCATCAAAAACTATGGTTAAAAAACAATCCTACATTTATATTATCATCGTATCGCTACTTTGCACATTCACCGGATGCACAAATGGCGACAGAGGCCTAACTCCGGAGCCGATTATACGGCTTGACAGTCTCGCACTGACATACAATAACGGAGCCGAGACTGCGATACTACCGGAGGATATTAAGGCGTATGCCGATGCATTGTTGCAATATCTGGGCTCAACGCATGGCGACACAACTTGGCAGGATTACGCCACATCTCGTGCCGTGGCGATGTTTGCTCCCGAAGCGGCAAAAGTGTTTCCGAACTTGGCCACAATGCGCGATACTTTGGGCATGATATTATACAACGCCGCTGACAAAGGTTTGGTGTTGCACCGCCGCCATTATGCATCCGTGGTATGGTCCGACCGCAAATCTATAGTAATCAACGAACCATACGTATTTGTCGCTCTTAACCATTATCTCGGCAGCAATCACCCTGCATATTCCGGGTGGCCACAATATATCCGCGCCACAAAATGTCCACAAATGCTACCTTACGATTTGGCCGAGTCTCTAATAGCCGATGCTTATCCATACAAAAGAATTGCCAAAGCACAGCGAACAATATTGTCGCGCTTATTATACGAAGGGGCTTTAGCTTACGCCAAGATTCAGGTCGTTCCGAAGGCTACTGAAGCCCATGCCCTCGGATACAATGAAACAACCATGGCCGATATACAATCAAACGAAACATTTATTTGGAAGCATCTTATCGAAGGACAAATGCTCTACTCGACAGATGCGGCACTTATGGAAAAACTATTTGCTCCATCACCACAAACATATATTATCAGCCCGGACGCACCCGGACGCGTGGCACGATATATCGGCCTTAGAATAGTCAAGAGCTATATGGGAAAATACCCCGAAACGGCTCTGTCTCAGTTGTTGTCCCCGAGCTTTTTCGGCACAAAAAACAGCCTCGAAAAAGCCGGGTACTCCCCGTCTTAACAATTATTAACCACTTCACATTCCTCCCTTATCCGATGCACACTCATGCAGTTGTTAAATGTTAAAAACGACATTGTGGGCATTGTTTTTTCACGCATGTTGAGCCACACTAATCAAGCATATTTTTGATATTCAATATATTAGTTGTAACTTTGCGTCGCAATTCCAAAAGGAAACCGGTGCTACAGCGGTAGCGCCTTGCCGAAAATCGGCAGGATGTACTCCAAAAAGCAGTGGATGCCCTGGTGTACATCTTAGTGTAGAACTATAACGATTTGCAATGAAAAAACAACTTTTTATTATTGTGCTTTTAGTCGGGATGCTTTCTGTCACTTACGGATTTGAATCCGCCCCCACAGCAGCAACTATCGGCGATAAAGCTCCGGCATTCGAAGTAAAGAATGCACATCACACCTTCACACTTGACAGCCACAAGGGACACTATACGCTCGTCGCATTTTGGACCTCCAAAGATGCACAATCGCGCATTACGGCCGCCGAATATAGCCGCTGGCATCAACAATCCAAAAACGGGAACGCCGTTGAGTATGCATCCATAAACCTCGATGAAGACCCCGTGTTATATCGCGAAATTATCCGCCAAGACCATCTACCAAACAGAACACAGTTTTATGCCGGGGCAGCACTTGCTAATAATCTACGAACAGTATACGGCATTTCAGACCACTATGGCGCAATACTTATTGACCCCGATGGTCGAATTGTCGCTGCCAACCCCGAAAAATCCACTTTGGAAGCATTAAATCTCACACAATCTTAGAAACTGCAATTCAAAGACACTAATACATTTCACAAGTTTGGATAATATTGAGAGCGGCAAATATACCGTTCTCTTTTTTTATAATAGACCAATGCGCAATTATCCTAATGCTTTTTATTGTATAATAATATGGACGGACGCAAAAAAAAGATTACCTTTGCAGTGAGATTAGTCTCACCCAATCCTTTCAATTACCATTCTTCAAAAGAAAAATGAATACACCACAAGTACCTTTCAAAATCTTCGCGGGCACACGCTCGCTCTATATGGCCGAAGAGATTTGCCGCGAGCTGAACGTTCCCTTAGGCAAAATGAACATACAGCACTTTGCCGATGGAGAGTTTGAAGTATCTTTCGAGGAATCCATTCGAGGCTGCGAGGTATACCTTGTACAGTCAACATTCCCTAACAGTGACAACCTGATGGAACTACTACTGATGATAGATGCCGCTAAACGCGCATCTGCACGTTCCGTCATTGCCGTGATACCCTACTTCGGATGGGCACGTCAAGACCGCAAGGACAAACCGCGCGTATCCATTGCTGCCAAACTGGTGAGCGACTTGCTAATGACCGCCGGTGTAGACCGCGTAATCACCATGGATCTACACGCCGATCAGATACAGGGATTCTTCAACATTCCCGTTGACCATCTGTACGCATCCTCGGTGTTCATTCCATATATCCAGTTGCTCAAGCTCGAAGACTTGGTAATTGCTACACCTGACGTAGGCGGCGCAAAACGCGCTAACTCATATGCCAAATATCTCGGCGTTCCACTGGTTTTGTGCCACAAGCAGCGAGCCAAAGCCAACGTAGTCGAACACATGACCATTATCGGCGATGTCAAAGATAAAAACGTAATCTTGATTGACGATATGGTAGACACAGCCGGCACAATAGCCAAAGCCGCAGACCTAATGATTGCCAATGGTGCTCGAAGTGTCCGAGCCGTTGCATCTCACGCCATAATGAGCGACCCGGCCACACAACGCGTAACGGATAGTGCTCTATGCGAGATGATTTTCACAAATTCAATCCCATACAATAGGGAATGCCCCAAGTGCCACATCATCTCCATTGCCGGCATATTCGCAGACACCATACGACGCGTGCACGAAAACCGCTCAATCTCCTCACAATATCTCATCAAATAGTACTAAACCCTGCTTTTGATTGCCTATGACTGACAGTCGCAAGGGGACAAACGCGCAGCGTCCGGTAATATACCAGATGCTGCCGCGTTTATATACCAACTATTGTCCCAATCCCATACCCGGAGCGCCTATAACCAAGAACGGCTGTGGGAAACTCAACTTGATTACTAACGCCATAATCCGTGACATTGCGTCCTTAGGCGTCACCCACATATGGTATACGGGCATTATTGAGCACGCCCACGATGCAGACTACACCCGTTACGGCATACGACGTGACAATCCACACATAGTCAAAGGTCGCGCCGGCAGCCCATATGCCATCACCGACTACTACGACATAGACCCGGACTTGGCCGAACACGTGCCTACCCGCATGGCTGAATTTGAAGCGTTGGTACACCGCACACACGATGCCGGGCTAAAGATTATCATTGACTTCGTGCCAAACCACGTCGGACGTCAATACCATAGCGATGCGGCACCGGACGATATCAAAGGCCTCGGCGATGACGACAACAAGGAAATGTTTTTCAGCCCGAACAACAACTTCTATTATATTACACGACAGCAGTTTGCTCCACAAAGTGTAAATCTTGGGGAACCGGGCACGGATGATGCCTATATCGAATTTCCGGCACGGGCATCCGGCAATGATTGCTACACGGCGTTTCCAAGCCGTAACGATTGGTATGACACCGTCAAGTTGAACTATGGCGTTGATCCGTGGAACGGGTCCAAACATTTCCGGCCCATACCTGACACATGGCACAAGATGCTTGATATTATGATGTTTTGGGCCGGCAAAGGCATTGATGGAATGCGCTGTGACATGGCGCATATGGTGCCGGCCGAGTTTTGGAACTGGGCCATTGCACAGGTCAAACATCGTTATCCACATATCATATTCATTGCCGAAATATACGATGTGGCATTATACCGCCAATACATCCACTATTGCGGATTTGACTATCTCTACGACAAGGTAACACTATATGATACTCTACGAAATATAGTCACCGGCAGCGGCACATCAGCAGCGGCACTAACAGGCTGCTGGCAAACCGTGGACGATATCCGCGATCACATGTTGCATTTTCTCGAAAACCACGATGAACAGCGCTATGCATCGCCTCAGTTCGCCGGATGTGCCGGCACTGTTCTACCTGCATTGGTCGTAAGCGCCACCTTTGACCGCGGCGCCATGATGATATACATGGGACAGGAACTTGGAGAGCAGGCACTTGACGCCGAAGGATATAGCGGACAGGACGGACGTACAACAATCTTCGACTATTGGAGCATTGAGAAGATACGCCGACATTTAGCCAAAGGCACATGTCGAGGCAAACTTACCGCCGATGAAAAGAAACTGCGACAAACTTATACAAAAGTACTGCGCCTATGCAATGATAATTCCGCAGTAAGACTCGGTAATTTCTTTGACCTGATGTATGTCAATTACAACAACGCGGGAATAAATCCTCATTATCACTACGCGTACATGCGTGGCGATGACACAGAAACACTTTTTATTGTATGTAATTTCAGCAGCAGTGATGCCGACATCAAAGTGCAAATACCTCGTGCAGCCTTTGATTATTTGCATCTGCGGCCGGGTCGTTATAATGCCACTGAAGCCCTATCCGACGAAAAGACAATACTTGATATGCAACCGGACTGCATTGTATGTGTTCACGTCCCTGCACATGGCGCCACACTCTGGCAAATGTACACCCAATAAAAACGAGACAATTATGCAAACGCTCCTAATTATCTCAAACCTATAGTTTCAACCCTGCTACCGATTCTGTGGCAGGGTTGAAACGTATAAAATGGAATAGGTTCAAGATCATTTAGATAACTAAATGGCATCTCTAACTAATGAGGGGCGCCAAAAAAGATTAGTCAAAGCCATGATGATGGTTGCACACCCATCCATATATCACACAATAGGCATTATACTCCTTCAAACCTTCTACAAATACTCAAATTGGCCATATATCCGCATGAAACTCACTTAAAAACCGATAAAGCCCTACATAAAAAAAGCCGGCCAATGATATCACACCATCAGCTCGGCAAACTATCCAAGTGAAATTCTACACAATTTATCTATTCTATTATTTCCCTTTGGATTTAACTTACTTTTGACTTAGGTTCCACATATCTCTCTACAATTACCATACGTGGGGCAATTATTCTTATTGATAATTACATTCGGATCGGCCGGATCGTCTGGTCCACCACCTTTGCCTCCTCGTATCACCAACTGTTTGGTTTCATCCAAGAGTTCTAAGTCAGATACCTTAATAGTTTTCTTTCCCATATAATACTATTTTTTTGTGTTTTCAAATTCATTAGAGTTGTGTTCTTGATTTCCTTAAAAATGAAATCAAGCGTTTGTTCATGGCCAACGCATATAGCAAAGAGCATTGCGTTGTATAGACCATCGACAAGTAGTTGCCTGCCTGAGAATTAATTCGCGGGCCTATAAAAACATATATCATATTCGATGAGGCATTCCTGCCCTCGAGAAATACTTTGTATTCTATGTTATGTTTGGTCATATAGCAGCCTCCTTTATGCGTACATAGTTCAAGATCTCAGACGCAAATACGCTGTCCTTATCTTCGTATTGGCATCTGATACAGCCGTTCTTTTTGCTTTCGACCATTCTTCGCTTTGGACACGGCCCAAAACAAAGAGGCAGGTATTTGCATCTACGGCATTCTGACTCGGCGGTAAAAATGTTGGTATCACATTCTTGCGGTCGCACATTCCATCTTATCGATCCGTCATGAAGCAGCACGCCACGAGACCGAGACATGTCGACATTGGAACAACGATCTACGGTCCCATCCGGAAATACGGCATGATAGTGGGCCTTCTCCACATAACACGGTGCCGGGTTGTCAAAGTCATGGAACACTTTGTACCCTCTACGGACCAAGTCTTCCATAATAGTCCCGACTTTGGCGCTAAGTTTGTCAGAGAATTTCTCCTGCCAGACCTTGCGGAACATTATCTGCACTCGATCACGGAATGGAGCCAAGACCGTATCAATCTGTGCAACAAAGATTTCGTCAAGATTATCCTTTGTGTAGTTGATTCGTACAATCACATTTGCCTCGGGGATTATATCGCACAGTGTATATATATTATGGAGAATTAAGGAGAATGAGTCGCTAATAGTAGCATTGTACCGCGTGGCATTATGGCAATGTTTATTGCCATCTAAGGTAATTTGGAAACTACGAAAGTTTAATCCGGACATTTCACTTATCATTTCCTTTGTAAGCAGAGATCCGTTAGTGGTAATGCTGGACATAAAGTCAATATCGTTGTCTCGGCAATACTCGGCAGCAAAATACGAAAGCCTGTATATACTGTCATAATTAAGCAGTGGCTCGCCTCCGAACCACGACAAATTGAACGATGTGATTTCATTGTCGTGCAAATAGCGTGCTATATGAGATCTGATTTTCTCTTCGGCATCAACTGTCAAGGCGACACTTTTATGCTTTTGGACACAGTACCAACACGAAAAGTTGCACGCATATGACGTCATAACCAGCAGAGTATACGCGGGCTCGGTGCGATATGCCTCAAAGGATTTGTACAATAGATCATACTCGGATTTGTTATCATCAATAACAAACCCGTTATCACGCAACGTTGAACATAGCCCGGCATATTCCATAACATCCGCATATCGGTCTATATCAGCTATGATTTCTCTAAGCCTATGCGTATTCTTTTCAGAAACCCGAAAGAAGCGCCTGGTATAAGCATTGAACACCAACGACTTACCATCGGCGTCTGTGCTGAATATGTTATATGCACTGTCTTTCATCTACTGCGTTTTTATAATCACTGTTTATGTGCAATGCAAAGATAACATCAAAAAATATGTATAATGCAAATTCTTCCCTTAATTAGTCTTAGTTTGAGTAATACTAATTGTATATATTCCGAAAAATATTCGTACTTTTGCTCCTATGAAAACGTTTAAATACACCACGCGAATTGCTATTTTTGCTCTATTTTTTATGATGGTAGCGAACGTTTTCAACTTGTCCGAATTATACATTTCTATCAAAGAAGAAACAATTCAGACTGCAGAAAACTGCTTGCGCCGTGCCGACTTTATGGAATTAATTGTGCGCGTTCGCAACCTTTATTCTTTGAATGATTCGGTTTTCACACTCGCCAACTTTGATATCGTCGGCAAAAAAGCGCCTAATGGTCAATACTATTTTTCGGACATCCCGGAGCAAATTGCCAACAGCCTAGCCGAAACAATGCACGAGGGATTCGATCCCGAAGACCGACATCCAAACATGCACATACTGGACAGCTTATTCAGACTTGAGATGCGTCTTGAAGGCTTAAACCCCGAAAAAGTCGATATACGCAACGGAGACACCATATCTGATAAAAAGATGTGGCATTGCTCATTGAAATATCATAACGATGGTCAACCGGAATACACCGCCAGTTTCACGCCCTTGGTCGCTTACGTTTTATGGCAAATGGCGGGCATTCTATCTACATCTATAAGCATCATGGCCATAGCCACATTGTTCATTACGTACTTACTGCGCACCATCAGGCACATGCGGACAATGGACGAAATGAAAGATGATTTCACGCACAACATGACCCACGAGCTCAAAACACCATTAGCTGCGGCATTGGCTGCGGCCGACTCTATGCAAAATTATTACGAGCCAATAGACAAGGAGCGCAACACCAAATTGCTAGGCATCATCACGCAACGCCTGCACCTGCTGACCGAAATGATTAACAACATTTTGATTACCAGCATGAAACGCATGCGCGCTATAGCACTGGATGTCACACCCGTATACGTCTCCTCTGCCATAGACATTGTCATTGAGACCATACGCATCAAAAACTCGAAGCCTATAACATTCAAGGTCAACGTCACCCCTGAAGACCTGGTCGTGTTTACAGACTCTCAACACTTTAATAGCATCCTAACCAACATCATAGACAATGCAGCAAAATACTCGGGGAACAATACAATCATTACAATAGATTGCAACTCCGACAGACTCATAATAACAGACAACGGCTATGGGATATCAGCCAAAGCCCTACCCCACATATTTGAGAAGTTCTACCGCGAGCCGTCAGAAAACCAACTTTGCGTCCCCGGATATGGACTTGGGCTGTATTATGTAAACCAAGTTTTGGCCAAAATGGGATGGCGCATAAATGTCACAAGCACTAAAGGCATAGGCACTACGTTCACCATCTTCTTCTCTAAAAACAAATAATAATGTATTGATATGCATAGGGACAGAATTCTTGTAGTCGATGATGATGAGAACATGGTATATATCATCAAAGACGCACTGCAACACGAAGGATATGAAGTAAGCACCGGCGGCGATGGAGCAACCGGGATACAACTTGTATCAATAAAACACCCGGATCTTGTAATTGCGGACGTAATGATGCCCGGCATGGATGGATTTTCAATGCTTGAATCTATACGTCGCATTGGGTACAATATGCCGGTACTGATACTTACCGCACGTACAGACACAGAGGACCTACTACAAGGTTATGACAAAGGCGCCAACGACTACATCCGCAAGCCCTTTGTCCTTGCCGAATTAATGGCGCGTGTAAGAGCTCACCTACGCTTCCGAAAGATGGACAATACAAATATGAAGTACTCGGTCGGAGACTGTGATTTAGACATCAAGCGAAACAAGCTTACCATTGGAGACAAGGAGGCCATACTCACGTATACCGAAACAATTGTGCTAAGCGAACTGATGACCCACCCCGGATGCATTATCGAAAGCCGAAATATATCATCGCTCATTTGGGGCTCATCTGACTATAGCCACGTCAACCGATTGCATGGTTTTATACACAAAATCAGAAGGCACTTAGCCCTGTCAACATCCATAGACATAGTCAATATTCGTGGCTTAGGATATAAACTTGTTTTCGATGAAAAGAAACTGTCTCGCCCTGAAAAAGTTGACTCCTAAAAGAGTCAAAAGATGATAAGATTTCAGAGTCTGCCGAGATGAAAACGGCAATCAATCCGCGAAGAAGTCCTGCGACTATATGCGGAAACGGATCTCAGCAACAATTCTAATAAAAGCCTTTTAGTCCGCTGGCCATGCCTTGTGTCAGCACTTTTCGCCTTATATATTGGCTTTTCAGCCGAAATTTAGTAATTTTGCGATTGATTTAGACAAAAAACGACTATAATACATAATATTCAAATGAGCATCAACAACCTGCCCCCCAAATATAATCCCGAAGCCGTCGAAGGCAAATGGTACGAATACTGGATGCAGCACAACATGTTTCACAGTGTACCTGACGGACGCGAGCCTTATTCCATCGTCATCCCACCGCCAAACGTCACAGGCGTTCTTCATATGGGGCATATGCTCAACAATACTATACAAGACATCCTGGTGCGTCGTGCCCGCATCCAAGGTAAAAACGCCATTTGGGTACCCGGCACCGACCATGCCGCTATTGCTACCGAGACAAAAGTTATCTCCAAACTCGCCAAAGAAGGCATCAAGAAAAGCGACCTTACACGCGAAGAGTTTCTAAAACACGTATGGGATTGGACGGAAACACACGGCGGCATTATACTCAAACAACTGCGGCGCCTTGGAGCCTCATGCGACTGGGAACGCACGGCTTTCACAATGGATGTTCCGCGCTCCGAAGCCGTTACTAAAGTTTTCGTCGACCTTTACAACAAAGGGTTGCTATATCGCGGCCTACACATGGTCAACTGGGACCCTGCAAACCTTACGGCCATATCCGATGACGAAGTAAACTACGTCCAAGAACACAGCCATCTCTTCTATTTGCGATACTACCTTGCCGATGATTGCGAAATTGCCCCTACCGAAGGTCAAGTGGTACACACAGACGAAAACGGACGGTACTACGCATTGGTGGCCACAACACGACCCGAGACTATCATGGGAGATACGGCAATGTGCATCAATCCCAAGGACCCCAAGAACACATGGCTGCATGGACATCGTGTAATTGTGCCTTTGGTAGGTCGTGAAATTCCTGTAATCGAAGATAGATATGTAGACATTGAGTTCGGCACAGGATGTCTCAAAGTCACGCCTGCACATGACAAAAACGACTATCTGCTAGGCAAGACACACAATCTCGAGTCCATAGACATATTTAATGATGACGCCACCATTGCGACAACAGCCGGAATGTATGTTGGCATGGATCGCTTTGAATGCCGTAAGGCCATCACCGAAGACCTCCAAAAAGCCGGACTGCTTGAACGCGTCGAAGACTACACCAACAACGTGGGATACAGCGAGCGCACAAAGGTGGCTATCGAGCCACGATTGTCCCTGCAATGGTTTGTTTCGATGAAACACTTCGCCGAAATCGCAACGCCTCCCGTGATGGATGATGTTATCCACTTTGTCCCCGAGAAATACAAGAATACCTACCGCGCATGGATGGACGGCATCAAGGACTGGTGTATAAGTCGCCAGCTATGGTGGGGGCACCGCATCCCCGCATGGTATTACGAAGATACCAATGGCAAAACGTGTATTGCAGTGGCCATTAACGAGGAAGAGGCACTCAAAATTGCGCGTAAAGATTCTGGCAACGAAGCGCTACAACTTTCAGACCTTAAACGCGACCCTGATGCCCTTGACACTTGGTTCTCATCGTGGCTGTGGCCTATCACATTATTTGACGGCATCAACAACCCGGACAACGAAGAAATCAAATACTACTATCCGACAGCAACACTTGTAACCGGGCCGGACATCATATTCTTCTGGGTAGCACGAATGATTATGGCCGGATACGAATACATTGGCACATACCCATTCCGCAACGTCTACTTTACCGGCATTGTACGCGACAATCTTGGCCGCAAGATGTCAAAGAGCCTTGGCAACTCGCCAGACCCAATCGAACTCATTGACAAATATGGAGCCGATGGCGTCCGCATGGGAATGCTGCTGGCCGCTCCCGCCGGCAACGACATCCTCTTTGACGAACACCTCTGCGAGCAGGGGCGTAACTTCTGCAACAAGCTGTGGAATGCATTCCGTCTACTCAGCGGATGGCAAGTAGATGACACAATCAAGCCTACCGAAGTGTCTGAGAAAGCCAATCTTTGGTTTAAGGCACGTCTATCACAGACAATAGAGCTGGTGGACGACCTATTCGAAAAATTCCGCCTCAATGAGGCTCTTATGGCTATATACCGCCTGGTCCGCGATGACTATTCGTCATGGTATCTCGAGATGATAAAACCGGAATACGGCAAACCCATCGACAGCACAACTTACGAACACGCCATCGAATACATGGATGCACTGCTGCGCCTGTTGCATCCTTTCATGCCTTTCATAACCGAAGAACTATGGCAGAACCTTCGAAAACGCCGCCCCGGTGAATCTGTGATGTATGCCTCTGCCCCCAAGGCAGTCGAATACTCGCCTACGCTCATTGACGCTATGGCCGTAGCACAAGAAATCGTTGCTGCCGTACGCGGAACTCGTGCGGCGAAAGGTCTTTCGCCGCGTCAAGCGTTAGATCTTAATGTCCTGGGGGCTCTTGACAAAGGCATTCCAACTGTAGTAATCACAAAATTGGCCAACATTAATGGCATTAACGAGAATGCCGAAAAAGACCCGTTGGCCGCATCGTTTATGGTTGGAACTACCGAATTCAACATTCCAATGGAGTCGACCATAGATGCCGAAGCCGAACTTCAACGCTTGACCAAAGACCTTGAATACAACCGTGGCTTTCTACAAAGTGTAGAGCGCAAACTCTCCAACGATCGCTTTGTTGCCAATGCTCCGGCAGCCGTTGTCGAAGCCGAACGGCGTAAACAGGCTGATGCAACAGCCAAAATCGCAACTCTCGAAGCATCCATCGCAGCTATAAAATCGCAAAAATAATAATGCGGATATCCGTCATCTTACGTTTCGCCATACTCTTTGTCCTGTGGGCACTGCTTGTGGGCTATATAGTGTTGCATGTCAAAGTGACATTATACATTATTTTCGTGATCATTGCCTCGGCTATAATTATATTTGTGCCGATGTATAAGAAATACGTAAAAAATGACCAAGGCCCAAAGCTCTAAATACCCACTGCTGTCAACCATTGACTCTCCGGCAGACCTGCGCAAGCTCGACATATCTCAGCTACCGCAAGTATGCGCCGAAATACGAGCCATGCTTATCGAGACTCTGAGCCACAATCCCGGGCATTTTGCATCGTCTATGGGCGCCGTGGAAATAACAGTAGCACTACATTACGCCTTTGACACTCCATACGACCGTATCGTGTGGGACGTGGGACATCAAGCTTATGGGCACAAAATTCTGACAGGACGGCGCGACAAATTTGACACCCTGCGTACATTCGGCGGAATATCAGGATTTCCGAACCCGGACGAAAGCCAATACGATACCTTCAGTGCCGGACACGCGTCAAATTCGATTTCCGCAGCACTCGGAATGGCCATAGCCGCACGTATCAACAACGATACGCCACGTCGAAACGTTGTAGCTGTCATCGGCGATGCATCCATTTCGGGTGGACTGGCCTTCGAAGGCCTTAACAATGCAGCCAATACCCCCAACAACCTACTCATTGTCCTCAATGACAATGATATGTCCATTGACCGCAATGTCGGCGCTCTTAGTCGTTACCTTACACACTTGACAACATCGCCCGGATATAACGCGCTGCGATACAAACTGTACCGCGGAGCCGTTAAGATGGGGCTCGTCAGCGAGCGCAGACGCGGCAAAATTTTACGTTTTCACAACTCGCTGAAAGCAATGCTGTCTTCCGAACAAAACATATTCGAAGGACTCAACATCCGCTACTTCGGTCCCTATGACGGCCATGACGCAATAAAACTTGTGCGCATTTTTCGCGATATCAAAGACATGGAGGGGCCGCGAATACTGCACCTCCGGACCATTAAAGGACATGGCTATGCGCCGGCCGAAGCCAACCCGGCGATATGGCATGCACCGGGGCTTTTCGACCCCGGCACAGGCACACGCAACAATTCATGCGGCATCAAGTATCAAGATGTTTTAGGCCACTGGCTTGTCGATGTATGTAAAGACAATCGCAGTGTAGTCGCCATCACGGCGGCAATGCCCTCCGGCACTTCTGTGTCGATGTTACAACACGAAATGCCCGAAAGAGTTTTCGATGTTGGTATCAGCGAAGAACATGCCGTAACTTTTGCCGGAGGCCTGGCCAAAGAAGGCTTACGACCTGTCGTAGCCATATATTCGAGCTTCCTGCAGCGTGCATACGACCAAATGATACACGATGTGGCATTGATGCACCTACCTGTAGTTTTCGCTATAGACCGCGCCGGTATAGTCGGCGAAGACGGAGTCACGCACCACGGAATGTACGATATGGCTTACATGAGTACAATACCCGGGATGGTCGTATGTGCACCCTCCGATGCAGTCATGATGCGTGACATGCTACACACAGCATTGCACCGCATCGAAGGCCCCACTGCCGTAAGGTATCCGCGTGGAAAGGCGCACAATGCCGATGCTCTTGACTCAAAAGCCCCACAATTGCTGGATATAGGACGCGGACGACTTGTGCGTAATCCTGCCTGTGCACACGTGGCGATTGTGTCTATCGGCACTATGCTACACGATGCAATGCACGCAGCCGAAACACTGGCAGCCCAAGGCATCGAAGCATCCGTATACGACATGATGTTCCTCAAGCCAATAGACACCGGAATACTGGACGACATCGCCACACGAAGCATTCCTGTGGTTACGGTCGAAGACGGAGCTGCCGTTTATGGTGGACTTGGATCGGTAATTACATCATATATGGCCGACAAGCATCCGGGCGTAAGAATACACCCCATAGGAGTCGGAGACACTTTTGTCCCACATGGCACAGTCGCACAACTGAAAGCCCTATGCGCCATTGATGCTGATGGTATAGTCGACACCATAAAACAAATCCTCGAAAAATGAAAATAGTAATTGCAGGAGCTGGGGATGTAGGCTCACATTTGGCCAAACTCCTATCGCATGAGGAACAAGACATTCTCGTAATAGACGAAGATGCCGAGCGCTTAGCATTCCTGGACTCAAATTACAACCTGATGACCTTGACTGGCAGCCCAACATCGTTCCGCACATTGCGTGAAGCACGCGTTGGATCGTGCGATTTGTTTATTGCCCTCACGCCCTCCGAAACAGACGATATTGTAGCGTGTTCTATTGCCAAAAACCTCGGGGCTGATATTACCGTAGCACGCATCAACAGCTACGACTTTATGGAAGAGCGCAACCACGAATTGGTAACTCGCATGGGCGTGGACAAACTGATATATCCCGAATATTTGGCAGCACAAGAAATTATCACGGCTATGCGTCGATCTTGGGTACGCCAGTGGTTTGAACTACATAACGGCGAAATTATCGTTGTCGGAGTCAAACTAACATCACGCTCACCCATAGCGGGACAGAAAATACGCGATTTTGCCTTTGCCAATCGCAACTTTCACGTATCAGCCATCAAACGTGCACATGAGATTATCATTCCTCGAGGCGATGATACACTCGAAGCCGGAGACATTGCGTATATCACCTCCACCCACAAACACGTCGACGAACTGCTCGCTCTCACAGGCAAAATTGAGCACAAAATACGCCGAGCAATGATTATGGGTGGGGGCAAAATAGCAATACGCCTCGCATCTCTCGCCGGTGATGAATTCGACTTCAAAATCATAGACAACAACCCCGAAGTGTGCCGACACCTTCCGGAAAAATGTCCCAACTGCGACATCATACAAGGCGATGCTCGCGACATTGACTTACTCATAGACGAAGGCATAGACCAATACGACGCCTTTATAGCCCTGACAGGAAGCAGCGAAGCCAATATATTGACATGTCTCACCGCAAAGGAAATGGGTATAAAAAAAACCATAGCCGAAGTTGAGAACATCCAATACATATCACAAGCCGAAGGCCTGAACATCGGCACGATAATCAACAAGAAACTCCTGGCGTCCAGCTCAATATTTCAGTTGCTCCTTGACGCAGACTCCTCAACATCTAAATGCCTGGCACTCAGTGATGCCGAAGTGGCCGAACTGGAAGTACATCCCGGTGCAAAGATATCCGGCAAACCCGTAAAAGAACTCAAGTTGTCCCACGACATGACATTGGCCGGACTTATACGCAACGACAAAGGCATGCTTGTAGGCGGCGACACTATCATATTGCCTGGCGACCACGTTGTGGTTTTCTGCCTGAGCGGCGCACTGCACAAAGTCGAAAAACTTTTCAGCTGACGATTACCACATCTAACACCGGGCTTCTAAAAAGCGGCATATATAAACAAACAGCCATAACCAATGCAAGTATTGCAAAATATACGCGAACGACGTTTTATCAACTTCCCCATGCTGCTCAAAACCGTGGGGTGGCTATTAATGATCGAATCGGTATTTATTTGCGTCCCTACCATAGTCAGTCTATGCTATGGCGAGGACGATTGGAGCATATTTGCACTAACCGTGGCCATCACCTTTGCCGTTGGGTTTATACTGAACAACTGCGTACACGCCACATATTCACGTATGGCTCGGCGTGAAGGTTTCCTTCTTACCGGCTTTACCTGGGTGATATTTTCACTATTTGGAATGTTGCCTCTAATATTTGCCTCGAGCAGTCATCTTTCGATTACCGATGCATTTTTTGAAAGCGTTTCATGTTTCACGACCACAGGTGCCAGCGCCTATCTTGATGCAGAAAGCCTTAGTCATGGTGTACACATTTGGCGAGCGATAATGCAATGGACCGGCGGTATGGGCATCATACTATTTACCTTGGCCGTAATACCAATGCTGAACTCGTCCGGAGGCATGCAAATGTTCAATGCCGAAGTGACCGGCATAACACATGACAAAGTACGCCCACGCATATCACAGACAGCCAAAGCATTATGGGTTACATACTTCGTCCTTACAGCTTGCTGTGCCATTCTGCTTATGATTGGACATATGGACGTCTTTGACAGCATCTGCTACGCTTTCGGTACGCTGAGCACAGGTGGCTATTCGACACGTGCCAGTGTCGATTTCTTCAATTCCGATTACATAAAAGTCGTCATTACCGTGTTTATGTTCCTTGGTGGAGTCAACTTTGCGCTACTGGTACGCAACGCCATACGCAATCCACGGAGATTATGGGACGATGATGTCTTTAGATGGTTTATCATAATCATCATCGCAATCACTGCTATAAGTTCGATTACGTTGCTTAGTGTCGGCGTTGAAGATACTTGGCGCGAGGCAATCATTGATCCATTGTTCCAAACCGTTTCGACTATAACATCCACAGGATACGTCGTCAACTCCATATCCCAATGGGGACCTTTTGTTATGGGATTACTCATGATACTAGTCTTTATCGGCGGTTGTGCCGGCAGCACCAGCGGCGGTGTCAAAATGGATCGCATCATATTCTTGTTCAAGCACATACATAACGAATTATACAGATGTATACATCCCAATGCTGTATTACCCGTAAGACTTAACAGCCGAGTACTGCCACCTCAATTGGTAAATAAAGTCGTGGTGTTTGTGTGCCTGTATATGCTCACAATAATAATAGGCGGACTTATCATGACCATCTTTGGACTTAACGTAAAAGACGCTCTATTATCCTCTTTGATGTGTATATCAAATGCATCACCCAATTTCGGGCTTACATCTTTTGGTGAAGAATACAGTATGCTTGCCGATGGTTGCAAATGGGTCTTGGCATGGATTATGCTCATCGGACGTCTCGAAGTATTCACAATTGTCATTGTCTTTACTCCTTCGTTTTGGCACAAATGATACGGACACGACTGACCATAAGCAAACTCCCATCAAACAATTGACTTCTGACACTATATCATACTTAATAAAACAAAAGAATCTATGTACAACTTACGGAATCAAATACTGCTAGGCGTATTGACCTTGTGCTGCGCCTCGACTTCGGCTTCGGGCATACACGACTCTCGACACGCAAGCACCTCCGGAAGCGAAACAATCCTGCACGCATGGACATGGTCTTTCGACACAATAGCGGCAAACATGCATGATATTGCTGCGGCAGGCTACACCTACGTGCAGACCTCGCCGGCACAAGCATGCTATATCGGCGATGGCGGCGGAACGGCATTGTACAGTACACCAGAAGATTCGGTCAAAGGCAAATGGTACTACTACTACCAACCCACGGACTGGACCATCGGCAATTATATGCTAGGTAACCGTAATTCGTTTAAAGCCATGTGCGACAGCGCATATAGATATGGCGTACGAATTCTGGTAGACGTCTTGCCAAACCATACGGCTATCGATCACCATGCCGTTCTGCCGACTCTCGATGCAGCCGTCGGCGGACATGAAAACCTCTATCATGCAAATGGTTTCAACGAAATTACAGATTACAATAACCGATATCAATGCACAACCGGACAAATGGGTGGACTGCCTGATGTAAATACCGAGAACCCGGACTTCCAATACTATTATCTGCAATATGTCAACGATCTCATCAACCTCGGCGCACGCGGATTTCGCTATGACACTGCAAAACACATCGGACTTCCCAGTGACCCGCTAGATGCCAAAAGCACCTGCAACGACTTTTGGGATATAGCCACCGGCCGAAAAGCAGTCAAAGGCCTTTCGCTACTAATGCCTGACAGTCTATATATTTACGGCGAGATACTCCAAGACCGCAACACCAAAGAAACCGAATATGCCGAATATGTCGACCAAACCGCCAGCTCTTACGGACAAGTTCTGCGCCAAGCACTTGCCAACGGCAATGCAAAAGATATCGACCTCTCGCAATGGTATCACCCCGTAAACGCGCAACACCTTGTCACCTGGGTGGAAAGCCATGACACATATTGTAATGAACACATCTCAGCCGCCCTCACCAACGACCAGATTCGTATGGGTTGGGTAATCATAGCAGCCCGCGCAACCGGACGCCCACTATTTTATAGCCGTCCCGAAGGATCATCCACAACCAACGTCTGGGGAACAAACCGCATCGGTGCACGCGGCAATGACCAATTCCGCCATCCTGAAGTCGTTGCAGTCAACATTTTTCGTAAGGACATGGCCGGCCAACCCGAAACAATCACAACAACAGATGATGGCACAGTAGTACAGGTAGCTCGTGGTAATCGCGGAATAGCCTTGGTTAATATCTCTGGCAAAAGCCACAAATTCAAGATGCCAACCACCCTTCCGGACGGGACATATACCGACGCAGTACATGGTAAAAACTTCAAAGTATACAAAGGAATTCTTTCCGGGAAAGTCGATTTTCTCACGTCCTACCTGCTTACAGCTGAGTAAAACACATCATTAACAATAATGCAGACGACAAGCATTTGCTATAGTGCATATGTTTGTCGTCTACTTTATTATCAACCAAAATACATTCGGCAGCATAACGGCGATCATAGGCGCAAAAAAGAGACGCTTGCGAAAAAATCGTAAGCGTCTTTTGTTGCCTTGGAAGGATTCGAACCCTCACAGGCGGAACCAGAATCCGACGTGCTACCATTACACCACAAGGCAAGGTGTCATGTCATTTTGACGTTGCAAAGGTACGCACTTTTTTCGAACCGACAAATGTTTTTCTGCT